>Ga0256407_10001487_pt1 | contig 49178 bp, 44 predicted proteins | sample RumenRJG_04DNA_FD_193489 | JGI IMG/M metagenome (GOLD analysis project Ga0256407, IMG submission 193489) | Bovine rumen microbial communities from Lethbridge, Alberta, Canada - RJG_04 | ecosystem: Host-associated > Mammals > Digestive system > Stomach > Rumen | place: Canada: Alberta...
GTAAGACCACAAAGCAATACAAGAAATTCAAAGGACTTCACAAGGAATCTCTCCGTGACAATATGACCAACATGGAGTTGGCGTTGAACATATTTGCCGAAGCTTCAACCGCCGAGATAAGCAAGGCTCGTAATCCCAAAGGTTTTAAGCAAAGTGCAGATATAGCTCATAGAGGTGGGAAAATAGCAGGAGAAGCTCGTAAGAAACTTGAAGAACAAATCGGCCATTCTGTCATATCCAAGGAAAAAGCATCCGACTATCTTCCACCTACAGACAGTAGAGAATACCTTCCAACTGAAGATAAAGACGATAATGATTGATAAAATGAACATCAGATAATCACATTCCCATTAAACACCATATGAAATCTCTCATCTCCTAGAATGTGTTAGAAATAGGGTGAGGAAATCAGAAAATGTTGTTGGTAAGGGCGCGCGCCTGGGGGGCGTGTGGGCGGTAGTTAGAGTCAAAAGGTATCCTAGATTCAATCGGAATATTTCGGGTAAACAGATAAATAAGTATAAATATAAATATAAACACTCGATACTTTTAAGGATTCAGAGAATTGTTGTTCGCGTTGATAAAAAGGGAATTAAAGATAGAAACTTTAATATAAATGTCGGAACAAAATAATATAGGGAATAATAAACGAATAGCAAGGAAACACTCTTGTTATATTTCAGGATGTTATTTTTGATGTATAATTTTGAGTGAAACAGAAAGCTTTGAGATTTGTGGGTATGTATAATGTTATTAGGAGTTTTGTCTGAATACAAATTCTTTCCCAAGAAAACAACTGTAGAAGTCGAGACAGTTTAATGTATGAATGACAGGTATCATACTTTATTCTAAGGCATTTTCGTCGAACTCACGTTAAATAGCAAAACAAATAAGAATTAGCGACTTCCATTCTTACGCGCAGTTGGAGCCGTGATGGGTGCATGAAGATATCCTCATATCCTAATGCCCAAAGAGGAAATCTGAGATAGAGTTTTGGCAAACAATACAGCTAAAAGTTGAAAATTAACAGTTAACAAAGTAACATTTTATACGTTCACCGCTCTTACGTAAGCGGAGTCTAGGTGAGGCAGAAAGGTCTTCCGTGCAGCCTGACAGCTCCAACCATAAGGGAACCAGCACTTATCAGGGGCTTTCATAAAAGGAAAAGGTTTAATAGCCTGATAAACTTGCATCTTTCTATAAAAACAAGTAAATTATTAATATTGCAATTGTGGGTACAGGCTATGTTGGCTTAGTGAGTGGTACGTGCTTCGCCGAAATGGGAACATACGTTACTTGTGTTGATGTTGACGCACAAAAGAGCCAGAAATTCAAAGATGGTATTATGCTTATCTATGAGCCCTGTCTAGAGACGCAAGGTTTTATATTTACACAAGGATAGGCAAAAAAGTAGCCAACGATAGATGTTTGTCCCTAGCAGAAGTGGAATCGAGATTAAATAGTGATAAACTCATGTCAATGCAAATTAATATAAGGGATATTAGTACATATCGAACGCAACTGATGGGTGTTGCGACACTGATGATTATCGCTTGCCATGCACCAGCTTCCGGCGTAGTCATGCCTCGCATTCTATCTTTCGCATTAAACCTAGGTAATTATGGTGTTGACATCTTCTTGCTGTTATCTGGATTAGGGGTATATTATTCACTAAGCAAGTGCCCCACACGGGGGGGGGGGCTTACTACAAGAAAAGATTTACTAGAATATTCGTTCCCTATCTTATGATTACAATACCTTATTGTGTGATATTGATTATATTAGGTCTTTATACCGTATTGGATAGTCTTTTATGCTTAAGCACATTAGAGTATTGGATATTTCACAGAGGTGCTTGGTTTGTATCCTTAATACTTGTTTTATATTTGCTTTCACCACTGTTATTTCGTCTAGAGGTGTCCAAGTATAAGTGGATTATCAATTTTGCTTTAATCGGTTTGATTATTATCTTGTGTAACATTAACATAATAGCAGATGGATCAAATAACAATCTCTGTAAAAATGTCCTTTTTACCCTTGGCCGTGTGCCTTGTTTCATAATAGGGATGGGGCTTGGACAAGCCAGTAAAGATGAAAAGAGCATGTCATTCTGGTGTGTGCTTTTGTTGGTGGCAATGTACTTTGTAATACGCAGATTCTTTGGGATAACCACTGGAACTGCATGGATGCTGGTTCCGTTGATATTGACTTTTTTCATTGCCTTGACAAGTTGGTGCAAAGGCTGCTGGCTTGATTCAGTACTAAACTTTTTGGGTAAAATTTCGTTAGAGTCCTATTTGACAAATATAACCCTCAATACTATTTTTAGGGCGCTTATACCCACGTATTTTGCATCCTCATTGTTTTATGGCCGCTGGTTAGAATACCTCTTAGTTATTATCGTTGGAATAGCCGTTGCTTGTTTTGTAAATAAGGTGTCAGAAATAATTGAAACTAAAAGGTGTGATAGAACATAATATAGTTTTCCGTGAATAAAAACAAATAATATATTAAATATGTCAGTATTTAAAGACAAAGTGCTACTGATTACAGGTGGTACTGGTAGTTTCGGAAACGCTGTTTTACGTCGTTTCTTGGATAGTGATATTCGTGAGATTCGTATTTTGAGTCGCGATGAGAAGAAGCAGGATGACATGCGTCATTTCTTGCAGGCAAATCGTGGCGATGTCGCTCACAAGGTTAAATTTTACATTGGTAACGTGCGCCAGCGTGAAGCGGTGGACTTTGCAATGAATGGAGTAGATTATGTATTCTCTGCTGCGGCATTGAAACAAGTTCCTTCCTGCGAGTTCTTCCCGATGGAAGCTGTCAGAACAAACGTGGAAGGTACTAACAATGTGCTTCTTTCTGCTATAGCACATGGAGTAAAGAACATTGTTGTTCTTTCCACCGATAAAGCAGCTTATCCTATCAATGCTATGGGTATATCTAAGGCAATGATGGAGAAGGTCGCTATTGCTCAAGGTCGTGCTCTTGGTACCAATGCCAAAACTACTATATGCTGCACTCGCTATGGTAACGTGATGGCAAGCCGTGGTTCTGTGATACCTCTTTGGGTAGAGCAAATGATGGAGGGCAAGCCTATTACCATCACTGACCCTAACATGACCCGCTTTATGATGACTCTGGATGATGCCGTAGATTTGGTCATCTATGCTTTCACTCATGGTGAGAATGGTGACCTGTTCGTTCAGAAAGCTCCAGCAGCAACACTTGACGTTCTAGCAGAAGCATTGAAGCAGACCTATGCTAAGATTGATCCAAAATATGGCGAGACTGAGGTGAAAGTAATTGGAACTCGTCATGGTGAGAAATTGTATGAGACTCTCGTAACCCGTGAAGAGATGGCTAAGGCTATTGATATGGGTGGTTACTACCGTATCCCTTGTGACAATCGCGACTTGAACTATGACAAGTTCTTCACAGAAGGTGACCATAAGGTAGAGACAGTAGAAGAGTACCATTCTCACAACACCAAACGTTTGGATGTTGAGGGTATGAAGGAACTTCTTTTGAAACTTAACTTCATTCGTGAGGATCTTGGACTCCAGCCTCGTGCAAAAGCTCGTGATTACCGTTCTGAATAAATAAACGAATAGCGATATGAAATTCTTTATATGTGGCTGCAATGGTATGGCAGGTCATACCATTAGCCTTTATCTTCAGGAGCAAGGTCATGAGGTCTATGGCTTTGACCTTCAAGAAAGCAAATTGATCAAGAGCTTTGCTGGTAACGCTTTTGATACAGAGACAATAGCTAGAGTAATCAAGGATGGCAAGTACGATACGGTCATTAACTGTATTGGCGTGCTGAACCAGTTTGCTGAGAATAACCATGCATTGGCTGCTTTTTTGAACAGCTACTTCCCGCACTTCTTGGCAAAGACTACGGAAGGAACAGATACTCAGGTGATTCACATGACAACAGACTGCGTGTTCTCAGGCAAGAAAGGAAGCTATACCGAGCATGACCTGCGTGATGGTGAGACTTTCTATGACCGCAGCAAGGCACTTGGTGAATTGGACGATGAAAAGAACCTCTCTTTGAGAAATTCCATTGTTGGTGCTGACATCAATCCCAAAGGCATTGGTCTCCTGAACTGGTTCATGAATAACACCCTAGAAGAGCATCCTGTGGTAAACGGTTACACCAAAGCCATGTGGACAGGCCAGTGTACCTATCAATTGGCCAAGACTATGGAAGCTGCTGCCAAAGAACGTGCCCATGGGTTGGTGAATGCCGTGCCTGACACTGACATCTCGAAGTATGAGTTACTGAAACTCTTCAATAAATATCTGCGTGGCGGTCGCGTTCAGATTAACCCTGTTGAGGGCGTGAATGCAGACAAGAGCTTGAAGCGTACTAATTGGGACTTCAACTACCGGATTCCTGATTATGAGCAGATGGTAGCAGAAATGGCAGAATGGATTTATAAGCATAAAGAGCTTTATCCGCATTACGCTCTATAGTTTGGTAGGTTAATCGTTTAGTTGTTTAGTAGAGATGACAGGTTTAGGGTACTCTTTTCAAAAACTCAATGCATGGCAGGAAGCAAAGAAACTTGTGGTTGAAGTTTATCATCTTCTTGATTGCTTTCCAAAATTTGAGAAGTATGCTCTATGTGATCAAATACGACGTGCTATCGTATCTGTTCCTTCTAATATAGCAGAAGGAAGCGGAAGAATGTCCCTAAAAGAAAAGATTCATTTTTTAGAGATAGCCTATGGCTCTTTAATGGAGACTTATAATCAGTTATTGATAGCCATAGATCTTGCCTATATAACGGAAGAAAGCGTTCATACTATTAAGCCACTTATAGACAATGTGGCCAAAATGATAAATGGCTTGCGCATTAGTTATAGCAAACAACTTGAGACAGGAACACCTATTAAACAATTAAACTCGTAAACAATTAAACAGCATAAAATGGGAAAATTAAAACTGATGACCATCGTGGGCACACGCCCCGAAATCATAAAGATGTCTGTCATTATTAAGAAGGCAGACAAGTACTTTGATCAGATTCTTGTTCATACCGGCCAGAACTATGATTATACCCTTAATGAGGTCTTTTTCAAAGACCTTGGCTTGCGTGAACCAGATTACTACCTTGGTGTAGTAGGCAAGAACATAGGTGAAACCATGGGTAATGTAATTTCAAAGGCATATGATCTTATGGTGGAAGTAAAGCCAGATGCAATCATCGTTCTTGGTGATACAAACTCATGTCTCTCTATCATAGCAGCTAAGCGTCTCAAAATTCCAATCTTCCACATGGAGGCTGGTAATCGTTGCAAGGATGAGAATCTCCCTGAAGAGGTAATTCGCCGTATTGTTGACGTTACTTCTGATGTAAATATGTGCTATTCAGAGCATGCTCGTCGTTACATCCTTGATACGGGTGTTAAGCCAGAATATACTTACGTTGTAGGTTCACCTATGGCTGAGGTACTCCGAGAGGTCCTCCCTCAGATAGAGGCAAGCAACATCCTCAATGAACTTGGACTCGAAAAGGGCAAATACATTCTCCTCTCTGCTCATCGTGAAGAGAACATTGACATCGAAGCTAATTTTATGTCTCTCATGAATGCTGTCAACGAGATGGCACGCACCTACGACATGCCAGTCCTCTACAGCTGTCACCCACGTTCAGAGAAGATGATTGAGAAGAGAGGTTTCAAGTTCGATGAGCGCGTCATCCAGCATAAACCACTCGGTTTCTTCGACTACAATAAACTCCAGCAGAACGCTTTCTGTGTCGTTTCTGACTCTGGTACTGTACCTGAGGAAGGTGCCTTCTTCCATTTCCCAGCTGTCTCTGTCCGTACCTCAACAGAGCGTCCTGAAGCAATGGACAAAGGCGTCTTCACCATTGGTTCAATCACAACTGAAGAAGTCCTCCAGGCAGTAGACCTTGCGGTCTCTATGCATGCGAATGGTGATGATGCAGTTGATGTACCCGCCTATGTAGATGACAATGTTTCTACAAAGGTAATAAAACTTATCCAAAGTTATACGGGAATTATTAACCGTATGGTTTGGAGAAAAAAGTAAAAAATAACGTGAAAGTGCGTGCACAGGTGGACAAATGGTTAGGTCATGGTTCGATACCATCACGCACTTCAAAAGTAGAAAATAGAATTGCTCAAATAAAAACGTATATTGGTGGTATTCACATTTTGTTTGGTTTATATAATGTAGATTGTGAAGATGTATATGACAAGTGATCTCCGTTATTGAAGAGTTGAATGTACATTCTCTTGTGGAGGTAGATATTTTGAGAATGGAATGGATTTTGTCCAATATATTAGATTATTGTTGTTAGAAAATCTTATGAATATTGTTAACAAAAGTGCAAATACAAGGATTTTAATTAATACAGTAATTTTGTATTTCAAATTGATATTTACAATCATTGTAAATCTTTATTCAACGAGATTGATTCTTAACGCAATGGGGGTTGAGGATTTTGGGATTGTAAATCTTGTTTCAGGTATAGTTGCAATGCTATCTTTTTTTCAGAATTCATTAACTATATCCACGCAAAGATTCCTTTCCGTAAATATGGGAAAAAACGACAATGAAATGCAATTACAAATATTTAATACAAGTTTTATTATCCATTTGATGTTGGCAATTGTATTAGTAATAATGTTAGAATCAATTACACCAATAGTTTTTAATTCCTCAATACAAATACCTGTTGAACGATTAAATGCTTCTCAATGGTTGTATCAACTAACAATACTTGGTACTTTTTTTGTGATTATTGCTGTGCCTTACGATGCAACTTTAAATGCACACGAAAATATGTTAGTGTATTCAATTGCAAGTATTATAGAATCCGTAATTCGGTTAGCAGGAGCTATTATAATAGTTAATTATCATAACGATAAATTAATTTTCTATGGATTGTTACTGATTTCAATTCGTCTTGTTTCAATGTTTTTTAAATGTATATATTGCAATTTGAAATACTCTGATGCACATTTGAAACTTTCAAAGTTTAATTTAAAAAGTCTGCGAAATATGTTGTCGTTTGCAGGATGGAATGCAATTGGAGGTTTTTCTGTTTCATTACGTTCTCAAGGTATGGCGATTGTGCTAAATATTTTTCAGGGAGTGCTAATTAATGCGGCATATGGTATAGCGAATCAACTGCTTGGACAATTAACAAATTTTACGGCAACCATATCTAAAGCAATGGCACCTCAAATCATGCAAAGTAAGGGAGCGGGTGAAGAAAAACATATGATATCTTTATCTCTTAAACAATGTAAATACTCATTTATTTTGCTACTTTTCTTTGCAATTCCACTCTATGCAGAAATGCCTCTAATTCTTCGATTATGGTTGAAAAACATTCCAGACTATGGAATCTCTTTTTGCAGATTAATTCTGCTCGTATCATTGGTGCAGCAAATTACTATTGGTATGCAAACGTTAATTCAGGCAAATGGAAAGATTGCTCTTTATCAAACTTTGATGTCTTTGTTGATAATGTTGAATATCCCTTTGGCATATATAGTTCTCAAGTTAGGTTTTAATCCTAATTTTGTGATATATGTTATGCTCATAGTGGAGATTATATGTCTGATTGCGCGTATTACTATTGCAAATAAACTTGTTAGATTAAGTTATAAACTCACTATTAATACATTACTGAAACCTGTAACTATTATTTTAATATCATCTATTGTAATCACATCTTTGTGCATGTATTTCAGTCAATGGCTTAATGAATATTTATCATTGATAGTGACATTAGTTGTCTCATGGGCATTACTGTTGATGGCCATTTTTGCAAATATGACACCAACAGAAAGATTGTTAACAAAATCACTTGTAAAAAAAACAACTCAAAAAAAATATCACATATGATAAAAAAACTTTGGCACAGGATAGCTGGATTAAGAATTGCAAATTATCGTCTCAATGCTTTATTGGCAGCTGAGGATGATTCCGCAAATAGTGAATTTATATTATCTGAGATAATTCTTCATTACCATGTACTTGAAAAGGGGATTACTATGCCTGATAGACGATATGGATTTGGCCTAGAGAACATAAAGGAATTATGTGAGCTTATTATAAAATACAACAATACATTTGGCTGCAATAGTAATCAGATAATATACGCAGTTCAGGCAATCAAAGAATACAAACATATTCATATCAGCAATAATGAGGTTATTAGACGGGATGTAAATGATTTAATAGATTCAGTTCTCGATCTTTTCCCAAATGTAGAAGAATCTAGTCAACCATATATGACTGATGAAGAATTTTATAGGGCTTCTGACAAGTCTTTTTATGAGTTTAGTCACAATAGACATTCGTGTAGGCATTTTGAAGGGTCTGTTTCTGAAGAATTAGTGATAAAGGCTATTACTTTAGCACAGGAAACGACACCGTCAGCTTGTAATAGGCAAAGTGTGAAGGTTAAATTGATAACAAATAAGGATTTAGTTGCAAATGTCCTTAAATTTCAAAGTGGAAATAGAGGATTTGGTCACACTTTTGATAAACTTATAATTCTGACAACAGATATGAGTTATTGGAATTATGTTACCAATATTGGCGGTTATGTAGATGGTGGTATATATCTTATGAATCTATTGTATTCATTATATTTTTATAAAATTGGTGCATGTACTTTGAATAGTTATTTTGTAAAAGAACAATCCATACAAGTACGTGGTTTGTTGGATTTGCCAAAAACAGAGGAGTTTGTTGCTATAATAGGTATTGGTAAGATCAAAAAAAATGTTACTCTCGCCAAATCTGGAAGGAAAGAAATACGTGAAATATTAAGAATATATTAAACATGAAAATTGGAATTATAGCATATAATGCAGCTTGTAATTTTGGTGCAAATCTTCAATTGCTATCTACTGTGGAAAATGTTAAGAAAAACGGACATGACCCCTATGTAATTAATTGGATACCAATAACATTAGAGAGTGGCTATATTAGGACAATCGTACCAGAACAAAGAGCAGCACACGAGAGTTTTAGAAATAAGTACTACAATGAAACAAATCTATGTAGGACGGCAGAAGATGTTGCAAGGGAGATTGAGAATAATAATATAGATGCTATTATAATTGGTAGTGATGCTGTCGCTCAACACCATCCTTTCTTTTCAAGGATTTTATTTCCTTCAAAAAGAATAATATCTATAAGGAAACCTTCAGAAGACCAATGTTTTCCAAATGTATTTTGGGGTACATTCAACGATTACCTTAAGATCCCTCGCCCTATTGCAATCTTGTCCGCTTCCTGTCAAAATAGTGCTTATAAACAATTTTCATCTAAATTAAAGAAGGAGATGTATGACAGAATTAAGGCTTTTAAGTTTATTTCTGTTCGAGATGACTGGACACAAAAAATGTATAAGTGTATATCTGGGGGGGAGATTGAACCGGCAGTAACACCAGATCCTGTTTTCGCATTTAATTACAATGTGGATTTCGTTCCGACTAAGGAGGAAATATTAAAAAAGTTCGATCTCCCAGAAAAATATATATTGTTTGGACTTTTTAACAACCATAAAATTAGCGAGAAATGGACGACTGATTTTAAGGCTTTGGCGTTTAAGGATAATTATGCATGTGTATTGTTATCTTTTCCTCAGGGAATTAATTTGAAGCATGATTTTGACAGAATTATTAATACCCCTTTAGATCCAATGGATTGGTATGCATTAATAAAATATTCGTCGGGGTATATTGGTCATAATATGCATCCGTTAGTTGTAGCAATGCACAATTCTGTTCCATTCTATAGTTTGGACAATTATGGTATTGCAAAGATGCGTTTGTTTGTAAATGAAAAGTCTAGTAAAATATATCACATACTAGGGCTTGCAGGTTTCCTCAGTTATCGTCATTGCGACTTAAATATATTTAGTAAATTTCCTGCTCCTCAAAAAATATATGATAAGATAATGAATTTTGATACAGATAAGTGCAAATCGTTTTCTGTCGCATATCTAGAAAAATATAAAGATATGATGGAGTCTATTTATGTTGCAATTAATGACAATATAAAATCGTGAAAAGTAAATTCATTTTCTTTACATTATTATTAGAGTCATTACTATTTATCCGATATGATTTGCCTTCGTATTGTTTTATTGCTTATATATTAACAATAATAGAGGCGATGTTTTTTCTTTGGAATAATCGGTATATGGCTGTAGCTAATTGGTGGCTGTATATCTATATGGTGTGCACATTTGTTGTAATTCCTGTATTTAAATTTACGCCTTCTCACTTCACATTAAGTTGTAGTGTGATTAATGATGGTTCTTTTTTGCATTTGGCCATGATATCACCAATTGTCATGTGTCTGTATTTTTTTGCTTTACTTTTGTTTTGTGAAAAAGGAAAAAAGACAGAATTACCTACACAATTCACCATATATGCTCCAAATTTCAATCTTAAGATAATCTTTATTCTCGCTTTTACTGCAACTATTCTAAGTTATATAGTAGGTATAGGAAAAATGGGTGTGGTAAATACAAGACTTCCTTTTCATCTATCTGGAGTAATCCAATTTTTTAGAACTACCATGATTCCTATATTTGCTTTGTTTATTTATGTTCATAATAAGAACAATGACAGAAACAATAAAGTGCTAATAGGGTTGTTATTTGTCTGGTCACTTGCAGAAGTGTATGTCAGGATGTCAAAAAGTGCCATGATAATGATATTCTTGCCATTATTGATTTATGAATTGATGTATTATGGGAAGAACTTTAAGGGGGTGATTGTAAAGTTTCTGCCAATATTAGCTGTTGTACTAATTCTATATCCTATTGTTGAAACATTTAGACATTCTGATAGTTTACGAGATGCTATAAGTGCCGCTGATGAAGAAGAAATTGTTGGAACATATACAAATCCTTCGAGCAAAAATTATATTGTAAAACCTTTTAATAGACGATTTCTTACTGGTTATTTATACTTGGTGGATGAAAATGTATGTAGTAATTCTTTTTTTGATTTTAGTAGAGCTGCTGCAATCTTGGCTATTAAAGGATCTGCAAGATATCAAACATTCGTAGTGGATGGATATCCTATTGGTGTGGCTCATAGCTCAGGCACCACACCCTTTATAGATGGATTATTGGTTGGTGGATATGGTTTAATGTATTTAGCAGTTTTTATTATGACGTATTTAGCTAGAGTCATTGATAAGAAATTTAGGAAGAAGACAAACTACTTAATAGTAACTATGTTACTTATGCTGTATTATTATTGGTTTGATGGACCATTGTACACCTTCTTTCTCAATGAAATGAGTATCCGAACCGTTATTGTTTATGGTGCTCTTATTTTCTATATTCATTTTATGTGGAAAAAAACAAAAATAAATATATTAAGGTAAACATTCCAATTATTATGTATATTTATAATTACTGTCCACTAAAATGGTTTGGCCGGTTTCTCATTTCAAAAAATTATTATAGTATATCGCACAATTATTAAGGTTTAGTGCCATTGCTAAATGCATTTTAAATCGTTGCTAAGTATTAACTAGTTCAATCAAATCTATATTGGTAAGATATTTTATAATGTTAAGTCTACTTTTATGGGGGACTGGTTTAGGGCGTCTAAATCAAAATATACAATTGTTAAACTAAAAATTGTTTGGCAGATATGCATATTCGAAAGTGATAATTGTATATTGGCTTTTATATACTCATATGGTATATAGTGTCTGCTTGTATATAACAATCTTCATACTGTAACAAATAAACATACAATGAAAGTTTACATTTATTCAAAACAACATGCACATGGCATTGTTGTTATTATTGATAATCTAATCGCTGCGTTTATGAGACGTGGTATTCAATGTGAGCGTATAGAATCACTTGACGGTTGTACATCAGAAGATATCATTATACCATATGGTGTTATGGAGTCAAATGAACTCTTAAATGCTGGATTACCAGCAAAAATATGCATACCAGCAGATGCAATTACTCTAGGATACCTGAATAAGATAAAGTTTTATTTGAAGATTAATCATATTTGTAATTATGATTTTTTCTATAGTATATATGCATATCTAAAATATAAGCCTAAAGAAAAGAGAATGATTGAATCTTTTGATACAAACATTCTTGTATCACCTGTGGATATTGAATACTTTAAGAGGCATATTGATCCATCCGATAACAAGTATAAATATGTCACAAATGGCATAGGTTTGGGTGAAACTGCAGAAAAAACATCTTCATCAAATTTTAGAATAGGCATCTTGTCACCATGGCAAAGTAGACAAATATTTGAAGAATCAAATTGGTTCATCAAAGAGTATTTTAAGAAATACGCACAAACCCATCCTAACGTTCAATTGATAGTTGCTGGAAGAGGACCTAGATGTAAGGCATTTGAAGGCATGCAGAATGTGAAAGTTCTTGGAGAGGTTTCTTCCTTGAAGGATTTCTTCTCCAATATAGATGTAATGATTTCTTCGAATCCAAAGGGGTGTGGAATTTTAAATCGTGTATTGGATAGTTTCTCATATAAAGTACCAGTTCTCGGACATGAGGCATCATTCTCCGGTTTCCCTGAGAGCGAAGGTTGCTATTATTCATTCAAAGATTATAAATCATTCTGTTCTACTATGGATTATATGATGTCAAATAGGGAAGATATGAAGGTTCGTGCCGATAAGGCTTATGAATACATTGTCAAATACCATAATTGGGAGAGGAACTATGACAATTTGGTTGAATATTTATTAAAAACCTTATAATATGCCATTGTCAAAAATCATAATATCTCTCTTCAATCTTCCACGTTTGCTCCTACACTTTTTTTCCTTCTACAAACATTATGATGTGTGCAAAGAGGATGTGCGAGTAGGTATGGAATTGCGTCATTGGACGTGTTCACCATTCAAGGGGGGTATTTACCTGATGGTTTTCGATAAAAACTTCAGAAATCTATTCTATTATCGTATCGGGAATGCCAAATATTTGATGTGGTATTGGCTGAAGCCACACCCATGTTTCACATTGGCAATGGATATGAAGGTGGCACCTGGGTTCCAATGCGTTCATCCTTTTGCTACTATTGTTAATGCTGAACCAATTGGTAGGAACTTTTCAGTAAAATATTGAGTTACAGTTGGTAACAAAATAGGGGGGTAAAAATAGACCTATTATAGGTAACAACGTCACCATCCATTGCAATACTGTAGTGGTAGTGATATCACAATTGAAAATAATGTCGTGATTTGATATGGAACAGTCCTGACTAAGAGTGTTCCTGATAACTGTGAGATAGTTGGGAATCCTGCCATTATACTTCGTCGCGATGGAATTCTTGTAAAAGAAAAATTATAAGTACAAATATGTCATCAACAAGATTAAAACAGTTATCGAAAGTAGTTCGTGATCCAAAAATCCTGCTTTCGAGAATAGTAATGCTGGACGCTGTAAGCAAACAACTTTCAGATGTGACATACCTAAAATGGGTGTATTACCTACGAACAGGTAAGCACCTTGATTTGGTACACCCGAAATCTTTCAATGAGAAGATTCAGTGGTTGAAGTTGCATAATACAAGCGATGAATGCACTCGCTCTGTGGATAAATATGAGGTGCGCAAATTGATATCTGACAAGATAGGTGAAGAATACCTCATTCCAATGATTGGTTGTTGGGAGAGTTTTGATGAAATAGACTTCTGCCAACTACCAGATCAGTTTGTATTGAAATGTACACACGATAGTGGTTCTGTCGTTATTTGTAGGGACAAAGCTTCATTCGACCGAGGTGCAGCCAAGGCAAAACTCGAAACAGCAATGAGGCATAATTTCTTCTGGACGGGTAGAGAATATCCATACAAGAATGTAAAGCCAAGAATTATCTGTGAGCAATTGATGAAGGACAATAAGTCGGACGATCTTGTTGATTATAAGTTCTTCTGCTTCAATGGTCAGCCCAAGGTGCTGTTTTATGCTTCTGAACGTTTCACGAGCAAGGACAAGGTGGCAAAGTTCGATTTCTATGATATGGACTTGAAGCACATGCCTATCAAGAGTGCAGGTCATGAGAATTCTACCATTCCACCTTCAGTATCTCCAGAAAACTTCAAGAAGATGAAAGAACTTTGTTGTGTTCTTTCTGCTGGATATCCTCATGTTCGTGTGGACTTTTATGTCATCAACGATAAGATTTACTTTGGCGAGTTGACCTTCCATCACGATAGTGGTTTTGTTCAACTTGAGCCAGAGGAGTGGAACAAAACTTTTGGAGAGTGGATAAAACTACCAATGGATAAATAATGATTATGAAAATACTAATTAACACAATCACAACCAAAAAGCATTCGGGTGGTGCTTTCCAGATTTCCAGTAACTTCACGCTGAAATCGTTGGAGCATACGGATGTGGAATGGTACTATGTGGCTTCACAAGATCTTGATGATGCCATAGGAGAAAAGTTCAAGGAGTTGAAGGGATCTCGCTATTTTGTGTTCCCCACACAACCTGATTACAAGCATAGCTACAAACGTGTGAAGAAGGAACTTGCAGAATTGGAGGAGCGTATCAACCCGGATGTGATATATTCCATTACTGCTCCTTCATACTTTAGTTTCAAGCACACTGAGGTGATGCGCTTCACGAACCCCTTGGTAACGCACCCCAACAAGTACTCTTGGAGTATGTTGCCATTATTCGAGAAGATAAAGACAAAACTCTACTGCATGAATCTGGTGCGTCTTATGAAAAAGGCGAACTACTTCATTACCCAGACGGAAACAACAAAACAGGGAATTCTCCGTATTACAGGCTTACCTAGTGATCATTGTAAGGTCGTGAATAACGTCTTGCCTGCAGCCTTCAAAAACATGGAGAATAGTCCAATTGTTGACGATAATTACATCAATGTGGCTTGTGTGGGCAATCCCGTTCCTCATAAGAATTTCGATATTGTGCCCGATCTGTTGGTAGAACTGAAGGCCCTCGGTATTGATAATGTGCGTTTCCACACAACCATTCCTCAGAATCATCCTATGTATGCAAGGGTGGTGACCAAAGCAGAAGAGAAGGGTTTCAAATATGGTGTAGTGAACCATGGTCGCGTAACTCAACAGGAGTTGGGCGAGATGTATAGAAGATGCCAGTTTTGCTTTCTCCCAACTCTTCTAGAGGTGTTTTCTGCAAGTACGGTTGAAGCAATGTATTTCAACCTGCCTATTATAGCTACCGACTTCCCTTTTAATACTGAGGTGTTGGCAGATGCATGTTTGTATTATAAACCAAAGAATGCCAAGGATGCTGCAAAGCAGTTTGTCAAGATGATAGCAGACAAAGAACTGCAGGCCACCATGCGCGAGCGTATGAAGCATCAATTGGCTATATATAGCAATTATGATGCACATTTCAATGCCATTAAGGAGTATTTGATAAAAGTTGGTAAAGGAGAGATCTAATATGAAGATATTAGTCGTTTGCCAGTATTTCCATCCAGAAGAGTTCAAGGTTAATGAACTTGTTGAGGGATTGGTGAAAAGGGGCAATGAAGTAACTGTGCTCACAGGAAAACCTACATACCCAAGAGGACCATATCCTAAGGGGTATAAGTTTTGGGGAGTGCAGAAGGAGGAATATAAAGGAGCAAAGATAATTCGCTTACCTGAACTGACTCGTGGAAATGGTGGTGCTATAGGTATTGCAAAAAGTCTATTGTCATTCTTGATTTCAAGTACATGGTATGCAAAGCATCATGACATGGAGGTAGATGCAATACTTTGCTTTCAATTATCACCCGTAACGATGGCAAATGCGGCTCTTATTTATAAGAAAAAGACAAATGCCAAATTTGTTCATTGGGTACAGGATCTTTGGCCTGAGAGTGTTACTGCGACAACACCAATCAAGGGCGGACCTATTATCAAGATGCTTGAGAATTTCGTAACCAAAGTTTACGATAAGAGTGATGTGATCCTTGTTCAGTCGAGGGCATTTAGAGAGTCGATTTGTGCGAAAGGGAATTTTGAAAATAAACTTGTTTTCGCACCAAACTGGGCTGAAGATATATTTATTGGTGCCGATACAAGTATTGACAATAAGTTCCCTTTGAAGCCTGCAGAGGATGAGTTCTGTGTCATGTTTGCTGGTAATATAGGCGAAGCTCAGGATTTTGGAAACATTATTAAGGCTGCAAACCTGACGAAGGATAGTCCGAAAATCAAATGGATTATAGTTGGTGATGGTCGTGCACGTGATAACTCTGAAAAGGAGGTGAAGCGTCTTGGCTTGGAGGATACAGTCAATTTTTTTGGACGTTATCCTGTTACTGCTATGCCTAAGTTCTTTGCACAAGCTGATGCTATGTTGGTTACATTGACAGATCAGTTTATTTTCTCGTTGACAATACCTTCAAAGACTCAGGCATATATGGCATCAGGCAAGCCTCTTCTTACAATGCTGAATGGTGTTGGTAACGATATAGTAGAAGATGCTAAATGCGGGTTGACTGCTAATGCTGGGGATTATAATAAATTGGCAGAAAACGTTAAGCTAATGTATTCTATGAGCAAGGAGGAGTTGCATGAAATGGGTAAGAACGCCAAAGCATATTATGACAATTTTTTTGAAAAAGAAATGGTCATTGATCGGATAAACAAAATTTTAATATCCAAATAGTTTCGTAAAAATTCGTATTGCTTTGTTTCTGTTACTTTTCCAGTTGCTAAAAATAACATTAGGTAATGTGATAGATTTTTCGTATCCATTGGATTCTATGGAATGGGAAAGGCTGTATGAAAAGGCTGATGTTATGCTTGTTTCATTGGCAGATTCTCCTTTGTTTAACCTCTATGCACCTGCAAAGATTAGTAGTTATATGGCTTCTGCTCGTCCTATAATTGCATGCCTGAATGGAGAAGGTGGTGAAGTGGTTCAAACTGCGGAATGTGGTTGGACTGTAAAGGCTGGTGATGCAGAAAGACTAGCTAATCTCGTGATTGAACTTTCGCAGATGGACAAGAATATTCTTGAAGAGAAAGGTAAAGCTGGCCGTGCATTCTATGATGAGCATTTCGACAAGGGAAAGTGCTTACGTAAGTTGGACAAGATAATGGGACTTGTATAAATGACTGCTGCAGATAGGATAGTTTTATCGTACATATGTAAAGTGCTAAATAAGGAATATGTTGTAAATCAAAAACTATTCTATAATGCTAACTGGGAAGAAGTAATTGATATTGCCACGATTCAAGGTGTGTTAGGACTGTGTTTTGATGCTGTTGAGTTGTTGCCTGTAGAATGTCGTCCTGATATGGAAAGTCTGATGGAATGGCTGGGGCAGACAAGCAACATCGAAACATACTATGAAGAACACAGAAAAGCAATAACTGATTTATGTGGATTCTATGACGATAATGGCATCAAGATGATGTTGTTGAAAGGTTATGGACTCTCTAAATATTGGCCAAAGCCGAATCATCGACCCATTGGAGATATTGATATCTATTTGCAAGATAAGAGGGGGAAGTTAGTAGTTGATAGTAATGAATTTCTTTGGGTGAGAGGTGACCGATTAGTGGCGGAGAAATTGGGAATCAAGGTGGAAACAGGCCATGAGCATCATACCACCTTTTATTTCAAGGGGATAATGGTTGAGAATCATTATGACTTTATAAATATCAAAGCTCATAAAGATGCATCTAAAATTGAGAAAAAACTGAAATCTCTTGCTGATAGGGAATTTGAAAGTATCAAAATTGAGATTGGTGGTAAAACAAGAGAAGTTCGTATTCCTTCTGTAGATTTCAATGTGATATTCCTGATTCGACATCTTGGACAGCATTTTGCTGGTGAGAGAATTTCCTTACGTCAGTTATTGGATTGGGGCTTGTTTATTCAAAATGAGCAGGATAATATCAACTGGATTAATATTATTCCATTCTTGAAGGAAATGGAGATTTGGACTTTCTTCAATCAGATTAATGCCATTTGTGTTCATTATTTAGGAATAACAATGAGTTCTGACTTATATAAAGAGGAAAAACCAGAATTGATGAAGAGAATTGTTAATGATATTTTCCATCCTGAATTTAGTGAAGATAAGCCTGCTGCTCTATTGCCTATTATCTGGTTTAAGACAAAACGTTGGTGGTACAACCGATGGAAACACCCATTAGTGTATAAAGAATGGTTATTGCCAATGTTTATAACTCTCCTATGGAGTCATATAAGGAGGATTAAAACCATTAAGGATGGATAATTAAAAGATATGATTGAGATATTGACGCCTCAGTTTAGAGGTATTCCAGATTCCGTATTCATAATTTCATTTCTGATTCTATCAATCCTTATCGTATTGATGTTTATGTTAAGGAGGAATCATAGAACAACGAGGAAGTCTGTATTCTTGATGTTGCTTGTGGAGTATGTATTCCTGATGTTTTGTTCTACTGTAATTTGTCGGGATTCACATCCTGAAACCACTCGATTGGAACTGACGCCTTTCTGGAACTATCATGATGTGTTGCTGTCAGGAAAACCGATGCATTATTGGGAGGTGATACTGAATGTCGTGCTTTATTCTCCTATTGGTTTTCTGCTTGGGGGAATATGCAAGAGAGTTTCAAGTACAATCATGATATGCGTGTTTTTGTCTGTTGTTACTGAGGGGTTGCAATTGCTGCTGCATCGAGGTCTTTGCGAAACGGATGATGTGATACATAATACCCTTGGAGGATTTATCGGTTACTTCTCGTATGTTGGAGTCGTCAAGGGAGTTCGAAAATATCAAATTAGACTTAACAATCAATAAATATATGAACATAATTATTACTTACGGAATTATCTTCGTGATTCTGCTTGTGTTGGAGTTGGCATATTTTAAGATTGCTGACAAGTGTAATATCATAGATAAACCGAATGAGAGGTCAAGCCATTCCACAATCGTGCTTCGTGGTGGTGGTGTGATATTTGCGATTTCCACTTTGGTGTGGATCGCATTCCAGAATGGTTTCGGTAGCTGGTCATTAGTGCTTGATTATTTGCCGTTCCTGAGTGGTTTGATATTGGTTTCATGCGTAAGTCTGGTGGATGATATCTATTCGTTGCCTGATAGTGTAAGATTGGCGGCTCAGTTTGTCGCTATAGGGTTGATGTTCTGGAATTTGGGGATATTTGGTGCATTTAATGTTTCTAACGGTTCCTTTGTTTCTGGTATAATCATTCCAACTTTAATCTTATTGGGTGCATTGATAGTGTGTGTGGGTGCTACCAATATCATTAATTTCATGGATGGAATTAATGGCATAACGGCTGGATATTCATTGGCGGTTCTTGTGCCTTTGTTCCTACTTAACAATATGATGACGGAACAGTTTATTATGAACTCATACATTGGTATCACGATTCTTGGCGTGCTTGTGTTTTGCTTATTTAATTTCCGTCCGAAAGGCAAGGCAAAATGCTTTGCCGGTGATGTGGGAAGTATTAGCATCGCATTTATAATGCTGTTCGCTATAGGTCGTATGATTGTACAGACAGGTGATGTTACTTATCTTATTTTGTTACTTGTGTATGGCGTGGACGGTTGTATGACAATCTTCCATCGTATTATGTTACATGAGAATTTAGGAGAGGCACATCGTAAACATGCGTATCAGTTGATGGCAAACGAACTGAGGATCGGACATGTAAAAGTGACCTTGTTGTATATGGTGATGCAATTGGTGGTGTCATTGGGATTCATATACCTATGTCCTAATACCATTGCTTCCCACTGGATTTATCTACTTAGTGCAATAGTAGTATTCTGTATAGCGTATATCTTGTTCATGAAGAAATACTATCACCTACACGAGGAGTATTTAGCTTCGCTTAAGAATTAGCTTTCAAATATAGATATTAATTAATTTCTTTTAACATAAAATATTACCAATACCACGAATGGAGATACAATTGATAAATGATGAACTGCTTTCTGAGTTTCATGGCAAAGCATCGGAGAATGAGAGGTTAAGGATTAACTTCGACCTTCGCACAACACCTGATGACGGTAGTCAGCGTATGCTGAATGTGCTGGAGCTTGGAACAAAGGTACCGATACACCGACATCTGAAGTCATCGGAAAGTGTGATATGCATTGAAGGACACCTTGATTGGGTCTTCTATGAAAAACTGTCGAATAAGGAAAATAACGTGCCTGTGCATGATGACGAGACTGCGACAGACGAGACGCTGTTTAAGGAAGTTGCGAGGGTTAGGTTATGCCCGAGGGAAAAGCTTTATGGCGTCCAGGTACCCAAGGGCGTTTGGCACTCAATCGAGGTGTATGAGCCGAGCACGATATTTGAGGCGAAAGACGGGGCGTATGGGAAGTAAGGATAACAGCTGCAGCCGAAAGGTTGTGGCTGTCTGTGTCTCAAATAATGATGCCGAAGCAGATGAAGATGGTGGAGAGTGAGAAGGAGGGGAATGAGAAGATTAATAAAAGGAATGTGGGAGTTTGGTAGACACTTGTTTTTGCCACAGAGGTCATACTGATAGCATAGAGAAACAAGAACCTTCATTTAGAACCTTGCCACAAGAAGATTATAATTGGGTCGGTCATGCTTATAGTTCCATTACTCAGGTATTCATTGATGGTGGGTACGTGTTTCTGAAACCATAAAGAATAAACGATGTAGGTTGCAGGTTAACCATACAACCTACATCGTAATGAAGAGTTTAAGTGATGGGCATTTATTTCTTAACCTTGTCTCTTTCGACAACAGTAATGTTTGGATGCTTTTTGGCGAAATCCATAGAGACGTACTGACCGTTTCTGGCATCCCTTGCGTGCTGAACATATTTAGTGTTGCTCATAATAATTCCTCCTTTCTGCCGTTAGAGGTTACTCGGGACTGGAACAAGTTCCTCGTCCACTTCAAATGTTCCTGTTCTCTGATTACAGCTACAGCAAAGAGGCACAATGTACCACTTTTGATCAGTGCTGTAAGCCTTTTGTACATGTGCACCAACTAGGTTGCCCCAGTGGTGGCAATCGGTAGCACCGCAACGATAAGCCTTATGGCTGGCATGGCTGTTCCAATAGTCGAGCCAAGACGAGTAGCCTGTGGGTGCAGAAAAACGGCCAGAGCCGTTGACATTCTTTACATACATTTTATAAATACCACGCTATTATGTGGTTTCCTATACCCTTATACCAAAAGCGTTAGTATGAAACGATAACTAACGGTTTGAGTATATAAACGAAAAGTCAATTAAAAATGGAACAAACAGGTGATGTACTGATTAGTATTATGGCTGACAAATCTCGCAGTGAGATGGAAATTGATGCTGCATTCCAGACATTTTGTGCTAAGTATGAGTTGCGCTTGAATCGATTAATGGAGGTGCAATGTGCCAAACTGGGATATTCGGCAGATATAGCTTTCAAGGCGGTAGAATGTGCGTTTGCCAGAGTAAGACGTTATCCTACATTCGATAAGATGAAAACTAAAACCAAGAATATAGATAATGCTATTATTGTATGGCTTAATAGAATAGCATATACTCAGGTCTTGAAATTTAAGAACGGAAAGGAATGTGCTGAGGTGAATGCAGATGAAGATCTTGCAGTAATAAATGATGCTACGGGATTTTATGAGGTTATTTCGCAAAAAAAGTATATATCTGATGAAGAGAAAGAAAAGAAAATACTGTTGCTTAATGCGAAATTGGCTGGTATGGAAGAAAAGCACCGTATAGTACTACTTACTTACCTTGCTTATGAGTCGCAAGGAAAAAAACTGCCTCGGGCGTTGACGCTGAAGTTACGTACTCAACTCAATTTGGAACAGAGTTCAATCAGGGTGTATAAAAAAGAAGCCTTAGAGGCTTTAAATATTAATAGCTAAAAACCGTGTCTTATGGAAACAATGGAAGAATTGTATAATCTCTTATGCTGTGATGGCTTTTTGCCGCCTCGTAATGAGGTGGAACTTCTCGAAACAGAGAAGCGTATGGAGGGCTATCAATTTGAGAATGATGAGAGGCATGTAGACGCTCAAGCTATTATCTATGGTGCCTCATGTGAAGTGGTCAGTATGAAAAGGTATGATGACGGTATAGAAGCTGAGTCTTTTGGTATGGCAGCAAGAAATTTTGAGAACCTGCCTCAGAGTGTTATAGACAAGATAAAGAAACAGCATCAGAAGAATGATAAATACTCAAAATGATACTGCAGGTTTTGGCCCGGCGGATTTGGAAGCTATCATAGAAGAAGAGATGCTCAATTTAATCTATGATGATTATGGGAGCAATACTTTTGATGGGCTAACGATGTTTGAGCCTTCGACTGATGAGTTTTATATCCACATCAATACGGCAAGAGGTAACCGTCCTGATAGCCCCAAGGGGAGATTTACTTTAGCTCACGAACTAGGTCACTTTTTTTTGCCCCATCATCGGTTGGCTCTTATGCGTGGTACAATGAGACCCCACGGCTCAATTAACTATCTGATAGATAATGAATCATGGAAGGTAGAAAGAGAGGCTGACAGATATGCATCATCGCTCCTAATGCCTGCAAGTGCTTTAAAAGCATATATTCGTGGGAAGAAGTTTGATTTTCACCTTCTCCAAGAGCTTGCAGATGTTTTTAAGGTTAGCCTTTCGGCAGTGGCACTACGCTTTGTTGATATAGGAAACCATCCTATTATGGTTGTGTATGCTGTCGATAAGAAGATACGATGGGTGCGCAGTAGTGAGAATTTTCCATTCAGGAGGCTGCGCCATGGCAATGATAAGGATGGTAGAATTCCAGAAAACACGGTGATTGGAGATTACTTTTATAAAAATGACGATAGCTGCTGTAAAAGCGAGGAGACGGTTTTTGCTAAGGACTGTTTTTACACCTATCGTGAAGAGGACAACATGAGAGAATTCTTTGAGTGGTGTGTGCCTTTTAAGAATAGAGCGGTAAGTGTGCTGTGGGAGGGGTAATATGGGAAGAATAACGGATTCGCTTAATGCGATAGATGTTACAAAAGAGAATACAGAGGAGTTATATGGCATCTTCCGAATGGTAGAGGATTTCAATCTTCCTGTAATTAGGTTTTATCTTTATCCAGGATCCGGGTTAGTAAGACAGCGAGTTAACCAGCAAGGAATGGATTTTAGTATGGTATCAGAATTGGGCTACCCTCCATTACTATGCGTAAAAGGTTACGAGCGTGCAAACGTCCCTTATCAACCAATGTTTTATGCTTGTTCGTTTCCGAGTGGATATAATGTTGAAACACATCCACCTCGTTTGATAGCTTTACAGGAGACTTCGGCTTTCTTTAAAGATACAAAGTCAAGTGGCATTGAACGATGTACGGTATCCAGATGGGAGGTGGTGAAGAATATAGAGCTTATAGCTTTGCCTTTTTTGGCGGATTACAATATGCCCAACGATGATATTGCGACCATAAAGAATGCATGGAATAAAGAGCTACAAGAGTACGATGTTAATACAGAGGGACGTGAGTTGATAGAATATATGGCAAAAGAGATTGGGAAGGAATTCAAAGACAACGTTGAATACTTTAAAATAGCCAACTTCGTGAACTATTTGTTGAATGTCAATGAAAAGACTAAAAATGCAGATGGTGTGATATACCCATCTGTACCTTCGGGAGGTGCAGGGTTTAATGTTGCGATTAGACCGACAACTGTAGATGAGAAGATAAAGTTTGTGGGTGCGTCGCTTTGTCATTTGCTGAAAAAAGGCAAACAGTCCTATCTGCAAGTGATGAATCAGTCCGCAAAAGTGGAAAACGGGGTGATTACATATAAAGATAAAGAAATGTCCCCACAGGAAGTTATGATGTATACGCAATATGCAGAAGGGTTGACGCTTATAAACTGATGGTTTCTACTAAGCCGCGATAATTGAAAATGGATTCTTGACGGAAAACGGCTAGGCACAGGGATATAGAATGACACAAGATTGCGATGGAATCGCAATACACAGGACGAGAGCATGGCGCAAGAAGAACAGATACAATGATGTGATGGGATTCCTGGAGGAGAACCATAGTAATCCGTAGAAATACTGGATTGAGGAGCATGATATACTTAATCGGTTGAAGGTTAATAGGAAGATGATGAATGCTGGGAAGATGAAAGCTGAGAGGCTTGAGAAGTTTCAAAATTGTTGGAACTGATGGAACGGTATAAGTCGAAAATCAATATGAGTAGCGTGGAGGAGAAGTTTAAATAAAATATTTCCAGTTTTTGGAAAAAACAAATAGAATCCGCAGCATCAATTCAATGGTGTTGCGGATTTTTCGTTTGTTGAGGTTGCTGGAGAACCATTATGTGATGGAAAAACTAAGCGGGTAACAGGTAACGATGGGCGTTTCATTACAACTGTAAGCTGTAAGAACTGTAAGATTTCTTACGAGATTTTGAGTTAAACGATAAACAACCACGAATTATGAGTTTATGTCAACCACGGATCTTGCGGATGACAGCGGATATTATCGCTTACGCTCGTGATTTACATCTGTGAGATCCCTGATATCTGTGGTTATTTTTTCGAACACAGATTGCACGGATTTAAGGGATTATCTCGCTTGCGCTCGTGATTGGCATCTGTTAGATCCTAAATATCTGTGGCTATTTTTTCGAACACAGATTACACAGATCTTAGGGATATGCTCGCTTGCGCTCGTGATTGGCATCTGTGAAATCCCTGATATCTGTGGTTATTTTTTCGAACACAGATTACACAGATCTTAGGGATATGCTCGCTTGCGCTCTTGATTGGCATCTGTTAGATCCCTGATATCTGTGGTTATTTTTTCGAACACAGATTGCACGGATTTAAGGGATTATCTCGCTTACGCTCGTGATTGACATCTGTGAGATCCCTAATATCTGTGGTTTATTTATTTGAACACGGATTGCACAGATTTAAGGGACATCTCGCTTTCGCTCGTGATTTACATCTGTGAGATCCCAGATATCTGTGGTTATTTATTTCGAACACAGATAACACAGATTTAAGGGATTATCTCGCTTACGCTCGGGATTGACATCTTCTAACTCCGTGAGGACACATTAATTATTCGCTGAAGCTCATCAAGCTAAAGCAAGTTTCCGCAAAGGTCACATTAATCTCTCATTAATTCTTTGAACTCAAGCTTTGGGAGTTAGGAATTGCCTGGAAGGCAATACTATTAGTAACCCCGTACATACGAGTGAAACGAGGATGTGCGGGGGATTAGCATCATAACCCCTCTACTGTCTGGAAGACAGTACATCGCGAAATGGTGTGAGTCAAGCTAATCAGGTACAGCCTTCCAGGCTGATAAGAATAGTGATGGATGTCTATCCGAGGGCATCCTCTCCTTCGTCGAGTATGCGCCTCGGTTACTCATAGTGTTGCCTTCCAGGCAATTTTTTGTCCTTGACATTTCCTTGATCACAGATAACACGAAAGAAACGGAAGTTTTTCGCATAAGTTGCTTTCGCCATTTAGAAACGACCCCTTTCTGTCCTGCGGACATCTTTGCCTTCCTCCTTCGGAACGGCGATCTCTTCGACATTCCCCGTGAAGGGGCAAGAAGCTATCGTCGTATGGGCATTATCGCGATTATTTTTTCTGCGCCAGCCTCCCCCTTGCCCCTTCACGGGGAAAGGGTTGGGGACTTGCTTCAGCTTGATGAGCTTTTGCGAATAAAGGGGTCTCTTTTCTGTTTTTTTAGAAGGCGAAAGCAAATAGCAAGTCCGTTCATTCCGTGGCTTCCGTGTTCAGATTAATATCTGCGTTCTTCACCAGAGTCTTCAACTTGACTATTTCGCTTCGCTCCAGCAGATAGCGGCTCATGCCCGTGTAATGCGCGTTACGCTTGGCAGAACGTTCGCAACGGCAATGTAGCTCCACCCCCGTGAACTCCTCGCGATATACGCCCATCTCGCGCAATAGGCAGATAACCACATTCACGCGATACCAGTTCACCTCTCCGCGTGTTGAGCGATAGCGTTGGTAGAAGAACAGATCGCCCAGTTCCTCGGAATGCAATATGCAATTCCATAACTTCGATATGCCGGACGCATGCTGGGGTGATGCGCACGAGTCGATGCGCGATACATAGTTGAGAATCAGATTGATTCCCTCGGCTCTTTGCGATTGAATGTCGTGAGCAACGGCTGTCTGACTTATGAAAAGCCTGCCTTCGAGGGCAGCTTGTTTGAGAATGTTGACGTCGAAGTCATCAATGGTGACTTGTCTGAGATTTGATGTTTTGCTTGCCATAATTACCTTGTTTTTGGGGTGGAATTATGGCGGCAAAAGTACCCAGAACAGGGGTGGTTTTCTGGTTACGGAAATGGTTACACTTCTGGTTACAGTTGGGGCGGAATGCACACTTTTCGTCTTCTGAGCAAAACGGAGTGTTAAACTCTGTAAAGAGGCATTTTTTTAGGGAGAAAATGAGTACTTTTGCAAAGTATTTATTTCTAATCTAAACGTAATTCAAAGATGCCGGAAAATGCCTCAATACTCAACCCATTCGACTCCCTCGGGCGACTAAGAAATCTGCTCGAGAGCAGGTATGGCGTGCTTGACGAGGAGGTACTGGAACTGTTCACGAAGCTTCAGGATGAGACGGATCGCGACCAGTCGAAGATTGAGACTCTGGAGGATATGAACCAGGAGGCAAACGAGCGGGTGATTGAAGAGCGAACCAATGTTAAGGCTTCGGAGAGGAAGATTCTGAGAGCCAACATGGAAAACAGCCAACTGAGGGCTGAAATTGCGGAATGCCATAAGCAGATAGAGCATCTGGAGGATGTGATTGAGGCCTACAAGCGTCCTTCTGTCAATGTTGAGCCCGGTGGCACTTTAAATCAGAATTTTGATAGCAACGTGCTGTTGGGTGGTGCCAATAATTGCGAATTCAATGCAGGTAAGGAGGCTGTTGGCTGATGACTGACATAAGGAACGAGAACATCGGTTGCAACGTGATAGGCGGTCCGGTCTATGGCGGAATGTTTGTGGCTGGCAGAAATGCAAGGGCGACCTCCATGCCAAGTCCTGCCAATCCTCTCGACCAGAGGCCCGCGCTGGTTATCGCGCATCTGCCCTGGCAGTTGAAGACACCACGAGCCATAGGCTATTGGCAACAGCTATACGACGAGGGCTTGGTGGATAACGAGTGCATGACGCTGAAAGGTAGGGCAGACTCAGCCATGATGGCTCAGCGACTGGCGCGGGCGCTTGACATCCGCGAGGTGTGGAAGACATTCGAACAGCTATGGGGCATCACCAACCTTCACGGCTCGCTCAACAAAGCCTTGGATTCCGAAGGCGGATGGCGCACAAAGGAAGTGCTCGACAGCATTTTCGGTAAGGAGAAATGAGATAGGGAAAATCTTACAGTTCTTACAGTCTTACAGTTGTAAGATTTCCCCTCACACAACAATAAAAAGAGAATTAAATATATATTTATATATTTAAAATTTCGGCTCGCATTTGTGCGGCATGGTGCTTCTCTGGCAACTGTAATCTGTAAGAACTGTAAGATTCACGACTTGGCGGACATTTGCCGCACAAGTCAGCGGACAACTATTGCCTACATGGGGAAAAAGTAGTAATTTTGCAGTACACAAGAAAAGGATACGGGCATCCTCTGCTATGCCTTCGCTATGACTCCGTTGTGGCTCTGCTCTCATAGCAGAGGAAGAACAGAGAAACAGTCTGAGGACGGCGACGGCACTTGCTTGTATCTTTCTTGTTTAGGTTTAGAGATTAGGGTTTAGTGATTAGAGTTTAGTGATTAGAGACTAGAGTTTAGAGACTTTCCTCTACTTCACGCTTTTCACTTCCTACCTTACAATCTTCTGACCTACAAAGTTACTAACCTTTTATCCCCCGAAAATCCAAGCGCGGGCATTGGCGAAGGATGCTATAAAACATCCTTCCCTTTGGGAAGGCTTGGTTAGGCATTTATGGCAATTCTAAATGGTATCGCTTCAAAGCTCAAGGGCTCGGCTGGCAGCCTTACGTTCCGCAGGTCAGCAGGTCGCACCATCGTTTCAGAGAAGGTGACCGAGGTGAAGATCTCTCGCACCGAACCGCAGCAGCGACATCGCACCAAGTGGGCTAACGTGGTGCAGATGTATAAGGGTATCCGTCCGCTGCTCAACTACGGTTTCGAGAACCGCCCTAAGAACCTTTCGGACTATAATATGTTCGTGAAGGTGAACATGCAGCAGACTCCTGTCTATCTCACCAAGCAACAGGTGGCTGGCGGTGCGTGCGTGGCTGCTCCTTATCAGATCACTCAGGGTTCGCTACCTGCTATCGTGCTCACAGGCACAGGGCAGAACGTGAAGACCGACATCCGTCTGGGCGGTGAGTCTATCACTTCCAACACAACCGTGGCGCAGTTCTCTGCTGCCGTTGTTCAGAACAATGCTGACTACCGCTACGGCGACCAGATTTCGTTCTTCCTCGTCAAGCAGATGGTGAACGCGGAGACAGACATTCCTTACTGCCAGTTCTCAGCAGCGAAGGTCATCCTCGATGCTGCAAACGACGAAAAGCTTGCTGATGTGACAGGCAGTTCACACGGCTTCGCTTCTGCCGACGGCATGCTCGCCCACGTGGGTAACGATGGCGACTGCGCATATGCTTGGGTTCACACCCGCAAGTCGGCTAACGGTAAGACGCTCGTTTCTTCTCAGTCGCTCATCTCCGCTAACAGCATCCTCGCCAACTATCAGGGTGATGCAGCCTACAACCTCGCATCCTCAAGCTACGGACAGAGCATCTCGGCATTCCTCTCTCCTGACGGTAACGCGACAGGCTCAACCTCTGGCGGTGGTGACAACAACGGAGGCGGAAATGGCGGCGACGGAAATGACTCGCTTTAATTAACTAAACGCAAAGGCGCTAAGGCGCAAAGAAAAACTCTGCGTCTCAGCGACTTTGCGTTTGAAATATTTGCTTTCGCCATCTAAAAAAACAGGATAAAACCAATAAAAACATATAAAAACAAGACAACAACAAACAAAATGTTTTATTTTGTATTCTTTTGTTTTAATTGGTTTTTCTAAATGGCGAAAGCAACATCTCTAAACTCTAACCTCTAAAACTCTCGAAAAAATGAAAAAGGAAACTTGGAAATTCATTCTTCAGACTATTGCAAGCATTCTAACTGCGATAGCAACCACTCTCGGTGTAACCTCGTGTATGGGGTATTAAAAGAATCCCCCGCAGCCTTTGCAGGTTGCGGGAGATATATTTATCTTTTCTCGACCACAGATAGTACAGATTTTACGGATAGGCTCGCTTGCGCGAATATATTTTGGAAAGCAAATGAGCAATAAATTTTATCAGTAAATGTTTATTTAAACGACCACAGATATCTGGGATCTCACAGATACTTATCTCGAGCGCAAGCGAGATAATCCCTTTAATCTGTGCTATCTGTGTTCGAAATTATTACTGTCCGATAAACCTCTGTAACTTACCTTCCATCAAGAAATTGAATCTTGGTAAGCCTATGAATAATACAAAAACAATAAAAACCCCTTAATGTCTTAGAGTCTCGTTCCTCGCCTCTAGCTGCTATGCGTATTTCTTTTTTCTGGTAAGCCCTTGGGCTTCCCGAAAAACAAATCCACATATCAGGCCTGCGGCAAGACATTAAGGTTAAAAACAGGAAAAAGCATATAACCATCAGCGTAAGTTTGTGATTGGCTTTTTTATGTTTTTTCATTTATGTTCCAACCCTCGCAGAGGGGAATGGATAGGTTGGATGAAAGACTGGAAGCCCCAAAGGCTTATAAAGACTTTCAGACAAGCAATACATTATGAAGGCTGCAAGCCTTTTAGAACATAAATGTTTTTTTTCTGGTTTTTGTTTTTACCGGACAGCAATAATAGTAAATCGTAAATTGTCAAATGGTAAATAAAAAAACGCTGGATGATTTCTCATTCAGCGTTCTTGTTGGGATACCCGGACTCGAACCAGGAAAGGCAGGACCAGAATCTGCAGTGTTACCATTACACCATATCCCAATTTTTGATAGCAAAGCAAGAAAAACTCCTGTTTCCTGTTTGCGAGTGCAAAGGTACAAACTTTTTCTGTATCTTGCAAGAAAAACGGGGAAAATTTTTTGAAAAAAGTCATGTTTCGGCAGTTTTGCGCGAAAAACTAAAAAAAAATGCAAATTTTGGGAGTTTTGGGGGAGAATGTCAAGAATATTGAGTAACTTTGCACTCGCAAAATAAAACGTGCGCCAGCTTTATGAGCTGACACGCACTTTTTGCTTCGTGCGAGGATGCTTCGCACGTTGCACGCGGAAATCAAAGACGTGCGCCAGTTTTAAGAACTGACACGCACTATTTGCTTCGCACGTTGCACACTCGATTCGCGCTTTAGCTCTAAACAGAATACAGAGTGAAGAGTGAATGTTCATAATATATATATAAAGAATAAGAAAGAAAATATATAGTGGATTCAATAAAGGAATTAGTTGATGTAGCCGTTAAGGGCATACAGGAGAAGAAAGGTAAAGGGATCAGAATCGTGGATCTCCGCAATATAGACGGTGCTATTTGTCAGTATTTCATCGTATGCGAGGGACAGAATCCTCAACAGGTGAGTGCTATTGCAGACTCTGTGGAGGATATGGTTCGTATAGAGCTGCAAGACAAGCCTACTCATGTTGTAGGTACGGAGAATGCTCTTTGGATTGCCATGGATTATGTGGACGTTATGGTGCACGTGTTCATGCCTGAGGCTCGTGATTTCTACAATCTTGAGAATCTCTGGGAGGATGCTCCTGCTGAGGATATCCCAGACCTTGACTGATTCATCTCCCCGTTCGTAAGTCCGGGGATGCTCGGAACATGTGTCGGGGTTGAATCAGAAGACAAAGACCTTGTAACCAAAACAATTTGAAGCTCCCGAAGCTTAAATCGGAGTTTTATACAATGCAAAAGCAGGATTTTTCTAATAACGATAATAAGCCTAAGATGCCTAAGTTCAATATGAACTGGCTCTATGTGATGATTCTGATTGCCCTGTGTGTGACATTCTTCACAGACGGGGGCAGTAAGTGGCTTAGTGGCTCTGGTAGCACGAATAAGGTATCGTACAGCACTTTCAAGGCTTATGTGGATAGAGGCTATGCCAGTAAGGTGGTGATCAATAAGCCTGAGAACTATCTGCACATGTACGTATATGGAAGGAATGTGCGTGATGTGTTCAAGAAATCAACCAAGGAAGTAGGACCGAATCCTTGTCTGGAGGTTGAGATAGGCAGCGTTGATCAGGTAGAGGAATTCCTCAATGCAAAGCAGACAGAGGGAAAGTTCAAGGGTGATGTGGCTTACGACAATGAGAAGTCGGGTGGCATCATGAGTTTCCTTCTCAATATCGCTCCTTTGGCATTCTTTATCTTCATCTGGCTCTTCTTCATGGGAAGAATGGGCGGCGGTGGAGGCATCGGAGGAGGTGTCTTCAGCGTGGGTAAGTCGAAAGCTCGTGTCTATGGCAAGGAAAACAGCGTTGGCGTTACATTCAAGGATGTAGCCGGACAGATAGGCGCTAAGCAGGAGGTGCAGGAGATTGTTGAGTTCCTGAAGAATCCTGCAAAATACACAGATCTTGGTGGTAAGATTCCAAAGGGAGCCTTGCTTGTAGGCCCTCCAGGAACTGGTAAGACCTTGCTTGCGAAGGCTGTTGCAGGTGAGGCAGGCGTTCCGTTCTTCTCAATGTCGGGTAGTGACTTCGTTGAGATGTTCGTGGGTGTTGGTGCTTCACGTGTTCGTGACACATTCCGTCAGGCAAAGGAGAAGAGTCCTTGTATCATTTTCATTGATGAGATTGATGCCGTTGGTCGTGCGCGTTCAAAGAACCCTTCTATGGGAGGTAATGACGAGCGTGAGAATACCCTTAACGCTTTGCTTACCGAGATGGACGGTTTCGGAACAAACTCAGGTGTCATCATCCTTGCAGCAACTAACCGCGTGGATATGCTCGACAAGGCTCTGCTTCGTGCAGGTCGTTTTGACCGTCAGATACATGTTGACCTCCCAGACCTTACTGAGCGTAAGGAGATATTCCAGGTACATCTGAAGCCTATCAAGGTAGAGGAAACACTTGATATAGATATGCTTGCGCGTCAGACTCCAGGCTTCTCTGGTGCTGATATCGCAAACGTATGTAATGAGGCTGCGTTGATTGCTGCCCGTCATGATTCAAAGGTGGTGAGCCGTCAGGATTTCCTTGATGCTGTTGACAGAATTATCGGAGGTCTGGAGAAGAAGACAAAGGTGATGACTGCTGCAGAGAAACGTGCCATCGCACTTCATGAGGCTGGTCATGCTACCATCTCTTGGTTCACGGAGTTCGCTAATCCGTTGGTTAAGGTAAGTATTGTTCCTAGAGGAAATGCTCTTGGTGCTGCCTGGTATATGCCGGAGGAGCGTCAGCTTAACACAAAGGAGCAGATGCTTGACGAGATGTGTAGTCTGCTTGGCGGTCGTGCTGCTGAGGAACTTTTCACAGGTCATATATCTTCTGGAGCAATGAACGACCTTGAGCGTGCCACAAAGAGCGCGTATGGAATGATTGCGTATGCAGGTATGAGCGATAAACTTCCGAATATCTGCTACTACAATAATAATGAGTACAGCTTCCAGCGTCCATATTCTGAGGCTACAGCCCAGATGATTGACGAGGAGGTGCTGAAGATGATAAATGAGCAGTATGCTCGTGCGAAGGCAATTCTTACAGAGCATAAGGAAGGTCATAACGAGCTTGCTCAGATGCTTATCGACAAGGAGGTAATCTTCGCAGAGGATGTGGAGCGTATCTTCGGTAAGCGTCCTTGGACTTCACGCGCTCAGGAGATTATTGAGGCAAATGATGAGCAGAAAGCCAAGTTTGAGGCTGAGGCTGCGGAGTGGGAGAGACGTACCAAGGGTACTGCTGATACCTCTGCTGATTCCTCTGCTGATTCCGCTTCTAATAATAATGGAGGTGAGGCTCATGAATAATTTTGTCGTTAGGACCATCACGGGCGTCTTGTTCGTGGCTGTTGTTGTGACTTGTTTCCTCAAGCCATTGGCAATGGTCGCTTTCTTCGCCCTTGTGACAGGTATGTCGATATGGGAGTTCACGGGACTTGTCAATCAGCGTGACAATGTGAAGGTGAACCGTTTTATTTCTACCGTAGCAGGTGTATATCTGTTCCTTGCCTTTGCGGGATGGTGTATGCAGGTAGTTCCATCTGCTGCTTTTGTTCCTTATCTCATCACAGTGGTTTATCTCTTCGTTAGCGAGATATATCAGAAGAATGATGATGCAATCAACGACTGGGCATATACCATGCTTTCGCAGATGTATGTGGCTCTGCCTTTCGCATGCATCAATATGCTTGCTTTCCGCTATGATGCGGGCGAGACCAAATACGGTCTCTTGTTGCCTTTGAGCATATTTGTGTTTCTGTGGTGTAACGATACCGGTGCATATCTCTCAGGTTCGCTTTTAGGCAAACATAAGCTTTTTCCAAGAATTTCCCCAGCAAAGTCATGGGAGGGCAGTATTGGCGGTGGTATCATAGTGTGTCTGATAGCATTGCTGATGGCATACGTTGACCATAACAACGTGCTTGAGAACTTCGGTGCTACTCCTACAGGATTGACCACTCTGCAATGGATTGGCTTGGGCTTGGTTGTTGTTTTCTTCGGAACATGGGGCGACCTCGTTGAGAGCCTTTTCAAGCGCACTCTCGGAGTGAAGGATAGCGGTAACATTCTCCCAGGTCATGGTGGAATGCTGGACCGTTTCGACTCTTCCCTCATGGCAATCCCAGCCGTTGTAGTGTATGTTATGAGTGTGACGATGTAGTGAAAATTTTTAATAGTAAATAACGTGAATTCGACGACTTCAAAATTCTTTAATAAACGCAACTTTGTTGCTTGGTTTTACAGAAAATTATTCACGATGACCAGAAAATTCAACCCAGAAAATTTAAATTTTCTGGTAATTTTCTAAAAATTTTTGTTCCGTCAACAGCAGCTTGCTGCTAAAACAACATAGTTTTAATTCGTCGAACTCACGTTAAATAGTAAAATAGTAAATAACTTGGCCTTGTAGCTTAGCTGAATAGAGCGTCAGATTCCGGTTCTGAAGGTCATGGGTTTGAATCCCATCAAGGTCACAAGGAATGAGGAGCGCTTCCTGAAAGGGAAGTGCTCCTTATCCTTTTCCTCTGGAATGAAGGGGAAAGAAAACTCCCAGCGCATAAGCACTGGGAGCGAGACATGAATACAATGTACAATTTTAGTTTGAAATGTACATAAGATGTTTATGGTGCGTTTTCTTGGTTATATTGTCAATGAGAATTCTTAATTCGGGAGAGTGAAGGTTACAGGTACGCTGTATCTTGTGTTGACTCTTTCACCATGATGACGTCCTGGAATCCATTTCGGCATTGCTGCGATAACGCGCTTTGCCTCTGCGTCAAGATACGGATCTCTTGATTCCGAGATTCTCACGTTGATAACCTTGCCTTCGTTTGTGATAACGAACTCGCAAGTCACACGTCCTTGAACCTTGTTCTGTTGTGCCATTATCGGATATTTCACGTTGTTGTAGAGATAGTTTGAGAGAGCATGACTTCCTCCAGGGAACTCAGGCATTTCGTCAACCACTTCGTAAACGCGCTTTGACTTGTCAACACTTATCTCGGCTACCTGTTTCATCTGATTTACCACATCACCATACTTTAGCATGAACAGTCCGTGATCCTTCTCCTTTTGCTTTGTTCCGCCAATCTGCTGTACGATATAGTCTTCTGCAGAGAGACCGCCTGTAGTGCTCTGTTGTGCAGCAGCAAGTATTTCGTAAGTGTTAATGGTGTATGTTACCGGGTTGAATTGCTTGTGTATGTCTTCTACTTGAATCTTAACTGTAGGCAGCTTGGTCTTCAGAAGGGCAAGGAGCTGTTTGTAGTAGTTCTTTGCCATGCAGTTTTCAAGGAATGCCTCAATCCATTCGTTTCGTGCTACCATACCGTTGGTTGCTGTTATCTTGGGGTATGAGTCACTTGTGGTAAGCATCGTACAGTTAAGTACGTTCTTGCTTAGTTGTGCATATGATATTCCAACGCTGTCGTGTGAAATGTAAACCTGTTCCATGAGACTCTTTAGCGCACGGTCAACGAGTGATATTGAAAGGAATGTCTTGAAATCGGTATTAGCATCACTATTATTGATGAGTATCGCGTTCTCTACATCCCTGAAATTCAAGGTGGTTGTGTAATATGGTACGTTTTGGCGTGGGTTCATGACGAATACATCCCATGAGAGATTTGAATCTTTGAGCGCATCAAAGAATTTTGGGTTTTCTATCGACTCACGCATAAGGATATAGAGTCCGAACTGATGGTTTACATAACGGTTCTCCTGCGCAACGGTTTTGAACTTTCCTTCAGTAAGCTCCGGGAATAATGGATTGAAGACATCGTCTTCCTTATTGAAGATTACTTTTACGCCGTTGTCATCAATATTAATGTTTGCGAATGTTAGTTTAAGTGTTTCATTGTACATGCCGAAATCATGTTGCCTGCCGATGAATTCCTTGATACGGTCACGGGCCTCATCTTCCGACATTGCCATTAGCTGTATCGGTGATAGCAATATTGCTATCAAAAGTAGGGTGTATTTAACTGGCTTCATAGGAAATAAGTGTTAAATTGTTTTTATTTGGATGATTATTAAATTCAAAACCAGATTTGCTGCAAAGTTAGCAAAAAAAACTGAACGAACAAATTTTTTGCATTTTTTTTGCGCATTTTATATGAAATTGGTAGTAAAGACGTCAAGATTTACAGGAAAAAGTGTGAATTAGTGGAATTTTTACAATTTTTTCTTTGTTTCGGTACTACAATCAGAGTGGGATAATAAAACTAAAGTTTTATCGATAAGCGTTTTGAGTGGGAATCATGGTATGAAAATAGGATAATTTATATAAAGAATAGGATTATATAACCAAATACTTTCGTGAAATGTGGGAAATATAGGATAATTTGCTTATTTATAAGCAGAATGTTGTAATTTTGCAATAGAAACAAGGATAATATTTTTTTATTTGACATGAAATTTAGTCTTGACAGAATAGCTATCATGTCTTCTGCTGGTGATGTGACCTATCAGGAGATGTTACAGCATGTGAGTGTGTTTGGGAGTCATACAAAGGAACTGAATCCAAAGAAGACGGTTATCTTCAGCGAGAATAGGATAGGATGGGTGTATGCCTTCTATTCTGTATGGCAGAATAGGAGCACAGCTGTTCCTGTAGATGCGACGGCAACCGTTTCTGATTTAGAGTATATAGTCAGGGATTGTACTCCTGAGTGCATGTGGGTATCTGAGGCATGCGAGAAGGTTGCAAGGGAAGTTGTTTCACATCTTGACTTTGATGTAAAGATTCTCATTATCAATGAGGTTGAGAAAGAAGATACCAAAGGCTTTGATGCAGATATCTCCACCCTTGATGAAAAGAGCTATGATGACAATGCCATTGCGCTTATCATATATACATCAGGTACGACAGGCTCGCCAAAGGGTGTTATGCTGACTTACAGGAACCTGTGGACAAACAAGGCTGGTGTGTGTGATGAGGTTCCGGTGTTTAATGGCAAGAGACGAACATTGATGCTGCTTCCTGTGCATCATGTGCTACCTTTGATGGGTACGGTTGTTGCGCCTATATTGCAGGGGGACGGTATCATTATCTGTGAGTCTATGCAGGGACCTGACATCATGGAGGCTTTGTGCAGAGGTAAGGTTGGAATATTCGTTGGCGTGCCAAGACTTTGGCAGATGCTCTATGCGGGTATCATGAAGAAGGTGAATGCAAGTTTCGTTACCCGTGCCCTGTTCAATCTGTGTAAGAAGGTTCATAGCCTTAAGTTCTCACGTTTCATCTTTGCTGCTGTGCATAAGAAGATGGGAGGTCATGTGGATTACTGCGTGTGCGGTGGTGCTCCTCTCGACAAGGAGGTCGGTGAAGGCCTTACAGCCCTGGGTTTCCATCTCCTTGAGGGATATGGCATGACGGAGATGGCGCCTATCATTGCTTTTACGCGTCCGGGAGACTATATCTGCGGTTGTGCAGGATTGCCTTTGCCTTCTGTTGACTGTAAGATTGTGAATGGTGAGCTTTGCTGTAAGGGTAATAACCTGATGAAAGGCTATTACAACCGTCCGGAGGAAACGGCTGAGGTTATAGATGCTGACGGATATCTCCACACAGGTGACCTCGGTTATCTGGATGAGAGGGGTAGGGTGTATATCACGGGCAGAACGAAGGAGATAATTGTTCTATCGAATGGTAAGAACGTGCAGCCTAATGAGATTGAGTATAAGCTTGAGAAGTATGATAGCCGGGTAAAGGAGGCGGCAGTAGTTCAGAATGGCGATATGCTTATGGGTATCATCGTTCCGAATGAGGCATGGGCAAGAAACCTTTCTGACGAAGAGGTGGAGATAGCCTTGAAAAAGGAGGTTATCGAGCCTTATAATCTCACGGTTACGAACTATAAGAAGTTGATGAGCATCTTCGTATATAGAGGTGACCTTCCAAGAACCAAACTCGACAAGATTCAGCGATATAAGCTCAAGGATATTATTGAGAATAAAGTTGAAAGTGTAAAGAGTAAGGATGACAGTCTTGAGGAGATGACCAACGAGATGCGTATCCTCAAGGAGTATATAGAGGCTGAGAAGAAGATTCCTGTTCATGCTGATGATCATCTGGAGACAGACCTTGCCTTTGACTCTCTTGACAAGGTGGGATTGCAGGGCTTCATTGAGCAGACCTTCGGAGTGGACATTCAGCCGGAGGTGATGACGACGCTCAGGTCGGTTGCAGAGAAGGTGGAGAGTGGCAAGACTCATATTGACGTGAACAAGATGGACTGGCATGAGATGCTTCTTGCCAATAATTCTTCGCTCGAACTGCCTTCTACTTCTGTTTTCTATCCGCTTCATTCAAAGCTGTTCAAGTCATTCCTGAAACTGAATAACCGATTGAAGATTGTTGGAGAGAAGAATGTACCGAAGAAGGGACCTTTCATCATAGCTCCTAATCATCAAAGTTTCCTCGACGGTCCTATTGTGGCTTCCGGATTGAGTTACAAGACGTTGAAGAATTCATATTTCTTTGCTACCGAGGAGCATGTAAAGCATCCTGTGGTGAAGTCTCTGGCAAAGAGGAACAATATCATCATCATGGAGAAGCGCAATCTGAAGAACTCAATTCTGAAACTCTCAGAGGTGCTGAAACTCGGTAAGAATATTGTTATCTTCCCAGAGGGTTCACGCTCATACGATGGTGAGATGGTGCCTTTCAAGAAGACTTTTGCCATACTGAGTAAGGAACTCAACGTTCCTGTGGTACCTGTGTGCATCCGTGGTGCTTACGATGTGCTTCCACGAGGCTCTAAATGGATTAAGCCAAAGAAGATTGAGGTGGAGTATCTGCCTCCTGTTATGCCTGCGAATGAAGATACTTATGACAGTATTTCCGACAAGGTGAGGGATAGCATTCAGAAAAGCTTAAAAGCATAACAAAAGCCTAACCAAGCCTTTCCAAAGGGAAGGGTGTTCTATGGTAATGCCGCTTATGGAATTGTTCATCACGAACTACCATAAGCGACATTCAATTTATTTGCTCTTGATAATCTTTTAGCGATTACTTATTTCGTTAATCAGTACTCCTTTGCTGTCATATTTCTTACCATTCTTTATTATAATCAGTTTGCCTCCTTTTATATATTTCCCATTTTGGCTTACAATGGAACTGTTTTGTATGTTGTTTATGCTGTTAGTTTCCTGGTATATGCCAAACATTATTTTCAAATCATTGGTATTGTCAAGATCTATGGTCAATACTGGAGTTTTGTTCCCATTTAGGGTCAGTACTGCTGTTTTTTCCTTGAAGGTTACAGTAGGAATAGAGTCAAACTTGTAACAACAAGAATCTCCATTAACCCAGACAAATAATGCGTCTTTTTCTTTTGCCTGAATCTTACAACCAGAGAGTATTGCGAGTAATATTGTAAATAGTATTTTCATATTGAGAACATTATGGTATTATTATATTTTTGAAAGTAGGACAGAAATTGTCTATCTTATAGTCAATGTTCTTACATTTTACCGTGATGTTCTGACTGTCGCAGAGGTTGCCTCCGCCAAAATGACCAGAAGTCGCATAATTCAATGAAGCGCCTGATGGGTTTTGCTTGCATTTAATAACAAGTGTATTGCCTCTTTTTATTACAGGTTCCTCGGCAATTATATCAATTCCGTTTTTTACAAGTGTAAAGCCATAGTTTTTCTGCTTGCCATTAACGTTATGCCATCTGTCTGGAATGTCGGTCACAAATCTCATAGGAGGCATAGGAACGTCAAACTGAATGGAGAGAAGCCATGTATCTCCAGAATGTTGTACACTAAAAGTCTTTGGATAGAACAATGCCAACGGCTTCTCGTCATTTATTATTCTCTTTGCAATGATTCCAGCCTGAAGTCCTATAATGGCTCTATCTATAGGGTGGTATAGATCTGTATAGTCGAATTGATACATTGGCCCGCCCAGATGAACATTGTCCTCTTCCATTGCCAGTTGTAATTGTGCATAGGTAGGACCAGATATTTTGTCTTTTGTTTCATAGGAAGACATTTGATAGGTTATGAAAACCACATCCTTGCGTTGTCCGGTTATAGCTTTTATATCATCATTCAGGTCATGGAAGAGCTGTTTCAGCTTTAGATAGTATGTTTCTGTTGATTCATAGTAATTTGTCTCACCCTGAACAAAGAACACACAAGGCACACCGAATGTCTTGCCCATTTTGTGTGCATTTTCCATGCCTTTCTGAACACCGAGCAATAGTCTTCGGTAATAGTAGCCTTGCTCGCCTTCGGGCGATTTGTAGTTCGGAAATCTTCCCGCCTTGGATAATCCCTCGATGGCAATTCCGTTATAACCTGGTGTTGACATAAGAAACTGATAGTCGAAATTGTTCATGTCAATATGGTTCTCCTTTTCTAGTAATGACATCCATGCTAAAGCACAGGATGCAATAGGGGGATAGCTTTTGCTTTTTCTTGTATTCAGGCTCTCAAGTGTATTGCCATAAAAATTTTCGACCTGTCTCTTGTCGTCAATATTCAGTTCTGAAGCCCACTCGCTTATTCCGCCAGGGAAAGTCATCGTATTGCGAAAATCGTCATTTATTGTTGCTGCACCACCTCCAACTGACAGACTTTGACCATAGTTGATAATCATGTTCACATCCCAGTCGAAATTTCCTGAGTATGGAGAATATTGACTTTGACTAGTCATGGTGTCAGATAACTTCTCAATTTTTTCATTTACATACGATTCTGTGGCTGTACCTTTGGCTACATTTTTAAGCTGGTATGTTCCATTATTGTCATAGCAGCTGATATAATCGGATATAGACCATCCTTCTTGGTATTCAAATACGCAATATCGGTTTATCTTGTATTCTGCTTTGACGTCCTTTGTGTTGTCTTTCGGATAGCTGGAGAAGAATACATATCTTGAATTTCCTGTAGCTCCTTTTTCATAGTTTATATAAAGTAGAGTCTGAAAACGCACTTCATGTTCATCTTCAAAGTCCTGTCCGACAAGTTCTGTGTATTCACTTCCATTTTCTCTAAGAACGACCTGTCTTAGATTTTCGGGTTTTACAGAACCTGTTAGTAATACGACATATTTCTTGCTTTCATTGGCATACAATGTTGGTGGTATATCAAAACCGATATTGAAGAATGTATATGGAGATGGTAGAGTGCCTTTGAAATGTACAATATTTCCATCTACGCTTACTGTCGCGTCTTTTGAAGTGGAATGATTTGTGTATCTTTTTATTGAATTCTCTTGGCCATTTCCAGAGATCCAATCAAACAGACAAGAAACGACCTCGTAATTCTTGGTAAAGTCATTCATCATGTTATTCATGCAATTCACTTTATATCCAATCTCGTCAATTGCATCCTTTACGTTAGTGGCATTGATGTGGCTCTCTGTGCTTGGTGAATGTGAAATCTTTTCAGAGGAAATTGAATTTAGTGTATTCACAATTTGATTTATGGACGAGTTTCCATTTGTAGTGCTACTAAATGTCAGACTGTCTATCTGCGATACATCTTCACTCTGTACAAATCCGTTCTTATAGTGAATGTCCATAGTTTGACTTTTGATAGTCAAAGATATATACAATGAAAGAAAGCATATGAAAAAACGTATGTTCATAATAAATTAATGTATTAATTGTGCTGTTTTTTTTATGATAGTAATGTATGAAGCATTTGGTAGCGCAATTGCAAAATTAATTTTTTTTCTTCATATCACCAAGCGTTTCCTGTTTTTTTTATAAACTTCTGTATAAAATGTCATCTTCGCCCTTTGGGGCAATGTTAGGATTACCATGAAATGGTGACAAACGAAAGAGGCATATCACAACAAGTGATATGCCTCTGGTTTTGTTTTGTAGATTAACCTGTGTTATGAGTCTTTATTACTTGAAGTAACGTTTGTAAAGTCCCATGAAGCCTGCTGCGTGACGAGCCTCGTCCTTTGCCATCTCATGAACGGTGTCGTGGATAGCATCAAGACCGGCAGCCTTGGCATTCTTCGCAATGCGGAACTTATCCTCACAAGCACCCTTTTCTGCTGCAATACGAGCCTCGAGGTTTGACTTTGTGTCAGAGAGAACGTCACCGAGGAGCTCAGCAAACTTTGCAGCGTGCTCAGCCTCTTCCCAAGCGTAGCGCTTGTAAGCCTCTGCAACCTCTGGATAGCCTTCGCGGTCAGCCTGACGTGCCATTGCAAGATACATACCAACCTCACCGCACTCACCATTGAAGTGGTTGTTGAGGTCCTTTATCATTTCCTCATCAGCTCCAGGGAGCTTACCGTCACCGAGCTTGTGAACTGTAGCAAACTCAGGTGTGTCTTCTACCGACATCTCGTTGAATTTCGAGGCCGGTGCTTTACAGATTGGGCACTTCTCTGGTGCCTCGGTACCTTCGTGGATATATCCACATACGGTACAAATGAATTTTTTCTTCATAATGTTTTTGTTTTGTTAAAAAATTAGGGGGTTATTTTTACATTAATAAATTTATAGATTCCGCCCCACCTAATCCCTGACACATACTCCGATGTTATCAACATCGGACTTACCCAAGGGAGGGTTGGGGTGGGGCCTTTTAATCTTCTACCGTTGTCGTGCTACAGTCGGGGCATAGTCCCTTGTAGTAAAGTTGTGCCTCATCTATCAGGAATCCGCCTGTCTCTTGCTTCGTGGGGAGATTGGGCACAGGGAGATTCATAAGGTCGAATACATGTCCGCATTTTCTGCAGATGAAGTGTGGGTGCGGATGTGTATTTCCGTCATAGCATACCCGATGCTCGTCGATGGTTATCATCTGTGCAGCAGAGTGCTCAGAGAACATACGGAGTGTGTTATACACCGTTGTCTTGCTGAGAGTGGGGAAATTAGCTATCAGTCCATTATATACATCCTCGATTGTTGGGTGGACGTGGTGTTCAAGGATATAGCTCATAATGGCTATTCTCTGAAGCGTGGGCTTAATCCCGTGGGATGTAAGAACTGTTGATGCTTCTTTTGCCAGCATATCTTTTGTCGGTGTTTAGGTTGGTTAATTAGTCTAATGGCTTAGGCTTTTATTCTTGCCTTTCACCTTGTGGGTACAAAGATAGAGAAAAAAGTTGAAATCACTACAAAACACTTGTAATAATTTCAACTTTTAACTTATATTAATAGATACGATGGCTTTTGCCATTTCTATTTCTTCGTTCTTCCTTTTCCTCCGTTTTCCCTCCGTTCTTCCTCCGCTTCTGAATGGGGGAAAAGCGAAGGAAAGGCGTTAAGTAACCTCAATTTAGATAGGAGAGTGTGTATTTTCTTTTGTATCCGCCGTTTCTATTTGACATACTTATACTGCAAGTTCGTATTGGTTCTGACAACGAATAATGATTTCAATCGCAGATGCTGATATTCCTTGTTTTTCCCCCATGCCAATAAAAAAACATTATTGACAACATTAACGCGAAGACGCGAAGGCATAGAGATAATATCTGTACCTTCGCGTCTTTGCGTTTATATTAGTAAATGTCCTTACAGGAATCGTTATCAGTTCTTGATGAAACAGAGTGACATCAGACTGTGGGAGTAGGGGAGGCAGTCTCCTTATCGTAGCTGTTCACGATGGCTGCCACGCAGGAGTCTGACCATACGTTTTCGGCTGTCTCTATCATATCGATGATGGTGTAGATAGGCAGGATGATGCCGAGAATGGCTATCGGAGCTCCTACACCTGACATTAGAGAGAGGGTAAGGAAATAGCACCCCATAGGGACTCCTGCGTTTCCTATGGCAGAGACAACGGAGATAACGATCCATAAAAGGATGGTCGGTAATGTGATTGGTGTACCGCCATTCTGCATCACAAAGAGAGAGGTTACAAGGATGAAGGCTGCACATCCGTTCATGTTTATGGTTGTGCATATCGGAAGCACGAAGCGCGCGATGTTCTTGCGTACTCCCAGACGGTTCTCTGCACTTTCCATCGTTACAGGAAGGGTGGCTGCGCTACTCTTGGTGAAGAGAGCCATAAGTACGGCAGGCATCATTCTGCCTAACACGTGGATAGGGTTCATGCCTCTTGACAAAAGGAACAGAGGCAGGACGACAAAGAACTGGATGACGTTTCCTCCGAGAACTACCAATACGTATTTTCCTATAGAATCGGCAACAACACCTGCTGAAATCTGGGCAGAGAGTTGGGCTGAAAAGGCAATGATACCAAGAGGGAGAGTCCAGATAAGGCCTCGGATGAGCAGGAACAGGAGCTCTTGAAGTCCAGACAAGCCCTTTACCACCACCGCCTTATTCTCAGATTCAGGCAGTTTTGACAGGCCAATACCAACGGCAAATGCGAGCAAGAGCAAAGAGAGAACGTTTCCTTCAAGGATTGGTCGCACGATGTTGTTAGGTATGATGCTGATGAGATGGTCGAAATATGAGGTTTGAGGAGTTGAGTCGGTATAGTTAGCACTATTGTTTATAGCCTCTAATGGAAGGTTTCCAGGGGCAACCAACACGAACAGAATTGCTCCTACGGTAGCAGCAGCAAAGGTAGTCAGCAGAGTGTATGTGAGTGTACGGCCGAAGATTCTGCCTGATCCCTGAGAACCGAAGGTTGCAAAGGTGGTGATAACTGCCAATACAATAGTAGGGACAGCCAACAACTGGAACAATCGTGTATAGACCGTTGCAACAAAATCCATAAGACTATTGAGCCATGCCAAGCCCAACAATCCTAATATAGCACCTACCAAGAGCGCACCTATCCATAAAAGAGTTTTCTTCATATCTATTTGTCTATTCTATATGTGGCTGCAAAGATACAAAAATAAACCTATATTTGCAACAGCAAACTGTATTGTTCTTTAATGTATTTCTCAACCCATCGGTAAAACTCCGAAATCTCATTGTCCGGCTTGTCGCTCTGACTAATGCCTTTAGCACGGCGTATTATTTCCGTCTCGATAGGTTCTATCTTCTGAAGAATGCCTGTTCCAGAGTGATTTATAAGACGAGCGAGATTGATATAGTCTTGCCCATTGCCTCTTTCTATCGGGAAAAGCTGGCGCTTCAGTTCAAGTCCAAACTCTACAAGCTTAGCCTGTTGCCCTGGTTGCTGGTGCGTAACCACATCTGGAAGGTTGCCGTTGGCGGTTATCCATAGCGGTATGGCAACGGTGGTGAGTGGGCATCCGACAATAGTCCATGCCGTGGTGCGCCGTGGCTCTTCTCCCTTCCTTACGCCCTGAATGAGCTGGGCAGAGGCAGTAAGATTGCGTGGTATGAAATCACGGAATGGATAATACACAGGGTGTGAGTCGTCCTGCGGTTGCAGGTCGTTAAGGTCGATATGCGTCAGTCCGTGTTTCAGATAACGCGTGACTTTACGGATGATGTTCTCAAAACCGAGGTCGTTGGCATAGCTGGCACGAGTGGCATAGTCGCTCATTGCCATATAGCGTTCTATACCCTGATCCATTGACCGTTCGCCAGACATTCCGTGATTTGTGCGGACAATAAATCCGTAAGGGGCTACCAGCGGATCATTGGCATCAAACTTCACATATCCCTTGTTTCCAGTCTCATAATAGGCAACACCACCTTCTGCGTCAAGTACGGCAAAGTTTGAGTTGGAAGGTATAGGACCTCGTGCCTTGATACTGTCAAGCAGCTGCTCAAAGTCTGCCAGAGTTCTGCAGGTTTCCAATGCCTTCCGCATGAGACTACCATCGTTTTCGTCTCCTTGCGGACGTGGTTTCCCAGGAACGTGTTTTCCATTCAGGTTGTACGCCGCAGTATTAGCAATGGCAAAACCCACCTCGTTATGTCCTGACCATACACTCTTGTATAGCGAATCCTTTGCTGCTACAATGGCAAGAAAGCGATAGCGAGAGCCTTGAAGCTGTATTGCCAGATTGTTCTGGTCGTGCGTATCGCGGTTCTTGAATATATATGGTCGGCCGTCTGGAGTCACTTTGCCTGACACGATGATACTTGTGCAGGCATTAGAATATACGGCACCCCATAGGAGTGCCGCACTCATCAATAATAAATATTTCAATTTTCGCATAGCTTAATTACTCAAGTTTCGCAAGTTCAAGTTGTAAGGAGTTAAATACTAACCGTCCAATACAAATCGCTCAGCCCTTCACCACCAGCCACCGTATTACCATCAGCATCCTTTATATGAAGATGTATATCCCATGTACCAGTCATGGTGAGGTTCAACTGACCTTTGTAACTGCCATCATCCTGCAAGGTGAGTGCCTTGTTGTCAGGCGAAGAATGGTTGCCCATATCTGGCATGGTAGGATATATCTCAATAGTAAACTTATCTTCCGATAGGGCGTATGGAACTTCCTTATCTGTTCCCTGCCTTGATATGTAAGCCTCTATGGTGTTGATGCCAGTCTGGTAGTCTTTAGGATTGACGAGCGTGAGATAATAGGTTGTGTCATTATACTTGAACGACTTTAGCCATGTCTGTCCCTGTGCAAGCGCATCTACTGTTATCTGCGATGGAGCGTGAACGGTTGACAGACCGTTTGTTGAAATCTTGTATGACAATTCCCAATATCCCTTGTCGCTTGTACTCATTACATATGATACCCATGCACGTTGCACAGCAGGAAACTTCTCGTCATAGACCTTGCTCACGGTTATTGCAGGAGTGGAATGTTTCATGCCCATAGCCGTCATGGTCATAATAGGTGTTATATCCGTAACGGTGAAATTACGTACATATCCCTGATTTGAGATCTTGGTCACGGAAAAGAACAAGTCGTTGTAACCCAAGTGCAGTTTTCCGTTGGTGGAATAGACACTTACCGCATACTTTCCTCCAATAGTGTCGCGCAACGAAGGTATCTCCTTTACGTAGCTATTGTTCAGGAAGGTGTAGGCAAGGAAAGTCTCTTCCGCATTACAGCATTCCACATCTGTTGGTATGGTGATATTCACAGGGCTATCTTCTTCGCTGCTACTGCATGATGAGAAGATACTTACCGAGAACAATCCTAAAATAAAATATAATGCAAATTTCTTCATGTCCTTAATTTAATCACGAATTAGCAGTTTATCAATTACGAATTATTAATTACCTATTTACAATAAGCAATCACGAGCAAACACAATTTTAGCGAACAATGCTAAATAGGTAATTCGTAATTAGTAATTAGTAATTAGTAATTTGTACGGTCTTTGTCTGTATATCACCTTCGCGGTACAATAATTCCACCACCTTGCTTACGGCGCAGAGGATGCAACCGTTACAACGCCCGAAGTGGAATTTACCATATATGTCGCCACAAGCAACGGTACCTTCCTGTTTCTTGAACTCTTCATATACCTCGCCTGCCAAACGCTGATGTTTCTCCTTGTCACCGCTGGCATAGAATCCGAGAGCCATTATTGCACCAGACAAAGCTCCGCATGTGCCTTGTGAAAACTTGTGACCTATGCCACCCGAAAAGCTATCTGACATACTTCTTAATTGCTTCTCGGAAAAAACTGAGCCTAATGTGGCGGCTATGGCAGTAAGCGAAACTGCGGAGCATCCATAATGCTTGCCTCGACGAGCTTCTATCTGTCGTTTCAGTTCGGCTTGCAGCGAATCCAGAGACTGGTGAGGAGTCACTGCCTGAAAAGCAGGAGGGAAAGCGTATCTTAGCGAATCCGCATCAATGCTTTTAGCCGTCACGTTTCCTTCTGAATCAGAAGGAGATGCCCAAGACAACGGTGCATTGCCTTGTCGCGCAAACGAAGTCTGGATGCCTGCAAGTGCTAACGCTGTGAGTATTGATAGTCTCTGATATTCCATTGTTCTCTAATTGGATGAGGGTTGATAGATAAAGGATGAGGGTTTATTAGTATCAAACCTTATTCCTTATTCTTTCCAACTTTATTCACTTTGACGATTTTTATCTCTTAAAACTTCCTCTGACAATCTTATGCTCGAATGTCTGGGTATCCTTGAAGAGATTATACATCGGACAGATGTTCTCGACACGCTTCAGCCATTCCTTAACCTTATCCTCACTCTCTGGTGTCAGAGCATGGAGGGTGTAGCGCACATTCTGCAATGCTATAGACTCATTCTCATGTCCCTTGCGACCTGCTACAGGATTCCACTCTGCCTGTACGGTGAGCGATACTGAGTCAACATCAAGATTCAGTTCTGCTGCCTGTCCAAGTGAAATGTGTGTGATACAGGTACCGAGAATGCCCAGTGTACCCTCAAGCGATGTCATGCCTGTGTTTGAACCTCCAAGATACTCTGGATTGTCGTGCAGAATGAGATATTTGTCGTTTACCGTCAACTGACGAACACCATTAGGGAATACCTTCACCCAAGGACCGTGTTTAGGTGCCTGTGGCTTCAATTCCTTCTTATCCTTATTCTCGTTCTTCAGTTTCTCCTGCTTTTCACGACTTGCCTGAAATGCCTGACGCTTGCCGTGGATGTACTCACGCAGCCCCGCAAGTGTCTCACCCTCTACCTTTTTCACACGTGGTGATGGTTTAAGGTCAATGGTGAGCTGTGGCACTACAGCCTGCTTAACGAGCGTTGCTATCGGTGAGTTCTGCTCTGCAAGTACCGCGAGCTTTTCCAGTTCTGCATCGCTGGCAGGTGAATCTATATAGAGCGTATAGAGGAAGTTACGAGGATACCACACGCGCCCTGTAGGCTCCTTGTCAGGCTGTCCGTGAATCTCTATCGTCAGCGAGTCAATGTCAATACCGAGTAACGCTGCCTGATTCAGATAGCTGTCAGCAAGGTCAGAGGCAAATACTGCCTGTGCAGTTGTTGGTGTATCTACTCCTGAGTCCTGTCCGCCGTGTGAATATCCACAATCACCGAGGTAGTGGAACTCCCTTACACGCAGTTCACGAGCACCGGAGCGATTCTTTGCTACTACATTGGCTGTAAGAGTCACGGTCTTGAGATCCTTTGCACCGAGAGCGTTCCACGCTTCCAATGCCACCTTACGCTGCTTTAGGTGACTGCGCAGACTTGGTGCATTCTGTTCAAGTTTCTGTTTTGTGGCATCAGAGCGGAATACGTCAAGTGGTCCCTGTGCCTGTGCTACTGTTGCTACCGACAATGCGGCTATTGTAAGTGCTATTATATTTTTCTTCATAAATCTTAAAACTCTTTTTTTAGTGATAAACTAATGTAAGATTTCATCTACTTCTTACTTCCTTTTCTCTTAACCCTTACGATCTTATGCTCAAAAGTCTGAGTGTCCTTGAACACATTATACATCGGACATACATTCTCCGTCTGCTCAATCCACTTCTGAATGGCTGTGTATGGCTCAGGGGTAGTAACATATAGGGTTACTCGTAGGTTCTGTGGGGCGATAGACTCATTCTCGAATCCCTTGCGTCCGGCACGTGGATCCCATTCACCCTCAACCTGAACGTGCAAAGAGTCAATATCGAGATTCAGCAATGC
>Ga0256407_10001489_pt1 | contig 49115 bp, 39 predicted proteins | sample RumenRJG_04DNA_FD_193489 | JGI IMG/M metagenome (GOLD analysis project Ga0256407, IMG submission 193489) | Bovine rumen microbial communities from Lethbridge, Alberta, Canada - RJG_04 | ecosystem: Host-associated > Mammals > Digestive system > Stomach > Rumen | place: Canada: Alberta...
GGGCGTCAAAGAAAACGGCAAGATGAATCTCTCCGTCACGCCCGAAACCGTTTTGTCGGGCGACAAATCCATTTTGGTGCTGGGCAAGCAAAGGGCGATCGAGAAGTGCTTCCGCATCTAAATCTAATATAATTCCAAATAAGAAAATAAGGCTGCGTATCGTTTGGTACGCAGCCTTTTGATACTAATCTCAGATAAAAAGTGGACAAAGATTTGCGAGGATATTTTTCGCAAGACGAGGCGAAGGACGCCGCAAGGCTGTCGCCTTGCAAGGACGACAACGAAGTATTGCGGAAAATAGACCGCAAAGATTGTCTATTTTTTATTTGAGTTTAGTATGATGTGCAGGGAGCTGATGCTTCCCTGTGTTATTTTTCCTTCGGCTTGCCGAGCATGGGCTGCGCCACGTGCACATTAAAGAATGTGATCAGCGGTCCCATAAAGAACGCGGTGATGATGGTGCCGACGCCGACCGAGCCGAAGATCTCGGTGATGCTCTGACCCGAGAACAGCAGCAGCGCCACGCCGATCGCCACGCACACAAAGTCGCAGATGACGCGGCAAAAGGCAAACCGGAGCTTGCTCTGCTTTTGCGACCAGACGAGCGCCACCGCGTCGTAGGTGGAAACGCCCAGATCCGCCGTAAAGTACAGTGCGGACGACAAGCACAAAATCACGATTGCGATCAGCAGGATCACCACGCGCAGCCAGAGAGGTGCGTCGGGCATGAGCCGTTCGCACAAGCCCTGCGAGAATTCCACGATATAGCCGAGCAAAAACAGGTTGATAAAGGTGGCGATCCCGATTTTTTTGCGGTCAAAAATCAGCGCAAACAGCAGCAAAACGACGTTCACGATGATATACAGCGTGCCGAAGCGGATCGGGATCACCGCGTCCAAGCCGCTCATCAGCGACTGAAACGGGTCAATACCGAGTGCGGCAAACTTGAACATGCCCACACTGATGCCGCAGATGACGACGCCGAGCACGCTCATGATGATTCTTTTTACCATTTGATTCATTTTTTCGGCTCCTCTGTGTCGATAATACAGTATTCAAACGCGTTGATCACGGTCGTGCTGCCCTTCTGCATGCGCTGCGGAATGTCGATGCCGTAGTTGCGGTGGATGTGACCGTGCACAAAATAGCGCGGCTTGAACCGCTCAAGCAGTGTGTTAAAGCATTCAAACCCGCGGTGGGGGAGGGTTTCGAGGTCATTCAGACCGCGCGCCGGCGCATGGGTCAGCAGGATGTCAAAGCCCCTGTGCCGTTTGATCGACAGCCACAAACGGCGGACGCGGTGCAGCATTTGCCGTTCGCTGTACATATAGGTGCCGTTGCGGTAGCGGTAGGAGCCGCCCAGACCGAGAATGCGCAGACCGCCGTACTCGATCAGGCAGTCGTCGGCGCAGATACAGCCCTCGGGCTCCCGTCTGTACACCTCGTCATGGTTGCCGTGCACATAAACCAACGGACAACGCGCCATCGTCACCAAAAACTCCAGATACTGCGGACTCAAATCGCCGCAGGAGAGTATCAGGTCAAAGTCAGCCAGTGAACCCGAATGATAGTAATCGTAATAGCGCTGGGAGGGTTCATCGGAAACCGCGAGAATTTTCATATCTACGTCTCCTCGTGTTTGTCTGTTCTCGGCTTGGCTGCGCTCACGCCGACCATATCGACGGTTTTTTTGCCGACAGGGTTCAGCTCGTCATAGCTCGGAATACTGCCGATAACATTTTCTGCCAAATAATCCATGCGGATGATCTGCTCCAGACTCAGCTCATGCTGTCGGGAACCGATCACGTCGCCGTTCTGTGTGACAAACGGCGTCAAAAACGGTTTGCCTGCACCGCTGATCAGGCTGCTGCGGAAAAAGTCCGCATAGCGCCGCGACGACGGCGGCAGCGCAGGCGCATATTCAATATCCACCACGCCGGCGGACATGCCCCAATAATAATTCAGTGCGCGCGCCGTGTTGACGTATTCGCTCTTGATGGTTTTGTCGAGCACGCCGCGCATCATTTTTTCGTAATAGACGCCCCACTTCCACACCGGCACCGCCAGCAGATCGGTTTTGTCGTGGCTGATATGCGACAGACCGAAGCTCTGCCGCGTGTCCTCCGTAAACCGCGCCGTGTCCTGCGACGAGATCAGGTGGATATGCCGGCGGCTGAGCGCCAGCGCAGCCTCACCGGCGCCCTTGACGGACGACCATTCGAGATAGACCTTTGTGCGCGGATTTGCCATCTGCGCGCCGAGCGCAAAGCCGTTGATGCCGGCGATCTGACCGTATATCGGATAGTCGCACACATAGCCCAGCCTGCCGCTCTGCGTCAGCGAACCGGCAAGCACGCCGAGAATAAACTTGACCTCATACATGCGCGTGTAGTAGGTGCGCAGATAGCGGTGCGAGATGTTGAGCGAGCAGTTCATCACCACAATGTCGGGATAGTTGATCGCTGCGCGCAGCGACGCCTGCAGCATGCGCGGCGAGGTGGTAAAGAGTATCTTGTTGCCGTCGGCGACCGCCTTTTCGAGCAGCTCATACTGCTTATGTTCATCCTCCACGATATAGACGGAGGTTGCGGCTTGGTCGCCGAGCACCGTCTGGGCATACTGTCTGCCGCGCTCATGGTCGCTGACCCAGCCCGATTTGTCCGGCGGCACATCATACACAAACGCCGCCTTGAGCTTGGAGGGCTTGGCGATCGGCAAAATCATGGAGAGCACAGACGGCTTTAGCTCCTTTTCCTCCGGCGGTGTGGTTTTGAGCTCAATGGTTTCGTTTTCCTCGATCAGCGCGATGTCCTCCCACATCTTTTTGAGGTTCATGCGGATCTCGGCGTCACCGGCGTTCTGCAGCTCGGGGTAGCCGTAGATCTTGATATAGTTGAGCATGGCGTCGCCGATGGTGATCTTCAGCTTGTCGCCGCCGTTTTCTTTGTATGCCTTTTCAAAAAAGTAATAGGCGCTCGAAAACCGCCGCTGTTCTTCGATCGTCCACCATTCGCCGTAGGACTTGCCCATCATGCGCATCAGCTTTTGGTAGCTGCCGCGCTTGGTGAATTCGATAAAATTGATTTTGCTGTAGCGGTTGAATTCCAAAAACTCGTAATAGAGCTGGATCTTTTCGTCGTTTGTCCTCTCGGGCAGAACGCGGATGACCTCCGCTGTCACGCTGTAGGCGCCGCAGAATTTCAGCACGCTGACGCGCTTGTTGCCCTCCTGCACATAGTAGCGGTTGAGGTACTCAAACACCTTGATGGGGTCGCGGATGCCCTCGCTGATATGCGAGCGGTAGAGCGCCTCCCACTTGTCCGCAAATTCCGTGCCCTCGTCGAGCACCGGCATAAAGTTGGCGGCAAAAGCGGACACTCTGCCGCCGGTTTTGGTTCCCACGATAAACCATACCGGGATCTGCACCACGCCGAGATGAATGCCGGTCAGGGCTTTTTCGGGCGGCACGATTTCGTCCAGTACCGGAAGATACGGGTTTTTCTCCTTCGCTGTTCTGGAACGGACTTCCTTTTGTCCGAGCTTTAGGGCTTCCTTGTAATAGATTTCCTGCTGCATATGAAACTCCTATTGCTGATTTTCAAAAAGCTCCCGGTTCAAACAAGGAGCTTTTGGTTGCGTGGTAATTGCAGGGAACCTCCGACGATTTTCTGCCGCGCACAAGCACGACATGGAATGCTTGGAGGCTCCCGTTTTTTGTTGTTAAACGGTGACCGTGAACGGGATCGTCACGCTCTCGCAGCCGTCCGCACTGAGCGTCAGCCTTGCGCTGCCTGCCTTGCCCGTGCTGCGCACATACAAGCCGCTCATGCCGCCGCGCAAAATCACCGGATCCTCGCCAATCACTTCGATTGCGCCCTCTGCCTGCACCCTGACAGCGCCGAAGAAGTAGGGCATGGGGTTGCCGTTTTGGTCGGTCATCTGTATGCGGACAGCCGCGGTGTCATAGGTGGCGTCCTCGGTCAGATCGGTGTGATCGACCTGCACCGTCAGCACGCGCTGTTCAAACGGAGAGACACGCAGCTCCTTGACGAGCTTGCCGTCCCTGTACGCCTCAAAGCGGAACACAATGCTCTTGTCGCCCCAGTTGCCGATGTATTTTCCGTACAGGCGATAGGCGTCGTCGCCGTCCATGCCGTACTTTTCAGTCAGATAAGCCGACTTTTGCAGGGACTCGGGCGAGAGGTTGCCCATGCCGAAGCGCGAGCTTTCGTTCAAAATATCCTTGATATACGCCGCCTGCTCGGGTGCAAAGTCCTCGTTCTCTTCGATTTGCGAGCCGATGTAGTCGGTGATCTCGATCGGCGGACAGGCAAGATGCGGAAAATCGGGGTTTTCTCGTTTGTATTCGTGTATAAAGCTGTCGTTTTTGTAGAAGCGCACGCTGTCGGCGTTGGTGAGGATATACACTCTGCCGCGGTTGGTGGCAGGGTGGTCGCCGATGTCCATTGACGAGCTGAGCACGAGCACCGGCTCCTCGCTCTGCTGCACGGCATACAGCTGCGCGGCTAATTTTTTGTTGCGGAAAATATCGCAGACGCCGTGATAGCAAATGCGGTCGCCGGAGCCGAACTCCTTGTGGGTGTTGTAGTCAAACATGCACCAGCCGAAGGAACCGGCAATATCCTCCTGCGAGGCAACTGCGTCCAGCACACGCGCATGGCGCAGCATATGCTCCAAGCGGTGTTCTTCGTCGTCAAAGGCTTTGGTCGAATACATGTGACCGCCGTATTCCGAGATCAAATACGGCTTTTCGGGGTCGGAGGTGACCGCCGCTTTCGGCTCACAGCCGGTCTGCACGCCGTCGTGTACAAAGTCGTTATAGGTGTAGACGTCCTCCAACAGCTCGCTGTTCTTGTGACAGCGCACGCCGCCGGTCGGTCTGGTGGGATCGAGTTCATGTGCCGCCGCGTTGGTGCGCACATAAAAATCGTGGTCGTCTTGGCTCTCGTTGATGCGGACGCCCCAGAGGATGACGGACGGGTGGTTGCGGTATTCGCGCACCATCTCCCTGACGGTCTGCACCGCCACATCCTTCCACGCGTCGTCGCCGAGGTTCTGCCAGCCGGGGATCTCGGTAAAGACCGGCATGCCCAGCTCGTCACAGCGCTCCATAAAGTGGTGCGACTGCGGATAGTGCGAGGTTCGCACCGCGTTGCAGCCGAGCTCATATTTGAGGATCTCCGCGTCGAGACGCTGCATGGAGCGCGGCATGGCGTAGCCCGTGTAGGGATAGCTCTGGTGGCGGTTGAGTCCGCGCAGCTTGAATTTTCTGCCGTTGAGATAAAAGCCGTCCTTTTTGAATTCCGCCTTGCGGAAGCCGATGGTGCAGCGCTGTTCGTCCACGACCGTGCCGTTTTGTATCAGCTCGGCGCGCAGCTCATACAGGGCAGGGCAGAGCGCGTCCCAAAGGCGGACGTTTTTGACCGCAACAGAAACGTTCTTTGTCGCGGCAAAGGTGCTCTCGCCGACTACGGCGCCGCTGTCTCTCTCGGTGACGGTCAGACGCACGGTGTCCGCGTCGCCGATGATCGTCAGCTCACAGTCAACGGTGCTGTCAAAGCGCGTGTCGGGAGAGAGCGCCAAGGCGTCCGGCACGACCGGCTTGGCAAAAATATCGTCGATATAGCTGCTCTCGCGCAGCTCGAGCGCGACCTCGCGGTACAGTCCGCCGTAGGTCATGTAGTCGATCACCTTGCCGAACGGCGGAAAATTCAGCGTTTCACGCGTGTCCAGCTCCACCGCAAGGAGCGGTGTCGGATTGTCGGTGACAAGCTCCGCTTCAAAGGCGGTGTAGCCGCTCTTGTGCTCGCAAAGGAGCTTGCCGTCCAAATAGACCTTGGCGTAGTGCGCCGCGGCGCCGAAGCGGACAAAGGCTTTTTTGTCGCCGCGATCGCGCAGATCGAGCCGCTTGCGGTAGCCGCAGACCATCTGGTAAATGCTCTCGTCAAAATAGTCATAGGGGATCAGCTTGCAGGTGTGCGGCAGGCGCACGGTCTCGCCGGCGCCTTCGCCGTTGAGAAAGCCGCTGTCACAGGCGCTCACAAACTCCCAGTCATTGTTCAGATGTATTGTTTCGCGCATAAAACACCTCAAACGATGGTTTGAATAAACCGCTCAAACGCCGCCTTGCCGACCTCGTCGCGCTTGAATACGCCTGCGTCGCAGAGCACCTGCGCGAACACCGTTCCCACCTCGGCGTGAATGATGTCCATCGCGTTTTCCTCACAGAACTCGGGGTGGTTCTCAAGCAGTTCCTGTGCCCATGCGGCATGCGATGCGGTCTGCGGATCGTCGGTGAGCGAAGCGCCGCTGAGAAGCGCCTTTTTGACCGCCTCCAGCTCTACCGCCAAGCGTGCCGGCAGCACGGCAAGACCCATCACTTCGATCAAACCGATGTTTTCTTTTTTGATATGATGCAGCGAGGGATTCGGATGGAACACGCCCAGGGGTCTGTCCTCGCTCGTAATATTATTGCGGAGCACCAGATCGCACTCAAACGCGCCGTCGCGCATACGTGCGATCGGGGTGATCGTGCTGTGCGGTGTGCCGTCTGTCTCGGCAAAGATGCCTGCCGCCGCGTCGGTGTAGCTGCGCCAGTTTTTGAGCACGTGCGCACAGGCGGCGGTCAGCTCGCTGCGGTTGGTGCTGCTCAGGCGAATGACCGACATCGGCCATTTGACAATGCCTGCCCTGACGTCGGGATAGCCGGAGAGCGCAAAGCTCTTTTCGACCGGTGCGGTCTCCATGGCAAAGGTGTAGTGACCGCCCTGAAAATGCTCATGGCTGAGGATGGAGCCGCCGACGATCGGCAGATCGGCGTTGGAGCCGACAAAATAGTGGGGGAACTGCGCCACAAAGTCAAAGAGCTTGTCAAATACCGCCGCGTCGATCACCATGGGGATATGGTTGTGATTGAACACGATGCAGTGCTCGTTGTAGTAGCCGTAGGGCGAATACTGCAAATACCACGGCTCGCCGTGGATCGTGATCGGGATCGGGCGCAGGTTCTGCCTTGCCGGATGGTTCTGGTTGCCGGCAAAGCCCATGTTCTCGGCACAGAGCTGGCACTTGGGATAAGCGGTCGAAACGCTCGCTCTCGCCTTGGCGATGTCGCGCGGATCCTTTTCGGGCTTGGAGCGGTTGATGGTGATATCGAGTACGCCGAATTCGGAGTCGCTCTTCCACTTCATATCCTTGGCGATGCGTCCGGCGCGCACATAGTTGGTCTTTTGGCTTATATCAAAATACCACTCGGTCGCCGCCTCGGGGGACTTTTCATAGGCAGCGTGAAAATCGCGGATGATCTCGCGCGGCAGCGGCGTCACAATGCCCATCAGCAGGGTGTCAAACAGGTCGCGGTTGTTGGTGGTGTCCTCGATCACGCCGTTTTGGCAGGCGTAGTCAACCAGCGGCGCGAGCAGCTCGTCCACCGAGGCGTCGGTGGCAGGCGCTTTTTCGTCCTGCCAGTCATACACATGCAGCGCGTTCATGAGCTGATTGCGGATGACCAGCTCGTCGTCCTTGGTCATCAGTCCGTTTTGGATGGAATAATCGATCAATTGCTGGATTGCGGAATAAATCATGGTATCTCCCTAAGTCATCAGACTTTAATTTCAACACCGCCGACGGGACGGATACGCAGCACATAGCAGCTGCCTGCACCGAACAGCGCGTTCATTTTCCGTACATATTCTTCTGTTTTGAACACAGGCACAAACGCCTGGATCGTTCCGGCAAAGCCGCCGCCGTGCACGCGCACCGCCGCATTGTCGCCCAAAATCAGGTGGCTCATCATAATGGCAAGCGAAATGCCCTGCTCGGTGGGCTTGGAGTTGGCGTAGTGGTTCTGCAAGAGGTTTGCGGAGGAAGCCGCCGACTGACGGTAGATGTCAAAAAAGCGGTCGAGATCGCCGTTGTCCAGCGCCTGTGCCTCGTCGATAGCGCGGCGGTTCTCCTTAAAATAGTGCACCGCTCTCATAATGGCGCGGTCGGAGCACTTGCCGTGCAGGGAGGGGATAGAGCGCAGGAACAAAAACTCGTCCACCTCGCGCAGATAATCCTTGCCGAACTCGCGCGCAACGGAACGCATCTCCGACGGCACCGCCACATAGTCCTCTGTCAAATCGGAGTGGCTGCCCTTGGTGTCGGTAATGCAGAGGTTGTAGCCTGCCTGCTCAAAGTCAAAGCGGTACTTCTCCACATACGGTTTTTCGGTGTCCAAAAAGTCGATAAAGACAAAGCCGCCGTAGGAGCAGACCGTCTGGTCGAGCAGACCGCTGCCCTTGCCGAAGTAGACGTTCTCGGCGTACTGACCGATTTTGGCGATCTCGGCTTCGTTCGCCTTGCAGTCGTTGTATTTGATGTTGATAATGCTGCCCACAAGCGTCTCAAACGCGGCGGAGGAGGAGAGTCCGCTGCCGCTGAGCACGTCGGAGGTCGAGAATGCGTCAAAGCCGCCGACCTTGACGCCCATCTCGGCAAAGCGCGCGACGATGCCGCGGATCATCGAGGCGGATCTTCCCTTTTCATCCTCGTGTATGCTCAGGTCGCTGAGGTCGAGCTCATCGCTGCCGTGACCCTCGGAATACAGGCGGATCACGCCCTCGTCGTGGAACGCGACGACCGCGATCACGTCGAGGTTCACTGCTGCCGCCAGCGCGCAGCCGTGCTGGTGGTCGGTGTGGTTGCCGCCGATCTCAGTCCTGCCGGGAGCGGAGAAGAGCTGAACGTCGTCACGTCCCGGAAAGATCTCGGCAAAGCGGCGAATGGCGCGCTGATAGCGCAGGCGCTGGGTCTGGAGAACCTCGGGCGAGGTGCCGTACAAAATGCCCAGCGGATTGTCTGTTTTTCCGGCGTCGATCGCCTCGAGTAAAAATTGAATGTTCATAGCAAAAACTCCTACATATCAAGCATTTTCATTTCTTCCAAGATCTCTGCTTCGGTCTTTTCACCGCCGGAGGGGTTTTGCGACGCAAAATATGCCTTTTCCTCCGGTGTGCCGGGCATGATCATCTTGCCGTCCTCGGTGAGGATAAAGTCGCCGAAGTCGTCCACCAGCGGCAGATATTTGTTATAGTCCTTTATCAGCAGCCGCGCGGTCAGCATGACGATCGCGCCGAAGCCGAAGAAGAACCAGCAAAACGCATACAGCGGCAGCAAATGCGGATCGCTGTAGGTGAGGTACAGCGGAAAGATGTGAAAGAACAGGTTCACCGGAATGAACCACGGTTTGTGGAACGAAAAATAGATCGCGTTGCGGATATGCTCCTTGATTTTTCCTTCAAACGCCGCGATAGAGGGGAAGGTGTAAATCAAAACGAGCGTCAAGATCAGCGCAACGGCATAGGCGCCGTACTGGAAAAAGCTGATGGGCGGTCCTGCGTTGGCGCAGATCCTGACGTCAAAATACAGCAGCACCATCAGTGCGGCATACGCCACCCACACAATGGTGGACTGCAAAAAGTTTGATTTGAAGCCGATCCAGAATTGCTTAAACGGATTGGTCACGCCGCCGGAGCGCATGGTTTTGAACATGACGCGGTAGAGCGCCGTAAAGGATGCGCCGATCGTCACAACGGGCAGGCTGAACAGGATGAACATCAGGTTGGCGCAGATGATGATGCCGACCTTCGTCATCAGCCTGCCAAAGGGGCTTTCGTTGCTCATAAATGAGTTGATTTTTTCGTGAATGACTCATCCCTCCCCAAAGATGAACCGGAGAAAATCTCCGACCTCTTTTATGTTTTTGCTCTGCGCGCCGACGCCCAGCGCACAGCTGCCGGAATACACGTGATATTCCGTTACGAGCCTGCTGTCGCTGATGTCGATACCGACAGGGATCGGCTGCTGCTTTTTGCCGTTTTCATCCACCGGCGTGTAATACACAAAGCGGTCGGCATACAGCTTTTTCAGCTCGGCGCATTTTTCATCATTTAAATCAAACAGTCTGCCGCTCTGACCGAGGGCTTGGAGCGAATCCGACGCCATCGTAACGGCGTCGATCTCGCCGGAATCCGTCAGCGAGACAAAGGCGTTGTAATACGCGTTGCCGCGGCCTTCGTCCAGCTTGTAGTCAAAGTAGCTCTCGGCGTTGAACTCGACCTTCTTTTGGGTGAGGTCATAGTCCGCGTATGCGGTAAAGTCCTCCCACAGCTGTGAGCCGGTGCCTGCCTTTGCCATGGTGTTGACGAACGTCACCATCAGCCAGTTTTCGGGAATGTTGGTGCTGATGCGGACGATCAAAAAGGTGCCGAAGCCGAGGACAAACACAATCAAAATGATCGGTATCTTAAAATATTCCCAGATATATTGCAGCTTTTCCTTAAACGGCAGCGACTTGATCTTTTCTTTTTCCTCAGACCATACGATTTTGTTAGGGTTCAATGTTTTTTCTCCTGTGTTGTGTTTCGGACGTTCAGCGGTCGATGCGGATAATATCCACCTGTATGGCAGGATAATCGCCCGTCAGACGCGGGAAGGTGTAGCCGCCGATCATCAGCGCGGAGCCGTTGCATTCAAATTCATCGTTGATGCGGTAGACCGCGTCGGGCAGCAAGCCCTTGAGCCTGACGTGAACAGGCGCGGAGTTTGCCAGCGGATTGGTGACGACGATATTCAGCACCGCGCGGTTTTGGTCTGCACTTACATATTCCCAGGAATAGTAGTGCGTGCTGTCGCCGGTTTGGCTCAGACGGTAGAGCTTGCCGTCGTGCACGATCGGCTCCAGCTCCTTGTAGCGCTTGACCTGCTCCTTGATCTCGGCGCAGTCCTCGTCGGTGAGGAGCGACAGATCCAGCTCATAGCCGAACGAACCCGACATGGCGACCACGCCTCTGGTGGAGAGCGGCGTCTTTCTGCCGGTCTGGTGGTTGGGCGAAGCGCTCACATGCGCGCAGACGGTGCACGCCGGATAGGCAAAGGAGGTGCCGTACTGGATCTTGAGACGCGAGATGGGGTCGGTGTTGTCGGAGCACCAGATCTGCGGCGAATAGGCGAGCATGCCGGCGTCAAAACGGCCGCCTCCGCCGGCGCAGCCCTCGAACAGCACAAGCGGAAAACGCTTGGTGAGCATGTCATAGAGCTTGTACAGGTTGAGATAGTAGCGGTGCGCCACCTCGCCCTGCCGCGGAGAGGGGAAGGAGTGGGAGTAAACATCCGAGATGGAGCGGTTGAAGTCCCATTTTATGTAGGTGATATTGTTTTTTTCGAGCAGACCGGCGATCGTCTCATAGAGGTAGTCGAGCACCTCCTGACGCGACAGGTCGAGCACCAGCTGGTTGCGGCTCATCATCGGCGCGCGGTTCGGCGCACGCATCGCCCAGTCGGGATGTGCGCGGTAGAGGTCGGAATCCTCGTTCACCATCTCCGGCTCGATCCAGAGGCCGAAGCGCAGTCCGAGCGCGTTAATCTTTTTGATCAGCCCGCCCAAGCCGTTGGGCAGCTTGTTGGTGTCGGGGATCCAGTCGCCGAGACCGGCGTTGTCGTCGTTGCGGTTCTTGAACCAGCCGTCGTCGAGCACAAACAGCTCAATGCCCAGCTCCTTTGCCTTTTCTGCAATGGAGAGGATCTTTTCCTCGGTGATGTCAAAATATGTCGCTTCCCAGTTGTTGATCAAAACAGGGCGGTGGCTGAGCTTGTAGGTGCCGCGCACGACATTGTGACGGATAAGGCGGTGATAGTTGTGGGAGAGCTGTGTCAGACCGTTGGCGCAGGTCAAAATGACCTCCGGCGTATGGAACGACGCGCCGGGCTTGAGCTCCCAGCGGAAGCGGTCGTCACTGATACCGGTCACGATGCGCACGCCTTCAAACTGGTCGCGCTCGATCTCGGTTTTGTGGTTGCCGGAATACATCAGCATCACGCCGTAGCAGGCGCCTGTGTCCTCGGTGGCTTCGCGGTCACAAACGATCACAAAGGGATTGTGCTGGTGGCTGGACATGCCTCTGCCGGACACGATCGTGTGGATGCCGTGGAACAGCGGCACGCGCTCGGGCTGGCGCTCCATGCAGTGCCTGCCGTGGAAGTGCATCATATCCCACTTGCCGAAGGGCAGCTCCAGACACATGGAGGACGCCTTGCGCAGCCAGACGATGTCGCTGCCGGAGTTGAAGATCTCGGCGGCGCGCGTGATTATATCCTGTTCGGCAAAAACGCCGTAATAGAGCTTGATCTTGATATTCGCGGCAATATCCTTGAGCGTCACAACGAGTGTGTGCACTTCTTCGCCGTTATCATAAACAGACGGAAGCCCGGGGATCGCATATTTTCCGTCCAAGATCTCATGCGATTCATAGCGGAACTCGGCACAGCGGCTGCCGTCCGCAAACGACGCGCGAATGCTCGTCACCCTAAAATCGCCCACCCCGAAGGAGGTGTATTCCTGCGCCATGGAGTCCAGCGAGTAGGCGCGGTTGAGGCGCATATCATAGGGGTTGCCGGAGAAGCCGTGGTCGTAGGTGCGGAACGCATAAGACATATTGGTTTGTCCGACCTTGGGACCGTAATACAAATGCTGCAAATACCCCAGCTCGTCTACCTTCATCTGGTAGCAGCCGGTCTTGGTTTCCAGTGTGAATGCTTTGGTGCTCTCATCAAAACGAATACTCATAATCATTCTCCTTGTGATTTGGTTTTTTGTTGTTCGCGGAAGGCGCGGGGGCTGATGCCGTAATAAGATTTAAATATTTTTGAAAAGGTGAGCGGATTGTCGTAGCCGACGTTGCGCGCGATCTCCTGGATGGGATTATTCGTTTCCGACAAAAGCTTGCACGCGTGCCGCAAACGGCATTGCAGCAGATATTCCTGCGGCGAAATGCCGATCCGTTTCTTAAAAATGGTGGTCAGATAGCTGCGGTGGATGCCGATGTGCTTGGCGACGCTGCTGATGGTCACGTTCGCAAAGTTGGCGCAGATAAAGTTCGCGGCGTATTCCACATAGCCGTCCGCGTGGTATTCATGCGACTTGTGGACCTCCGCCTCGGAATCGGCGTAGGAGTCGATCGCCAGCCAGATATATTCGAGCAGCAGACCGGTGCGCATAAAGACAGAGGAGGTCGTGAGCTCCTCCTGGTTGAGCATACGCTGCACCAGGGAGTAGAAGTTCTGCGGGTCCACATGGCAGTCGAGCACGTTGATACCGTCAAAAAAGCCTGCCTTTTCGGCGCATTCCCTGGCGCGGTTACCGTCAAACGCCATCCAGCAGTACACCCACGGATCCTCTGTGTCCGCCTTGTACCAGGTGTCCTCGCCGGGCTTTGTCATAAACATCTGCCCAAAATGCAAATGCTGCTCCTTGCCGTCTACACAGAGAACGCCCTTTCCCTCCAAAATCACGTGCAGGTGATAGCCGGAGCGCTCCAGCGTGGTGAATTTGTAATCGGCAATGCAGTGCTCCACACCGCACAGCCTCAAATATATATCGTCGCTGATCCGTTTGGAATAGACCAGACAGCGGTATTTTGTGGTTTCATACATTTTGGTTTCATCGTTCACGCGCATCACCTCGGCAGCTCCTATATCATTTATGAAAAACGGTTTTGGAATGTAATCGGTTTTCATAAATAATAACAGATTTTTGGTGTATGTTCAATGAGATTTTGTATAAATTTTTGAGTTTCTGTTAACAGAAAGCCGGAGATATCAAACCGATACCCCCGGCATTTTCTTTAATTCAGCATATGCAGCACGTCTGATTTCCGGTTGTGCTTACAGCTTACCGCCTGAGGTTGCTATACCTTCAACAAATTGTTTCTGGAAGATAACATAAATGACGATCATCGGTACAACAGCCAATACAGCCGCAGCCATCATGGTGGGATAGTTGTTGCTGAACTGACCCTGCATCTTTGCAAGACCGGCAGAAAGTGTGGTAGTCTCAGCCTTGGTGCAAACAATCATCGGCCACATGAGGTCTTTGAACGCGAACAACGCGGTGAAGATACCCAGCGAAACCATCGACGAACGGGTCAGGGGCATCATGATGCGCAAAAAGCGCTGACCGATGTTACAGCCGTCGATGTCAGCCGCTTCTTCGAGGTCCTTGGGAAGACCTTCGTAACCTGTTTTGAGCAGGTAGGTGCCGAACGCGGTGACGATACCCGGAAATACAAGACCGGCAACGGTGTTGAGCAAGCCCAGCTTACTGACCATCAAATACTGCGGGATGATAAAGATCTGGGCAGGGATCATCATCTGAACCAAAACGAGGGCAAAGAAGAAGTTCTTGAGCGGGAACTTCAGTCTGCCGAAGGCGTAGCCCGCCATGGTAGCGGTCAGACAGGCGCAGACAACGCGGAACAGAATCATCAGCAGGGTGTTTTTGTAGAGCACAACAAAGTTATAGCTCTGCCAAACCTCACCGAAGTTTTCCCAATGCCAGCCGTGGGCAGGGAAGATGTAGAACGGATCAACGGAGATTGCCTCCTGGTTGGTTTTCAGCGCCGTCAAAATCATCCAGACGAACGGAACCAACATGATAAACGCCATGATAATCAGGACAACGTACATCACAACCTTGCTGGCGATGTTTCTGGCCTTGGCACTTTGCATAATTCAGCTCCCCTTTCTTACGGATGATAAACGAGCTTCTTCTCAACGCGCTGCAAAATGAAGGTGACGATCATAATGAAGATAACCAGGAACACAACGATGGTGGCGCCGTAGCCCTTGTTGCCGTTTGTGAACGCGTAGGTGTAGAAGAGATAAACGATGGATTGCGTATTCTCGAGCGCGAGGTTGGTTTTGTCCATGACCATGAACATCAAATCGAAGATGGTCAGCGCGCCGATGATACGGGTCTGGACGATAAAGAAGGTCGTCGGGGAAAGCAGCGGGACCGTGATGTGGAAGAACTGACGGATGCCGGTGGCGCCGTCGATCTCAGCCGCTTCGTAGTAGTCGCCCGGGATCTCCTGAAGGCCTGAGATAAACAGGACCATGTTGTAACCGATTACCGACCAAACACCGATGATACCGATGGAGATCCAAGCGATCTTGGGATCGGAGATCCATGCGATGTCGGTGCCGAAAATGTTGTTCAGCAGACCGAACTGCTGGTTATAGAGCCATTTCCAAACCATGGCGACCGCAGCAGGTGCGCAGACCATGGGCAGGAAGAAGATGGTGCGGAACACGGAGGTTCCCTTGAGCTTCTTGTTGAGGAAAACAGCCAGAACCAGCGCGATAACAACGCCGAACGGCACTTCGATCAGCGCATATTTGATGGTGTTCCACAGGGAGTGCCAGGTTTCCTCCGCGACAAATACCTTTGCGTAGTTTTCGAAACCGATAAAGATATTTCCCTTGCCGAAGTCACCTGTTTTGCAGAAGGATTGCCATAAGGTGTCGATCGCGGGGTAGAAGTTTAAGATGATCAAGCCGATAATGGTCGGTGCGATAAAACACAACGCCCATATGGCTTCTCGTTTTTGCGCCTTGGTACGCTTTGCTTTGGGCGCTTTCTGCTTCATAAGTTCCCTCCTTTGCAAGTTTCGGAAAGCGCGGATCCGTTCGGTGCACAGACCTCGCAGCCGTCGGGCGTGAACGGATCGGCGGTTCCTTTTTAGTTTAGCCGGCAAATCGCCGTAGCCGCTGCGATCCGCCGGAGTATTTACCAATGAAAAAGGTTATTTCAACACGTTTGCAAAAGGGGATTATTCTGCTGCGATAGCGTCTTCAATAATCTTCTGCGCATTGTCGCATGCCTTAGCCATCAGAGCAGCGTCGTCGGGCTTCTGCCAGGGATCGAGGAATGCGCCTGCCTGCTGGAGAGCGTCCTCCCAAACAGTGGTCTTGCGGGTGTAGGGACGGAAGTAGAGGCTGTAGTTCTCAGCGTCGAGGAAGGGCTTGATGTCCATGCCTTCAAAAGCATTGGCGAACGCGTCGGAAACGCCGGTCATACCGCCCATGGTAACGCCTTTTTCAGCCTGCAGCTTCTGGCCTTCTTCGGAGCAGAAGTATTCGATGAGGCTTGCGCAGGAGTCGGGATCCTTGGTTGCGGCGGAAGCTGCCCAACCAAGACCGTTGTATGCAGACCAGCGCTCTTCCTTCTCGCAGGTGCCGTTGCCGTTGCGGTCAGCATAGGGAAGGAGTGCCCAAGCGTAGTCAGCGTGGTTTTCTGCGGTGAAGAAGCTGTTGATCATCCAGGAGCCCTGTGTGATCATGCCGACCTTGCCGGACTGGAACAGGGAGTCGGTGCCGGTCTCGGCAACAACAGACTGCGGAGCGCCCACGGTGAGGAGCTTACGCATCATTTCCATGCCCGCCTTGCTCTCGTCGGAGCCGATGGTGGTGCCCTTGTGATCGTCGGTGATGACCTGTCCGCCGTAGCTGTAGATCAGGTTGTACCAGCCGTCCTGGTTGTTGGAGGTGTTCATTGCCATGCCGTAGATGTCGCCGCTGGAATCCTCGGTGATCTTCTTGGCAGCCTCATACATGTCTTCCCAGGTCCACTTGTCGGTGGGATACTCAACGCCGTACTTGTCAAAGACAGCCTTGTTGTAGAGCAGTGCGATGGTGTCGTGATCCTTCGGCAGCGCATAGATATTGCCGTCGGCACGGGTGTAAAGGTTCTTTACGCCTTCATAGTACTTGGACATGTCGATCTTGTCCTTCTCAATGTAGTCGTTGAGCTTGAGCAGAACGTCGTTCTCCATGTACATCTGCGCGGTGTTGGAGTGCATCCAGAAAACGTCGGGCATGGTGCCGCCGGAAGCGCCTGCCTCGAGGAGCGTCCAGTAGTTGTCCCAGTCAACGACCTCGACCTTTACCTTAACGCCGGAGGTCTCTGTCCACTTGTCGGCGATCTCCTGAATACCCTTCTGCTGGTTAGAGTCCCAGATGTTAACGTTGATGGTGCCGGACTTGGAGCCGGAGTCCTTGCTGGCGCCGTCGGAACCGCCGGAGCCGCCGCAGGCGGTGAGAGCGGTTGCTGTCATCATTGCTGCGAGAATGATTGCTGCTAATTTTTTCATTGCATTTCCTCCTATAATATTATTGTTATGCAATTTGCACTAAGCTTAGCTACATTAGTGCATCACAAGTTTATTCTACACTCTAATATAACATTTTGCTATAGAGCAATGTGAGCAAAACATGGCAAAATGTTAGAATTATTCCGTTTTTAGGTCAAAAAAGCGATATATTCAGTCAAAAATCCATTTATCATTTATGATACTTTATTAAAATCTGTTCTCATTATGAATAAAAAATAGAGAAATTGTCGGGATGGAATTATTGGCAACTTTCCCAAAAATAACCAAATATGATAATAGTTTTTTGAGATTCTGCATTTACGTTTGACAGGGCTGACAAAATTTTAACAATCACAGTCAACATTTCGTAAATATGCATAAAACAACATAAGGCAAATTGGGAATATTACACAATGACATATTTGTTGAAATGAAATAGATAACATTTATCCATGTATTACTGACATTGTGCCATACAAATTTCTGCATTTTTCGTTTACACTAAAAGCAACCTTATGCGGAATGCACAAATGGGTAAGGTTATATTTCATCTCTATGGCGCCGTTTCACTCCACTGTATGAGCGGCGTACATCCAGAAGGAGGTCATGTCAACCCCGTTTAGACTCACGGTGCGGCAGCGTGGAGACCTGTCGTAATGCGGAGTGATTCAGCGCAATTGCCCGCGAGGCAGTTTGGCGGAGGCCATTCTGTCAGAGTCTGGCTTATGTCGGAAGTTATCTTAAAAGGGATCAAGAAAATCTATGACAACAAGGTCACTGCGGTCCACGACGTCAACTTGGAGATCGCCGACAAGGAATTCATCGTGCTGGTAGGTCCGTCCGGCTGCGGAAAGTCCACCACCCTGCGCATGGTCGCAGGCTTGGAGAGCATCTCCGAGGGCGAGCTGTATATCGACGGCAAGCTGATGAACGATATCGTCCCCAAGGACAGAGATATTGCGATGGTTTTCCAGAACTACGCGCTGTATCCCCACATGACGGTACGTGACAACATGGCGTTTGCGCTCAAGCTCAAGAGAACGCCCAAGGCGCAGATCACCGAAAAGGTAAACGAGGTCGCCAACATCCTCGGCATTACCCAGTACCTCGACCGCAAGCCGAAGGCGCTTTCCGGCGGTCAGAGACAGCGTGTTGCCATCGGACGTGCCATGGTCCGTAACCCCAAGGTTTTCCTGATGGACGAGCCTCTCTCCAACCTTGACGCAAAGCTCAGAAACGAGATGCGCGCGGAGATCATCAAGCTCAGAAAACGTATCGACACCACCTTTATGTACGTTACCCACGACCAGACCGAGGCTATGACGCTCGCCGACCGCATCGTTATCATGAAGGACGGCTACGTTAACCAGATCGGTACGCCGCAGGATCTGTTCAACAAGCCTGTCAACCTCTTTGTTGCGGGATTCATCGGCATGCCCGTTATGAACTTCTTCAAGGGCAGCAAGCTCCTGCTTGAGAACGGCAAGTATTATGCAGAGATCCGCGGTGTCAAATTTGAACTCAGCGACTTCCAGCAGAAGGCGCTCAAGTCCAAGGATCAAAAGCCTGCCTCCATCGTAGCAGGCGTTCGTCCGCAGCACATCACCGTCGGCAGCGGCAAGCTGTCCGCCAAGATCGAAGTCAGCGAAATGATGGGCACCGAGTACAATATCCATGCCGCCTCCGGCGATGACAGCATCGTGATGGTCATCCCGACCATCGGTCTCGGCGCGGATGTTTCCATGGGCAAGACTGTCAACTTTGACGTAGCTCCCGACCTGATCCAGCTGTTTGACGAGCAAACCGGCAACAACCTGATTTGGTATGACGAAGAGTCAGCCAAGGCGAACGCCCCTGTTTGTGCCGAATATTGATCACAGTGTATTAGAATGTCCTTCACCTTTTCATTTTAATGCATCCATTTCCACCGGCGCCGGCTCAAACGGGTTTTGAGCCGGCGCTGATTCTTGCAAGTTGTATCCTGTTGTGTTACTATATGATCGTCAGGCTTGCAGGCTGACGATCGTTATACCATATTATTTAGATAGGCGGCATGTTTATGAATCCCGATTTTGTCAGTCAGTTTCCGCGCGAATACCAAATCGAACAGGAGCTGTACCGTTATCTCTATCTCACCGCGCCGATGATCGTGGCGGTCTTTATCATTTTGGGCGTCGTGCTCGTTGTCAATCTGGTGTCGGTGCTGCTGTTCGGACTCCTCTATGCGAATATGGCGATTTTTGCCATGTGCGGCATCGTGCTGTTCGTGATGTTTTTTCGCTACTTTTCTGCGATAAAAACGAGTCAGGCACGCTTTGCCGAGGACACCAACAACAAGGGGACCATCACCGTCACGGCAACGATCTGCGACGGCAAGCTCATCAGCGGCTCCTCCGACCGCGAAAAGCCGATTGAAGTGGCGTGTGAACACTTCAAAAAGGCGTTTGAAACCAAGCACTATTACTGGGTCTATACCGACGACAAGATGGTCTACGCGTTCAAAAAGGGCGCTTTTTCCGTCGGCAGGGAGGAGGATTTTCTCCCGTATATCGGCAAAGTCATTGAGAACAAAAAGCGCAAAAAGTGAGGAGAAGACCATGACGACGGTTTCTGTGCGTCCGTTCGGCTCGACCGGAGACGGCAAAGCGGTGACGCAATATACATTGAAAAATGAAAACGGCATGTGCGTGCAGCTCCTCAGCTACGCCTGTGCGGTGCAGCGGATGGTGATCCCCGACAAAAACGGCGTGCCGCGCGATGTGGTGCTCGGCTATGACACGGTGGAGGGCTACGAAAACGGCAGCAGCTTTTTCGGCGCCTTCGTCGGCAGATACGCCAACCGCATCAAAAACGCAGCTATTCCGCTCGGCGGCAGGATGGTTCAGCTCCGTCCGAACGCCGGTGCGCACCATCTGCACGGCGCTTTTGCACGCCGTGTCTTTGACGGCGAGATGACAGACGGCGGCGTGGTGTTCCGCTATGTGAGTCCGCCGGAGGAGGAGGGCTATCCCGGCACGCTTACCGGCGAGGTGCGCTATAGCCTGACGGCGGACAACGCGCTCGTGATCGCTTACACGGCGACCGCCGACGCGGACACGGTCGTGAATTTGACGAATCACGCTTATTTCAACCTCAACGGGCAGGACGGCTCCGACGTGCTCAACCATTTGCTTCAGATCGACGCGGACAGCTATACCGATATGGATGGATCTTTGATCCCCACAGGGAAAATCAACAGCGTAGACGGCACGGCGCTCGACTTTCGCAGCGAAAAGCCGATCGGTGCGGACATAGCACAGCTGACGCAGAGCGGCGGCTATGACCATAACCTGATCCTGAACGGCAGCACCGGCGCCCTGCACCGCTTTGCCACGGCAAAGAGCGGCAGTACCGGCATCATCCTGACTGCCTATACCACCGAGCCTGCCATACAATTATATACAGGCAACTTCATTCAGAACGACACGGCGGCTCACGGCAAAAACGGCGTGCGCTATCCGCGATACGGCGGCTTTTGTCTGGAGGCGCAGCATTATCCCTGCTCGCCGAACTATCCGCAGTTTCCGTCCACGGTGCTCAAAAAGGGCGAGACCTACCGCCAGACGACCGTCTATCAGCTTTCGGTTGTCGAGTAACAGGCGGTGATAGCTCAGCTTTTGCTGTTGCGCGGATCATTCCGGCAAGCGATGAAAAGAAGGATGATTTTTGATATTTTGTAATAATGCGCACCTTGTCCGCAAGATTTCACACTTGCTAAATGTGCCGATATATAGTATGATAAAGATGCAGAATAACCAACAAAAATAACTTTTCAGGTGATTGTATGACTGAAAAAACTGTTTTCCAAAAGATCGAACAGCCGCAGCTTGCCAGCGCTATGGGCAGCGGCAGTTTGGATGTGTTGGCGACGCCCGCCGTGGTGGCGCTGATGGAATATGCAGCCTCCTCGCTTGCCGACGAGCTTCTCGGCAACAAGGAGCTGACGACCGTCGGCACCCGCATCGCGATCGACCACACCAGCCCCACGCCCGTCGGCGCCGAGGTCACGGCGACGGCACGCCTGATTGCGCAGAACGGCAGGACCTTTGAATTTGAGGTGAGCGCCGCCGACCAAAAGGGCGAGATAGCACGCGGCACGCACACGCGCGTCAGCGTCAAGGCAAAGTCCTTCCAACAAAAAGCGGACACCAAGTTTAACCGTTACACCTATGTGCTGTTTGATCTGGACGGCACCATCAGCCGCAGTGCCGAGGGTATCCGCGCTTCGCTGGAGCACGCCATCAAGCAGCTCGAAGTGCCGATGCCGGATCTGGACGATTATACCGCCTATATCGGTCCGCCGCTTATCGACACCTTCAAGAATCTGGTAGGGTTGGACGACGAGCAGGCGGAGATAGGCGCTCAGCTGTACCGCAGCTACTACCGCAGACGCGGCAAAAACCTCAACTATGCCTACGAGGGCATCGAGGAGCTGCTGAACGCGCTGAAGGAAAAGGGCTGCAAGCTGGCGGTATGCACCTCAAAATATGAGCCGTTTGCCCGGGAGATCGTGGAGATCCTCGAGCTGTCGCAGTATTTTGATGCGGTTTGCGGCTCCAATCTGGACGGCAGCCGCAAGGACAAGCGCGACTTGATCCCTTATGCGGTGACGTCTCTCGGCGGCAATTTTGAGCGCGACCGACAAGCGACCGTTTTGCTCGGCGATACCTATTTTGATACAAAGGGCGCTGTGGAATGCGGCGTGGACTTTATCGGCGTGGAATACGGCTACGGCACCGTGGAGGAGATGAAAAGGGAGGGCGCCAAGCTCTTTGCCAAAACGCCTGCCGACATCCTCACGCTTTTGAACAGCTGATAGCTTGTCATAATTCACCCGTCATTTGCATATAAATAAGATATATGCTTATCTATATGCTTATCGGACGGGTGATGTGATGTTTGCGCTTTCTGTTTCGTCAAAACAATCCAAAAGGCTGCTTGCCGTGGTGTGCGCGGCTTTGACGGCACTTGCCGTTGTGAGTGTCATCGCCGTGGTGCGCCTGACAGACAAGCCTCCCGAAACCGCTGTTTCCGGAGGAAAAACCATTTCGCTCCAAACCGACGGCAACGATTGCGGCGCTTTTTTTCGGCAGCTTGGTTTGGATGCCGGCGAAGTGCCGGTGATGGAAAAAACCGTGCGCATCCCGGGAGAGTTTGACGAGGTATATACGCGCTACAATGCGCTGCAAAAACAGGCGGGGCTTGATTTGACGCCCTACCGCGGCCTGCAGGCAAAGCAGCTCACCTTTGAGCTGCAAAACGCCGAGGTGCGCTATGCAGTGCTTTTGATAAAAGAAAACCGCGTGATCGGCGGTCATTTGACAGACGGAGAGTACGGCGGCAGACTGCTGCCGTTGGGATGATTATGGAACGATTGGACAAATATCTCGCCTCACGCGGCACAGGCAGCCGCCGTGAGGTGCAGCAATTGATAAAGAGCGGCGCTGTCACGGTTGACGGCGCCGTTTGCAAAAAACCGGAAACAAAGCTCAGCGACGCGGCAGAGGTGCTGGTGAGAGGACAGGCCGTCGGCGAGCGCTTTGTCTATCTCATGCTCAACAAGCCTGCGGGCGTAGTGAGCGCCACCGAGGACAGGCGCGACAAAACCGTCATCGACATTTTGCCGGCTGAGTGGAAAAACCGCGGGCTTTTTCCGGCAGGCAGGCTCGACAAGGACACCGAGGGACTGCTGATCCTCACCAACGACGGCGATTTTGCACACCGTATGCTCTCGCCCAAAAAGCATGTCGAAAAGCAGTACATCGCGCACCTCGACGGCGCGGTCACGGAGGAGATGGCAGCGCGTTTTCGTGACGGCATCGTCTTTGCGGACGGCACGCGCTGTATGCCGGCAAGGCTGCGTGTGGCGGACGGCGGCGACAAATGCGTCGCCGTGGTCGGCATTTGCGAGGGAAAATTCCACCAGGTCAAGAAGATGTTTGCTATTTGTGGAAGAAAAGTTGTGCACCTTCAACGAATATCTGTCGGAAATTTGTATCTTGATAGCAATTTGCCCATAGGAAGCTGTAAATCTTTGACAAATTTGGAAATTTCTCAGATTTTTTTCGGCAATATGTACTAAATTTGATCTAAAAATTTTACTTTGTAATTAATTTAAATAAAATACAGACGAAATATTTAGTTAAAATCAGTATAGTAAAAACTTGCGAAAAGTGCTATATTTATATATGTAATAAATCTATTACAAATAACGGAGGTATTTTTAAATGGCAAGTTTATCATTAAGAAACGTGTACAAAATTTATGACGGCAATGTAACCGCCGTTAAGGATTTCAACCTTGAAATCGCTGACAAAGAGTTTATCATCTTCGTAGGTCCTTCCGGCTGCGGTAAGTCCACAACCCTGAGAATGATTGCAGGCCTCGAGGATATTTCCAAGGGCGAGCTGTACATCGGCGACACCCTCGTAAATGACGTTGCTCCCAAGGACAGAGATATCGCAATGGTATTCCAGAACTATGCTCTGTATCCGCATATGACCGTTTATGATAACATGGCGTTTGGTCTGAAGCTCAGAAAGATGCCCAAGGACGAGATCCACAGAAGAGTTGTTGAGGCTGCCAGGATCCTCGGTATCGAGCAGTTCCTCGAGAGAAAGCCGAAGGCTCTGTCCGGTGGTCAGAGACAGCGTGTTGCCATGGGTCGTGCCATCGTTCGTGATCCCCGCGTATTCCTTCTCGACGAGCCGCTGTCCAACCTGGATGCAAAGCTCCGTGCACAGATGCGTACCGAGATCTCCAAGATCTATCAGAGACTGGGCACCACCTTCATCTATGTAACCCATGACCAGACCGAGGCTATGACGCTCGGTACCAGGATCGTCGTTATGAAGGACGGCGTTATCCAGCAGGTTGACACCCCGCAGAACCTCTATGATTATCCCTGCAACATGTTCGTAGCAGGCTTCATCGGATCGCCTCAGATGAACTTCATCAACGCGACCGTTGACAAGAAGGGCAACAACTTTGTCCTCAAGTTCGACAAATACGAAGTTCCCGTTCCGGCTGACAAGTGCCGCGGAGACAAGCTCCATCCCAACGACAGCAAAGAGAATCCTCTCGAGAAGTATGTCGGCAAGGAAGTTATCTTCGGTATCCGTCCCGAGCATGTTCACGACGAGCAGGAAGAGCTGGACAAGGCCATCATGCAGTTTGACGCTACCGTTGACGTAACCGAGCTGATGGGTGCTGAAATTTATCTGTATGTTAATATCGCAGGTCAGCCCATTACCGCGCGCGTTGCTCCTACCTCCAAGTCCAAGGTCGGCGACAAGATCAAGGTTTGCTTCAGCCTTGACAAGCTCCACATCTTTGATAAGGACACCGAGGAAATCATCGCTAACTGATTCTTTTAGCACAGGGCAGTTATCTGCCAACATAAAGATTGATTCAAGACACCCGTTATCGGGTGTCTTGTTTTTTAAATGCAAAAGCAAGGAGGGTAACTCATACTTAACTCAAATAAAAAATTGATCGCAAAGATTGTCCGCTTTTTATCTGAGATTAGTATAACCCCAAAAAACAACCAGCTCCTCGTTTGACGGTTATATCAAACGGGGAGCTTTTTGAAAACAGAAACAATTGTCGGATCACCGGTCGGGTGTTGTTGCAGCTATATTAGCAGCGTCAAGACGCGTTTTTGATCTGCAGGCGCAGGCGGTCGGAGATCATGGCGATGAATTCGCTGTTGGTGGGCTTGCCGCGGTCGTTGTGGATCGTGTAGCCAAAGTAGGAATTCAGCACGTCGATATCGCCTCTGTCCCACGCTACCTCGATCGCGTGGCGGATCGCCCGTTCCACACGCGAGGATGTGGTGTCATACTTTTTGGCGACGGCAGGGTAGAGCTGCTTGGTGACCGCGTTGATGATCTCAGGGCGCTCCACCGACATAATGATCGAATCGCGCAGATAGTGATACCCCTTGATATGCGCCGGCACGCCGATCTCGTGGAGGATCTCCGTCACCTTCAGCTCGATGCCGAACGCGTCCACGCTGATCGGCATGCGCAGCAGGCGCTCGCTCTTTTTCGACATCAGGCGCACCGTCTCGCAGAGCTGTGAAATGTCGTAGGGCTTGAGCAAAAAGTAAGCCGCGCCGCTGTTCATGATCTCGCGTTCGAGCACCGCAGAGTGATAGGCGGAAAAAACCATAAAGATCGGTTGCCTGCATTTTTGTCGTTTGATGCTGCGCATCACGCCGATGGCGTCCAAACGCGTCATCAGCGCCTCCATCAGTACCACGTCCGGCTCCTCCTGCATGATGCGGCTGCAAAGCTCCTCACCGTCCTTTGAGCAAAAGCTGATAGAAATATTAAAATTTTGAAACTTTTCAAGATTTTCTCTATCAAATTCGGCAGCGTCCTCGGTGATCATCAATTTAATACTATTGTCCATGTTGAGTCTCCCATCAAAATTTTATTGTGAGAATATATTACCACAAAATGGTAAACTTGGCAATAGTTTCCAGAAACTTTTTTAAATTTTTTTCAAAAATTTTTTTACAATAATAGTGAAAAATACAAAAAAGCACCATATATTGTGCTAACTCTGATAATTCGACACCATATTTTGCGCTATAATACCATAACCTTCCTCGGGGGTTTCGAGAAACACATGGGTCACGGCACCTGCCAGCTTGCCGTCCTGCACAATGGGACTGCCGCTCATGCCCTGCACGATGCCGCCGCAGCGCGACAAAAGCTCCGAATCTGTAACCTTTATGACAAAATTTTCATTTGATTTTGCGTCACAGTTGCAGATCCTTGTGATCTCCGCCTCATAGCAGGCGCAGCTCTCGCCGCTGACGGTGGTAAAGAGCTGTGCTTTGCCGACGTGTATCTCGCCGTTTTCGGCGATCTCAAGCCTCGAGCCCTGCTGCAAAAGATTGTCGTTTGTTGTTCCGTAAACGCCTGTTTCGGTGTTTTGTGTCAGATTGCCGAGGGTTTTGTCGGAAAAACAGCCGTTCAGACTGCCGGCAACGCCCGGCGTGCTTTTGGTGACGGAGTGGATGCTTGCCTCCACCACCTCCGCGCTGCCGAGCGGCATCAGCGCCGCCGTGTCCCTGTCGCAGATGCCGTGACCGAGTGCGGCAAAGCTGCCGTTTTGGGGGTCGTAGTAGGTCACGGTGCCGATCCCGGCGCAGCTGTCGCGCACCCAAGCGCCGAGCAGATACACACCGGTGGCGTTTTGCTGCGGCACAACAGTCTTGATCAGCTCCTTGCCGCCGCGCAAAACCGTAAACCGTACCGCTTCGCCGCCGCAGCCGAGCGTCGCCTGCTGCATCTCCTCGTTGGTTTTGACTTCGGTGCCGTTGACGCGTTTGATGACGTCGCCGACCTTCAAGCCGCCGTCCTCCGCCGGACAGACGTAGCGTCCGCCGCTGAAAAATTCCTCCGTCTGCACCACCATCACGCCGTCGCCGAAGAACCGCACGCCGAACGGCTGACCGCCGAGCACCACGGTTTTTCCTGTCGCGGCGTGCGCCGGCAGGGGAGAGCCCGTCATGACTGCCGCAAGCACGAGTGCGAGCCATGCACGCCTTGCCTTTTTTTGATAAAGATTCATTAAAAATTCACCTTCTTTCTGTTGCCTTTTTTATCATTTCCGTTTATAATAAAAAAGACAGGCTTTTTGAGTTATTAAAAAAGATATTGGCAGCCGGATGCCGTTTTTGCGCTGAACGGCTTGTGAATACGCAATATTTTTATAATTATTCAATTTTTTCAAATCAAGAGGGTTACTATGGAAGAAAAACAGAGAGAATTGCGCGGCTTGACGTCGCAAGAGGTGCAGGAGCGAAAGGAAAAGGGCTTGATCAACACCGCTTCCACTGTCAAAACCAAATCCGTCAAACGGATCTTTTATGACAATATCTGCACGGTTTTTAATATCATCAATGTGATTTTGTTTATCGCGCTGCTGTGTGTCGGCTCCTACAAAAACCTGCTGTTCATGCTGGTCATTGCCGCCAACACGATCATCGGCATCGTGCAGGAGCTGCGCTCCAAAAAGAGCGTGGACACCCTGACGATCCTCACCGAGAGCAAGCTTGATGTGCTGCGCGACGGCAAGACCGTGCAGCTCTACAAGGAGGAGCTGGTGCTCGACGATATCATCGTCCTTGCGCGCGGCAATCAGGTGCCTGCCGACTGCATTTTGATCCGGGGCAGCTGCAAGGCGAACGAAAGCCTGCTGACCGGCGAGTCCAATTTGATCGAAAAGCAGGTGGGCGACGAGCTGCTGTCGGGCAGCTTTATTGCCGCCGGCTCCTGCTACTGCCGTGTTAACCGCGTCGGTGCGGACAGCTATGCCGCAAAAATCAACAACGAAGCCAAATACATCAAAAAGAATAATTCACAGATCCTCAAATCCTTCAAATTTATTATCAGCATTTGCTCCGTTATTATTTTCCCTGTCGGCGCGGCGCTTTTTTCCAGCAGCTATTTTGTTCACGACCGCGGTTTTCAGGCAAGCGTGGTGACAACGGTCGGCGCGTTGGTCGGTATGATCCCGGCTGGCATGATCCTGCTGACCAGCTCGGTGCTGGCTGTGTCTGTCATTCGCCTGTCGCGCAAAAAGGTGCTTGTCAATGAGATGTACTGCATCGAAACTCTGGCGCGTGTGGATGTGCTCTGTCTCGACAAGACCGGCACCCTCACCGCCGACTGCATGAATGTCCATGAGGTGATCAATCTCAACACCAACGACGACAAGATCATGACCGCGCTGGCGTCCATCGTCGCGGCAAGCGACGAGAGCAACGCCACCTCCGAGGCTGTCGGCGATTATGTGCAGGGCGTGCAGCCGGTCGCCTGCAAACAGTTTGTGCCGTTCTCATCCGAAACCAAGTGGTCGGGCGGTGCCTTTGCCAACGGAAAAACCTATATTATGGGCGCGGCGGAGTTTGTATTTTCCGATAAAGAAAAATATCCCGAGATCTATGAAAAGATCAATCAAATCACCGAAACCGTACGCATTTTGGTGCTCGGTTCCTCCGACCTGCCTGTTGACGCCAATGCGATCCCCGAGGATCTGCACCCGATGGCGCTTATCCTCATCAAGGATAAGCTGCGCGACAACGTGTGCGAGACCGTTGATTACTTCAAGGAACAGGGCGTGACGCTCAAGGTCATTTCGGGCGACAGCGTCAAAACCGTCAGGAATATCGCGCTCGACACCGGCATCGAAGGCGCCGATCAGGCAGTCGATATGACGACCGTCAAGACCGACGAGGAGCTGGAAGAGGTGGCGGAGCGCTGCAATGTGTTTGGCAGAGTGACGCCTGCGCAAAAGAAAAAGCTCGTGCTGGCTCTCAAGAAGAACGGTCACAAGGTCGCCATGACCGGCGACGGCGTCAACGACGTTTTGGCGCTCAAGGAAGCGGACTGCTCCGTTTCGATGGCGTCCGGCAGCGAAGCGGCACGCAACGTCTCACAGCTGGTGCTTGTCAATAACGACTTTGCCGCCATGCCGCATGTGGTCGCCGAGGGCAGACGCACCATCAACAATATCGAGCGCAGCTCCTCGCTCTATCTGGTAAAAACGATGTATTCCATCGCGCTGGCGGTGTTCTTTATGTTCTCGCCGCTGAGCTATCCGTTCCAGCCGATCCAGCTCTCCCTGATCAGCACCATGACGGTCGCGCTTCCGTCCTTTGTGCTCGCGCTGCAGCCGAACAAAAACATCGTGCGCGGCAACTTTACCTATAATATCATCTCCAGAGCGGCGCCTGCGGCGATCTGCGTCATTCTGAGTATCATCACCACGGCGCTGCTGAGCGGCGTGCTGGGCATATCGCAGGAGCAGCTTTCCACCATGGCAGTCACCATCACTTCCTTTGTCTGCCTGCTGCTGATCGTGCGCCTGTCCATTCCGTTCAACGCGCTGCGCGCCGCCATGATGGCAGTCAGCGTAACGGGCGTCGTGATCGCTTTTTCGTTCTTCCACAATTTCTTTTCACTGGTGCCGCTGGAATTTCCGTCGCTCATGCTGCTGCTCGGTCTGTGCGCTGTGTCGGCGGTCGTGTTCAATCTGCTCTACAACGTAGCGGATCATTATATAGAAAAATCCAAAAGACTGTCCGCTGTTTTCAGAAAAAAGTGATATGGTAAAACTGACGATCAAACCAGAAGCAAATCAAATCATTCATCAGCTGCAGGCGCACGGCTTTGAGGCGTTTGCGGTCGGCGGCTGTGTGCGCAACGCGCTGCTGGGGCTTTGTCCGCACGACTGGGACATCTGCACCAACGCCAAGCCCGAAGAAATGCGCGCGGTCTTCTGCGATCATGTGACGCATGACTTCGGTCTGAAGCACGGCACCCTGGTCGTGATGGTCGGAGAGGAGCCGTATGAGGTCACCACCTACCGTGTCGACGGCGTGTATGCCGACAACCGCCATCCCGAGCAGGTGAGCTTCACGGATGATCTGGCGCTCGATCTGTCGCGGCGCGACTTCACGGTCAACGCCATGGCGTATAACGACGAACAGGGATTTTTTGATCCCTTCGGCGGCAGGGAGGATCTGAAAAACGGTCTCCTGCGCTGTGTGGGCGATCCGGACAAGCGGTTCAGGGAGGATTCCCTGCGCATTCTGCGCGGTGTGCGCTTTGCCGCCACCTACGGCTTTGCGGTAGAGCAAAAAACCGCCGCTGCGATCCACCGCAACGCGGCGCTGCTGCACCATATCGCAGCCGAACGGATCCGCGTTGAGCTGACCGGCGCCGTTTGCGGCGAGCATGTTCTGCCGGTCTTTGATGCGTTCCGCGATGTTCTCGCCACCGTGATCCCGGAGCTGCGCGAGACCTTTGACTTTGAGCAGAGAAACAAGCACCATTGCTATGACGTTTGGGGACACACCCTGCACGCTGTGGCAGCGATCGAGCGCGACCCCTTGCTGCGCGTCACCATGCTGCTGCACGACATCGGCAAGCCGCGTGCCTGCACGACGGACAGATTCGGCAGCCGCCATTTTAAGGGGCACCAGCAGATCAGCGCGGACATGGCGTCCGTCATCTTGAAGCGCCTGACCTTTCCCAACGCGTTCACGGCGGATTGTCTGCAGCTGATCATCGCGCACGATATCCGTTTTGACGGCACCCAAAGGCAGGTCAAGCGCGTTCTCCAAAAGCTCGGCGAAGCCAATACGCGCAGGCTGTTTGCCGTGCAGAGGGCGGACGTGGGCACACAGTCGGACTATCACCGCGCCGAAAAGCTTGCGGCGACCGCGCTGGCGCAGCGGCAGTTTGAGGAGCTTATCCGCAGCCGCGCATGCGTCACGCTGCGCGATCTGGCGGTAAACGGCACCGACCTCATGGCGCTCGGCTACAAGGAGGGAAGGGCCGTCGGCGCAGCGCTGGACCGTCTGCTCAACGAGGTGATAGACGGACAGCTGCCCAATGAACGCGAAAAACTGCTCCAAAGAGCGCAACAAATCAATACGAAAGACAACAAATAAGGGCACGCCGGTCGTGCCTTTTGTCATATCACGAAAAAAACCGCGCATCCTTTTGCGTGAAAAACGTGTGTGCATTCAGAAAATATTTGGTGTTTTGTCTTTACTTTATTTCTGATATATTGTATAATATCATTAATTATGAATAATGAGGTGTTATGTATGCAACCCAAATATAAGAGAGTATTGTTGAAGCTGTCCGGAGAATCGCTCGCCGGTGAAGCCAAGCACGGCATCGACTTTGATATCGTCACCAAAATCTGTGAGGCGATCAAGAAGTGCGCGGATGCCGGTGTGCAGATCGGCATCGTGGTCGGCGGCGGCAATTTTTGGCGCGGCAGAAGCTCCGGCGAGATGGACAGAACGCGTGCCGACCACATGGGCATGCTGGCGACCACCATCAACGCCCTCGGCGTGTGCGACGCGCTCGAGCAGCTCGGCGTCAATGTGCGCGTGATGACCGCTATCGCCATGCACCAGGTAGCGGAGCCCTATATCCGCAACAAGGCGGTCGCCCATCTCAACAGGGGCAATGTCGTTATCTTCGGCTGCGGCACCGGCAACCCGTTCTTCAGCACCGACACGGCGGCGGCGCTGCGTGCGGTGGAGATCGAAGCGGACGTCATTTTAAAGGCGACCATGGTGGACGGCGTCTATGACAGCGACCCCAAAAAGAATCCCGACGCCAAAAAGTTCGAGACCATCTCCTTCCAGGAGGTGCTTGCAAAGGATCTGGCCGTCATGGACAGCACCGCGTCCGCGCTCTGCAAGGATAACGATCTGCCGATCCTCGTATTCAGCATCGACGACCCCGAAAACATCTACCGCGCGGTCTGCGGCGAGAATATCGGAACGATCGTAAATAACGGATAAATCATTCATTTTTCAACATCAGGAGGCGTAAGCATGAAAGAGCAATTAAAAAAAGCAGAGGAAAGAATGAACAGACGCGTTGACCACATGTGTCAGGAATACGCGGAGATCAGAGCCGGCAGAGCCAATCCCGCGGTTCTCGACAAGGTAAAGGTTGACTACTACGGCGCACCCACGCCGGTCAACCAGCTGGCGGCTGTTTCGGTCACCGAAGCGCGCACACTCATTGTGCAGCCTTGGGACGCCTCTCTGTTAAGACAGATCGAAAAAGCGATCCAAAAGTCCGACATCGGCATCAACCCCAACAACGACGGCAAGGTGATCCGCCTGATTTTCCCGCCTCTCACCGAGGAAAGACGTAAGGGTATCGTCAAGGATGTGCAAAAAATCGCCGAGGAGACCAAGGTGCAGGTCAGAAACGTCAGACGCGACACCATCGAAAAGCTCAAGGCGATGAAAAAGGCAGGCGAGCTGACCGAGGACGACCTCAAGCACGGCGAGAAAAAGACCCAGGACCTGACCGACAAGATGACCAAGAAGATCGACAAGATCTCAGCCGACAAGCAAAAAGAGGTTTTGGAGCTGTAAAATGGCGCTTTTTGGTAAGAATAAAAAAGACGACTCCGGCGCCGGCGCTTCACTGGCGCAGGAGCTGGTGCTGCCCAAGCATGTCGGCATCATTATGGACGGCAACGGCAGATGGGCAAAGCAGCGCGGTTTGCCGCGCAAGGCAGGGCACCGCGAGGGCGCGCAGACCTTTCGCACCATCACGCGCTATTGCTCGCAGGTGGGCATCCGCTATCTGACGGTCTATGCGTTTTCCACCGAAAACTGGAAACGCCCCGAGGACGAGGTCGGCGCGCTGATGGGACTGTTCAAGTCCTATCTGAAAGAGGCGCTGGAGGACTTTCAGGACGACGATATCGTCGTGCGCTTTATCGGCGACAAAAGCGGTTTTTCACCGGAGCTGCAGGCGCTGATGGACGAAAATGAAGAAAGCTCCAAGAACAGACCCGGCATGGTGCTCAATATCGCCATGAACTACGGCAGCCGCGACGAGATCGTGCGCGCTGTCAAAAATATTTGCGCAAAGGTGGAAGCCGGCAGCCTCCGCGCTGCGGACGTCACCGAGCAGCTGGTCGCGGATCATCTCTACACCGCCGGTCAGCCCGACCCGGATCTGATCATCCGCCCCAGCGGCGAATACCGTATATCAAACTTTATGCTTTGGCAGTCGGCATACACGGAGTTTGTGATCATGAACAAGCTCTGGCCGGACTTTACCAAGGCGGATTTAGATGAGGCGCTGCGTATCTACGCAAGCCGCAACCGCCGCTACGGCGGTGTCTGATTGAATGTGTGTTTTATCAAGGAGCCGCCGATCCGTTCATGCCTGACGGCAGTGTATCGAACGGATCAAAGCTACCTTAAAAGCTTTGCGCAGGAGCGGCGCCCTCGTCGCTCCTGCCCTCAAACAGTGAGGGACGGAGAGGGCAGAAAGGCATAGGGAGATTATTATGAAGTCATTAAAGCCGCGTTTGCTGACGGCGGCGATCGGAATACCGGCAGTCGTGCTGGTGATGATATTGGCGGAGCTTTGGCATCCGCTCATCGGTATCGTGGTAGGGTTGGCCTCCGCTTGGATGGTCCTTGAATATTTGGCAACCAGAAAGCTCAACAGCATCGTTCCGCTCAGCATCGTATGCATGCTGTATGCATTGTTCATGCCGATCGTTGTCACCGAAGCTACCCTGACCTACATGCTGACCTTCTTGTTTTTGGTTTTGGGCTTTGCGGTGAGTCTTGTCTACCACAAAAAGCTCTCATACGGCATGCTCGCCTATGCTTTGTTCGGCACCCTTCTCATCACCTTCGGCATGAGCGCCGTGTCGCTTGCCTGCGTCGGCAACGGCTACAGCGTCAGCTTTTTCTTTGTATTGATATTCCTTCTTCCGTGGATGGCGGACGGCGGCGGCTATTTTATCGGCAGCAAGTTCGGCAGACGCAAGCTTTGCCCCAATATCAGTCCCAAAAAGACGGTAGAAGGCGTGCTCGGCGGCGCGGTGTTCTGCGTGGCGTCGGCAATGATCATGGGACTTGTCTTTCAGTTCGTCGTATTCAGCGGCGACGAGGCCGCACATGTCAACTTTGCGGCGCTGGTCGTCCTTGCGATCCTCGATTCGGTTCTTTCGCTGATCGGCGACCTGAGCTTCTCCTTGATCAAACGGTACTTAAAAATCAAGGATTACGGCTCTGTTTTCCCGGGTCACGGCGGCATGCTTGACCGCTGCGACAGCATTATCTTCACGGCTCCGATGGTGTTGATTTTGGGACAGTTCATGCCGTTCCTGCAAATTTTGGTGTAATTATGAAAAATATCGCTATTCTCGGCTCGACCGGCTCCATTGGTACCCAAACGCTGGACGTAGTCGATAAGCTTGATCTAAAGGTATCTGCGCTCACAGCGGCAAACAATATCACGCTGCTCGAGCAGCAGGTGCGCAAATATAAGCCCGCGCTGGCGGTCGTCTTTAACGAAGAAAAGGCAAAGGAGCTGCAAATTGCCGTTGCCGACACCGCCACCAAGGTGCGCAGCGGAATGGACGGTCTGGTTGAGGCGGCACAGCTGCCGCAGGCGAACCTGGTGCTCAATTCCGTTGTGGGCATGGTCGGTCTGCAGCCGACGATCGCAGCCGCGCAGGCAAAGAAGGATATCGCCCTCGCCAACAAGGAAACGCTTGTGGCAGGCGGCGATCTGGTAACGGACGCGGTCAGGGCGAACAACGTCAGGCTCCTGCCGGTGGACAGCGAGCACTCGGCGATCTTTCAGTGCCTGCAGGGCATGCCCGACAAAAAGGTGCTCAAAAAGCTGATCCTCACTGCGTCCGGCGGTCCCTTCTTCGGCAAGACGACGGAGGAGCTGCGCGGCGTGACGGTCGAGCAGGCGCTCCGGCATCCCAACTGGAGCATGGGCGCCAAGATCACCATAGATTCCGCCACCATGATGAACAAGGGCTTGGAGATCATCGAAGCCGGCAGACTCTTTGATGTCAGCGGCGACGACATCGACGTGGTGGTACACCGCGAAAGTATCATTCATTCGCTGGTGGAATTTACCGACAATTCGGTGCTGGCGCAGCTCGGTGTGCCCGATATGCGGATTCCCATTCAGTATGCCATCACCTATCCCATGCGCTATCCGTCTCCCGTGGCGGAGCTGGATCTCGCCCAAATCGGCAAACTCAGCTTTTTTGAGCCGGACTACGACACCTTCACCTGCCTGCGTGCCTGCAAAAAGGCATTCGCCATGGGCGGTGCGGCAACGGCGATCGCCAACGGCGCCAACGAGGAGGCAAACGCGCTCTTCCGCAGGGGAAAAATCAAGTTCCTCGAGATCGGCGAGCTGGTGATGGGCGCTGTGGACAGCATTCCGAACTTTTCACCCGCCTGCGTGCAGGATATTTTAGATGCAGACAGGCAGGCACGCGCCTTTGTGACGGAGCATGTCGGCGGATGATCGGTTGACGCCCGGGTAGAACGGAGGGCGGCGTCGTTGCTCAATTGCGGAAAACTATTTTGGAGTTGAATCATATTTGCAGGTCTTAATCACGATCGCGCTGATCATCATCGGCGTACTCTTATTTGAATTCATCATTTTTGCCCACGAGTTCGGGCATTTTATCACGGCAAAAAAATCCGGCGTGCAGGTCAACGAATTTGCACTCGGCATGGGTCCCAAGCTGTTCAGCTTTGTAAAGGGCGAAACACGCTATTCGCTGCGGCTCTTTCCAATCGGCGGCTACTGCGCCATGGAGGGTGAGGACCAGGACAGCGACAATCCGCGCGCCTTCAACAACGCCAAGGTTTGGAAGCGCATGATCATCATCGTCGCCGGTGCGGTGATGAATATCCTCGTCGGCTTTTTGCTGATGCTTATCGTCACGGCATTTCAGACGGAGTTTATCGACACCACGATCTCCGGCTTTGCGCCCTACGCCTACACCGCCAACGCCGGTCTGCGGGAGGGCGACAAGGTGGTTTCCGTCGGCGGCTATCCGGTCGCCAATTCACGCGACCTCGCGCTCGGCATCCAGCTTTTGCCCTGCGAGGAGGTGGATCCGCAGTCTGTCACGGTCTTTAAGCAGGACTGCTGCACCGACGCGACGAATTATATCTACACCATGCGCGATGAATTGAAGCTGATCGACGACGAAATAGCTTCCACGCTCTACTATCAGGTTTTGCCGCCCGGCGCCAAGCAGATCAACGCCGCGACCTCCAAGGAAGAGGCATATAACCTGTTCAAGGGCATCATCGACAGCTACTACACCGCAGCCAAGGTCGAAAAGCCAAAGGATTTTGCCTATCCGGAGATCGAGGTGCGCGACAAGCGCCTGCGCTACACCGGCGATGTGTCGGTTATCCGCGACGGTGAAAAGCAGGAGCTAAAGGGCGTGCAGTTCTACACCTACAAATCCGGCGAGGACAAAACCGCCGTCGGCATCGACTTTTATCTGCTCCCGAAGGAGAAGAATTTCGGCACCGTGATGGAGGAGACCTTCACCGGCACCGTCAGCCTTGCCAAGAGCGTGTGGAAGTCTCTGGAGCTGCTGGTGTGCGGACGCTTCCACCTCACGGACATGTCGGGTCCCGTCGGCATCACCAAAGCGGTTTCCGATGTGGCGGCTGTCGGCTTGCAGACAGGCTTCGGCGACGCAGTGCTCAACATCGTGATAATCATGGCGCTGATCACCGTCAACCTCGGCATCGTCAATATGCTGCCGTTCCCAGCGCTCGACGGCGGCCGCTTTGTGTTCCTGGTGATAGAGGCGATCACGCACCGCCACCTGCCGCGCAAGGTGGAATATATCGTCAACGGCATCGGCTTGGCGCTGTTGATCTTGTTGATCGTATTTGTTTCCTTTAATGATATTTTCAAGCTCTTCACAGGAGGGTTTGACAGCATGACCTAAAAGATCGGAGGCAGTTATGGGTAGTAAGATTCAGGTAAAAGCAGGCAATGTGCTGATCGGCGGCGGCGCTTCCGTCAGCGTGCAGTCCATGCTCAACGTTCCCTCGACCGACATTGAGGGCAGCGTGGCGCAGGCAAAGCGCTTGGAGGAGGCAGGCTGTCAGATCATTCGCGCCGCGATCCCGGATATGGACGCGGTCAGGCTGATCCCGGCTCTCAAAGAAGCGGTCAGCGTGCCCATCGTTGCCGACATTCATTTTAATTACAAGCTCGCGTTGGAGGCATGTGCCGCCGGCGTAGACAAGATCCGCATCAACCCCGGCAATATCGGCTCCGACGACCGCGTCAAGGCGGTCGCGGACGCCTGCAAAAGCCGCGGTATCCCCATCCGCATCGGCGTCAATTCCGGTTCGCTCGAAAAAGAGATACTGGCAAAGTACGGCCATCCCACACCGCAGGCGCTTTGCGACAGTGCGCTCTACCACGCCTCGCTGCTCGAAAAATTCGATTTTTATGACATCGTGCTGTCCATGAAGAGCTCCACCGTGTCCACCATGATCCAAGCGTATGAGTTGGCGGCGGCGCAGTGCGACTATCCGCTCCATCTCGGCGTGACCGAGGCAGGCACCGAGCGCATGGGCGTCATCAAGTCGGCGGCAGGACTGGGCGCGCTGCTCACCAAGGGCATCGGCGACACCATCCGCGTATCGCTCACCGCCGACCCGGTTCGTGAGGTCTACGCGGCGGACGATATTCTCCGTGCGCTCGATCTGAAGGAGGGCGGCGTGCAGTTTGTGTCCTGCCCGACCTGCGGCAGAACGCGGATCGACTTGGTAAAAATCGCCAATGAGGTAGAAGATCGTCTGCGCGGCTGCACCAAAAACATCAAGGTAGCCGTGATGGGCTGCGTTGTGAACGGACCCGGTGAGGCGAGAGAGGCCGATATCGGTATCGCAGGCGGCGACGGCTGCGGTCTGGTTTTCAAAAAAGGCGAGGTCATCGCCAAGGTCGATGAAAGCAGGCTCGTAGACGCGTTAATGAAAGAAATCGAAAAGCTATAAAAGAATATAAAAAACAAGGTATTTGAAAGATAAACAGAATTGTAACGGACAACAGATAGGAAAGGTATAGGAAAGAGCCGGCTTTTGTCCCGCCGTTTTGCTGCGGTGCATTTGTGCGCCCTGCTGCATGAGGCGGAGAGAGCGCCCGACGGCGCCTGCGCCGGTGAAAAGGAAGTTGAATGAAGACACTTGAAGAGATATTTTGTTCGCTTGTGACGGGCGGTGAGGTTTCGCCGCGGGTCGCAAGAGGAATGGTCACAAAGGCGACGATCTATAATGATGTGCGCCTGATCACGTTTTATGTGGATTTTCCCGAGCTGCTGCCGAGAGAGGAAATGCATAACGCCGAAAAAACCTACGGCAAACTGCTCGACGCGTCCGTCTGCATCATGCCGCACTTCGGTGCAGGGCTGTTTACGGCGGATTATTTTCCCCAGCTCTATGCGGCGGTCCGGCGCGAGACCCCCAGCATCAACGGCACGCTCAACAATGCCGACGTCAGGCTTGACGGCGATCTGTTGGTGATCGAGATGCATAACGGCGGCAAGGCGCTGCTCGACGCCAAGAATTTTGACGGCTTGCTCCGGGAACGGATCAAGCACGAATTCGACATGGAGGTGCGTGTCAAATACACCGGCACCTTTGAGATCGACACCAAAAGCGATGAATACAAGCAGGTCATCGAGAGCGCCAACAAGCAAATCAAGCGCGAAAAGCTGCAAAAGGCGGCGGACTTCTTCAAAGAAGAGGAGGAGATCGCCGAGACCATCCGCGAGCGCCAAGCCGAGGACGCCCTGACAGAGATCGAGATCCGCGAAGGCTCCTTTTTGACGCCGCAGATCCTGCGCTCCTCTGTCCGTCCGCTGTACGGCAGAAGCATTCGCGGCAAGATGACGCCGATCAAAACGCTCAGCGACGGCACCAAGGGCGCCGTGGTGTGGGGCGACGTCATCGAAACCGAAAAACGCATTACAAAAAACAATAAGAATGCCATCATCACGATCGACATTTCCGACTACACCGGCTCCATCACCGCCAAGGTCTTTTGCGGCGTCAAGGAGAGCGAGGCGCTCGATTCGCTCAAGGCAGGCAAGACGATCGTGGTGAGCGGCAATGTAGAATACGACGAATTCTTAAAGGAAGTCGTGCTCAACGCCTTTTCTATCGGCACCGCCGAAAAGATCAAGGTGGTCGATAAGGCGGAGACCAAGCGCGTGGAGCTGCACATGCACACCAACATGTCGCAGATGGACGCGCTGACGCCTGCCGGCACGCTTGTACAGCGTGCCTATGACTGGGGCCACAAGGCGGTCGCCATCACCGACCACGGTGTGGCGCAGGCGTTTCCGGACGCCATGAAGCAGGCGGAAACCATCAAATACAAGCTCGGCGGCGATATCAAGGTCATCTACGGTATCGAAGCCTACTTTATGGATGATTTGGTGGAGTCGGTTTCGGGTGATCAGGACGAGCCGCTCGACGGCACCTTTGTTTGTTTTGATATAGAAACCACCGGTCTGTCCGCACTGCGCGACAGGATCACCGAGATCGGCGCGGTCAAGGTCGTCAACGGCGAGATCACCGACACCTTTTCCACCTTTGCCGATCCCGGCATGCCCATTCCGGCAAAGATAACCCAGCTGACGGGCATCACCGACGAGATGGTCAGGGGTGCGCCCTCTCAAAAGGAGGCGGTATCCGCCTTTCTTGCCTTTGCAGGCGACAGCATTTTAGTGGCGCACAACGCCCCGTTCGATACCTCCTTTATCCGCAAGGCGTGCGAGAATATGCACGTGGCGTATCCCTACACCTCGATCGACACGGTCGCCATCGCGCGCGCGATCTTGCCCGACATCAAAAATGTCAAGCTCGACACGGTCGCAAATTATCTGCGGCTGGGCAGCTTCAACCATCACCGCGCGACCGACGACGCCACGATACTGGCAAAGATTTTTGTTTCGCTGTGCAACCGTCTGGGCGATGATTACGGCATCTTCCGCGTATCCGACATCAATACAAAAATAGCCGGCGGCGATTTTAAAAAGCTGCCGACCTTCCATCAGATAATTCTTGCAAAGAATCAAATCGGACTCAAAAACCTCTATAAGCTGATTTCCAAAAGCCACCTCGAAACCTTCTACAAAAAGCCGCGTATCGCCAAAAGCGATTTGGTCAAGCACCGCGAGGGTCTGATTATCGGCTCCGCGTGCTGTGAGGGTCAGCTCTACAAGAGCATTTTAGGCGGCAAGCCCTGGGGCGAGATCAAGCAGATCGCGTCGTTTTATGACTATCTTGAGATCCAGCCCTCCGGCAACAACGAGTTTTTGATCCGCAACGGCACTTTCCGCACGCTTGACGAGCTGCGTGAGATTGACCGCACCATCATCAAGCTCGGCAAGGAGCTGAACAAGCCTGTTTGCGCCACCTGTGACGTGCATTTTATCGATCCGCACGACAGCGAGTACCGCAAGATTTTGCAGGCGGCACAAAAGTTCAGGGACGCCGACCAGCAGGCGCCGCTGTATTTCCGTACCACCGCCGAAATGCTCAAGGAGTTTGAGTGGCTGGGCAAGGAAAAGGCGTATGAGGTGGTCGTCACCAATACCAACAAAATTGCCGATATGTGCGAGGATATCCGCCCGATTCCAAAGGGCACCTTCCCGCCGTTTATCGAGGGCGCACAGGAACAGCTTATTTCCATCACATGGGAACGCGCCAAGAAAAAGTACGGTGATCCGCTGCCCGAAATCGTCAAGGCAAGGCTCGACAAGGAGCTGAACTCCATCACGACCTACGGCTTCTCCGTGCTCTATATGACCGCGCAAAAGCTCGTTGCCGACAGTGAGGCGCACGGCTATTTGGTCGGCTCGCGTGGTTCGGTCGGCTCGTCCTTTGTCGCCACCATGTCGGGTATCTCCGAGGTCAATCCGCTGTGTCCGCACTATGTCTGTCCTAAATGCAAGCATTCCGAATTTATCACCGACGGCAGCTACGGCTCCGGCTTTGACCTGCCGCCCAAGGATTGTCCGGAATGCGGCACGCATATGGATCAGGACGGCCACGAGATCCCGTTTGAGACCTTCCTCGGCTTCAAGGGCGACAAGGTGCCGGATATCGACCTGAATTTCAGCGGCGAATATCAGTCAAAATCCCACCGCTACACCGAGCAGCTGTTCGGCAAGAATAATGTATTCAAGGCAGGCACCATCTCCACCGTCGCCGAAAAAACCGCCATTGGCTTTGCCAAAAAGTATTTGGAGGAGCGCGCGATTCCGTCCAACAAGGCGGAAATCAAGCGGCTCGCCAAGGGCTGCACCGGCGTCAAGCGCACAACGGGTCAGCACCCCGGCGGCATGGTCGTTGTACCGCGCACCAACGAGGTCTTTGACTTCTGTCCGGTGCAGCACCCTGCCAACGATATGAAGTCGGACAACATCACCACGCACTTCGACTTCCATTCCATTCACGACACCATTACCAAGCTCGACGAGCTGGGACATGATGTGCCGACCATCTATCATTATCTCGAAGAATTTACCGGTATTCCGGTCATGAATGTGTCTATGAGTGACCCGGATGTGATGTCTTTGTTCACGTCCACCAAGGCGCTCGGCGTCACACCCGAGGACATCGACTCTCAAACCGGCACGTTCAGCATTCCCGAATGCGGCACCGGCTTTGTGCGCGGCATGCTGCTCGAGGCAAAGCCCAAGACCTTCACCGACCTGCTGCAGATCTCGGGTCTGTCGCACGGCACCGACGTTTGGCTGGGCAATGCGCAGGAGCTGATTCACAACGGCACCTGCACAATTTCCGAGGTTATCGGAACGCGTGACTCTATCATGACCTATCTCATGCACAAGGGCTTGGAGGATTCCATGGCGTTCAAAATCATGGAAATTGTCCGAAAGGGCAACGCCACCAAGCTGCTCACCGAGGAGCACTTTAAGGCAATGCGTGAGCACAATGTTCCCGAATGGTATATTGATTCTTGCATGAAGATTAAATATATGTTCCCCAAGGCACACGCCGCTGCCTACATGATTGCGGCGCTCCGCCTGGGCTGGTACAAGGTACACAAGCCCACCGAATATTACGCCGCCTATTTTACGGTGCGCAGCGAGAACATCGACGGCGCACTGCTGATGCAGGGTCACAGCGCGGTCAAGACGCGCATGAACCAGATCAAGCAGATGCAGGCGGCACACGAATCCACCGACAAGGACGACAAGGATTACGCTTCGCTGCAAATCGTCAACGAGATGATGGCGCGCGGCGTCGAGGTCCTGCCGGTCGATATTTACAAATCCGAGGCAAAGATGTTTGCCGTTGAGGACGGCAAGATCCGCCTGCCGTTTTCTTCTCTCGCCGGCGTCGGCGACGCGGCTGCCGAGTCGCTGGCGGCTGAGGGCAAGAAGACAAGCGAATATCTCTCGATCGAGGATATACAGATCAAGACCAAAGTGACAAAAGCTGTCATAGAAACGCTGCAAAGCGTCGGTGTGCTCGCGGGCATCCCCGAAAGCTCACAGATGTCTTTGTTTTAAGGAGTGATTCATTTGAAAAGAAATTTTTTCCCGATGAGGAAGATCCTTTTGGCGATCACGTTCACTGTCTTTTTGATATTCTTCTTTATCAATCTCGGATGGTTTTGGGATCTGCTCTCGGGATTTGTCGGTATCATCACGCCGTTTCTCATCGGTTTCCTGATCGCCTATATCCTGAATTTTCCCTATAAATTCCTCTATACCAAGGCATTTGGAAAGATGGGCACCAAGCACGCGTTTCTGCAAAAGCTGCGCATGCCGCTGTCACTTGTCATCACCTATGTGGGCACCTTTGCCATTATCGTGGCGTTGATCGTCGTGTTGATACCGCAGATTATCAACAACCTGTCCAATCTGGTAAAGGAATTTCCGGGCTATGTCAACTCCGTGCAGGAGATACTGACCGTCCTAACCGCTCAGATCGCCAAGATGAACCTGCCGTTCCTGCAGGAGGTCTCAGCGGATGATATGGTCGCAGGCGTCACCAACTTCTTTATGGGCAGTCAGGATCTGACCAAGTCGGTGCTCGCGTGGCTGCAAAGCTTTTTCTCCAACGCGGCAACGGGCATCTACAATTCCCTGATGGGCATCGTGATCTCAATATACTTTTTGGTGTTCAAGGAGCAGCTCTGCCGTCAGGTCAAAAAGCTGGCGGTGGCGTTTATCCCGATAAAATATCTGCCCAAGGTGTACGAGATCGTTGACATCACCGACACCAAATGCGGCCGTTTTCTCGTCGGCGATATCCTCGACGCAGCTCTGCTGGGTGTTATCTTCTTCGTGGTGCTCACGGTGTTCAACTTCCCGTATGCGCCGCTGATCGCGGTGCTGTGCGGCGTTGCCAACATCATTCCGTTCTTCGGTCCGTTCATCGGCGCCATTCCCAGCGCGTTCATCCTGTTTTTGATCGACCCGTGGCTGGCGGTGTGGTTCCTGGTGATCGTGTTTGTCATCCAGCAGATCGACGGCAATATCCTCAAGCCGAAGATCATCGGCAACCAGGTCGGATTATCCAGCTTTTGGGTATTGTTCAGCGTCATCGTCGGCGGTGCGCTGTTCGGTATTCTGGGCTTCATTCTCGGCACGCCGATCTATGCGGTGTTCTACTCGCTGATCGCCAAAAAGGCGCGCATCAAGATCGAAGAAAAGGGCAAGATCGCGCAGGAGGCACTTGATTTCAAGGTGCTCAACTACGCCGAGATCGCCGAGGAACAGCGCAAAATACGCGCCGAAAAGGAACAGGAGCAAAAACGCCGGCTGCAAAAGCTGCTCCATCTCGACTTTGATGAAGACGACGATGATGACGATGACGATGACGGAGAGAAGGGCGCTTCCGCAAACGAAAAGGCGGAAAACTTTGCCGAAACACTGAACAAGCATTAAGGGGCGCCTCAAAAAGCGCTGTCCCTTCACGGATAAAATAGGGAATATGCCGCACAATTTCCGCATATGATGGAGATTGTGCGGCATGCCTTGACAAAAATAATTTATTATGGTAATATATTAGCACGTTAGCACACTAAAGTATATTGAGGGTATTATGAAACGATATTTAAAAATCACGCCGGAGGGCACCAAGGACTTTTTGTTTGCCGAATGCGCTGCCATGGACGACGTCTGCGGCAGGATCGAGACGGTTTTTGCCGGCAGAGGCTTCAAGAGGGTGATCACGCCCGGCATAGAATTTTATGATGTGTTTTCCCTGCCGTGCAGCGGCATCGCGCAGGAGGATATGTTCAAAACCACCGACAACAAGGGCAGACTGATGGTGGTGCGTCCCGATTCGACCCTGCCGATTGCGCGTATGGTCGCCACACGTTTGCAGCATAATCTCATGCCGGTGCGCCTGTATTACAAGCAGGCGGTCTACCGCAACCACCCCACGCTGACCGGCAGACGCAACGAGAACATGCAGATGGGCGTGGAGCTGCTGGGCGTCAAGGGGATCCGTGCGGATCTGGAGATCCTCACCACCGCCGTCGAAACGCTTCGGGCGGTCGCCACGGACTTTCGCGTAGAGCTGGGACACGCCGAGGTGTTTGACGCGCTGTCCGACGAGCTGCCTATTGATGATTCCTACAAAGAAAAGATCCGGCTCACGATAGAGGGAAAAAACTATTCGGCTCTCAACAATCTGCTCGACCGGCTCGCGCCGTGCCGCGCGGTCTCCGCGATCCGCAGCCTCCCCTCGCTGTTTGGCGGCGAGGAGGTGTTTGAGCAGGCACGCGCGATCTGCAGCGGCACCAAGGCGGCTGACGCGCTGGATTATCTGCACACCGTCTACAGCAGTCTGCGCTCTCTCGGTCTCGGCGACAAGCTGATCATCGACCTCGGTCTCGTGCAGCGCAACGACTACTATACCGGCATGGTCTTTACCGGCTACATCAGCGGTATCGGTGACGCCGTGCTCTCGGGCGGCAGATACGACGAGCTGCTCTCCGAATTCGATATGCCGATGGGCGCGGCAGGCTTTGCGCTCGACACCGATGCGGTCACGCTCAAAACCCTTGCCGACGCCGAGGTCAGCTATTCCGACAATCCCGATGTGCTGGTTTTTGCCGCCGACGGCTGCGAGATGCAGGCGATCGAACAGGTCGCCAAGCTCAACGCCACCGGCAAAAAGGCACAGTTTTCCGTGCTGCCCACCCTGGAGGAGACGCAGGCGTTTGCGCAGCAGCGCGGTATCAAAGAAGTTTTGACGGTAGGGGAGAGCTGACGATGAAACCATTACGAATCGCCCTCACCAAGGGCAGACTGGAAAAAACCACGATCGAGCTGCTCGAAAAGATCGGCTACGATTGTGACGAAGTGAAAAACAAGGGCAGACGGCTGATTTTGCCTGTCGGCGACAACGATTTTGAGGTGGTGCTCGCCAAGGCGGCGGACGTGATCACCTATGTGGAGCACGGTGTCTGCGACCTCGGCGTCGTCGGCAAGGACACCATTCTCGAGAACGGCACCTCGTTTTATGAGCTGCTCGACCTCGGCTTCGGCAAGTGCCGCTTTGCGCTCGCCGCCAAATCCGGACAGGATTTTTACAGCGGCTACAACACCAAAACCATTGCCACCAAATATCCGAACGTGACGCGCGCGTTCTTTGACGACAAAAATATGGACGTGCGCATTATCAAAATAGAAGGCAGCGTGGAGCTGGCGCCGCTGGTGGGACTCGCCGACGGCATTGTCGATATTGTCGAAACAGGCTCCACCCTCAAGGCGAACGGCTTGGAGGTCATCGAATGGGTGACGGACATCTCGGCACGCCTGATTGCCAACACCGCCAGCCTGAAGCTGCGGAAGAATGAGATCGAAGCATTACAAAAGAAACTGGAGGCGGTCACCGCATGATAACGACTGTTTTTGCCGACGGCAAAAAGGAATATGAATTTATAGATTATCTCAAAAAGAGAGCGCAAAGCTCCGACAAAAACGTCATTCCCGTGGTGTCGGAGATCTTGGATAACGTGCGCGAGAACGGCGACAGCGCCGTGCGCGACTATACCGTCAAGTTCGACGGCAAGGCGCCGGAGCAGGCGGAGATCTCTGCCGACGACATCGACAGCCTGATCGCCTGCTGCGATAAGGACTATCTCGAAACCGTCAAAAAAGCCGCGGCGAATATCGCGGACTTTCACCAAAGACAGGTGCAGCAGAGCTGGCTGACGACCAAGCCCAACGGCGTCATCATGGGGCAGCGCGTGCGCGGTCTCAAGCGTGTGGGCATCTATGTGCCCGGCGGCACGGCGGCGTATCCCTCCTCGGTGCTAATGAACGCCATTCCGGCAAAGATCGCCGGCGTGCAGGAGATCGTGATGTGCACGCCGCCGCAAAAGGATGGCACGCCCAATCCGAATATCATCGCAGCGGCAAAGCTTGCCGGCGTGGACCGCATCTTTTTGATGGGCGGCGCACAGGCGGTCGCGGCGATGGCATACGGTACCGAGACGGTCCCCAAGGTGGACAAAATCGTCGGTCCCGGCAATATTTTTGTGGCGACAGCCAAAAAGCTGCTCTACGGCACGGTCGATATCGACATGATCGCAGGTCCCAGCGAGATCCTGATCGTCGCCGACAAGACCGCCAATCCCAAGTTTTTGGCTGCCGATCTGATGAGTCAGGCAGAGCATGACAAGCTCGCCTCGGCGATCCTGCTGACCGATTCGGCGGAGCTTGCCGAGCAGACCAAGGCGGAGATCGCACGCCAGTCGGCAACGCTCGCCCGCAAGGAGATCATCGACGCTTCTCTCGACAACTTCGGCGCGATCATCGTGTGCAGCGATATTGCGCAGGTGATCGACTTTGCCAACGAGCTGGCGCCCGAGCATTTGGAGGTCTGCTGCGCAAATCCGATGGAGTACGTCGGCAAGCTTGACAACGCCGGCTCCGTGTTCCTCGGCAACTACAGCCCCGAGCCGCTCGGCGATTACTTTGCAGGTCCCAACCATGTGCTGCCCACCAGCGGCACCGCACGCTTCTTCTCGCCGCTCTCGGTTGACAGCTTCATCAAAAAATCAAGCTTTATCTACTACACCGAGGACGCGCTGCGTGCCGACGCGCAGGATGTGATCCGCTTTGCCGACACAGAGGGGCTGACAGCGCACGCCAATTCTATCAAGGTCCGCTTTGACCTCGATTAAGGATGGAAAACTATGTATGAGTTAAACGATAAAATCAAAAATCTGGAGCCGTATGAGCCGATCAGCGGCACCTATCAAATCAGGCTGGACGCGAACGAGTGTCCGGTGAATCTGCCCGACGAGGTGCGTCGGGAGTTTGCCGCGCGCTTGCAGGAGATCGCCTTCAACCGCTATCCCGACCCGATGGCGGAGCGGCTTGTTGATTCTTTTGCGGAATATTACAATATCAAGCCCGCGCTTGTCACGGCAGGCAACGGCTCCGACGAGCTGATCTTTTTGGTCGAATCCGCCTTTATGCAAAAGGGCGACAAAATGCTCGTGGTGTCGCCTGACTTCTCGATGTACAACTTTTATTCCTCCATCTGCGAGGTGCAGAGCGCGTCCTTCTTGAAGGGCGACAGTCTCGAGATCGACGTGGACGCGCTGATCAGGACCATCAACCGCGACAAGATCGATCTGGTGATCTTCTCCAATCCCTGCAATCCGACCGGCAAGGGCATCACGCGTGCCGAAGCGGAAAAGCTTGTCAGCTCGGTGGAGGCGCTGGTGATCCTTGACGAAGCCTATATGGACTTTTGGACAGAGAGCCTGCTCGACAAGATCGAGGACTATTCCAACCTCATCATCTTCCGCACCGCTTCCAAGCTGGTCGGCGCCGCCGCGCTGCGTCTGGGCTTTGCCGTGGCGAATCCCGCCATTTCCAAGGCGATCAAGGCGGTCAAGTCGCCCTATAACGTCAACAGCGTTTCGCAGGCGTTCGGCGAGGTCATCTACCGCCAAAAAGAAACTTTAAAAAACCGTCAAAAAATGATTGTCAACAATAAAGAAATGCTGTATAATGGACTTGTAGAGCTCTGCGGCGCAAGAAATGATTGTACGGTATATAGCAGCGTCGCCAATTTTGTCTTTATGAAAACAAGCTGCTCCCGCGAGATCTGGGAGTATTTGAAGCGTCAGTCCATCGTTGTGCGCCTGATGGGCGAATACCTGCGCATCACCGCAGGCACGGCGGAGGAGGTCAACGCGGTTTTGCGTGCGCTGGGCGCGTTTTTTGAGAGGTAGCCTATGAGAACGGCAGCAATAGAAAGAAAAACCAAGGAGACGGACATCACGCTTTCGCTCTGTCTCGACGGCGGCGACGTGCAGATCGACACAGGCGTCGGCTTTTTTGACCACATGCTCAACGCCTTTGCCACACACGGCGGCTTTGGGCTGACGGTCAAGGTCAAGGGCGATCTGTATGTTGATGAGCACCACACCGTGGAGGACACCGGCATCGTGCTGGGGCAGGCGTTTGCCCGTGCGCTCAGCGACAAGGGCGGCATCGACCGCTTCGGCAGCTTTTATGTGCCGATGGACGAGGCGCTCGCCTTTGCTTCGGTCGACGTCAGCGGCAGACCGTTTTTGGTGTTTGACGCCGACTTTCCGCAGGCGCGCTGCGGCGGCTATGACTGCGCCATGACCGTGGAGTTCATGCGCGCGCTCGCGTTCAACGCCGGCATCACCCTGCACCTCAGATCCCTTTACGGCGACAATTCCCACCACATCACCGAGGCGCTCTACAAGGCGGCGGCGCATGCGCTCCGTTTGGCAGTGCGTCAAAACGGCAGCGGCAAGCCGCTTTCTACCAAGGGAGTGTTATAAATGATCATTTTACCCGCTATTGACATAAAAGACGGCAACTGTGTGCGCCTGCAAAAAGGCGACTACGCCACCGCGCACAAGGTCGCCGATTCACCCTACGAAACCGCTAAGCGCTTTAAGGACGCCGGCGCCGAGTGGATGCACATGGTCGATCTGGACGGCGCCAAGGACGCCAAGCTCATCAACGCCGATCTGATCGCCGACGTAGCCAAGTCCTCGGGACTGTTGGTGGAGGTCGGCGGCGGCATCCGCAGCATGGAGGCGGTGGCGTATTATCTCAGCCGCGGCGTCAACCGCGTGATCCTCGGCTCTGCGGCGGTCAAGGATCCGCAGCTCGTCATCGACGCCGTCAATGCCTTTGGCGACCAGATCGCCGTCGGCATCGACGCCAAAAACGGCATGGTGCAGGCGGAGGGCTGGCTTGACAACAGCGACATCCACTACATTGAGCTCGCCAAGCGCATGGAGGACGTCGGCGTGCGGACGATCATCTTCACCGATATTGACCGTGACGGCATGCTCTCGGGTCCCAATCTCAAGCAGCTCGACGACCTCGCCCATGAGGTCAGCTGTAACATCATCGCCAGCGGCGGCGTGACGGTGCTCAAGGATATCCTGAATCTGACCGAATTGGATATTTACGGCGCCATCTGCGGCAAGTCGATCTACAGCGGCACACTGGATCTGAAACAGGCAATTGAAATGACAAGGAAAATCTGATGGACTTAGAAAAATACTTTGCAAAAGCCGACCTGATCCCTGCCATTGTGCAGGAAAAGTCCACCGGCGAGGTGCTGATGCTCGCCTATATGAACCGTGAAAGCATGCAAAAGACCTTAGAGACCGGCTACACCTGGTTCTGGTCACGCAGCCGTCGGGA
>Ga0256407_10001490_pt1 | contig 49075 bp, 43 predicted proteins | sample RumenRJG_04DNA_FD_193489 | JGI IMG/M metagenome (GOLD analysis project Ga0256407, IMG submission 193489) | Bovine rumen microbial communities from Lethbridge, Alberta, Canada - RJG_04 | ecosystem: Host-associated > Mammals > Digestive system > Stomach > Rumen | place: Canada: Alberta...
GCCAGTTGCCCCTTGAGGATACCCGCTCCCCAAGTGGGCAGGACCCTTCCTTGTTGGACCAGGTCCAACTTTACCTTATGGACCAGGTCCAGCGAGAATGGGCTACAGGCCTTTCAGAGGCACAAGTTCTGGACCAGGTCCAACTTCACCTTATGGAACTTGGATCAGGCTGGTACTGGCGTAGTTGACGATTCTATCATCTTGACCTTCCTTACCAGGGCTGTTTTATGGATGGTGCCAGAAAAGTGGGCTTTACGAGGAAGAGAACTGCAATTATAAGTGCTTAATAATCAGCAAGAAGATAGAAACCCGATTCCCAAAAATAGAGAACCGGGTTTCCGTTAAGTAATTATAAATCAAATGATTGTGATTGCAATGGGCATTTTTCATTCCCCCGGATGGATTTCTTCGTTATCTTAGGGCCAGAGCGCTACTTTTCCTTGGGTCACTCTCTTTTTTTGTATATTTGTACCATGATGAAGAAATATTTCTATGGCGGTCTTCTGTCCCTGGTGGCCGGAACCCTTTTTTCCTTGGGTCTTCATGCCCAGGAAATCCGCGTTCAAGTGGATGATAATGAGATTATTACAACGGTAGCCGACACTACTCTGGCGGTAGATATCCTACACCGCATCGCAAAGGAGGTCCCCTGTGCGACAGAGCCGGAGGCAACGGCCAAGGCCGCCCTGGTAGCCGCCCGCGCGCTGCTGGACCAGCCCTACGTGGCCAGTACTCTGGAAGGCGGCGACCGCGAGCAGCCGCGCATCTTCCTTACCCGGACAGACTGCATCCTCTTCGTAGAAGCCTGCCATTGCCTGGCGCATACGGCCCTGACGGTAGCGCATCCCTCCTTTGCCGACTACGCCAGCAATGTGGTCCGGCGCCGCTACCGGGAACCCGTGGTCCGGAACTACTCGGACCGCATCCACTATACCACCGAGTGGGTCCGGCGCGCCGAGTCCGACGGCTGGGTGCACGACATCACCCTGGATCTCGGCGGATCGGTCTGGAATCATCCCATCTGGTATATGTCGCACAACGCATCCAAGTATGAACACCTGAAGAATGCCGGTTCGGATCCGGTCCAGCAGCACGACCTGGAGGTGATCGCCCGGGTAGAAAACGACTTGAACACCCGGCCGCACACGTTTATTTCCCGAGAACGGGTGGCGGCTGCGGCCGATGGGATCCGTTCGGGCGATATTATCTGCTACTGCAGCGGGGTGGACGGTCTGGACATCGCCCACGTTGCGATGGCGTGGGTGACCGACCCGGAGGGCAACCTCGTTTTCGGCGATGCACCTGCGGGCAGCCGGATCGGTTTCGTGCACGCATCGATGGCCGGGATGAAGGTAATGGTGGATCCGAAGACCATTGCGGACTATGTGGCCGGTCGAAAGGGGCTTTCGGGCATCAAGGTGGTGCGTCCGTATTGATAATTCGCTCGGAATTGTGTAAATTTGCCGCGCAAAACGGAAAAAAGTCTTTAAATCTTATAAAAAATGAGAATCGTACAAGTAACTGGTAGGGAAATCCTCGACTCCAGAGGTAATCCTACGATTGAGGCCGAAGTGGTCCTCGAGTCTGGTGTTATCGGTGTTGCAGCTGTTCCTTCGGGTGCGTCGACGGGTGAAAATGAGGCCCTCGAACTCCGTGACGGCGATCCCAAGCGCTACGGCGGCAAGGGCGTCCTCAAGGCTGTTGCCAACATCAACGACAAGATTGCTCCGGCTATCATCGGTATGTCTGCCCTGGAGCAGCGCGCCATTGACAAGACCATGATCGAGCTGGACGGCACGCCTACCAAGAGCAACCTGGGTGCCAACGCCATCCTGGGCGTTTCCCTGGCTGTTGCCAAGGCTGCTGCCGAGTATGTAGGCCTTCCGCTGTATCGCTACATCGGCGGTACCAACGCCTATGTTCTCCCGGTTCCGATGATGAACATCATCAACGGCGGCGCCCACTCCGACGCCCCCATCGCTTTCCAGGAGTTCATGATCCGTCCGGTCGGCGCCGCCAACGAGGCCGAAGCTGTCCGCATGGGTGCTGAGGTGTTCCACGCTCTCCAGAAGGTGCTCAAGGGCCGCGGCCTTTCCACCGCTGTGGGTGACGAGGGTGGTTTCGCTCCGAAGCTCAAAGGTATCGACGATGCCCTGGATTGCATCATCGAGGCTATCAAGAACGCCGGTTTCGAGCCCGGTAAGGATGTTACCATCGCTATGGACTGCGCCGCTTCCGAGTTCTGCTTCAAAGAGGACGGCAAGTTCTACTATGATTACAAGCAGCTGAAGGATGGCAAGAAGAAAGACCCGCGCGGCCGCAAGCTTACCACCGACCAGCAGATCAACTACCTCAAGCAGCTCATCACCAAGTATCCGATCGATTCCATCGAGGACGGTCTCTCCGAGGAAGACTGGGAAGGCTGGGTGAAGCTCACGAAGGCCATCGGCGGCCGCTGCCAGCTGGTGGGCGACGATCTCTTCGTCACCAACGTGAAGTACCTGCAGAAGGGTATCGAGATGGGTGCCGGTAACAGCATCCTCATCAAGGTGAACCAGATTGGTTCCCTGACCGAGACCCTCGACGCCATCGAGATGGCCCACCGTCACGGCTATACCACCGTTACGAGCCACCGTTCCGGCGAAACCGAGGACACCACCATCGCCGACATCGCCGTTGCTACCAACAGCGGTCAGATCAAGACCGGTTCCCTGAGCCGTACTGACCGTATCGCCAAGTACAACCGCCTGATGAAGATCGAAATCGAACTCGGTGACGAGGCCCGCTACGGCTACAAGAAGCTGAAATAAGCTTTTTGTTTAGATAAATAATCCGTCACGCATGGTGAGGGAGCGGTCGCAGAGCGCGGCCAGTTCCGGATCGTGCGTGACGATTATTATTGTCTGGCCGTGACGGTTGCGAAGGTCGAAGAAGAGTTGGTGGATTTCCGCCTTGGTAGCCGAATCCAGGTTTCCCGAGGGCTCATCCGCAAAGAGGATGGCGGGGTCATTTACCAGGGCGCGGGCAATGGCTACGCGCTGCTGTTCGCCGCCCGAAAGCTCGGAAGGTTTATGGCCTGTACGGCCTTCCAGTCCCACTTCTGAAAGCAATTGCAAGGCTTTCTCGCGTGCCTGCCGGTCCGATTTCCCGGCAATGAAAGCCGGAATCATCACATTCTCCAGGGCGGTAAATTCCGGCAGCAGGTGATGGAATTGGAAAACGAAGCCAATCCGCCGGTTGCGGAAGTCGGCCAGCGCCGTGCTGCCCAGGGTGGCACCGCCGCCCCCGAACACCGTCTGTCCGTCCAGCACCAGCGTTCCCGAATCGGGCGTGGAAAGCGTACCCAGGATTTGCAGGAGGGTCGATTTCCCGGCACCCGAGGCACCCATGATGGAGACCACTTCCCCTTTCTCGGCGGAGAAGTCAATTCCTTTGAGGACCTGCAGGGGTCCGAAGGATTTGCAAATGGCGTTGGCTTCGATAATCATAATGCCCAAAGGTACGAATTTTTCCTGAAAAAAAATTGCGGACGCGCTTCACAGCGCATCCGCAAAACACACCCTATTATACTAACCTTTGATAAGATTAATTCACCTCTTGTCGAGCCGTTGGATTTGTTGCCGACGGAAAGTTTCCTCTCCGATAAACAACTTGGCCACCTTCTCGACAGGAAGCACTCTTTCGTATTGTGTTACATACTTAGAGTCAATACTTTGTGTAGCTTCCAAGGCTTCCGTGTACTGGCGGATCAAATCTTTGATCTCCTTCTTTCCTTTCCCTTCCTGAATGCCTTTGTCCAAGTTGGCGTACGCCTGCTTGACAGCCTTGTAAGCCTCTCGTTTTTCTTTCTCCGCCTTGTTGTAGATGGGCCAGAAAACCTGCGCCTCTTCTGCCGTAAGGTCCATGACCTCGGTCAGATAGGCAATTTTCTGTGCTCTCCAGTGCTCTTTGTGGTCTTTCTTTCCTTGCGGTTGGCCGAAGGAAAACAGCGGGAGCAGCATCAAGGCGGCAACGAGATATGCAATTCTTTGTTTCATAACAGTTTGCATTTACTCTGAATAGACATCGGCGAGCTGATCCTCCGTAAAACCCGTTTCAATCAGGTAATCCACGATTTCGCTGGGCGAAAGGTCCTCGTCGGAGGAGCCGTTTGAATCGAGGATGGCGAACGGATCGGTGACGGGAATCATATCGGAAGCGGCCAGGTAGTCGTAGTAGGACTCGGCCTGCGGGGTGGTACGGTTCAGCACGAAGGTGCCGGCTGTGACCGAAATTGCGAAGCAGGCAGCGAGGGCTACGTACGGACGTACCTTTTCCCATAGGGAGACGCGTTGCTGTCCGGGAATCTGCGACAGCCTGTCTTTCAGGTTGTCGAAATACCCTTTCGGGACGCTGATATGAAGCTCGTTTTCCGTCATATTCACAAAGGTTAGACAACAATAATAGGAAAAAGTTAAAAATCGAGGGTAAAATTATTCAGGTCTTCCCGGATTTTCTCGCTGGCAATGTGATACGATGCTTTCAGCGAGCCCACTGAGGTGCCCGTAATGCGGGCAATCTCTTCGTAGGGAAGGTCGTCGTAATAGCGCATCAGGAAGACGGTTTTCTGTTTGGCGGGCAGGCGGGTGATGGCTTTGGAGAGCGTACGCTCGGCCTCGTCCCCGTTGAAATACGGGTCTTCGTCGATGCGTCGTTCCATTTCCTCGTCGAGGCTTTTGAATTGCAGGACGGCACGCACCCGCTGCCGTGACAAGAAGTTCAGCGCCTCATTCAAGGCGATGCGGTACAGCCAGGTATAAAGCTGCGCCTCCCCCCGGAAAGAGGGAAGCGCAGTCCATATCTTTACAAAGATGTCCTGAAGAAGGTCGTCGGTGTCTTCGTGGCTGTTGACAAGCCGCCGTACAACCCAATAGAGTCGTTCGCTGTAGCTCTCTACAATCGCGTTAAACGCTCTCTCGTGTTGTCCGGAGTTGAAAACATCGAGGATCTCCTTTTCTGTCATCTATTTGCGGGTCAATACTTTACGTGCTGCTTCGGCAATGTGGGCGGCATCCAGGCCGTAGGCGGCCATCAGCTCGGCAGGCTTGCCGGACTGGCCGAATTCGTCGCCGCCGTTCACCAGTTCCACCGGCGTGGGGCACTTGACGGCCAGCGTGCCGCAAATCAGTTCGCCCAGGCCACCGGCCAGGTTGTGCTCTTCGGCTACGACAACCGCCTTGGTTTTCAGGACGGAAGCCACGATGGTCGGCGTGTCCAGCGGCTTGATGGTGGCCACATTGATGACTTCCGCACAGATCCCTTCGGCCTCGAGGGCTTCGGCGGCCTGCAGGGCCTCCCATACCAGGTGGCCGGTGGCGATGATCGTCACATCCTTGCCGGCGTTCAGGACATAGGCCTTGCCAATCTCAAACGGCTCGTTCTCACCGGTGAAGTTGGGCACCGACGGACGGCCGAAACGCAGGTACACCGGGCCGTTGTATTTGGCGGCGGCGATGGTGGCGTTCTTGGTCTGGTTGTAGTCGCAGGGGCAGAGGACCACCATACCCGGGAGCGCGCGCATCAGGGCGATATCTTCCATGGTCTGGTGGGTGGCGCCGTCTTCGCCCAAGGTGATACCCGCGTGGGAGGAGGCGATCTTGACGTTGGTCATGCCGTAGGAAACCTCCTGGCGAAGCTGGTCATAAACGCGCCCGGTTACGAATTCGGCGAAAGAGCCGATGAACGGAATCTTGCCGGTAAGGGCGAGTCCGGAAGCGGCGCCCACCATATTGGCTTCGGCGATGCCGCACTGGATGAAACGGTCCGGGAATTCGGCCGCAAAGGCATCCATCTTGAGGGAGCCCTTCAGGTCGGCGGTCAGGGCCACCACCTTCGGATCCATCTTACCCGCTTCGAGCAAACCTGCTCCGAAACCGCTGCGGGTGTCTTTCTTGCCAGTATCTGTATATTTCTTCATAACTTGCTGATATTAAAAGTCTCCCAACGTTTCCTCGAGCTGCGCCATGGCCTGCTCGCACTGCTCCGGCGAGGGAGCCTTTCCGTGCCACTTGTGGGTGCCGGCCATGAAGTCCACGCCCTGTCCCATAACGGTCTTGAAGAGAATCATCGTCGGCTTGCCGGTGCCCTTGTTGGCTTTTGCCTTGGCAAAGGCCTCCAGGATAGCGGGGAAGTCGTGTCCGTCTGCCTCGATGACGTTCCAGCCCCAGGCCGTCCATTTCTGTTTCAGGTCGCCTTCTCCGGCTACGCTTTCCACGGGACCGTCAATCTGCTGGCCGTTGCAGTCGGTCATCGCAATCAGGTTGTCCAGCTTGTGAAAAACGGCAAACATGCCGGCTTCCCAAATCTGGCCTTCCTCGCTTTCACCGTCGCCGCAAAGGACATAAACGAAATTGTCTTCCCCGTCCATCTTTTTGCCCAGGGCGGCGCCGGCAGCTACCGACAGGCCCTGTCCCAGCGAACCGGAGGCCTGATAGATACCTTTCAAGCCCTTGCGAACCGAGGGATGTCCCTGGAGCAGGGAGCCGAATTTGCGGAAGGTGCCCAGTTCCTCTTTCGGGAAATAGCCCGCACGGGAAAGCAGCGAATAATACACGGGGGTCATGTGACCGGCGGAGAGGATGAACATGTCCTGTCCCTTTCCGCTGCGCGTCCAGGTGGCGGGATCCTGTTTCATCACCTCAAAATAGAGAGCCGTCAGGATGTCCGTGGAACCCATCGAGCCTCCGGGGTGGCCGGACTGGGCCATGGTGACCATCCGCACAATGTCTCTTCTCACCTGGGAAGCGACTTTTTTCAAATCATCTACTGTTGCCATATTTAATTAGAATGTAATTGCGGATCCAAGTTTATTACAAATGTAGCAAATAATTTATTATTTCACTATTTTTGCACTCATGAAACGAATCAGAAACTTCTGTATCATCGCACATATCGACCACGGAAAAAGCACGCTGGCCGACCGGCTTCTGGAATTGACGGGAACCCTTTCGCAACGCGACATGGAAAACCAGGTCCTGGACGACATGGACCTGGAGAAAGAGAAGGGCATCACCATCAAGAGCCATGCGATTCAGATGGAATATACCCGCAACGGGGAGCAATACCTCCTGAATCTCATCGATACCCCCGGACACGTGGATTTTTCGTACGAGGTATCGCGGTCCATCGCTTCATGCGAAGGCGCCCTGCTGGTGGTGGATGCATCGCAAGGCATTCAGGCACAGACCATTTCCAACCTTTATCTGGCCATCGACCACGGGTTGGAAATCATTCCCGTCTTGAACAAGATCGACATGGAAAGCGCGCAGGTGGAGGTGGTGACCGACCAGGTGTGCGACCTGCTGGGCTGCTCTCCGGAAGAGGTCTTCAAGGTATCGGCCCGCACGGGCGAGGGCGTGCCGCCCATCCTGGACGCCATTGTGGACAAGATTCCCGCGCCGAAGGGAGATCCCGACGCTCCGCTGCAGGCGCTGATTTTCGACTCGGTTTTCAACCCCTTCCGCGGCATCATCGCCTATTTCAAGGTGATGAACGGCTCTGTGCGGACGGGCGACAAGGTGAAATTCTTCAATACCGGCATGGAGTACGATGCCGAAGAGGTGGGTTCCCTGAAACTCAAGCTGAACCCCACCGGCGAGGTCTCCTGCGGCAATGTCGGCTATATCATATCGGGCATCAAACGCGCCGTGGAGGTAAAGGTGGGCGATACCATCACCCACACCGACCGCCCGTGCAGTACGGCCATCGCCGGATTCGAAGAGGTCAAGCCGATGGTGTTCGCGGGCATGTACCCGGTGGATGCATCCAAGTTCGAGGAACTGCGTGCCGTCCTGGAAAAATTCCAGCTGAACGATGCCTCTTTCGTATATGAACCCGAAAGTTCGCTGGCCCTGGGCTTCGGTTTCCGCTGCGGTTTCCTGGGTCTGCTGCACCTGGAAATCGTCCAGGAACGCCTGTTCCGCGAATTCAACATGGACGTGATTACCACGGTGCCGAATGTCTCCTATAAGGTCTATACCACCCAGGGAGCCGTCCTGGATGTCCACAATCCGTCCGGCCTGCCGGCGCCCACCCTCATCGACCATATCGAAGAACCGTATATCCGTGCGCAGATTATCTCCAAGGCGGATTTCTTCGGTCCCATCATGAAACTGTGCATCGACAAACGAGGTACCCTGATCGGCCAGCATTTCATCACGGCCGACCGGGTGGAACTCTCTTATGACCTGCCGCTTTCGGAGATCGTGTTCGATTTTTACGACAAACTCAAATCCATTTCGAAGGGATACGCTTCCTTCGATTACCACCTGACGGATTTCCGTCCGGCACGGCTGGTGAAACTGGATATCCTGCTGAACGGCGACCCGGCCGATGCCCTGTCTACCCTTATCCACGAGGACCGGGCCTACGATTTCGGTCGCAAGATCTGCCTGAAACTGAAGGAACTGATCCCGCGTCAGCAGTTCGACATCGCCGTCCAGGCGGCCATCGGGGCCAAGATCATTGCCCGTGAGACCGTGCGCCAGGTGCGCAAGGACGTGACGGCCAAGTGCTACGGCGGCGATATTACCCGTAAACGCAAACTGCTGGAGAAGCAGAAAGAGGGCAAGAAACGGATGCGCCAGATTGGCACGGTCCAGGTGCCCCAGAGTGCCTTCATGGCGGTTCTTAAACTGGATTCCTAATGAGCAGCATCGCCGTCCTCATCAACGTCTGCAACCACCGCGAACAAGCGCTGGAATGCCTGGCGGGCTGCTATCGGCAGTTCGACACCCTCGCCGCCGTGGACGAAAGCCTCTCTTTTTCCATCTATGTGCATGACGATGCCGGAACAGACGGTCTTTCCGAGGCGGTCCGCGAGCGTTTCCCCCAGGTACACCTGATGCATTCCGATTCCGTCCAGTACTGGTGTACGGGGCTGCGGATGCTCTGGGAAGAAGCTGCCCGCGAGGACTTCGATTTCTATATCTGGCTGGACTATAACCTCCGGCTGGACGAGGGTTGCTTCGCCCGGCTGCTGGAAACCTCCGCCTTCCTTCGGCACAAAGCCCTGCTGGGCGGCAGCGTGCGGGACGTGTCCGGCTCGCTCCGATACGGCGGCCGTACGCGCAAGGGGGTGCTGATTGAACCGGATGCCACCATCCCGGTTCCCTGCCGTTTCCTGGACGGCCACCTGGTCCTGGTACCGCGCGCCTGTTTCCAGACCCTGGGATTCATCGATACGCGTTTCCTCCGGGTGATGGGGGATTATGACTATTCCAACAAGGCTTTCAAGGCCGGCGTTCCCCGCCTGGTGGCCCCGGGCACCCTGGCCCAGACCGCCCGTTCCTTCTCGGTTCCGGTGTGGAAAGACCCCCAGTATTCCCTGGTAGAACGCATCTATTCCTTCTTTTACCGCAAATGAAACTCTCTTCTGCGTTTTTTTCGATGCGCCTGCGCACCCTGCCGCTATCCCTTTCGGGGGTGGTGTTGGGTACGATGCTGGCTGCGGCCGATTTCCATATCAACCCCTGGGGGGTGCTCTTCCTGTTCCTGACAACGGTATCCCTGCAGATCCTGTCCAACCTGTCCAATGAACTGGGCGATGCCCTCTCGGGCACCGACGGTCCGGACCGGGAAGGACCGATGTATTCCCTTCAGGGCGGCGGAATGACGGTCCGCGGGCTGAAGGGACTCATCGCCCTGTTCATCGTCCTGTCCTGCGCGTTCGGGCTGGCCATGCTGCGCGCCTCGTTCGGCACGCTCTGGTGCCTGGATTCTATTTGTTTCATGTTGCTGGGTGCCGGGGCCATCTGGGCGGCCATGCGTTATACTTTGGGCAAGAACCCCTACGGTTACCGGGGCCTGGGCGATATCTATGTCTTTGTGTTTTTCGGCCTGGTGACGGTGTTGGGCGCGTACCTGATTGGGGCGCATACCCTCAAGAGCTGGCAGTTGCTGCTGCCGGCCTGTGCCATCGGCTGCTTCAGCGTGGGTGTGCTGAATGTCAATAACATACGGGATATGGAAAGCGATGCCCGTACCCGTCAGACGGTGGCCATCCGCCTGGGCGAACGGCGCGCAAAAATCTATCAGACCGTCCTGGTGGTGCTGGGTTGGGCGTGCATGGTAACCTATTGCCTGCTCCGTTTCCCCGACCCGTGGCACTGGCTCTTCCTGCTCACCCTGCCGCTGTATGTCCTGCACATCCGGGGTGTATGGCAACGGAGCGGCCGGGACCTGGATCCGATGCTCCCGCTGCTGGTCCTTTCTACGTTTGCCTTTGCCCTGCTGGGCGGGCTGGGTTTCCTGGTTTATCTGTGGTAATGCGTGCGCTTTGGGGACATCTGGCCGTTGCCGGCGCCTATGCGATTTTCGGCCTGAATATCGTCTTTTGCAAAGACATCGCCAATGCCGCCCTGGTGAGCCCCATCGTGTTGTTCACCCTGCGCGCCATCGGCGCCTCGCTGCTGTTCTGGGGCCTGGACCTGGTTCGCCGCCGCTTTACATCGGCCCCCGTGGCGGAAGAAAAGGTCAGCGGAGGGGACCTGCTGCGCATCCTGGCAGCCTCGGCCCTGGGACTCTTCGTTCCCCAGCTGACGTTCCTCAAAGCGATTACCATTTCCACCTCCATCGACACGGCCATTATGGGCACCCTTTCGCCCATCTTTACCATGTTCTTTGCTTTCTTCTTCGTGGGGGAGCCCATCACCGGGAAGAAAGCCGGCGGCGTAGCCTTGAGTTTCTGTGCGGTTCTGTTCTTGATTTTCAATTCGTTCCATGCCACGCCTTCGGCCGCATCCCCCGCGGTTACGGCGCCGCTCGGCTGGGCGCTCCTGCTGCTCAACAGCCTTAGTTTCTCGCTGTATCTGGGCCTGTTCCGCCCCCTTATCAACCGCTACAGCGTGATGACCTTTATGAAATGGATGTTCCTCTTCAGCCTGCTGATGTCCCTCCCGTTCTCTATGAAAGGGATGCTGGCAATGGACTGGAGCATCATCCCCGGCAAGGTGGCCTGGGAAATCGGCTACCTGATCTTTTTCGCCACCTTCGTGGCCTACTTCCTGATCCCTTTCGGGCAGCAGCGGATCCGGCCTACCCTGGTGAGCCTGTACAACTATCTCCAACCCATTATTGCCACCTTCGTGAGCATCTGGGTGGGACTGGATGTCCTGACCTGGCAGAAGGTCCTGGCCATTTCCCTTATCGTGGCCGGCGTCCTCTTGGTGAACCGCTCCCGTGCCGCCCGGTCCTGATGGCTCCGGCTTGCAAATCCCGGTGAATTATCGTATCTTGTAGCAAAATCTGCAAGAATATGAACCGTACGGTAAAACTGCTGGGCTTGTCGCTGGCCTTGTTGCTGGCCTGTTTCCCTTTCCCGTCCCAGGGACGGAAGACCTCTCCGAAGGGCCTCCCCCTGTCGGTTGCGCACCGCGGCTGCTGGCTGCGTGAGAACAACGGCGGGTACTACATCCCGGAAAACTGCCCGGCCGGCGTGGCTATGGCAGCCCGCTACGGCTATCCGGCCGTGGAATGCGATGTCCGGTACACCAAGGACAGCGTGATGGTCCTTATGCACGACGGTACCATCAACCGCACCATGCGCCTTGCCGCCGATTATTCCAAGATTCAGGAGCCGGTGCGCGTGAGCGAGACCACCTTTGCCGAGTTGCGTGAAAAGTACGTGCTGGAATCGTCCGACCCGGCCTTGCGCACGCCCATTCCCACCCTGGAGGAGCATCTGCTGGCCTGCAAGCAATACAACATTATCCCTATGCTGCACAGCTCGGTGGTGGAATCCTATCCGATGGCGCAGCAGATCCTGGGCGACCGGTGGATTGCCTTCGATGCCAGCGAACCCGCCATGTGTGAGGCGCGTAAGGTATCGGACTGCCTGGTCCTGCTGGATCCTGGGAAAGATCCGGCCGAAAAAACCGTCGAACGGCTTGCCGGCATCGGGGGCCGGTGCGGTATGAGCACCATGGACTACCGGATGCTGGATGCCGCCTATATCCGCACCGTCCGGGCGGCGGGCTTCGAGGTCCAGGCCTCCATCTTCCCGGCTCCGCACGAGCAGCGGGCGGTGCACGATGCGGTCAGCATCCAACTGTCCGATTTCTGGTGGTTCCAGACGCCCGGAAGAAAACCTGCATGGAAGAGACGGGAGAAAGTGATCCTGTCCGCCGGAGCATCGCATTCCTTGTCGTTGGAGAGTCCCGCCGAGTTTGCCGCCCTGACCCTTCGGCTAACATTCTCGGGTACTCTCGAGGTGACCCTCACCGACTGGCGGGCCACCAAAACCGGCTGGCAGAAGGTTCCGGTAACCTACACCTTGCATCGGGATACGCCCGGGGAAGAGGTCATCGGCCTGCGTCTGTACAAGAGTGTTCCGGAGGTAAAAATCACGGCCGCGGAAGGTCCCGTGGCCGTGAATGTCAAAACTACCGGATACCGTATTTTCTGAGAATCTTCAGGACGGGTTTTTCAATGGATTCGGCCCAGAGCTGGTAACCGTAGTTGCTGGGGTGGGTGGCGTCGATCTGGGCCTCGTGGTCCTTGGGCGTAGCGTTGGGATAGATGTAATAGACGTCTTTATATTTCTTGCAGGCGATGGCCATCAAGCTGTCGGCCAGGGCGATGCGGGAAGACTCGTCGTATTCGGCCTTGCGGTCAAAGTTCCGCTGTTCGCGGTAGATGGTCCGCTGGAAGATGAGCGGTTTGCCGGGATGGGCGGCCTTCAGCCGCTCGATGAAGGGGAAGAGGCGCTCGCAGATTTCCTTTTTAGAAGGGTTGGAGAAGGTGTCGAAAATGAAGCCGTCTACCTCTGCATCTTCCAGGACGGGGATGGCGTAGGGCTGCATCTTGCACTGGCCGCTCATACCCAGGCTCAGCAGCTGGATGCCGGTGGCGCGGGTGAACTGGGCCGGATAGGTCATGCCGGCGCGGCCGCAGCTCACGCCGTGGGTGTAACTGGAGCCGTAGATGCCAATCCGGTGGCGGAACGGGGCGGGAATCGGTTCAATCACCGCGCCTTCCTCCACGCCCAGTTGGATGGAATACTCTTCGCTATACAACGGCAGATAGAGGAGGCATTCCTTCATCTCGTTGGACATGTTCTTGATAATCACGACATTGCTGCCCGGTTTCCCGGCGTCTTCCACGGCTGATTCGGCGTAGAGCCACTTTCCGTCCTTCTTGATGTAGAGGTCATAGCCTTTGTGGGCGACGACGTTGGTGGTGGTGCCGGTGTACAGGAAGCCGTATTTCGTTTTGACGGTGAGCACGGTGGAGTTGGTGCGGAAGGCTACGCTCAGGCCGCTGGAGCAGCGCACCTGGTTGTTTTGCCAGGCCGTCCAGCCCTTATAGACCGTGGTATCCACCCGGTGATACGGGTTTTGCGTCTGGCTGATGTGTCCCAGGACGCCCAGGTCGGCGGCTTCGATGAAACGATACTTGACTTTTGCGGGCGTCTGCCCCCAGGCCGCCGTTCCGGCCCATGCAACGGCCACGGCCGTGAGAAGAAGGTGTTTTACAGGATTCATACTAGATTGAATTATCGGATTCCGTACTTTTTGAGAATTTTCAGGACGGGTTTTTCAATGGATTCCGCCCAGAGACGGTAGCCGTGGTTGGAGGGATGGGTCCCGTCGATGGAGGCATCGTGCTTGTCGGTACAGGCATTCGGGCGGATGTAATAGACATCTTTGTAGCGGGCGCAGGCAATGGCCATCAGGCTGTCGGCGGTGTGCATTTTATCTGCCTCGCTGCGATCGACCGATTCACAGAAGTTGCGTCCCTCGCGCCAGATGGTCCGCTGGAAAATCAGCGGCTTGCCGGGATGCGCGGCCTGGATGGTCTCGATGAACGGAAAGAGCCGCTCGCGCATCTGGGTCGGGTTCGGATTCGAGAAACCATCGAACAGAAAGGCTTCCACATCGGCTTCCGCCAGGGCGGCAGCGAAATAATCCTGCAGCTTCGAATTGCCGCTGCATCCCAGGCTCAACAGCTGGAGGCCGGTATTCCGGCTGAACTGGGCGGGCCAGGTCATTCCCGGCCGAGAAGAACTGGAACCATGGGTGTAGCTGGAACCGAAAACCCCGATGCGGTGGCGGAACGGATTCGGCAGCGGTTCCAGCATCGCCCCCTGCTCCACGCCGATTTTCACCGAATACTCTTCGCTGTACAGCGGCAGGTACAGCAGACACTCCTTGACGCCGGCGGGCATCGACTTGATCAGCGTGAACGGTTTCTCCAGTTTGGCGTCGGAAGGTACGTTCGACGCGGCATAGACCCACTCCCCGCCACGGCGGATGTACAGGTCGAAGCCGCGGGCCGATATCCCGTTGGTGTTGGTCGGGAATCCTTTATAACCATAATGGGTGAGCAGCGTGATGCTGGTGGCATTGGTACGGAAGGCCACGGCAATGCCGGAGGAATTGCGCACCTGCTCGTTCTCCTTGGGCGTGAATCCCTTGAAGCGGACGGTGTCCAGCCGATGATAGGGATTGGGCGTGTCGGGGAAGAGTTTACCGGTGAGCGTAAGCTCGGAGGCCTCGGTGTAGACGATGGCCGGTTTCTGGGCCATCAGGCCGGTCGTGAGCAGCAGGGCGGCTGCAAGAAAGAGGATTCTTTTCATATTGGGGACGAATATCTTTTCAAACTACGAATTTAATAAATTCTTTCTAACTTTGTCCTGAAAATGGCCAGTTTGTACGCATATTTCCGTATCAGTAAACCTTCTCCGGAGCGGGTCCCGTCTTCCGAGGAAGCCGGGCGGTACCAATCCCTGCGCCGCCGGACTTTCTGGGGCGTGACGCTGGCCTATTGTCTTTTCTACGTGTGCCGGATGACGCTGGGTGTGGTAAAGCAGCCTCTCATCGACGGTGGCCTCTTTACGGCCGGGCAGCTGGGTATCATTTCATCGGCCCTGCTCATTGTCTACGCCGTAGGAAAGTTCATGAACGGTTTCCTGGCCGACTATTGCAACATCCGCCGGTTTATGGCGGCGGGCCTGCTGGTATCGGTGGCGGTAAACCTGTCGCTGGGCCTGCTGGGCCTGGTGCAGGGCTGGCCGTCGGTCCTGCTGTTCGGCCTGTGCACCCTGCTGTGGGGCCTGAACGGCTGGGCGCAGTCCATGGGCGCGCCGCCGGCCGTCATCAGCCTGTCGCGCTGGTTCCCCCTCAAAGAACGGGGCACCTGGTACAGCATCCTGTGCGCCTCGCCCTATCTGGGAAAGGCGGTATCGCTGACGGTGACAGGCATCATCGTAGCCGCCATCGGCTGGCAGTATGGCTTCCTGTTCTCGGCCCTGGCGGGGCTGGGCGGCGTGGCGCTGATCCTGTTTTTCGTATCGGATACGCCTGAAAGCCGCGGACTCCCGTCCGTGCAGGTGCTGTGCAACGAGCCTCCCCGGGAGGCCGATGCCATCCCCACCCGTTTGCTGCACAAAAAGGTGCTGCGCCACTACGGGGTGTGGGTCATCGCCCTGTCCAGCGCCTTTGTCTATATTACGCAGTACGGCCTCTCGAACTGGGGCGTGCTTTTCCTCCAGAAGGGAAAGGATTTCTCGTTGCAGGATGCCGCGTGGATCATCGGCCTGTCCGAAGGTTTCGGCATTGCCGGAACGGTACTGGCGGGCTGGCTGTCGGACAAGGTGTTCCGCGGTAACCGGGTGATGCCGGTCATCCTGTCGGGCGGCCTGTGCCTGGCGGCGCTGGCGCTCTTTTTGTTCACCGGGGGCGGATATGTCCTGAACGTGCTGTATGTGAGCGTGTTCAGCATTGCTATCGGCGTGCTTTACTGCATCGTGGCGGGACTTATGGCGTTGGATATCGTTCCGCGAAAAGCGACCGGAGCGGCCCTGGGTATCGTGGGAATCTCCAGTTACCTGGCGGCGGGCCTGCAGGATGTGGTGAGCGGTTTCCTGATCCAAAACGCCGGTTTCGACTTTACGGGTGTGGCCGTTTTCTGGCTGGTTTCTTGCGCCGTGGCTACCCTGCTTCCCGTCCTGAACTGGAAATCGATGCAGCGCAAGGTGGTGGAATTTTGAAAATTCCGGCGCTTTTCTTAATTTTGTAATATGATGAAAAAAGCACTGATAACCGGAATCACAGGGCAGGACGGTTCTTATCTGGCCGAGTTCCTGCTGGAAAAAGGATATGAGGTACATGGCATTGTTCGCCGCTCGTCTACGTTCAACCGCGGGCGCATCGAGCACCTGTACCTGGCCCGCCACATAAAAGACCAAAAAGACAACGGAGGACTCACGCTCCATTACGGGGATATGACGGATTCGTCGTCGCTGATGTGCATCCTCCAGGCCGTCCAGCCGGACGAAATCTACAACCTGGCGGCCCAGAGCCACGTAAAGGTGAGCTTCGAGGTGCCGGAATACACCGCCGAGGTGGATGCCGTGGGCACGCTGCGCCTGCTGGAGGCCGTCCGCAACCTGGGTCTGAAAGCCCGCATCTACCAGGCGTCCACGTCCGAACTGTTCGGAAAGGTGGTGGAGGTGCCGCAGAAAGAGACCACGCCCTTCTATCCGCGCAGTCCTTACGGCGTGGCCAAGCAGTACGGTTACTGGATTACCAAGAATTATCGCGAGGCGTACGGGCTGTTCGCCGTGAACGGCATCCTCTTCAACCACGAGAGCGAGCGCCGCGGCGAGAACTTCGTGACGCGCAAGATCACCCTCGGCGCCTGCCGCATCAAACAGGGAATGCAGGATAAGCTGTATCTGGGCAACCTGGATGCCCGGCGCGACTGGGGCTATGCCAAGGATTACGTGGAGTGTATGTGGCTCATGCTGCAGCACCCGGTTCCGGAAGATTTCGTGATTGCCACGGGCGAATACCATACCGTACGGGAATTCGCGACGCTGGCCTTCGCCGAGGCGGGCATCAACCTCCGCTGGGAAGGCTCCGGCGTAGAGGAGAAAGGCATCGATACGGCCACCGGCAAGGTGCTGGTGGAGGTGGATCCGAAGTTCTTCCGTCCCACGGAAGTGGACCAGTTGCTGGGCGACCCGACCAAGGCCCGCACCCTGCTGGGCTGGAATCCGCGCAAAACGACCTTCGAGGATCTGGTGCGGCTGATGGTCCGTTCCGATATGAAATACGTGCAGACCTATGACGGAAACAAGGATCGAGCATAATGGCCTCTTGCTGGGGCTCATTATTCCCTCTGACTATCACGCAGAAGGGATTTCCTTCTTCACGGACGGTTCCTCCTCCCAGCAGCTGGGCTATATGAACCGGGCGGAAGGGTACACCATCCCGCCGCACACGCACAACGTAATCCTTCGCGAGGTCTCGCTCACGCAGGAGGTCCTCATCATCCGCAGCGGCCGGGTCCGGGTCGATTTCTACACCCGCAGCCAGGAATATCTGGGCAGCAGCATCGCCGGGGCGGGAGACATTGTCTTCCTGGGCGATGGCGGCCACGGATTCAAGATGCTGGAAGACAGCGAAATCGTAGAGGTGAAGCAGGGTCCCTATTGCGGCGAACGCGACAAAATCCGCTTCACGCCCATCGATGACGCGCAGGTAAAAATGATTGAAAAATAAAGCGATATGGATTTTATCCCGGTATGTGAGCCGTACCTGAACGGCAGGGAATTGGAATATGTGACCGATGCGGTCCGGACCGGCTGGATCTCCTCCTCCGGCAAATACGTGACCGCGTTCGAAGAGAAGTTCGCCGAGTATTGCGGCGTAGCCCACGGCGTGGCGGTGTGCAACGGCACCATCGCCCTGCACCTGGCGCTGCTGGCCCTGGGCGTAGGGAAGGGCGACGAGGTCATCCTCCCCACGTTCACCATGATTGCCTCGGCCTTTGCCGTCTGCTACACGGGGGCGAAACCCGTTTTCGTGGATGCCGACCCCGATACCTGGAACATCGACGTGACCAAGATCGAGGAGAAAATCACCCCGCGCACGAAGGTCATCATGCCGGTGCATATCTTCGGCAAGATGTGCGAGATGGATGCCATCCGCGCGCTGGCCAAAAAATACGGGCTGATGGTGCTGGAAGATGCCGCCGAGGCTCACGGAGCCGAGTATCACGGCCGCAAGGCAGGTGCCTGCAGCGAGGTGTCCGCTTTCAGTTTCTTCGCCAACAAGAACATCACCACGGGCGAGGGCGGCATGGTCCTCACGGACGACAAGGCCTTCTTCGACCGCGCCCGTTATTTCAAGAATGTCTGCTTCCCGCTGGACGGTCCGCGCAACTACCGCCACGACGACATCGGCTACAATTACCGCATGAGCAATGTGGTCGCAGCCATCGGCCTGGCCCAGGTGGAGAAGGCCGATGAATATCGCGCGATGCGCATCCGCAACCACCAGCTGTACCGGAAATTCCTTGCCGATGTGCCGGGCATCCGTTTCCAGGCTCCGCCGGCGCCGGACTGCGTGGATGTGTGCTGGATGAATACCATCGTGGTGGATCCCGCCGCCTACGGTCACGGAAAAGACGACCTGATTGCCCACCTGAAAGAGCAGGGGATTGACACCCGCCTGCTTTTCACCGGCATGCACCGCCAGAAGGCCATGCGCGATTTCGGTTGCGACTGCTCCGGAAGCTATCCGGTCTGTGACTGGCTCACGGAGAATGGTTTTTACCTGCCTTCCGGCAGCAACCTGCAAGAGGCCCAAATCGAACGGATCTGTGACGTGATCCGCAAATTTGCAAACGTATGAGTTCCATTTATGTATGCCAGGACTCCCAGGACTGGATTCTGAAAATCCTGGGCGAAGATATCCTGAAGGGATTTGAGAAATTGGGATGGACCTGCCACAGCGGCCGCTATGCCGGCTACGACGGCGAGGACGTGGCCCTGCATATGTGGTGGCGCACGGCCCAGCCGTACAAAGCCGCCCGCTGCAACGCGGTCTTCATTACCCATACCGACGATATTTATAAGGAAAACGACCTGGTGCGGATGAAGGACGATTTCGATGCCTATTTCTGCATGTCCGAGGAGGACGGCCGTTTCCTGGTAGAACTGGGTTATGACCCCGCCAAGGTGTTCGGTTTCGCCCTTCCGGTTCGGAACCATTATGTGCGTCCCCTCCAGATCGGCATCTTCAGCCGCTGTTATTCCGACAAGCGCAAGAACGAGGACTGGCTGGTGAACTACTGCGCCTCGCATCCCGATGCCACCCTGGTGAACTTCGTGTTTATCGGCGCCGGCTGGGCCCGCGTGGTGGAGTCGCTGTCGGCCCTGGGCTGCTCCTTCTCCTGGCATGACATTTCACGGAAGTTGCCCTACGAGTATTTCCATCAGCAATTGATGCTGAAGGATTTGGACTACTACCTCTATATGGGGATGGACGGCGGTGCGATGGGAACCTACGACGCCTATGCCATGGGCGTGCCGCTTTTCGTTACCGACGACGGTTACCACAAAGAGATTCCGGATCAGGAATACGGGTATGTGGACTATGAGTCGTTCTCTTCCCAATTAGACGAGATTATCGCGCGCCAGCGCCACCGCATTGACTTTTTCTCTTCGCACGATGTGGACCATTACGTAGCCCGCGTTGCCGCCGTCCTGAATCCTTCAGCCGGTCCGGAGCAGGCTGCCCCTCACTCGCAGAAAAACTCGTCCTCGCTTCCGTCAGGGGCTGCCGTCCGCTGCGGAAATGCTCCTTCAGAGCAGCCTGCTCCGGACCCGGCGGGCAGCGTGCTGGAAAAACGGCGCAAGGGGTATTTCAACTCCCTGCGCCGGTTCAACCGTCAATTTGAGATGGCCTGGAAGCGGCTGATTAACCGCATCCGATTCCGCCGGGCCCATTGAGCGAGTCCGGCCGGGCCGTTATCCCTCAATAATAGAACGCATCTTTTGGCGATCGATGCCTAATTTGGCGTCGAGCTGGTCGCGGTGTGAACGGATGCGATCCTTATGCAAGAAGATCCAGTCTTCCACATAGTAAGCGACAAAAGCCAGGACCAGATAGATATTCATCTGGAGGAACAGGCAGTTCAACTGGCTGATGGCCGACGTCAAACCGCCTCCGGCAACGCTCATGTTCAGGTAAGCCTGCACGGCAAAGGTGGACGGAAGCAGGTAGGAGAAGACCTTCCAGAAGCCGGGAATGGCAAATGTAGGCCACGACGCGCCGGTTAAGAACAGGCAGATCGGGGACATGAACAGGAAGAGCAGGAAGACCGATTCCCTGCGGGTGATGAACGAACTCCAAACCATGCTGAAGAACACGCAGTCGGTTACGAAGATGGCCAACAGCAAGAGGATGTCCCAGAAATTGCCTCGCTGGGGCAGGCCGAAGATGGCCGGCACGATGAACGCGACATAAATCGCAATCCCCATATAGACCAGCCAGTAGGCGGAACCCCGGCCGAAAATGACTCGTCCTACGCCGCGCCCTTGCAGATGGGGCGGCAAGGAGGCGTATTGATGATTCTTCTCCCGGACGGTTCCCACCAGCAGGGACATTCCATAGAACAGGGTCTGCTGGACGATGATCAGCAGGATGGCGCTGACCAGGAAGATACTGTACGAGAAAGCGGCATTGTAGGGGTTGTTCTCTCCATAAGGGAGTCCCTGCACGAGCTGGGCTGCCTCCTGATCGGTAAAACCGGCCTTGGCATACCGTTCAATCTGGATCTGGACATGCTCGGAAAGCATGACGTGATTGACGGCCATCAAGGCGTTTTTATAATAGAGGAAGGAGCTCATATCGCAATAAACCCCCACGGTGGCCTGCCGCATGGCAGCGAGATTGTCCCCAAAATCGGCCGGAAAATACAGGATCCCCTTAACCTTCCGCTCCTGCATCAGCTTTTCGGCCTCTTCCATGGTCGTGCAGCGGGCGGCGATCTTCGTCTCCCGCGTGGCATCGACCTCACGGATATAGCGGCGGCTCGCGCTGCAGTCGGCCATATCGACCACGGCAAGGGGCGTATCTTCCAGGATACCGTTGATATAGACAATGTTATAGAGCAACGGATAAATCATACCGGCCACAAAGAAGATCAGCACGACACCACCATCCGAGAAGATTCGTTTGAGTTCACTGGTGGCTATTTCCCAGGCATCTTTCAGCCAACCTAATACGATACTTTGTCTCATAAGGCTAATCTTTGGGATAATTCTGGAAAATAAAGGCATTCTTCAGCCGGGGCAGGATGACCAGCGGCACGAGCAGGAAGATCAGCAGATAAACCACTTCCTTCCACCAACCGGCAAAACCGGCGCCGAACACCACTTCCTGGACATAGAACAGGTAATAGTGGCGCAGGGGGAAGGCGGCGCCCAGACCTTGGATCCAGGGCGACATGGCTTCCAGCGGCATGGTAAAACCGGACAGGGAGAATGCAAGGACGCTGTATAAGGCGCCGATGCTCAGGGCGAGTCGCGGAACGGGGAGGAAGCCGATCAGGGTAATGCCGACGGCTTCGCTGGCCAAAACCAGCAGGAAAATGTCCAGGAACATGTTCCCGATGCTTCCGGCGATGGGGAAATGCATCCAGTGGTAAAGGGTCAGGACGAGGATGACGCCCAAGATGGTAAAGGCGATGGTCGCCACGAAAACCTTGCCCAGCAACGCTTTCACGACGGAATTGCCGGCGACTTTCATCAGCTGCCGGGACGTCCCGTATTTGAGCTCCGTACCGATTGAGTAAATCATCACAATGATGATAATCAGCTCCAGGAATCCCGGAAGCAGGATATTGTTCAGATAATACCCGTAATTGGTATAGGCGTTGCCAATCTGGTGGGTGTCCACGATGATGGGTTGAATCATCCCCATGATGGCATCGTCGGAATATCCTTTCATCCGGAGAACCTCGCGTTGATACGCTCCGTTGGCCAGGTTGATCATCATCAGGATGTCTTTATAGGCCAGGGCGCCACCGACGAAATACAGGCCGTTCAGGTAGTATTCTATCCGGGGCTGGCGTTGTGCCTGTACCTGCCGGCTCAGTCCTTCCGGAAGGACGATGATGGAGGTTACCTTACCCGATTGCATGGCCAGACGGGCATCGGCAAAAGTCTGGAACCGGACCGATTCGCCCAGCTGGGTGGCATTTAACTGTCGGATGAAGTTGCGGGAAAGGGAGGAATTGTCGTTGTCCACGACCGCAATGGGAAGGTCGTGCGGAAGGCCGTCGCGGAAAAAGGTCAGGCAGAACACCATGCAGAATGCCATGGTAACAATCGTCCCCATCCAATAGAGGGGGCGATTGGCCAAAATCATTATTTCGCGCTGGATGACAGCCCGGATATCTTTCCAGAATCCCATTTCCGGCTATTTGTTCTGTTTGACGATGACGGACATACCCGGACGAAGGCCCTCCAGGGCTACATCCGGAACGGCCCGTACTTCAAAGGTCTTGGCATCGTAGGCATCGGTTTCCTTGGTGGCTTTCCAGGTGGCATAGGACTCGCGGACAGCCATGAAATTGATGGTGGCGGTGCATTCTTTGCCGTCCAGGGCGGGAATGGAAACGGTAAGCTGGTCGCCCTGTTTCATGCCGTGCAGATAGTCTTCGCGGACATTGAAGGTGAACCAGACATCGGCGAGGTCCGTAACCGTCATGATCGGGGAACCCGTTCCCACCAGCTCGCCGGCGTGGGGATAGATGGCGGAGAGAACACCGTTGGCCGGAGAGGTCAGGTACAGCTCACCCAGGTAGGCCTCGACTTCCATCATGGCACCGTTGGCCCGCTCTACGAGGGCGGCGGCAGCCTGTTTGTCTTCCTCCCGGGCACCGTTGCATGCCATATCGTACTGGCTCTTGGCGGCGTTGGCCTGGGCGACGGAAGCATCGTACTTGGCCTTGGTTTCGTCATATTTCTGGGCAGAGATAACTTTCTGGTCATAGAGTTTCTGGACGCGCTCGAAAGACTTGCGCATCACTTCTTCCTGGACCTTGGCCTGCTGCCAAAGCTCATAGGCGCCGGTAATCTGCTCTTTGCGGGCACCCTTCTGGGCCATGTTGCTTTGGGCACGGGCGGCAGAGAGCGCACCCCGGGCCTGGGCCAGTTTGGCACGGACTTCGGGTGAATCGATATGTACCAGGGTATCACCTTTCTGGACCCGCTGGCCTTCACGGGCGTACAGCTCCTCAATCCGGCCGGGTACTTTACCGGAAACCCGGTATTCTGTCGCTTCAACCTCCCCCTGAATGACGATCGGCTTCGGTTTGGAAACGAAGTATCCGATAACGGAAATCATCAGGATAATAAGAATCAGGGCCACAATGCCCACCAGGAGATGATAATTTTTTTGTTCTGTTGCCATATCTCAGTTACTTTTTCTACAATTCAACATTCATTTCACCTTCCGCTTTCTGGAGGTTGGTCTTGTTCATCTGGAGCTCGACGCCGGCATCGATATACTCGGAGTGGGCCTGCAACCAGGCTGTATGAGCCGCCAGCGCGGTGTTTGCATCCACGACACCCGCTTCAAAGCCGATCGTCGCCTTGCGCAGGTTCTCTTCCGCATTTTCGAGGTTGCTTTCCGCCATGATCAGACGTTTCTGGGCCTCGTCCTGCTGGGTGTACAGCTGCGAAACCTGCAGGTTGATGAGGTTTTTCGCATCTTCCAGTTTGCTGCGATACAGGGAAGCCTCAGCACGGGCTTTGCGGGTCTTGTTCAGGGCCTCAAAACCGTGGAAGATGGGGACTTCCACCATCACGCCGGCATTGAAGGTGCCTGCGAATTTGTGCTGGATGCCGTGCTGCAGGTTGGGGTTGGTTACCAGGTAACCGGCCGTGACCGCCACTTTCGGCATCATATCGGCGCGAATCATGTTGGCTTTCCCGTCATAAATCTGTGCGGCGAGGTCCAGGCTGCGGATTTCGGGCCGATCGGCATAGACGGCATCGATATCCTTGCGCGGCGCGACCTGCGGAACGGGAATGGAACCCAGCGACTCGTCGGCCAGGGTGATTTTACTGTCCAGCGGCAGGCCGATCTGTTTGCAGAGCAGCATCTTGGCCAGGATGAGGCCGTTCGTGGCCTTGGTCAGGAGCATGTCGGCCTCATTGGCCTTCACTTTGATTTGCAGGGCGTCGGATTCGGTCGAGACCCCCTCGTCAACGGCGATGTTGACATCCTTTTCCATGTGATGGAGAAGGTCGGCATACGATTCGGCCAGCTGTTTCTTGTTGGCGACCGAAACGATCTGCCAGTAGGCCTGATCGACATCCACTACCACTTGCTGGTATTCTTGACTGTAGCGCTGGCGGGCCAGCTCCTCGGCCAGTTTGGCCACGCGGTTGGCATTGATGATCTTTCCGCCCACGAATACGGGCTGCTTCAAGGTAACGCCGCCGGCAAAGATGTTGTGGATGTCAACGGTGAAGGCGTTGTTGATTTCTGCACCGATGGCATTGATTCCGGTGGCGATATCGGCGGAGGAAGCGGCTTTAAAGACCGTCTGCCAAAGCGGACTGTTTGCCAGTTCCTGGGCCAGGATCGGGTTGGACATGATGACCTGCTGAAGGCCCTGCATACCCATGTTCAGTCTATTCTGGAGCAGGGTACCGGCGTTGAGCAGGGTCTCGGACATGTTCTCGCTCAGCAGCGAGATATTCTTGTCGATATACTGGTACGTGCCGATGGCAGAGACCTGTGGCAGGTAGTTGGCGAAGGCAATTTTCCGATCATAGCCGGCCATTTCAACCTGGGTGCGAGCCTGTTCCAGGTCTTTGTTCCCTTCAATAGCCATCCGTCGGCAGTCCTCCAGCGAGAGGATTTGTTGCGCCGATCCGGCGAGAGGCAGCAGCGAAAGAGCTGCCATAAGGAGAATGCGTTTCATGTAATTATGCGTCTATTTTTCTGATTATTTCAGATACAAAATACAAATTTACTCTTTCTTAATAAATATCCACAAAATTCCGGCCAAAAATGCTGTTTTTAAGAAAAAAAACATCCGATTGCCCAACCGGCAGACGATTTCTCATTTTCTAAAAGGTTGATTATGTTTCGATTTGAAAGACCCCGGACGGGAATACTTTTTAATTATTATCGCAAATCGTTTTAAATTTTTTCAAAAATAATTTGCAAATTCAAAAATAGTCCCTATCTTTGCACCAGACACAGAAACTTTTTTCATGTCTATTTGTTAAGTTCGTTTTATATAAGGTCGGGCCTTTGGGGAAAGGTCCGGCCTTTTTTCTTATCTTTGTACAAAAGCTACAATTGTATGAAAAAATTCCTTCTGCTCGTTTTGCCGGTCATTCTGGCAGCCTGTTCCGCCAAAGAGTCACTTCCGCGCGTGGAGCGCCCCGACGGCTTTTCCGACCGCTATACTCCCGAACGGGTGGTGATCCTGAGCCGGCACGGCATCCGCAGCCCGTTAAACCGCGGCGGTTCTGTCCTGTCGCGGATCACCCCGCACAAATGGTTCAACTGGACATCGGCCCCGTCGGAGCTGTCGCGAAAGGGAGCGGTGCAGGAATTCCGTCTGGGCCAGTTCTTGGGCAGGCGCCTGGAGGAAGAAGGTCTTTTCCCGGCAAAATGGTCGCCCGCCGAAGGGGAGATCCGCCTGTATGCAAACGCGCTACAGCGGACCATCGCCACTTCGCGCAGTTTCATCGCCGGCTTCCTGCCCCTGGAAAATATACCGGTCGAGCATCATGGTGCGCTGGGGACGATGGATCCCGTTTTTAGCGTGTGCCTGCGCTCCATCGACAGCCTTTTCGTGCAGTGTGCCCTGCATGAAATGGATTCGCTGACCCTCCTTTATCGCGACGTACTTCGCGAAAACTATCCGCTGCTGGCGCGGGTGCTGGATTTCGACCGCTCTGCCGCCAAGGCTGCGGGCGATACGAACCGCTTCCGGCTGGACGATATCGCTTTTGAGTTGCGGGAGGGGGAGGAACCGCAGGTAACGGGCACGCTTTGCTGGGCCTGCCGGGCCGCTGATGCGCTTACGCTGCAATATTATGAGGAACCCGACGACCGCAAGGCCGGTTTCGGATATCGGCTTTCCCTGGACGGATGGCGACGGATTTCCGCGGTGAAAGAAGTGTACCAGCGCCTGCTGTTCGCCACGCCGGTCATCGCCCGGCACCTTGCCCAGCCCATGGCTGCCTGCCTGCGCGAGGAACTGACCGTCCCCGGGCGTCGTTTTACCTTCCTGTGCGGACACGACTCCAACCTGCTGTCCGTCCTGTCGGCCCTGCAAGCGGAACCCTATACGCTTCCGGGCGCGGTAGAAGCCGATACACCCGTGAGCTCCATGTTGGTCCTGCGCCGCTGGAAGGGAGTGGACGGGGCGGATTATGCCAGTCTCTCCCTCTTGTATCCCACCGCGGAAGAGTTGCGCAAAGGAGCCGACCTGGACCGCCGGAACCCGCCGGCCGAGGTTGCAATCTCGCTGCAGGGGCTCGTCCGGAACGAGGATGGTCTCTATCGGTTGGAAGATGTCCTGGCCCGCATGGACAAGGTTATTTCGTGTAATCCGTGCGGAAATTGTGGACAAATTCAAAATAATTTCGTAAATTAGTCGGACCAAGCGATAATTTTTAAGCAAAACGAATATGGAAAAGAAAAATGGAAACTTTCTGGCGATTGCCATCATGTTCTTCCTGTTCATGATGATTTCATTCGTCACCGGCCTCCAGAACCCGTTCGGCGTCATCGTCAAACAGCAGTTCTCCGCCACCAACCTGATGTCCCAGCTGGGCAACGCGGCCAACTTCATCGCCTATGCCTTCATGGGACTTCCCGCAGGCCTTATCCTGTCGAAGAAGGGCTATAAGTTCACCGCCCTGTCGGCTGTGGCAGTCGGTCTGGTGGGTGTGACCATCACCTTCCTCTCCGGCATGGTGGGCAGTTTCGGCGTGTACCTGCTGGGCGCTTTCGTGTCCGGTTTCTCGATGTGCATGCTCAACACGGTCGTTAATCCGATGCTGAACACCCTGGGCGGCGGCGGCAACAAAGGCAACCAGCTCATCCAGTGGGGTGGTTCCTGCAATTCGCTGGCCGCGACCATCTGCCCGGTATTTGTCGGTTACCTGATCGGCGAGGTTTCCCAGGACACCAAGATCGCCGATGCCAACCCGGCCCTCTTCATCGCCATGGGTATTTTCGCCCTCGCGTTCATCATCATTCTCCTGTCCGATATTCCCGAGCCGGAACTGGCCGCTGCCGCCGCTTCCGCCGATGCGCCGAAGGAGGGTACGATGGCAACCATCAAGGGTGCCCTGAGCTACAAGCACTTCGTGTTCGGCATCATCGCCATCTTCCTGTATGTGGGCGTTGAGGTCGGTATTCCGAACTTCGTGAACCTGTATATGACTTCTTCCGCAATCGGCATCAGCGCCGCGGTGGCCGGAACCATCGTGGGTATGTATTGGTTCCTGATGCTCTGCGGCCGTCTGGTCGGTGCCTCGGTGGGCGGCAAGGTCTCCAGCAAGGCCATGATGACAACGGTCGGCTGCCTGGCCGTGGTGCTCCTCCTCCTGGGTATGTTCCTGGGCAACTCTACGACGGTCCGTTTCCCGGCCATCACTTCCGAGCTGAAGTTCTCGCTCGAGGCGATTCCGATCGGCGTGATGTTCTTCGTCCTCTGCGGTCTGTGCACCTCCGTGATGTGGGGCGCCATCTTCAACCTGGCGGTGGAAGGCTTGGGTAAATACACCTCCGTTGCTTCCGGTATCTTTATGGTGATGGTTTGCGGCGGCGGTATCCTTCCGCTCATCCAGGGCGGTGTGGCTGATGCTACCGGCGAGAATTACCTGCTCAGCTATGTGGTCATCCTCATCGCTGTCCTTTATATTGTATGGTATGCCCTGATGGGCTCCAAACCCGCTAAAACGGAATAAACCATGGAAAAAGATCTTGTAATTGGTATCGATGTAGGTGGACAGACCACCAAATGCGGCGTGGTTGACGCCCGCGGAAATGTGATTGCCCAGACGGTTATCCGGTCGGATACGCACACCGATGTGGCACCGTTCATCGACGAACTGGCTGCTGCGCTGAAGCGGATCATCGCCGATGCGAATGCCGAAGGCCGCATCCGCGGCATCGGCGCCGGTGCTCCGAACGGTAACTTCTACAAGGGTGAGATTGAGAATGCGCCGAACCTTACCTGGGGCGGCACCAAGAAGATTCCGTTTGCCAAGATGCTGTCCGAGGCCATGGACGGCATCCCCGTGTCGCTGACCAATGACGCCAATGCGGCGGCCATGGGCGAAATGACGTATGGCGCGGCCCGCGGTATGAAGAATTTCATTATGATTACCCTGGGTACCGGTGTGGGCAGCGGTATCGTCATCAACGGCGAGATTGTTTACGGCCACGACGGCTTTGCCGGCGAGCTGGGCCACACTTGCGCCGTCCGCAACAACGGCCGCCACTGCAACTGCGGAAAGAGCGGATGCCTGGAGGCGTATGCTTCCGCGATGGGCGTCGCCCGTACCGCCCGCGAGTGGCTGGAAATGAGCGACGAGCCTTCGGCGCTGCGCAGCCTGGACAAGATTACGTCCAAGGATGTCTATGATGCCGCCAAAGAAGGAGATAAGCTGGCCATCCGGATTTTCGAATATACCGGAAAGATTCTCGGCCAGAGTTTCGCGGACTTTATCGAATTCTCGGCACCGGAGGCAATCGTCCTCTTCGGCGGCCTGGCCCGTAGCAAAGAGTTCCTCACGGAGCCCATCCTCAAGGCCATGAACGAGAATGTCCTGCCCCTGTGGCGCAACAAGGTGAAACTTGTCTATTCTTCCCTCAAGGAATCCGATGCCGCCATTCTCGGCGCCTCCGCCCTCGCCTGGGAACTGTAAATCTCAGGCGAGTTTGTGGATGGCCAGGCCGCTGCGGAGCTTAGGCTCGAACCAGGTAGTCTTGGGCGGCATGATGGCGCCGCTGTCGGCTATGTCGATGAGCTGCTGCATCGAAACGGGGTAGAGGGCAAAGGCGACGGCCATTTCGCCGCTGTCCACGCGGCGGGCCAGTTCGCCCAGACCGCGGATACCGCCTACGAAGTCGATGCGTTTGTCGGTACGCAGGTCCTTGATGCCCAGGATCTTGTCCAGCACCAGGTTGCTCAGCACGGTCACGTCCAGCACGCCGATGGGGTCGGCGTCGTCGTACCGGCCGGCCTTGGCCGTAAGCTTATACCAGTTGCCACCCAGATACACCGAGAACTCGTGCAGGGCGGCGGGCGCGTAAGGCTTGGCGGGGCGGCCGCAGCGCGGCTTGCTGGCCAATGAGACCTCGAAGTCCTCCTCCAGGGCCTTCAGGAAGGCGTCCGGAGTAAGGCCGTTCAGGTCACGCACCACGCGGTTATAGTCGATAATCTGCAGCTGGCTCTGGGGGAAGCACACGGCCATGAACCAGTTGTACTCCTCCTCGCCGGTATGGTTGGGATTGGCGGCTTTTTTCTCGGCGCCCACGCGGGCGGCGGCAGCGGTCCGATGGTGGCCGTCGGCCACGTAGAAAGCGTCCACCGTCGTGGTGAAAATCTCCGTAATGCGGGCATTCACGGCCGGGTCGGCAATCACCCAGAAGGTGTGTCCGAAGCCGTTTTCATCGACAAAATCGTATTCCGGCTTGCCGGAGGCGGCTTTTGCGACGATGGCGTTCAGTTCCGCGTTGTCCTTGTAGGCGAAGAAGACGGGCTCGATGTTCGCATTCTGGATGCGGACGTGGATCATCCGGTCATCCTCCTTATCCTTGCGGGTAAGTTCGTGCTTCTTGATCTTCCCGGTGGCGTAGTCGTCCGTATGCGCGCAGAGCACCAGGCCGTACTGGGTCCGGCGGCCCATCCGCTGGGCATAGACATAGTAGCGTTCGGAACTGTCCTGCACCAGCCAGCCTTTTTCCTGCCAGGCCTTGAAATTAGCCACGGCCTTGTCATAGACGGGCTGCGAATGCTCATCGGCAATGGGATTGAAATCAATCTCCGGCTTGGTGATATGCAGCAGGGACTTCTCGCCGGCCATCTGCTTGGCCTCCTGGGAGTTGAGGACATCGTACGGGGGAGCGGCCACCTCGGTGACCAACTCCTTGGGCGGACGCACCGCCGCAAACGGTTTGACGCGTACCATTATTTGTTAACCTGGAATTTCGTATCGCCGGTGGCGAAATAATTGGCAATCTGGCGGGCGGCGGCAAGGCCGGCGTTCAGGTTTGCCTCGGCCGTCTGGGCGCCCATCTTCTTGGGCGTGGCAAAGACGCGCAGGCCAAATTTCTCCTGGAGGGAGGCGTAGTTGTCCGGCATCACGTCGGTGACGTATTTCAGGTCCGGACGCTCTTCGAGAGCCTTTTCCAGGCCGGCTTCGTCAATAACCTCCTTGCGGGCCGTGTTGATGAGCAGGCCGCCTTTGGGCATCTTCGAAACCAGGTCGTAGCCGATAGAGCTGATGGTCTGCGGCGTGGCCGGGATGTGGATGGAAATCACGTTGCAGGTGGAGTAGAGTTCCTCGAGGGTGGCGGCGGGTTCGGCACCGGCTTCGCGGATCTTATCGGCCGGAATGAACGGGTCGATGGCTTTGACCTTCATGCCCAGCGCTTCTGCTTTTTTGCCTACGAGGCGGCCTACGTTGCCGAAGGCCTGGATGCCGATGGTCTTGCCCTCGGCCTCGCAGCCCGTGGCGGGCGTAAACTGACCGCGGAACATAAAGATCATCAGGGCGATGGCCAGCTCGGCCACCGCGTTGGCGTTCTGACCGGGGGTGTTCATCACCACGATGCCCCGTGCGGAAGCGGCCGCCAGGTCCACGTTGTCGTAACCGGCACCGGCGCGTACGACGATTTTGAGTTTCGGGGCGGCGGCGATGACCTCGGCGGTCACCTTATCGGAACGGACGATGAGGGCGTCCACATCGGCCACGGCGGCAACCAGGTCTTCCTGGGCGGGATATTTTTCAAGCATGGCTACCTCGTGGCCGCAGCCTTCGAGGATGTCCTGGATGCCGTACACTGCATCAATGGAGAACGGCTTCTGGGTAGCGATCAAGATTTTCATTTCTTCAGGGATTCAAATTCTTTCATGCAATCGGTAAGAGCCTGGACGTCTTCCAGGGTGCAGGCGTTGTAGATGGAGGCACGGAAGCCGCCCACGGAACGGTGGCCCTTGATGCCCATCATGCCCTTGCCCTTGGCGAAGTCCATAAATTCGCCTTCGAGGGCCTCGTAGCCGGGTGCCATCACGAAGCACACGTTCATGCAGGAACGGTCCTCCTTGGCGGCGGTGCCGGTAAACAGGCTGTTGCGGTCAATTTCTCCGTACAGGAGATCGGCCTTGGCCTGGTCCACTTTCTGGATGGCTTCCACACCACCGATGCCCTTGAGCCACTTGAGCGTCTCGTTCATCACGAAAATCGGCAGCACCGGAGGCGTATTGAACATACTCTCCTTGTCGATATGGGTGCGGTAGTCCAGCATCGTGGGGATGTAGCGGCTCACCTTGCCCAGGGCGTCCTTCCGGACGATGGCAAAGATGACGCCGGCAGGACCCACATTCTTCTGCGCGCCGCCGTAGATGAGGGCGTATTTGCTCACATCCACCGGGCGGGACATAATGTCCGAGGACATATCCGCGATGAGCGGAACCGGGCTGTCGTAATCCTCTTTGATTTCGGTACCGTAGATGGTATTGTTCGTGGTGATGTGGAAATAGTCCACGTCCGTAGGGATGGTATATCCTTTCGGGATATAGGAATAGTTCTTGTCTTTTGAGCAGGCAAGGGCATAGGCCTCACCCAGGCCCTGGGCCTGTTCAAGGGCCTTGTGGGCCCACACGCCGGTATCAAGATATGCGGCTTTGTGTTCGAGGAAATTCATGGCCACATAGAGGAACTGCAGCGAAGCGCCGCCGCCGAGGAAGACCACCTCGTGCGTATCGGGAATGTGCAGCAACTCTTTCCACAGGGCGCGGCATTCATCCATCACTTCGCCCCACTGCGGGCTGCGGTGCGACATGCACATCACGGAAACGCCGGTTCCTTTAAAATCCTGGAGTGCCGCTATGGTAGCGTCGATGGCCGCCTGAGGAAGGATGCAGGGGCCTGCATTGAATACATGAACTTTGCTCATAATCGTATCGATCTCTTAATATTTCTCAAAGATAGTGTTTTTTACCGGTAACCCAAAAGATAGGCGATAATCGCCATACGCACATACATGCCGCCGCCCGCCTGCTGGAAGTAGTAGGCATACGGGGTGGTATCTACATCGGTGGAAATTTCTCCCACGCGCGGAAGCGGGTGCAGGATGCGCATATTGGGTTTGACGCCGCCCAGCATATCGGCACTGAGGGTATAGACATCCTTGACCTTCTCGTACGAATCCCGGTCGGGGAAACGTTCGCCCTGAACGCGCGTCATGTAGAGGATATCGCAGTCGTTCAGGTGGTCCTCCAGCCGCTCGGTCTGGGTATAGGGAATGCCGAACTCGTCCAGGAAGTCCAGGTATTTCCGCGGCATACGGAGCTCTTCCGGAGCCGTAAAGGTAAACGTGGGATGGAAGAAATGCATGGCCTGGCTCAGTGAGTGGACGGTGCGGCCATAGCGAAGGTCGCCCACCATGTTGATGTGCAGGTTCTCCAGGGTGCCCTGTGTTTTCTCGATGGCATACAGGTCCAGGAGCGTCTGGGTGGGGTGCTGGTTGGCACCGTCGCCGGCATTCACCACCGGTACGCCCGCCACCGATGCAGCGATATCGGCCGCGCCGGCCATCGGGTGACGCATCACGATCAGGTCTACATAATTGGAGATGATGCGGATGGTGTCTTCCAGCGTCTCGCCCTTGCTCTGGGAGGTGTTGCGGTTGTCCGGGAAGCCGATGACCTGCGCGCCGAGGCGGCTCACGGCCGCTTCAAACGACAGGCGGGTACGGGTGGACGGCTCGAAAAAGAGGCAGGCCACCACCTTTCCGCGCAGGAAATCCTGTTCGCGGGCAGCTTCGAACTCCCGGGCCACCGAGAGGATGTGAAGGATTTCTTCCTTGCTGAAATCCTGGATGGAGATAAGGTTTTTGGGCATTTTACTTATTCATTATATAAGGTACAATCATCTATATGGGCGATACGGTCCCGGAAATCGGCATCCAGGGAAAGGCGTACCCGCACCTGCAGGCGGCAGCGCTCGCCGAAATCCTGTCCCTGCTGCGGCAGGTCCAGGTCTTTCACCACTTTCATGACGGGATTCATGGACAGGTAACCGAAATCCAGGGTGTACCACGTCCCGGCCACCTTTTCCACGACGGTGGCCTGGTCCAGGGCGTCTGCGGTAGCGGTCTTATAGGCCCGGATCAGGCCGGGAATTCCCAGTTTGATGCCGCCGAAATACCTCACCACCACCACCAGAACATCGCTGAGCCCGCGCGAATCAATCTGGCCCAGGATGGGCCTTCCGGCCGAACCGGAGGGCTCTCCGTCGTCGTTGGCGCGGAACTCCTGGCCCTGCCAGCCCAGCCGCCAGGCATAACAGTGGTGGCGGGCGTCGTGATACTCCTTTTTCAAGCTGTCCACGATCTCTTTGATCTGCTGCTGGGTCTCGACCGGCCAGGCCAGGGCAATGAACCGGCTGCCATTGTCCTTGAAGAGGCCTTCCGCGGGAGCGGAGATGCTCGAATATGCGTCCTTTACCGGGCTATCCATATCGGGGTACGAAATTAGAGAATTTAATATTATTTTGCAACGGGACGGAAAATATTTGTATCTTTGACATCGCAATTCATAACAAGACTATGGTTTACCAATACAGAGTAACGCTTACGGGCATCAAAGGTTTCTTCCGGCTCTACTGCATGCGGCCGGAAACGACCCTATACACCTTCCATAAACAAATGCGGGCCGATATGGAGTTCGCACAAGATCAGCTCATCCTTTTCAAGGCCCTGGATGCGGCCGGGAACGTGGTGGCCCGTTACGGACAGTTCGACCTGGGCAGCGGTACGGTAGATACCGTCACGGTGGCCCAGACCGTCAAGCTCGGGGTGGCGTCGTTCGTGTATTTCTACGATGTAACCAACCGCAAAAGCGTTAACGTAACCTTCGAGGGAGAGGTAGAGGGCGTAGCCGGAACCTCCCCGTATATCCTGGAAACCAAGGGCCCGAATCCCATCGATTTCGAGAACGGCTATGTGGCCTACGAGGACCTGCCGAACGAGCAGCGCCACCTGCCGGGCGAACCCGAAGACGAGGACGAAAAGGCCCACAAAATGCGCAAGAAAGCCTCTCTTCTGCCGGAGTTCGATCCGGAAGATGAAGAAGATGGGGACGAGCCGGAGGACGAGGAAGAGGAGTACGACGACGACGAGGACGGAAAGGAAATTTTCGACGGTTCGGAAGAACTCTCCCTGTAATGCCCGGACGGCTCCTCATCATTCTGGGGCCTACGGCGGTCGGCAAGACCGACTTTGCCATCTCGAAGGCTCTTGAAGTCGGTTCGCCAGTCATTTCCTGCGATTCCCGGCAGATTTTCCGTGAGATGTCCATCGGAACGGCCGTTCCCTCCCCGGAACAGCTCTCTGCGGTGCCGCATTATTTCATCCAAACCCGCTCGGTAACGGAAAACTACACCGCGGGCGATTATGAGGTCGATGCCCTCGCGCTCATCCGCCGCCTCTTTGCCGAGGGGCACGAGACCCTCGTGATGACGGGCGGTTCCATGTTCTATATCGATGCCGTCTGCGGCGGGCTGGACAGCCTCCCGCAGGTAGATCCGGCCATCCGCGCAGGTTTGATGGAGCGCCTTCGCGCCGAGGGGCCCGGCCCCCTGGCCGAACAACTCCGCAAGCTGGATCCGGCCTCGTACGAAACCCTGGAACTGACGAACGGTCAGCGGGTTGTGCGGGCGCTGGAGGTGTGCATCGGCACGGGAAAACCGTTCTCCTCGTTCAAGACCGGACAGCGCCGGCAGCGGGAATTCGAGATTGAGAAAATCGGCTTGAACCGGCCCCGTGCGGAATTGTACGCGCGGATCGACCGGCGGGTGTTGCAGATGATTCAGGCGGGGTTGGTGGACGAGGTGCGGTCGCTCCTGCCGTACCGTTCCTGCCCGGCCCTGCAGACGGTGGGCTACCGGGAAATCTTTTCTTATCTGGACGGGGAAATATCCCTGGAACGGGCCGTGGAGCTGGTGCAGCAGCACAGCCGCAATTACGCCAAGCGCCAGCTCACCTGGTGGCGCCGAGACCCTTCTATTACCTGGCTTCCCGCTACGCGTTAACGTAGTCGCGGACGTCCTGCGCGCTGACGGGGTTGCCGCCGAGGATGAGCAGGCGTTCCACCACGTTGCGCAGTTCGCGGATGTTGCCCGGCCACGTTTTTTCCTGCAGCAGGGCGATGGCTTCGGGGCTGAAGGCCCGCACGCTCTTGCCGCTCTCGGCACAGATCTGTTCCACGAAGTAATTGATCAGCAGGGGAATATCGTCCTTCCTCTCATCCAGTGACGGCACGCGGATGAGGATCACGCTCAGGCGGTGGTAGAGGTCCTCGCGGAAGGTCCCCTTCTCGATTTCGGCCTTGAGGTCCTTGTTGGTGGCCGCCACCACGCGCACGTTCACCTCGATGTCCTTGTCGCTGCCCACGCGGGAGAGTTTTTTCTCCTGCAGTACCCGCAGCACCTTGGCCTGGGCCGCCAGCGACATGTCGCCGATTTCGTCCAGGAAGAGGGTGCCGCCGTCGGCCTGCTCGAACTTGCCCTTGTGCTGTTTGATGGCCGAGGTGAAAGACCCTTTTTCGTGGCCGAACAGTTCACTTTCAATGAGTTCCGAAGGGATGGCGGCGCAGTTGACCTCAATGTAGGGCATCTGCGAGCGGTCGCTCTGCTGGTGCAGGCTGCGAGCTACAAGTTCCTTGCCGGAACCGTTGGCGCCGGTAATGAGGACGCGGGCGTCGGTGGGGGCCACCTTGGCAATGATGTCGCGGATGTGGCGGATGGGCTCGCTCTCGCCAATCATCTGCTGGCCATAGACTTTTTTCTTGAGGATTTTGTTCTCTTTCACCAGGTTCACCCGTTCGGTGGCGTTCTTGATGGTGATCAGGATGCGGTTCAGGTCCAGGGGCTTCTGGATGAAGTCGAACGCTCCTTTTTTCATGCATTCCACGGCCGTATCGATGTCGCCGTGGCCGGAAATCATGATGACGGCCGCCTCTACGCCTTCTTCTTCCAGCTTGGAGAGGACTTCCATTCCGTCCATGCCGGGCATCTTGATATCGCAGAAAATGACGTCGAACTTCTCTTTGTCAACCAGTTCCAGCGCCTGTGCGCCGCTTTCGGCGGTTTCCACGGTATAGCCTTCATCGCCCAGGATTTCCTTCAGCGAGTTGCGGATGGGGCGTTCGTCGTCAATGACCAGTATCTTCATAATTGCACGATTTTATCTTGTTTGCCATGCAAATATCGCGGTTTTTTTTTATATTTGTTATCCTATACCAATTTTATCATGAAGATTCCGGATATCATCATTGCCATCGACGGCTATTCCTCCACGGGGAAGAGCACGTTCGCCAAGCTGATTGCCAAGCATTTCGGGTTTACCTACCTGGATTCCGGCGCCCTGTATCGCGCCGTAACCCTGTTCGCGATGGAAAGCGGGTGGATATCGGCCGATAAAAAAATCAACTTGGCCGCATTGGAGAAGGGTCTCGCGGGTTTGGATGCGCATTTCGGCGAGGGCGGCACCTACATCGGCACCCGCTGCGTGGAGAAGGAAATCCGCACCCTGGAAGTATCGGGCAACGTGAGCCCGGTGGCCGCCATCCCCTTCGTTCGGGCGTATGTCGATGCCCGCCTGCATGCCTTCGGCGAGCAGGGTCGGGTGGTGATGGACGGACGCGATATCGGCACGGCCGTTTTTCCGGACGCGCAGCTGAAAATCTTCATGACCGCCCGGGACGATGTGCGGGCGCGGCGCCGCTACGATGAGATGGTGATGAAGGGTGAGCAGCCGGTGCTGGAGGATGTGCTGAAGAATCTCAAGGAACGCGATTATATCGATTCCCACCGCGAAACCAACCCGCTCCGGCAGGCCGAAGACGCCTTTGTGCTGGATAATTCGGAGATGGAACTGCACGAGGAGGTCTGCTGGGTGCAGGGCCTGATGCAGGGCCGTTTCGGCATTCTGGAATAATGGCTTTACAGGTAGAAATAGATCCCCGTTCCGGCTTCTGCGGCGGCGTTATCCGCGCCATCAGCAAGGCCGAGGAGTTCCTGGAGGCGCATCCGGGCGAGCCGCTGTATTCGGTGGGCGACATCGTCCACAACGAAGCGGAACTGGAGCGCCTGGAGGGAAAGGGCTTGCGGACGGTCTCGAAAGAGTCGATGCCGGCCGGCCAGACCCTGCTGATCCGCGCCCACGGCGAACCGCCCGCCACCTATGCCCGGGCCCGGGAGCTGGGGTGCCGCGTCATCGACTGCACCTGCCCGGTGGTGCTGCAGCTGCAGGGAATTATCCGGGAGGCGTACGCCCGTGTGAAACCGCTTGGCGGACAGCTCATTATCTTCGGGAAAATCGGTCACGCAGAGGTGCTGGGCCTGGTGGGACAGGTGGACGGAGACGCCCTGGTGGTGGAAAACGAGGCCATGCTGGACGAGGCCATCGCCGCCGGCCGGATAGATTTTTCCAAACCCGTCGAGGTGTTCTCGCAAACCACGAAAAGCCCGTCGGGCTATGCCGCCATTTGTTCCCGGCTGCACGACCGGATGGCCCGCCCGGAAGACTTGCGGGTGCACGATACCATCTGCCGGCAGGTTGCATCGCGCCATGCGCAGCTGGCCGATTTCGCCCGCGGACACGACGTGATCATTTTCGTATCGGGCCGCCAGAGCTCCAACGGGAAGGTGCTGTTCGACCTGTGCCGCGGGGCGAACGAGCGGAGCTGGCAGATCGGCTCGCCGGATGAATTGCGGCCGGAATGGTTCCGCGATGGTGACCGGGTGGGTGTCTGCGGGGCCACCTCTACGCCCAAATGGCTGCTGGAAGACGTGGCGCAGAAAATTTTGCAAGAAAAGTGACAATTATATAAATTTGCAGCCTGTAACAAGCTGAATAACATTAAATGATATAATTTTATGGCAACTACAGCAGATTTCAAGAACGGTCTTTATCTGAATTTTAACGGCAAACCGTGCTCCATCGTATGGTTCCAGCACGTGAAGCCGGGCAAGGGTCCCGCTTTCGTGAAAACGAAACTCCGCAACCTGGAGAACGGCCGTATCCTCGAAAACACCTTCACCGCCGGTGCCAAGATTGACACCATTACCGTGGAGCATCGCGGCTACCAGTTCCTCTATGCCGATGAGGATGGATTCAACTTCATGAACGAGGAAACCTACGAGCAGATCCACCTGCCGAAGGATATCGTGGAGAACGCCGACCTGATGAAGGAAGGCCAGCACGTGGAGATGGTGTTCGTTACCGAACCCGAGGAGAAGTGCCTCACCTGCGAACTCCCGACCTATGTAACCCTGCAGGTTACCTATTCCGAGCCGGCCGTGAAGGGCAACACCGCATCTACGAGCGCCCTGAAAGAGGTTACCCTCGAGACCGGTGCCAAGGTAATGGTTCCGCTCTTCATCAACACGGACGAGTACATCACGGTCAATACGACGGACCGCACCTACGGCGAGCGCGTCCGCTAACGGTACTTTACCGGCAGCCGCAGCAGGATGGCCAGCAATGCGGCAATGCCCAGCGCTAAGGGATAGTAGAGCTTTCCGATAATATCGAAAGCGCCTGCTCCTGAAAGACTTGCGGCCATCAACAATTGGGCCCCGTAAGGCAATATGCCCTGCATCAGGCACGAAAAGGTGTCGAGTATGCTGGCGCTCTTGCGCGGGTCCAATTTGTATTTTTCCGTGATATCGCGGGCAATGCCGCCCGTGGTGATGATGGCGATGGTGTTGTTGGCCGTGCAGAGGTTGGCCAGGCTTACCAGCGCGGCGATGCTCAGTTCGGCTCCCCGTTTTCCGCGGATGCGACGGGTGAGGGCCTGGATGAGGGCATCGAGTCCACCGCCATGGCGGATGAGGGCGAGCATGCCGCCCGCCAGCAGGGTGACGATAATCAGGTCGCCCATCCCGGCAATGCCGTTTCCGGCCGCTTCCAGGAAATCGCTCCAACCTATGGTACCGCGCAGCAGGCCGATGGCCAGGTTGAGGCCGAGACCGCTGGTGAGGACCAGAATGACATCAAGGCCCGTCAGGGCCAGGACGATGACGGCGAGGTAGGGGACCAGCAGCAGGATATCCACCGGACCGGCCTGGGGAACGGCGTTGGTGCGAAGGCCCAACACCAGGTAGAGGATGGCCACGGCAAGGGCGGCAGGGGCTGCAATCCACAGGTTGGCCTTGAATTTATCGGTCATCGTGCAGCCTTGTGACTGGGTGGCCGCGATGGTAGTGTCCGAGATGAAGGAGAGGTTGTCGCCGAAGAAGGCGCCGCCTACGATGATGGCTGTAATCAGGGGGAGGCTCATGCCGGTGTCGGCGGCCAATCCGGCTGCGAGGGGAACCAGGGCTACGACCGTGCCCACGCTGGTGCCAATGGACAGGGAGATGAAGCAGGCGGCCAGGAACAACCCGGCGAAGAGGAACTTGGCAGGCAGGATGGACAAGGTGAGGTTCACCGTGGCATCGATGGAGCCGATGGCTTTGGCCGTGCTGGCAAAGGCCCCGGCCAGCACGAAGATCCAGATCATCAGCAGGACGTTCTTATCGCCCGCCCCTTCCGAAAAAATGGCAATGCGCTCCCGCAGCGGCAGTTTCCTGCCGCATGGGCCTGCAGTTGTTTCCGTGGCGTTGCTCGTGATGCAGATGGCGTAGATGGAGGCTATCAGGAAAGCGGCCGATACGGGAACTTTATAGAAATCTCCGACAGCCAGAGAAGTCACCAGATAGACCAGCAGGAAAACCAGCAGGGGAGTTAGCGCAAGGGCGCCTCGACGGGAAGGGGACATGAGGGATCGTTCGTTTTATCGTTGTGGCTGAATTCGCAGCCGCACCAGGTCTGATTGTAGAATTGTTGTTCGCGGATGATGGCCGCCCGCCGTTCCTGCAGGCCGCCTTTGCGCCAGTTCCGGCCCCACCAGCGCAGACCGGGGAAGAGGCTGCAGGCATAGGAGCCCGCGGCATCCACCTGTCCGAGGTCTTTCCAGCGCGAGGAGGCCAGGGTGGTCGTGAGGACGTTGAAGCCGTGCTCGTGGGCGTAGCGGGCGGCCCGCTCCAGGCGGAAGCGGAAGCACTGCAGGCAGCGCTGTCCCCGCTCCGGCTCGTCCTCGAGATCCCGCACGGCGCATCGCCACGCCTCATGGTCATAGACATCGTCAATGACCATGAGGCCCTTCGGCTCCTGGCTGCCGTCCGTTGCCTTGTGGTCTGTTGGCTCCCGGCTGCCGTCCGTTGCCATGTGGCCTGTTGGCTCCTGGCTGCCGTCCGTTGCCATGTGGCCTGTTGGCTCCTGGCTGCCGTCCGTTGCCCTGTGGCCTGTTGGCTCCTGGCCGCCGTCCGTTGCCATGTGGCCCAGCTGTGCGGCATAGCGCAGCAGCTCGCCCCTTCGCAGCTCGTACTCGGCCAGCGGGAAGATATTGGAATTGCTAAAGAACACCGTAGGCAACCCTTCGCCTGCCGCCTCGGCTCTGTCGCCTGCGGCATCAATGCCCTTGGCGCCACCTGCCGCCTCGGCTCTGTCACCTGCGGGCTCCTCCGGCTGCGGCCGATGCTGCACGAGCCATTCCAGAATGGCCCCCGAACACGGCGCACAGCAGGCATGCACCAACACCTTATTTGTAGACTTCAAATCCATTATGTTGCAAAGATAGCAACAATGTCCCACTAATTACACCCCCTGCCCCTCTTTTTCAAACAATCCATCCCGCCACCACCGCCTTCGCTGGCTTCGCACCCCACTTAGCCCTCTCCGTCCGCCATTCTCATCCACCAAAATGGCTTATTTGGTGGACGAACGGTCCAGACTCCGACCTTCCGTGCCAGGGACCATTTTCCCGGATAGTAACCTCTTCCAACTGTGGACCGTCCGGAATTTAGGGCTTCTACGTGGATGGTCCCCTCCATTTACTTCCGACCTTCCACGCTGGAGGCCGTTTCCCCGGAAGGTCTCCCTCTCCAGACCGGGACCATCCGTGCCAGGGGCCGTTTTCCCGGACGGTCATAGCCTGGAGCGGGGCGGGGCGGCATGAGGCGACATGCCACCCCCGGCTAGGGGGTGCCTGCGAAGCGATGGCCACGAGCCGGAAGGGCAGGCGGGGGTCGTCGGTGCCGCCCCGGCTCGCGACGGCACAAAGGGCCAGCTCCGCCCCGGCCTGCGACGGCACAAAGGGCCAGCTCCGCCCCGGCTCGCGACGGCACGTGAGGTCCGACACCGCCGCCGGGCGGCCAGGAGCGGCGGCTACGGCTCGGCCGGGATGCGGGGAACTCAACCCAAAAGGTTCTCCTCCCCGGCCGGCCGTTGCCGGGGTGAGGGCCAGGGGACAATTTGAGAGGGCCAGGGGACAATTTGAAAAGATTGGTAAACTATGCAAAATTCTTCGTATATTTGAAGAAATATGAAGTACTGTATGAAAAAAGTCCTGATGATGCTGGCCGCGAGTGCGGCGCTGCTTTCCTGCGGGGGCGTCCAAACCCCTGTGAACACCTTACGGGCTCCGGCCTACCCGCTGGTCACCATCGACCCGTATATGAGCGTGTGGTCGTGGAACGATAACCTGTATGACCGCGCCCCGCGGCACTGGTCCAACCGGGCCTATCCCCTCACGGGTGTGCTGACGGTGGATGGCGAAAGCTATCGGTTTATGGGAGATGTGGTAGACACGTATCGAGCCATCCTCCCGACGGGACGCGCGGGTGCCTGGACGGCCCGTTATACCTTTGACCCGAAGAAGGGAAAGGCCCTTCACGACAAGGACTGGGAGACCGGTGTGGGCGGATTCAGCTCACGGGAAAACGTGCTGGGTCATGCTGCCTGGCCGGAGGATAAGCCGGACCTCTGGGTGCGCAGAACCTTCTCTGGTTCCGATGTGCCCGCGGAAGGCGATCTCTTCCTGGAAGTATCGCTCAAAGACTGGGCGGACTTTACCCTGAACGGGAAAGAAGTGGCGTCGAAGGTGCAGCGCGGCGAGCGGCAGCGGATTGCCGTGTCCCGCGACCTCATCAAAGACGGGGAAAACGTCCTGGAGGCCCACGGAGCCAATCCTATCGGCCGTGCCCTGCTGGACTTCGGCCTGATTGTCCGATATAAAAAGGAACAGCCGTGGCCGCAGACGGCGCATCAGCTCCTGGCCGATGTGCAGGCAACCACCACCCATTATCGGTTCGAATGCGGACCGGTGGAACTGGCGGTAGATTTCACGGCCCCGCTGCTGATGGACGACCTGAACCTGCTGAGCCGTCCGGTGAACTACCTCTCCTACACCATCTGCCCGCGGGACGGTAAAAAGCATGATGTGGTCCTGCGGCTGCAGGCCGGTCCCGCCTGGGCCCTGGACGATGCCGTCAGCGAGACGGCGGTGCTGGATGCCTACAAAAAGGACGGGCTGGTGTGGCTGAAGGCATCGAACGCAGTCCAGAAGCCGCTGGCGCGGTGCGGGGACGATGTCCGCATCAACTGGGGCAGCTTCCTGATAGCGGCCGAAAACGGTACCGCCACCGTGGAGGATGAGAACCTGAACTGGGTGCGCGAGATGCCCGCGGTAAAGAAGGTATCGGGCAAGGTTATGCTGGGTTATGACGATGACGGGAACGCCCTCCAGTACTTCGGGGAGAACCTGCCGCCCTACTGGAACTGCGACGGGGAGAGCAGCATCGAAAAGCAATTTACCCTGGCCAACAAAGAATACAAGGCCCTGATGCGCAGGTGCCGTACCTTCGATGTGGAACTCTATCAGGAGGCCCTGGAAAAGGGTGGCCGGCAGTACGCCGAACTCTGCGCCCTGGCCTATCGCCAGGCGGTTGCGGCCCACAAGCTGGTGCAGGCTCCTTCGGGCGAACTGCTGTGGCTCTCCAAGGAGAACAATTCCGGCGGATTTATCGGCACGGTGGATGTGGCCTATCCGGCCTCGCCCATCTTCCTGAAATATAACCCCGCCCTGGCCGAGGGCCTGCTGACGCCCATCTTCGAATATGCCGAAAGCGGCCGCTGGGACAAGCCTTATCCGGCCCACGACGTGGGCAACTTCCCGCTGGCCAACGGCCAGACCTATCCTACCGACATGCCGGTGGAAGAAGGCGGTAACATGCTCATTATGAGCGCCGCCGTCTGCAAGTTCTCCGGTAAGTCCGAGTTGGCCGGCAAGCACTGGGAAACCTTGACCCGCTGGGTGGGCTACCTGGTAGAGAAGGGCCTGGACCCGGAAAACCAGCTGTGCACCGACGACTTTGCCGGTCACCTGGCCCACAACGCCAACCTGTCGGTCAAAGCCATCCTGGGTATCGCCTCCTACGGTTATATGGCCGGCCTCTTGGGAGACCAGGATGTTGAAAAAGAATACATGGACAAGGCCCGCGAAATGGCCGCGCAGTGGGAGGAGATGGCCCGCGACGGGGACCACTATTCCCTTACCTTCGACCGCAAGGGCACCTGGAGCCAGAAATATAATATGGTGTGGGACAATGTGTTGGGCTTTGATATCTTCTCAGATGAGATTATGCAGAAGGAGATTCCCTATTACCTCACCAAACAAAACCCGTACGGCCTGCCGCTGGACAGCCGGGCCACCTATACCAAGACCGACTGGATTCTTTGGACGGCTACGATGGCCGAAGACCCCGAGGAATTCCAGGCCCTTGTGGCTCCTGTGTGGAATTTTATGAACGAAACGGTAGACCGCGTGCCTATGACCGACTGGCCGTTTACCGACAACCCGCACCGGCGCGGTTTCAAGGCCCGCAGCGTCGTGGGAGGCTATTTCATCAAAATGCTGTAGGGGTCGATGCGGCTGAGTGGGTCGATACTGGCTACCGTACTGCTGGTTCTGGCAGGGGCGGGGGTCGCCGGGGCACCAAGGTCGATGGCCGATGCGCAGGCGTGGGCGGTGGGGGCGTATTCCGCCACCGACCTTTCCCATCCGCGGCTGCTCCTGCGGGCGGGAGAGGAAGCGCAGGTGCGCGAGGCGGTCGCCCGTCAGCCCGAATTCGCTGCCTTGCAGCAGCGCGTTTTCGACTACTCCGCCCAGGTGCTCGAGCAGCCGGTGCTGGAACGGGTGAAGCTGGGGAAACGCCTGCTGGCCGTGAGCCGAGAAGCCATCAAACGCATCTTCTATCTATCTTATACTTACCGCATTACGGGCGATGCCCGCATGGCCGACCGCGCCATCCGCGAGATGGAGGCGGTGTGCGATTTCGTGAACTGGAACCCCCTTCATTTCCTGGACGTGGGCGAGATGTGCCTGGCGGTGGCCATCGGCTATGACTGGCTGTATGACCGCATTCCGGAACCTACCCGCGAAGTGATTCGCAAAGCCCTGGTAACCAAAGGGTTCGAAGCCACCGGAAGCCAGGTAGACGCCTGGTTTTACACCTCGTCCTACAACTGGAATCCGGTCTGCAACGGCGGCCTGGTGTTCGCGGCGGTGGCTCTTTGGGACGAGGTGCCCGATTGGCCGCAGCGCATCGTAGAAAAGGCCCGCGAGAGCTGCCCCATCGCCCTCAAGGCTTATTCGCCGGAAGGCGGCTACCCCGAGGGATACGGTTACTGGGCCTACGGGTCCACCTTCCAGGTCCTGCTGAGTGCGGCGCTGGAAGGCTTCTTCGGCACGGATTACGGTCTGGCGGAGCACCCCGGTTTCCTGGAATCGGCCGCTTTCATGCGCATCCTGGCGGCTCCGACGGGGAAAACCTATAATTTCATGGACAGCGGTTCCGGCGCCCCCGTGCAGCCCGCCCAGTTTTGGATCGCCCGCCGGACGGGCGACCTGTCGCTGCTATGGAACGAGCGGAAACTGCTTCGCAGCCCCAATCCGGCCGTGGCGGAAGACCGCCTGCTGCCCTTCCTGCTGATTTGCGGCGCATCGGTCCCGCTGGACGATATCCCCGAACCCGCGGAACATTCCTATCGATGCGGCGGCACCACGCCCCTGTATGTCTGGCGGAGCGGGTGGACATCGGCCGAAGACACCTACCTGGCCGTAAAAGGCGGCAGTGCCGGCACCAACCACGGACATGTGGACGCGGGCTCGTTCATTTTTGAATCGGACGGTCTGCGATGGGTGACGGAACTGGGAAACCAGGCCTATTACACCATCGAACAATACGGCGTTCAACTGTGGGACCGCTCGCAGGGGAGTGAACGATACGAGGTGTACCGGATTGGTCCGTTGTCGCATAACATTCTCACTATCAATGGAGAATGCCCGCTCATCCGGGGGTATGCTCCCATTGTGCAAGTGTGGGATACGCCTGAAAAACGGGGCGCGGCCATGGATATGACCGAGGTGATGGGCCTGCAGCTGCGTAGCGCCTGGCGGAGCGTCTGGCTGGACCGCCGGAACAATCTTCACGTGGCGGACCACCTGGTTACCCAGGACAAGCCCGTAGAGGCCCGCTGGGCCATCTGTACGCCGGCGGAGGCCCGGATTCAGGACGGGCGGATTGTCCTCTCCTGGAACGGCCACGAGCAGGAACTGTCCTTGAAGGCAGACGGTCCCGGACTGGTGGCCCGGCCGCACATCTGGCCCTGTGACCCGCCGCCCCACGAATACGACGCCCCCAATCCCGGGTTCAGCATGGTTGGATTCACCTTTGCCCTGCCGGCCCGTACCAGCCGTACCGTGGAAGTGCAGCTGAACCGGAAAAAAAAGTAAATTTGCAAAACGATAACCACATTAGAAGATGAACCTGAAGAAGTTATTGGCCGTCTTGGGAATTGCCGCAAGTATGGGGCTCGCCCGGGTGTCCCATGCGGCGGAACCCTTTGTCAAGGGCCTGGATACCTACTTTACCTATGTCCCCGCCACCGAAGGCACGGCGGACAAAAGCCTGCGTGTAGACGTCTCCGGACAGGAAGTGACCATCCATGCGATGGGGCGCGGAAACGAGCTGATGGTGGTGATGGAGGGCGTGCGCGAAAGCCGTCCGGTCGTATACCGGGAAACCTGGTCGCAGGGCGATGAATACCTGGTGGCCGTGCACGATTTTTCCGGCGACGGGGTCCCGGAAATCCTGGTAGCCGTCCGCGGAAACGATCACCTCTCTGTCCGCATCCTGGACCTTCGCAGCGGGGGAAAGACCGTTCTGGGCGAGATGGTCTCGCGCGGTCACGGTATCCGCGAAGCGCGGGTTTTCCGTCAGGCGGTCACCATGAAATGTCCGCAGAACAATGTCCTCTACACCTGGACCTGTCACAACGGGGTTTTTGACTTTTTATCCAGCGATCATCGCGATAATCCTTCGGATTTGCTTTGATTTAATAAATCGTTTTTATATATTTGTGGCTATTACTGCTTATAAAGCAAATATATTTTTTATTCAACAATATGGTTAAACATTTCTTCAATGCCGACAAGGCGTACATTTCGCCTGTCTGTGATCTTCTGGACGCTGCTCTGGAAGAGAATTTCTGCGTTAGCGGATCAGGTAGCATCAACGATGCGACTGAGGAAGATTGGGGTAACTTTTAATTCGCTTGCGTTATGAAAAAGTTATTCCGTACCGTTCTTGCCGTGGCTGCAGCAGCCACTGCAATGGCTTCTTGCCAGAAATCGATGATGGAAGAAGAAGGCGGAATCAGTGCCGTTGTCTCCTTCAATGCATCGTTCCCTGAGACCAAGACTACCTTCGGCACGGCTGAAGCCGGTAAGTATCCTGTCCTGTGGCAGGATGGCGACAAGGTGGCGGTAAGTATTGGTCTTACAACTCCTCTCAAGGACCTGGAGGTCACTCCTTCCACAGACAAGAAGACTGCAACGTTCAGCAAAGATGTGACCCTTCCCGGTGAAGGCCCCTGGACGTTCTACATCGTGTCTCCGAGTGCCGCCATGGAAAGCGCCACTTCTTCGGAAAAGAGCATGACGCTGGCGCTTCCTACGGACCAGACTCCGACTGATGTGTCGGTGGACCCGGCTGCCCAGGTGCTCCTGGGTATGGCTACGGTTACGTCTGTTCCTTCCGAGGCGATCCCTGTTACGTTCGACCATCTGGCCGCTTACGGTAAAGTGTCCCTTTCCAACCTGCCTACTTCGGCAAAGGTTACGGCCCTGGCCCTGACTTTCGATCAGCCCGTTACCGGTAGCTGGGACTATTATCCCGCAGAATCGGATGTGACCAAAAAGTTCGCCGGGAAGACGGTTAGCACAGACGTGAACCTGACCACCGAAAAAACGGAGAACGTGTTCTTCGCCGTTGTTCCGAACGGTGTTGCCGTGAAGTCTGTCAAGGTGACGATTTTCACGGAGGGTGGAGACTACGAAAAAGAGGTTGCCATCCCCGAGAAGACCTTCAAAGCCGGTGTCGTGAGCGCCTTTACGGTGGATATGACCGGTGCTACCAAGGTTACGGAGAAGAATGTCGTGAAGTGGGTTTCTTCCGAAGCTGGCAACGAGGTGTTCGTTAAAGGTGAGGGTGAAGCCACTATCGAGCCTGCAACGGCTACCTGGCTTACCTGGAACAAGGAGACCAAGACGGTGTCCTGGACCGAGGCCACAATGCCTCGTCAGGCCAAACTCTCCTTTGCCGATGGTGCTTCTTATGACCTTACTCAGATTGATGCCAAGATCCTGGCTGGTAAATGGACGCTCTCCGGTGATATCCGTACGGGTACAACCAAGGGCTCCGTTGCCAAGGCTACCGCCACCAATACGACCGGAGCAAAATATGGTAAAAAGGGTGGTATACAGAAGGGGAGTTGGTACGATGACGGTTGGACGGCTCCTTCCGCTGTTTCCGGTGGTGTGAATCTGCCCGTTACGGTTACCTACAATGCCGAAGGTGAGGATCCCGGCAAGTATCTGAATCCTACCGCTACCGGCACTTCTGCCGACCGCGCAAAGGCCCAGAAGAACAACCTCGTCCTGACCGGTCTGTATGAGAACCTGACCATGCCGGCCCGCGCCGAGGTGAACTACGAAGAGAAATGGGCCCGCCTGTACCTGGTGATCGAGAACAAGAACCAGCAAATCACGAGCGGTGTCTACAGCGGCGAGTACGCTTCCTTCCAGACAGAACTCCAGAGGCCTACTGGTGAATGGGAATTGGGCTTCGCCAATGGTGGTATCAACTACTACCTGGGAGAACTGACCATTACGGGCGGTGCGACCAAGGTGGCCTATCCTGCTTCCCAGACCTGTGTCTATTATCCGTCCTACAACATGGTGGGTATCATCGTCAACCGGTTTGCCACGGAGGCCAGCACGGCCGGTGCGGAACTGATCCGTTCCACCGCGAGTATATGGTCATATTCGCATTATTCCTATAGTGGTTCAGCGTATGCCCGCGTGTTCCAACAGGCCCTTACCTTCGAAATGAAGGAATCGGCCGGTCCGGAACCCGAACCGGAACCGACAACGGTTGAAGAAGTCCTTACCAAGGCTGGTAAGAACCCTGCCAATTACGAGAAACTCCCGTTCTGGTATACCAAGAACGCCTGGTATCAGTCTACGGCAGCTTCCAATTATAACAAGCTGCAGACAACGACCAGCGGCGGAAACTTCAATAAATTCGTTGCTACGAACATTGTTTCCAAGGGTGAGATTCCGAACGGCTCCGTGGTCGTGACCATGGGCGGAGACTTTGGTTATCGTCCGGAAGGCTGGGAAGGAGGCAAAAAGAACACCACCCGTCCCGACCGTACTTCCGTGCAGGTTACCGAGGTAGATGACGCCTGGTGGGTAGTTGGTGACAAGACTTTCAACCAGCGTGCCTTTAACCTGGATATGAGCAAGTCCGGTATGACCGATACCGAGATGGATGAGGTGATCCAGAAGTTCGCGGTGTTTGTTCCGAAGCCTACCACGACGAAACCCGACCCGGACGCTGTCTTTACGACGGCCGGCTACAAGCTGGATGATTACACGAAACTGGATCTTACTTATTTTAAGAAGCTGTTTAAATTTCAATCGTAGATTTTGTTATACATAAGCCGGCAGAAGGCGAGTTGAACCATCGCTTCACCGGTGTCAGAGTAGAATTCATAGTCCATGGCAATTCTCCGAAAGT
>Ga0256407_10001491_pt1 | contig 49061 bp, 35 predicted proteins | sample RumenRJG_04DNA_FD_193489 | JGI IMG/M metagenome (GOLD analysis project Ga0256407, IMG submission 193489) | Bovine rumen microbial communities from Lethbridge, Alberta, Canada - RJG_04 | ecosystem: Host-associated > Mammals > Digestive system > Stomach > Rumen | place: Canada: Alberta...
TAATCATCTTTGCCCCGCACTTTTTTAACTAAATAGCACACTTGATAAATTATTAACATATTATTAACTAACTATTTTTCCGAAACATGAGAAGCAGTGCATGCAAGACATGGCTGGGACGAGTGACCACTCTGTTGATGGCTTTTGCCCTCAGCAGTGCGTTTGTTTTCGCCCAGACCAAGACTGTGACGGGTACCGTAGTTGACGAGATGGGAGAGCCAGTCATTGGCGCCAATGTCGTCGTTGTGGGTACCACCAACGGTGCTACCACCGACATCGATGGTAACTTCAGTATCTCGAACGTGGCCGAAAACGCTACGCCGCGAATTTTGTTTTATGTGCATTTGCTTTCGCAATCGTTTACGAAAAGAAACGAAACAAACGAAAAAATAAAAAATAAATGGTAATAAATTGGGAGAAAATAGAAAGTATTTGATAAATTCACCGTTATTTTCACTTATTTTTGGATTTTTTTAAATAAATATTTGGAAAAAAACAAAAAAAATCGCATCTTTGCACCACTAAAATAACACTGTAACACAAACTATCATTCCCTAACACAAACTTTTTTCGACATGAAAAGAAGTACATGCAACCAATGGTTGGGAAGATTGGCATCTCTACTGATGGCATTTGCCCTCAGCAGTGCGTTCATCTTTGCCCAAACCAAGACCGTGACCGGTACCGTAGTCGATGAGTTGGGCGAGCCCGTAATCGGCGCCAACGTCGTCGTCGTCGGCACCACCAACGGTGCTACCACCGACATCGATGGTAACTTCAGTATCTCGAACGTTGCCGAAAACGCTACGCTCAAAGTGACTTACATCGGCTATCGCGAGCAAAACATCCCCGTGGCCGGCAAGAACAAATTCAGCATCGCTATCGAGGAGGATCGTGACGAGCTTGACGAAGTGGTTGTCATCGGTTACGGCACCGTAAAGAAGCGTGACCTCACTGGTTCGGTTTCTTCGGTCAATGCAAAGGAACTTGTGGCCAACCCAGTTTCTGACGTTTCGCAGGCCTTGCAGGGTAAACTTGCAGGTGTGAGCGTCGTCTCTCAGGACGGTCGTCCTGGCGGTAGCACTTCTATCCGTGTGCGTGGTGGCGGTTCTATTTCGCAGAGCAACGAACCACTCTTCATCGTCGATGGCTTCCCCGCAGGAACCATCACCGATATTCCAGCCGACCAGATTGTCAGCATCGATGTGCTGAAGGATGCAGCTTCGACAGCCATCTATGGTGCACGTGGCGCCAATGGTGTAATCCTCGTCACCACCAAGGGCGCCGACAAGGACAAGCTCTCGATCAGCTACTCTGGCTTCATGCAGGTGAAGAACACCTTCAAGACCACCGAGGCCCTGGGTGCACAGGACTATCTGCGCTATGTCTGGAGCTACGGCGACTCCTACGGTTCGGGCCTGGCCGACGGTATTGCCAAGTACTACGGTCTCGGTGCCCTGGGCGGCAACCATTGGAACGACTATGCCAATGTGGAGGCTCACGACTGGACCGACGACCTGCTTCGCACCGCTATCCAGTGGAACCACAACATCTCGATGTCTGGTGGCTCGGAGAAGACCAAATATACCCTTTCGCTTGGCTATACCGATGATGAAGGTACCAAGATCCGCTCGGGTTACGAGCGCTACAGCGTCAACTTCAAGTTGAAGCAGAAGATCAACAAGCGTCTGACCTTCGATATGGACCTTCGCTATGCCAACATCCACGTCACCGGTCGAGAGAACATCTCCACCGGCCGCGGCACCGCCCTGTCGTCAGCCTTCGAGTTCCGTCCCATCGACAACCCGTTGGGCGACGGCCTCGTCAGCTACTTCGGCCTCGGCGCCAACAACTTCGAGGAGGGCAACAACCCGCTCTACGCCCTCGAGCACATGTACAACGGTTCGACCAACAACCGCCTGCGTGGCAACTTCGCCCTCAGCTACGAGATGATCAAGGGCCTGACCCTTCGCTCGGAGCTCGCACTCGGTGGCGGCTGGCGTGAAGCCAAGTACTACGAGGATGCCGACCACACCACCGACTACACCAAGGGCTACAAGTACGCTACTCTCACCAAGACCGATAGCCAGAATCTCCGCTGGGTGACCACCCTCAGCTACGATGTGCAGGGCCTGGGCGAGAACCATAGCCTCAACTTCATGGTCGGCAACGAGATGATCAAGAACAAGTCGAGTCAGAGCTACATGATCGGTGCAGGCTATCCTATGGACGATATCTGGAACATGGATCGCGTGTTCGGCAATCTACAGATGGGTGACACCAAGGATCATTCCACCGAGAACTATTACACCAACTACATCAGTGTGCCAGAATCCACTGTGTCGTGGTTCGGCCGAATCAACTATTCGCTTTTGGGTCGCTATCTGTTTACTGCCACGTTCCGTGCCGACGGTTCGTCGAAGTTCGCCCCCGATTATCATTGGGCCGCTTTCCCCGCTGCAGCCCTCGCTTGGCGTATCAGTGATGAACCCTTCCTGGAGAATACCAAGGATTGGCTCGACAACCTCAAGCTTCGTCTCTCTTACGGAACTTCGGGTGCTGACAACATCGACTCCTCGCTCTGGGATGAGACTTGGAAGATCACGACTACCTCTTGGAATGGCAAGACCGTCAACGTTTATGCCCCCGCCGGCATGAAGTCCAACCCGTCGTTGAAGTGGGAGACCACCATCAGCCGCAACATCGGTCTTGATTTCGGCTTCCTCAATCGCCTCAATGGTACGTTGGACGTTTATTGGAACACCACCAAGGACCTCTTGATGCGTTCCGAGATCGACGCTTCGACGGGCTACATCTATCAGATGCGCAACATGGGCCAGACCTCCAACAAGGGCTTCGAGTTGGCTCTCAATGCACTGCTCGTCCACACCAAGGACTTCAACCTCAATCTCTCGTTGACCTACAACTTCAACAACAACAACGTTGACGAGTTGCCCGAGCACAAGAACATTTATTACGGTTCGAGCACCTTCGGTTCCGGTCAGATGCCAGGCAACGACTTCATGTTGGCCGAGGATATGCCTGTGGGCGTTGTGCAAGGGTTCAAGTCTGAAGGCGTCGGTTTCTATACCGTCGATGATTTCGACATCGTCAATGGCCAGTACGTCCTCAAGCAGGGCATCCCCGACATCTCGACCGCCATCACCGGCACCTGTAACCCCAACACGGGCTTCCCACGTCCCGACGGACAGACTGCCTTCCCCGGCATGTTGCGCCTCCAGGACCTCGACGGCTCGGGCACGGTTGATAATGCCGACGTTACCAACATTGGCGAGATCATGGCCCACCACACTGGTGGCTTCAACCTGAGCGGCAACTACAAGTGGTTCGATTTCAACGCCAACTTCACCTATCAGATCGGTGGCAAGATCTACAATGCCCAGCGCATGTCGCAGCTCAATGGCGGCAAGGAGACGGGTATCGGTAAGAACAAGATGTCGTTCATCAACGACATGTACCACCTCACCAAGATCGAGAACGGCGAGCTCGTAGTCGTAACCGACCCCAACGAACTGCGCACGATGAATGCTGGTGCCGAGTATCCTGTGGCATACGGCGAGCAGAACGTCGTCTATGACAAGTTCATCGAGGATGCCTCTTACCTGCGTCTCAGCAACGTCACCCTGGGCTACACCCTGCCCAAGAAGATCACCCAGAAGGCTATGATCGAGCGCTTCCGCGTTTACTTCACCGCTGGCAATGTCTTCACTCTCACCGGCTACAAGGGTCTCGATCCCGACGTAAACGTGAACCCAAGCGCCAATAGCAATTATCCTACTCCAGGCCTCGACTACGGTGCCTACATGCGCCCCAAGACCTTCACCTTCGGTATTAACCTTGAGTTCTAATTTTGACGGTTTACCGGCAAAGAATAATATAAATATAATATGAAAAAGATAATATATAGCATCATGGGTCTTGGTCTCCTTTGGGGTGCTACCTCCTGCGAAGACTTCCTGACCCAGACTTCGCCCTCCAACGCAGATGTGGATTTCGTATTCGCATCGTCCGAGACTGCGGAGGCAGCCTTGCAGAATGCCTACAGTCTGTGGCGCAGCAGCTCGAACCTGCACTCCAATGGTGCATTCTACGATATGGTGGTCGGCAGCTCCGACACCGAAGCACAGCCCGAATACTATGGCTCGCAGATCAACCGCTGGGTTATCTCGAACTTCTATGGCTACATCGACAACACCAAGAACCTGCGTGGCCCTGAAAACTTCCCCAACGTCTCGAACAACGGTACGCTGAGTGGCACGTGGAACAACGTGTATAAGATCATCGCCATCTGCAACACCATCATCAACAGCTTCGAGTCGGCTTCGTCGTTCGAACAGATGATCAGCCAGACTGGCCCCTCCGACCTCAGCCAGATCTACGGCGAGGCCATTGCCTTGCGCGCTACGCTCTACTACGAGCTCACCAAATTCTATGGCGACGTGCCCCTCCAGCTCATAGCTGGCGAAGAGGCCACCGAGCTCACCAACCGCAGCTACATCGCCGAGTATAACCTCGACCTGCTCCGCAAGGTGGAGCCGCTGATGTATCGTCCTGGCGAGGGTTCGCGCGACAAGAGCTATATGAGCCGCACCTACGTCGATGGCCTCATTGGCCGTATCGCCCTTTGGGAAGCTGGCTACCAGACCCGTCGCACCGACTTCGGTGACAGCTATTACACCAAGCTCGACGGCACGCCCATCTCGTTCGACAAGCTCTACACCAGCGACAAGTACAAGTGCTTCTACGGTCGCCGCAGCGACTGGCAGGACCTCTATCGCATGGCCGAGACCTACCTGAAGAGCGCTTGCGAGAATCCTGGTCCCGATGTCACCTTCCAGGAGACCGACCCCCGTACCAGTGGCAACGGCCTGAGCTCGCAGGCTTTCGGCAACCCGTTCCAGTACGTCTTCCAGCAGATGATGGACCTCCAGTTCGCCGACGAGGATGTCTATGAGATTCCCGAGACCCAGGGTGTGCAGACCGAGCGTCCTTACGCTTTCGGTCGTCCGTCCGATGGCTCGAAGGCATTCAACTATCCTTGCAAGACCTACGGACAGTGCCGCTTCAACCTCGTCTATTACTACGATGACTTCGATCCTGATGACATGCGCCGCGATGTCACTGTTACCGCCTTTGGTTCGCGTGGCAACGGCCAGGAGCGTCTGATTCCCTTCTCGAAGGGTTCGACCGCCAAGGCCGGTGGCTTTGCGCTCAACAAGTGGGACGAGTGCCGCATGGCCAGCCCCTACGTCGTCACCCAGCGCCAGGCCGGCATCAACTGCCCCTACATGCGTTTTGCTGAGCTGTTGCTGATGTACGCCGAGGTGGAATGTGATCTGGGCAACACCGCTGTGGCTCGCGAGTACCTCAACAAGGTGCACCAGCGTGCTTTCGGCGGCAAGGCCGATCTCGATGCCTTCATCGCCAAGTGCGGCGACCTGCGTCATGCCATCTACGAGGAGCGCAAGCTTGAGTTCGGTGGCGAGGGCGTCCGCAAGTGGGACGTTATCCGCTCGGGTTATGTTGACGAGATCGTCACCAGCTTCAAGACCCGCACCAAGGCCATCCTCGACGACCTCCAGACCAAGGGCTACCACACCTTCGCCAACGGCAACCAGATGTCGCTCTACGTTTGGATCAAGGACGTCAATCCTGCCGACTACGGTGTCAACTATCGCCTGACCACCACCTGCGTCGATCGCAACAATCCCGTGCTCTGGCCAGCATGGCGCGGTCAGAACGACGACTGGTACTCGGTGGGCCAGAAGTGGGGCGACCCCAACTTCGCAGCTCTCAAGTTCGGTCTCAATGCCACACAGGCTGCTGCTACGGGCAAAGACTCTGACCTGCGCACCAACGTGGCCGTCAAGGGTATGTTCGAGTACATCGATCCCAACGGACCAGAGGCTGCTGCCCTCGAAGCCGATGGCTACGTTCGTACCGACTGGGGCAAGGAAATCATCGACAAGCAGGACAACATCGATGCCTACTATACTTATATTTATAATGGCTACGAGTCGAAGACTCCTCCTATCTACATGTTCCCAATGCATGGTGATGTTATCAAGCAGAATCCTGAAGTCCTGATTCAAGGTTACGGCTTCCAGTCGAAGTAATTTATACTGACCTTAGGGATTTCCCTATCGTCAAAGCCGCATATTGGATGCGCCAACCGAGCGTTTCGGTTGGCGCATTTTTAAACATTTTATTATTTTGATCATACCATTTATAAATATGAGAAAGAGATTTTGTCTGATCGTTTCAATTCTTCTTTGCAGTTTAGCCAATCTCTTTGCCGATATCCAATGGACAGTCAAAGGAAATGAGGTGCTGCTTGAAAACGGCGAAGGAGTAATGCGCGTCCAGCTTTGTATGCCGGATATGTTCCGAGTCACCAAGGATAAATGTCGCGATTTCCGACCTGATGAGCAATGGATGGTGATTCGCTATGATTTCGATCCAGTACAATATGAGGTGCGCGAGACGCGGCAGGGCGTTGCCGTGATGACCGAGGCACTGACCTTGCTAGTCAGCGACAGCCCTTGGCGCATCAAGGTGCTCGACCGCGCGACGGGAGAGATGCTTTACCAGGAAACCGACTGCCGGCTTGCTGCAGAAGGCAATGGCCCCTTGACTACGTGTGTGCTGCGACCCGATGAACATTTCTTCGGCCTTGGCGAACGTATGGATCAGCTGGATCTGCGTGGGCAGCGCATCCATCTGAACGTCGAATTGGGTCGCGGGCCTCGTCCTGCCGTGGGCGGCAAGGACATCCTGCGTGCCAACTACTGCCCCGTGCCTTGGGTGATGAGCAACAAGGGTTACGGCATCTTTTTCCATACTGCCTGGCCTTCGGACTGGGATATGGGTTGGACTTCGAACCAAACCTATTCGTGGCAGGCCGATGGGGGTGAACTGGACTATTACTTCGTCAAGGGCCCCGAGATACAGACGATGATTCAACGCTACCAGATGCTGACCGGCAACTGCCCGATGATGCCGCGTTCGGCCTATGGCCTGCATCTTGGCAGCTACAGCGGCGGCACGTGGAACCACGAGCAGGATGCCAACCAGCATTACAACGTCGCCCTCGTGCAGCGTATGCGTCGGGAGGGTATCCCTGTTGATATCCTTTGGCTCGATTCGACCTGGCGCATCTTCAACAGCCGTTTCCGCAACGGCGGCTGCAACTACAACTGGCAGCTGGCCTTCCCCGATCCGAAGGGGATGATTGACAGCATCTATGCTGAGCACATTGACCTCTTCGGCCTCCACGTGCGCAGTATTGCCGACGATGGCCCTAGTTCGACGCTTTATCAGGACGCTTTGGCCGCGGGAGCTCTCTTCCCCGGTATGGAGCAGCAGGGCATCTTCAACTTCTTCGACGAGGAGAAGGCCGATTGGTGGTGGCAGCATGGGCCGATGCGCGTGGTGAACGATGGCGTCAAGTTCTTCAAGACCGATGTGGGCAGTGCGTTCCGCTATCCAGGTCGCACCGATAGCGTTATTTACGAAGGCTTTACGGGTGCCGAGCTCCACAACCTTTTCCCCTTGGCCTATGGTGCGGCTCCTTATAAGCGATTCATTGAACAGAACCGGATGCGTGGTTTTACTCATACACGCGAAGGCTATGCGGGCATCCAGCGATATCCGTTCATCTGGGCAGGCGACTGGGGCACCGAATGGCAATGGTTCGAACCTGTAATCCGTGGAGGCCTTACGATGGCCCTGTCGGGCGTAGGCTATTGGTCGCATTGCATGGGCGGTTTTGAACAATATTCCCCCTACGACACCGACCTCTATCTGCGCTGGTGCCAGTTCGGTATGTTCAGCCCCGTGGCTATGCTCTTCGGTATGGATCATCCGCGCTATCATGAGCCTTGGACCTATGGCGAGGAGGCGCAGCGCATCTTCACCACCTACGACTCGCTACGCTACACGCTGATACCATATTTGTATAGCAATGCGTGGGAGATGATGCAGACTTCGCGCCCCCTGATGGCACCGATGCTTTACGATTGGCAGAACGACGAGGCGACCTATCGGATGTGCGACCAGTTCATGTTCGGACATTCGATGATGATTTGTCCTGTCACCAACAAAGGCGCCTTGTCACGTCCCGTCTATTTCCCAGGCGGCAAGTGGGTGGACTTTTGGACTGGAGAGCGTATCGATGGCCGCCAATGGAAGTCATTTCTTACTCCACAGTGGCTGATGCCCATCTTCATTCGCCAGGATGCCATCATCGTCAAGCAGCCCGAGGTGCAATGGATGGCACAATCCGAGGGACAGCCTATCACCGTCTGCTGCTATCCGGTTGGCACGTCTGATTATGATATTTATGAGGACGACGGACGTTCACTCGACTATGAGCAAGGAGCCTATGCGCTGAGTCGTGTCGAGAGTCGGATGGATACTTTGGATAGCAAGTGGACCCTTACCATCAGTAAGCCCGAGTGTCCCGCCAAGGACAAGAAGGGACGCCCTCGCTTCACGCCAGCGATTCACTCCTACAGTGTCGAGGCTTATCTCGATACAAAACCCGCCTCCGTCATGGTCAATGGTCGCACCTTGACCGATTGGAAGTGGGATGAAACCCTCCGCCTGCTTCGCTTCGATACTGGACTGGATAACACACAAGATATCACCGTCACCGTTGAAATCTCCACATTATGAAACATCATTCTATAAACCGTCGTCTTTGTGCAATATTGATGAGTCTTGCAATTGGTTTGTTTTCGACGAGCCTCTTTGCCCAGGCATATAATGACCTTGTCACTTATCCTGGTCGTCCGAACTATGGCGCCTTGAAGTTCAGCAGCCCGCAGTCGTGGTTCAACTACCTGATGCTTTGGCAACACCAGCGCGACGAGCAGCGCAGCGAGGAGCTGCAGCAGGCTTATGCTTCGAAGGCCGACATGGAGGCATACATTGCCACTGTGCGCCAGAAGATGCGACAATTGGCCGGCAATTTTCCCGAGAGGGGTGACTTGCATAGCCGCGTGGTCGGCACGGTGGAGGGCGACGGCTTTGTGGTCGAAAAGATCGTTTTCGAAAGTCATCCGCATCACTATGTTACTGCCCACCTTTATCTACCCGTCGGCAGCAAGACGAAGAAGTTCCCTGCCTGTGTCGAGATGTGCGGCCATGGACTGCAAGGCAAGGGCAATGGTTCGGGCACAGCCGTCCAGATGGCACGCAATGGCATCGCTGTGCTCGTGGTCGATCCTATCGGTCAGGGCGAAATGCAACAACTCATCGATGGGACAGGTCGTAACCTGACGCGTGGCGTGACTACCGAGCACACGCTGCTGGCTCCTGCCTACAACCTGTTGGGCACAAGTCTGGAGGCACAGATCTTCTGGGACAACAGTCGCGCCGTGGATTACCTTTGCTCACGAAAGGATATCGATGCTCGGCACATCGGGTGCTATGGTTTCTCGGGCGGCGGTACCGAGTCCTCATATCTGCTTGCCCTCGACGACCGCATCCAGGCAGCGAGCGTAGGCCTTTTCTTCAGTGATCGCACCCGTACATTGGAACTGCAAGGTCCCAGTGACGGTTGCCAGTGGATTCCGGGCGAGGGTGCTTTGGGCATCAACCATGCCGATATGGCATTGTGCATGGCGCCGCGTCCTTTCCAGGTGCTCGACGGGCTTTTCGATTTCGTCGATCATTATGGTGCCCTCAAAGGCATGAAGGAAGTGCAGCGGGCCTACGACGTGCTGGGTGCATCGGAACGCGTGGAGCAATATTATGCCGCCGATGGCCATGCCTGTCCGCCCGATGCGATGGAGCATCTGGTAGGTTGGATGAAGCGCTGGTTGTGCGGTGACGCTACTTTGCCGCATATCGACGAGGTGAGTTTCCGAGGCAAGGACATGCTTTGCACCAGTGCGGGTCAGGTCAACCTGGAGTTTGCCGACGCTGAAAGCACGATTCAGTACGCTATGCGTCGATATGACGAACTGGCCAAACAGCGCGAAGCCTTCTGTGCCCAGCCGATTGAAGAAATCCAGAAGCAGATGTGCCGCCTCTTGGGTTTGGACGAACGTGTGCTTGGACAGGAGCCGTTGCAAGCCACATTGCCGGGTTCGACATTGGCTAAGAGCGTGGTGCCGACGGGCAGGACCCATGGCCGCGACTTCGAGGAATATCGTTTCCAGTTGAATCGCGAGGGTGAGATGCCTGTGGCCGTGGTAGTGCGTATTCCCGACTGTGCTACGGCCGAGTCGCCCATTGAACTGCATTTGCACGAGCGGGGGAAAGCATGGTATTTGGGCGATATGGAGAAACTCGATATGACCTCGAACGGCAATATCATTGTCGCGGCCGACGTGCGCGGTGTGGGCGAGATGGAGGATCCCTACATTTATAACCTAACCAAGTACTGGAACCGCGAGTGGCGCTGTGCGGTGGTGGCCTTGCACGAAGGACGTCCGCTGGTGGGGCAGCGCGTGGTGGATGTGCTGACGTTGGTGGATTTTTGTTCCAATAACCCGTTGCTCAGTGGAAGGCCGCTCCATATGGTGGGCGACGGGCTTTTTGGCCCCGTGCTGATGCATGCCGCTGTGCTTGACCCGCGCATTCAGAAGGTCACTTTGACGCACACGCTCAAGAGCTGGAAAGAGTATCTGTCGAATCCTTTGCAGTATGACATGCAGAGCAACGTCATCCACGGTGTGCTTCAATACTATGACCTTCCTGACCTCGTTCGGCTCGCCGAGGGTAGGGTGAGGGTGGTCGATTGAGAAAAAATAAGTCCGCGGCCGAAAAGGCTGCGGACTTATTTTCGGGATTTCGTATTTTCGGGATTTCGGGATTCCGGGATTTCGGGATTCCGGTATTCCGATATTCCGGAATGCCGTGAAAACGGGATGACCTTACTTCAGGAACGTGGAGCGCATGGGGGTGAAGGTGTCAATGAGGACGCCATCCTTGAGGCACTTGCATCCGTGCACAACGTTCGGAACCTTCATCAGCACGTCGCCTGCCTTCACAATCTTCGTCTCGTCGCCGATGGTGAATTCGAATTCACCACTCTCGACGTAGGTGATCTGAACATGTGGGTGGCTGTGGAGCTTGCCTTCAGAACCTTTCTTGAACTTCACCTTCACCATCATGAGGTTGTCGTTGTAACCCATCACCTTGCGATAGACTTCGCCCGGATCGCCGGTGCGCTCCCATTCCTTGTCGGCATCGAACACGAAAGGATCGCTCTTCGTGGTGATATCGCGGGTGTAGACGGTCTGGCCGTCGTCGGTGACGGTGATGACGCCATGAGGTGCTGCGGTGAGGGTGCTGTCGGTGCAGCAGGGTTTGTCACAAGCCACTGGTTCGGGCTGGTTGCACTTGCATCCTGTGAGCAGGGTAGCAAGGGCGGCTGCGAAAAGAATCTTTTTCATAAAAAGCAATTGTTTATTGTTAAATATTCATAGTTATTTATAAATTTTGCTGCAAAGATAGCAATTTTTTGGGAAAATGTTCCAACATTCAAAAAAAAAATGTATATTTGCCCTGTTTTTTAATCCTATCTTTATGAAAACACGTCTGATTTCGACATTTCTTAGCCTGGCGTTTCTGTGTGGATGTTTTTTTACCGCACAGGCACAAAACGGTATGTTCACCAATCCGATACTCGGAGGTGACTACCCCGACCCCACCATCGTGCGCGATGGCGAGGATTACTATATGACGCACAGTGCGTTCGACTACGTGCCGGGTCTCGTCGTCTTCCACAGTCGCGACCTTGTGCATTGGGAGCCGATCAGTGCAGCACTCAACACATTCCTGGGCTCGGTTTGGGCGCCAGATATTTGCAAATATGATGGTAAGTACTACATATACTTCACCGTAGCCTTCCCATCGGAGGTCGTTCGTGCCAAGGCAGGGCGTGATTTGAAGCCCGGCAGCCGTATGAACTTTGTCGTTTCGGCCGATTCCCCCTATGGTCCATGGAGCGAGCCCGTTGATTTGGGTGTTGCCAACATCGACCCTTGTCACGTGGTGGGCGACGATGGGCAGCGTTGGCTCTTCCTGAGCGGTGGTCAGCGTGCCAGGCTTACCGACGACGGCTTGCATGTCGTTCCAGGTACGCTCGAGAAGGTCTACCCCGGATGGATGTATCCCGAGGATTGGGCCACCGAAGGTCTTTGCCTCGAGGGACCGAAGCTTCGTAAGATAGGCGAATATTATTATTATCTGAATGCCGAGGGCGGTACGGCAGGACCTCCCACCAGCCATATGGTGGTGGTGGCTCGCTCGAAGAGCATCGACGGACCTTGGGAAGACAGTCCCTACAATCCGCTCATTCACAACTACGCCAATTCGAACCGCTGGTGGAGTCGCGGACATGGTTCGCTCATCGATACGCCTGACGGACGTTGGTATTGCGTCTATCACGCCTACGAGAACGGTTTCACCGACCTGGGCCGTCAGACTTTGCTTGAGCCCGTCGAGCTGACCAAGGATGGATGGTTCCGTCCCGTTATCCGTGACAAGCAAGGACTCAGCGCCGACCCCATTGGAGCTATTCCAGCTCCAATGGGAGAGGGTTTGAGGGGTTCGAGTGGTTCGAAGGGTAGTTTGCCGCTTTTCCGCGTCGGCCTCGAATGGAAATCCTATCGCACCTATGAGCCTGAGCGCATCGAACATATTGCCGACGGCATCCGTCTCACGGCCAAGGGCTCTTTGCCCGGCAACTCGTCGCCTTTGATGTTTGTCGCCGGTGACCATCGCTACGAGATTGAGGCCGAAATCGAGTTGAGCGACGACGAGACGCGAGCTGGCCTGGTGCTCTACTACGACAGCGTGTTCTATATGGGTACGGGCTTTGATGCCAATCGCCGCTATCGCTATCGCAAAGGTGGACAGAGCGGAGGCGGCATGCACCCTCAGGCTGGTACGCGACATGTCTGGCTTAGACTTCGCAACGACAATCACGTCGTTACGGGCGCTTACAGTTACGATGGCGTGAATTGGCGACGTGAGACATGGGGCATGGACTGCTCGGGCTACAACCACAATACGCTCTATCAGTTCCAGTCGGTTCTGCCCGGCATCTTCTGCGCCGGCAAGGGTTCGGCCACATTCTCCCATTTCGTCTATCGTAACCTCGACATCGAGGATGCCAAAGTGGCTATGCGACGTGCTGCCGCTTTTATGATGGACTCAATCAGTTATGAGGGAGCCTTCGTTTGGAGCTATCTGCCCGACCGCAGCCGTCAGTGGGGCGAGTTGGAGGCACCCTACCGCACGATGGTGTGGCTGCAGTCGCCAAGCACGCCATCAATGGGTCATCTGATGATCGATGCCTTGCATGCCACGGGCGACGAATATTATTATGAGCAGGCCCGCAAGATTGCCGAGGTCATTATGAAGGTGCAGCATCCCGAAGGAGGCTGGAACTACGTTGAGGATCTGGCAGGTGAAGACGAACTCAAGCAGTTCTATGCCACTATCGGCCGACAGGCATGGAGACTGGAGGAATTCCAGCACTATTATGGCAACTGCACGTTTGACGATGAAGCCACTTCCGAGTGTGCAACGTTCCTGCTGCGTGTCTATCTTGAAAAGAAAGATCCCGAGGTGCGCAAGGCGCTCGACAAGGTGATTGATTTCATGCTCGTCAGCCAATACCCCAATGGCGGTTGGCCCCAGCGTTATCCGCTCATGTACAGCCATCCTTTCCGTGGCAAGGAGGACTATTCTTCGTTCATCACCCTCAACGACGATGTGATGCCTGCCAATATCGAGTTCCTTATCCAATGTTATCAGGAGCTGGGTCGCAAGGACCTTTTGAAGCCCATCCGCAAGGCACTCGATCTCTCGCTCAAGTTGCAACAACCAGCTCCGCTTGCCGGTTGGGGTGACCAGTACTTCGTCAAGACCCTCAAGCCTGCACACGCCCGCAGCTACGAGCCACGTTCGGTCAACACGGGCACCACGGTGCGTATGGTTCGCGCAATGATGGACTACTATCGCCTCACAGGTGAAAAGAAGTTCCTCAAGGGTATCCCTGCTGCGCTGCAGTTCCTGCGCGAACAGCGTCTGCCCGATGAGGAGGCAGTACGCTACGGCGGTGGCGGCGGCACTGGTGGCAGGGCTGGACGCCGAGGCGGCGAAGGATTCCTCGTAGCGCGATTCCTCCTTCCAGAAGACGGTACGCCTATGTATGTGCATCGTCGTGGCAGTAATGTAGGCAATGGTGAATATTACACTGACCAGGAGATCAGCCGCACCATTGCACATTATGGCTCGTGCGCCTTTGTCAACCCTGATGGATTGGAGCGCGAATATCAGGCGTTGAGCCAGGCCGATCCGAAGGAGGTCACTGCCTCGTCACCTTTGCTCTATCCCAAGCAGAACGTTGCTGTGCCAGTTTATTACTTCAAGCCTTCACCTATGCAGGGTGGTGGCGCACGTCGTGGCTTCGGTTCGGTGCAGGATATAATGAAAGCCCAACAGCCCGGTGGCGGTTGGCTGACTCCATTGAGCCAGATTTCCAACGTCTATAAGCCCTTGCCCGAAGGACTGGCACCTTCGAACAGCACCGACTACGCCACCACGTTCGTGGGTGACGAGTACGACACTTCGCCCTTCACGCCCGAGCAGCCCGTCATCGGATATAGCACGCGAGACTTTATCCAGCTGATGACGCAGCTCATTCATTATGTCAAGGGAATATAATTGTTAATTATTAATTGTTAATTGTTAATTGAAAAAAACACTTCCTCTCTTCCTTCTCGCCCTCTCGATCCTTGCAGCCTGCAAGGGCCGGGAGGGTAGTCATGCCGAGCGTACTTATACTGTCGAGTGTGCATTCGATGTGGATAGTACCGTAGTGCTCGACCATCTTGTGCTTTATACCGACCGGCATACGTCGCTCGGTTTCGATAGCCTTGATCTCAATCCACAACATTCGTTCGTGCATACGGGATCAACTCTAGGCCTCGACGAACTTTACCTGTGCTCCGATGGCGGTGAGTTGTGTCGATTCTTTGCGACGGGCAATGCCAAAGTCTCCATGAAGATGGAAATGGCGGGCGATAGCTTGAAGGCGACCTTTGACCCTTCGTCAGGCGATAGCATCAATCCTTGGCTTCAGCAACAGATGGCGCACTTCCGCACGCTTCTTGGTCCGGCCAAGAAGGATGCCATCGATTCGCTTTGCCATCGGTACCCGCACGACATACGTTGCGGATTGTTGCTCCGTGATCAGATTGAGATGCTGAAGGACTCAATCTTTGTGCGTCGATGTTTGGGCGGCCTCGCCGACGAAGCCAAGCCCGACTGGCTGATGAAGAGTATCGACCGCACACTCGAAGAGAGTTCGCGCAAGCCGCGGCCCAGTCGTCGTCTTGCACCATTTGTTATGCAGACCGATAGCACGTCTTTCGACTTTAGCGCCTCACGCAGCGATTACTTGATTGTTCACATCTGGAGCGACTATTCCCAGGTCTCAATCGATAGCCTGAAGGTCGTCGGCCGTCTTGTCAAAGATGAATACTCCATGAAACGCCTCAAACTTGTGACCATTTGCCTCTCTGCCCCAGATAGTACTTGGTGGCGTCAGCAAATCAAGGACATCGACGGACTGCACGCATGGCTTCCTGCGGGGCTCGGTGATGAGCGTATGCGCAAATGGGACATCAAAAATGTGCCCACGGTCATTGTTTGTGACATGTACAACAACCAGCAGCAGCGTAATGAATGGGGACAGCGCCTGCGTGTTTCTTTGGATCGTATCCCCAATCGAAGTACCTTTACACATACACCAAAATCTATTCCAAACCGTGGTCGTTAGAACTATTTCTGCCGCCTTGCAGGGCATCGACGCCACTCCCGTCTATTGTGAGACGGTGACGACGCAAGGCATTCGAACCATTATGATCGGCTTGCCTGATGCGGCTGTCAAGGAAAGCCGTGACCGTATCGAGAGCGCTCTTCGCGAAGCGGGTATGCGTTTTCCGCGACGTGCCGTTACCATTAATCTAGCCCCTGCCGATGTGCGTAAGGAGGGTTCGCTCTATGATGTGCCCATCGCCGTGGCTGTGATGGCTGCCGATGGTAAGATACCTACCGACAAGCTCGAACAATATATGATGGTGGGTGAATTGTCGCTCGATGGAGCCGTCAAGCCCGTCAAGGGATGTCTGCCTTTCGCCATCCTGGCGCGTCAGATGCACCTTAAGGGCATCATCGTTCCACGTGAAAATGCCTGCGAGGCTGCTGTTGTCAACAATCTCGATGTGCTTTGTGCCGACACGCTCAAGGACGTTATGGACTTTATGGCCGGAGAATCCGAGATGGAACGCAAGGAGATGAACACGCGAGAGATGTTCGAGAAGGCCGAGCGTACCTATCCTCACGACTTCAAGGACGTCAAGGGACAAGAGATGGTGAAGCGCGCTTTTGCCATTGCTGCAGCTGGTGGACACAACATGATAAGATTTAACGCATAAAGCCACCCCCTAGAATTCTTAGGTAACAAAAACCTAGTGTAGAGCCTAGTTCTTGACCGTTTATCCATTAACGTCTGTCATACCAATAGAAATTATCGCAAATCAATAATTCATCTTTTTTTACTAAATGTGTAGTCTGCATAGGAATTCTTCGCCATTGTAAGTTGTTTCGCTCTGCTAACTCTATTACGTAATCACTCACATCATACGTCATTAAATAATGGCAAGTCATTTCTGCTACTCGTCTAAATATTTCTTCGTGGTCAACGTCACAATGTGTATATAATCTTTTTCCGGCAACCGTGTAGGGAGGGTCGATAAAGAAATATGTGTTTGGAGTATAATGCTCCGGTGTCATATAATCAAAAGCATTACCATAAACAAAGGTTAGACGGTCTTTGTCTTGAACAATATTTCTAATTCGCTTTGCCAAAGTATTTGGATACCATCTTGAACTAATGCCCTTTCCATTTTCTCCATTTTTCAAAGGTCCAGCACCTCTTGCAAGAATTCCTCCGTGATTGGTACGATTACGAATGATTGTTTGGAAGGCTCTATCATCAATTGTTAGCGGCTCGTTGGATAAAACCTCTTGAACGGTTTCTTTCGTTAAATTGAAATTTAAAATCCTTGTAGCAAGCCGTTCGCCATCTTGCAAAATTGAAGACCATACAGCAGCAACATCTTCGTCTAACTCAACCATAGTTGCAGTTGCCACCAATCTTTCTGCAACAGCAGTCAAACTTACAGATGCACCGCCACAAAATGGCTCTATCAAATGCTTCTCAGTTGGAGTATTAAGCCATTGGCGTATTGTTGGAATCAACCAAGTTTTACCTCCGGCATATCTAAAAGGACTCCGTTGTGGGACAGATGAAACGTTTACCACCTTTTGCTTTTCTTCGGTTGTAGGATTATTGGTTGACTCTTCAAATAGAGGTAATATCAACTGTGTATTTTTTTCCATTTTAAAACAAATCTAATTGACGAGGGGTTTCGGGGGAATGATGTTCTTTTTCCTCAAATTTTTCTTGTAATTCACCAATAAAGTCTTCAATACGCCCAACTCTTGGAGTAATGACTCTATTTAATGCCTCAGAAAACTCTGTATAAACAATTCTTATAAGAACCAAATGATATTCATTAGTGTCCGTGTCTAATTTTAAATCATATAAGAACCAAGCAATATCGGCTTGTTCGATTGGAACTTCGGGAAGTTCGGGTAAGGTATTGTAAAATGATACTTGTATGACTACGCATTGCTTTTTACCCCAAGCCTTAAAAATACCACCTTTTGACAGCATTTGTGGTATGAGGCGTTTTCTTGACGATGACAAATAGTCCGGATGAGGGTAATTCTTCCCCCTCCATTCGAAATCGGGTGAAGGGTTATTTATATAATTTTCAAAGGCGTTTCTTAGGTTACCACTTATATATACACCTTGAACCTCAACAGATACAAAATCTAAGATTATTTTAGTGATAGGGTCATAACGAACTACAACATAATCAATGTTACCGGCAGATTGACCATCTAAATCTTTTAGTTTTATTTCTGAGAGTGCAGTCCAATGTGCATTTGATGGAAATGCAAAATTGGCGGCATTTTCGACTATCAACCAATCTTCACGAAACCTTACCGGACAAGTTATCACTTTGTCATTATTGTAAAAAACGCTGCACACGCCAAGTGGTGCTTCTGCCTTGTCCTTTGTGCAGTTTGGAGACACATTGCCAAAGGGACACAGTTTAAGCCTTCTGTAACGCTGAGCCTTACCTCCTTCGTTACTGATTGGGAAACCAAATACCTCAGCCATTGGCTGCTTTTGTATATTGCTGTCTGTGATTTTCTTTGCCATAGTAATTGATTCTTTTGAGGGGGCAAAGATAGCGATTTTTTGTCATTTAGCATTATTTTTGATGTTTTATTTTAAAAATAAACTTTTGTAAAGTAAAAAAAAATATGAATTGTAATTTATTGTTCAAAATTATGAACAATAATTATTGTTTGTCCTTATAGAAGATTGGCTTGGATACATTATATTTAAGTAATCAATTAGAGACCGGTTATTTCCCGGTCTCTGATTCATTTATGAACATTAACCTAACTTTGCGGATGGTCATAATCGATGTTCCCGTTATAGCGTGGATGTTACGTAAACTTAACCCTTTTTTCAATAGGCTGATTTCCTTGGAGTATTGTTCACGCATTGCCTCATCACTCTTTCGATATGACGCAGGTCTGCCCATCTTCTTGCCTTCAGCCTTGCATTTGGCAATATACTGAGTGCGGCCTGAGGTCATACGCTCTGCAATGGTCAAACGTTCCATCTGTGCAATCTCTAACAGAATTGTGCTGATAAGGCTAGACACGGGATTGACCTTGCCATTAACGAGAGTATCAAGATTGTAGTTCTTGATGTGGAGGCAAACTCCTATCTCATTAAGAGTTTGTATGACTTTAAGGGCTTCAAGGGTGTTTCGACCTAGCCTTGAAATTTCTAGGCAAATCACTTTATCGACTGCATTGGTCTTGACGAATTCAATAAGGTCAATTATCTCGTGACGCTCCTCTATTTTTTTTGCTCCCGACACCTTGTTGGCGAATACACGAAGAATCGTCCATCCCTGCTTGTTGCAGTACTCAGTAAGTTCATTGACTTGACGGTTGTAATCTTGATGGTTGGTTGACACCCTGCAAAGTAATACTACGTTCATAATGTGATGGTTTAATATTTTATAATAAGTTAGTACATATATATGGGGTGTGCTACCCTATATCAGATATTAAAATAGCACAGTCCTCTTTTTAGCACATTGTTGAGGTTTCGAGCAATGATACTAATTGTCATAGGGGGGGTGCTTTATGACGATACAAAGATAGGGAAAATAAACAAACTGTCCAAATAATTTACATAATATCCAGAGTATCAGCACACTATTTATTGGAATTGCGTTAATTTGGAGGCCGGATATTACAATGTAACCATCGCTAATCTGAAGTAAATCAGCGAGTTCGAATAAGGAAAAATAAAAGGGGATTCCTATCAGAAAGAAAGGAATCCCTTTTATTATGACCACATTTAACAACCATATAAAGGCAAAATGACCAATGTACTTAATTAAGGGCATAGTCATTCCTTAATTGAAGAATTCTAATATCGATAACACATAAGCAACGGATTGCGAATTATTGATTATCAATAAATAATGTAAAACACCTTAATTTGGTATATTTTAACGTGTCATTTCGCTATCAATTGGACACAGTTTCTTTGTTGAAATCTGATTCTTCCGGCTCTTCATTAGCAATTCTATCTATTGTATTCTGCAGACTATGGTATATTTTTTGTCTCAAATCCGTTTCATCAAGAAAAAGAGCCTCAAACTTGATAATTATATCTTCGTCACGTGACGTTGGGAATGCGTACCAATACGGTTTAACTAATGCAGTAATAATGCGTTCTTCAATATCAGATATTCTCGCAGATATGTGACTTAAATCATCATCATCATAACAGCATATATACGTATGTTCTCCAAACTCATCTATTAACGCTTGGTGAACATGTTTTTTCAACACCTCCGGACTTATTCTTAACACTTTCATTCTCTGTATTTCTTTTATTACTTGGTTTATTTTTCAATTTTTGTTCTGTGGCATTAGTCATTGAAATGCCGTTATTGGTCATTTATTTTAATTCTGTCTGACTTTCCGCAATCGTTCGACCTCTTCGCTTATTATTGTTCTCAGATGCGTTCTACGGCTTTCGTTTGACATATTTTGCCTCATCGCCCTATATCGCTCCTTCTGTGTATTGCTCATTTTTGCCTTGCTTTCCGGAGAATGCCTATGACCAAAAAAAGGGTTCAACTGACCAATTCGACTTTTCCTTGGGCTTGGTAACATAGCAGGTTGTAAATTGGTGTCAATACTATTTAACTTGTCCATATTCATTGAATGTTGCTTAAAAGAATTGTTCTTCTGCTTCTTTTCGTTTTCGTCTCTCATCTTCTATATATTGTTTAATTCTCTCTTGGTCTTCCTTATATTCTTTCCACGTTTTTACTCTGAATAATGCTATTTTCTTTGCTTTAACATCCTTGCCTAACATTCCTCCATCACCTTTGACGTAATACCAATCATCATCAACGATTGAAGAATAATCTTCGGGTGTACTAACACAACTTTCCAATCCCATCTTCTGTTTAAATTCTTGGAAGTCGAATGGTTTAATAATCTTCTCATCTGTCATTTTTCTTACTTTTTTTTCTCTAAATTATGAACTTCTTGGATTAACTCCATATTTATAAATAAATATCATTGAATATAAAAAAACTTTTGAAAAGACTTGTTTATTTCAATTTTATTTTTATCTTTTAAATAGATATATCCTTACCGAAAAAGAGCCTCAAAAGGTAATACAGTTCTAAGTATGGTCACTGTAGAGGTCAGAGCGTAGCAACATAGAACTCTGAACAGACACTAATAATGTAACACACAAGACCTATCTGAATTACTCGCTCTGTCCCATAGGGTGAAACTGAAACTGACAACGAGTGACTGCAGGTTGCATAGGGATATGCTTGCTGATAGGAGTTGAAAACTATAAGGGTGCAAATACTTACCTTATATACCACGAATAAAGAAAGGTGGTGCAGGGCAACAAATGCTTGATGTGTGATACGATATTGCTACATCGTTGAATATAACTTGTATCTATTGTTCTGAGTTATTTCATTGAAAGATTTTTCTAAAAAAGTTATTTCTGATTTATTTAAATTTAAAGTTATTTCTTTTCTTTGATTTCTTTCTTAATATGGCTCATATGGCAATACTTGCAGGGTATAAAGGCCATACTATATCCCAATAAGAAGAAAACATACTATCATCATAGACACAGTTGAACCAATATAAAAACTCTAAAAAAATTTTTAAATTTTTTATAAAGCCAACTGTTCCAAGAAATAGAGAGAGGTTTTATACTTTATTGATAGGGGATACGCTGCCGGGTATCCTATCGCACGCCATGGGGCATATAGGTACGCTACAATCAATGACAATATAAATACAAAAAAGGGAGTTTTTAAGTACTCCCTTTTTACTTATCCATTGTATTAGACCGGAGGTCTTCATCATAAAAGTCAAGAAATTTGAAATCAAGAATTCTTACACTTTGTTGAAGAGAGCAAAATTTCGTGGGGTCTTTTTCTTCGACATTAATATCAAAGATTTGCGATACACTATAATTATCTGAGTGATTTGAGCCGACAAAAAATGAATTACTATCAATATCCCAATTGCACAGATTATCATTAATCACACGTGCTTTTATATTGTTTCTGTAATCATACTTTATCAGCAAGTAATAAACGCCATCGTGCTTTTCAGAAACAACGATTGGTAGTCCGGCATCATCTACAGAATAGTCTAAGGCTTCATCAGCATTTACCAAAGCAGTAACTTGAAATACATAGTAGTTTTTGGGGTTATATAACGGGATAATCTCTTTTACCAACAAATGTATATACCGCTGCATTTCTTCTTTGCTTCCTTCGATTAAACATACATTTGCGGCAATTGCCTTATCCAAATTGTCATAGTTTGAATTATCAAAGAAAGCCAACTTTCGTTCGTACGCAGCAATTTCATTATCTATCTTTTGCTTATCACGGTCAATGACTGCAAGTTTCTCATCATAAGTAGAAATGGTAGCATTGGGGTCTTGGGTTCTACTCATCATTCTTTCAAATGTTACGTTAGCAGACTTATACCGAAGGTCTATGTCTTTATAGCCATCTTGAAGCCTTGATATTGCTTGAAGTATCTCAGCACGGTTGACCTCTGTTTTTGCCCTACGTTGCTTTGCCGTGATGTCTGTCACCATTTCCTTTATAAACGCCCAAACAGCACTATCAATCATTCGCATTGAAATAGACATACTATGCTCACACTTGCGTAGTCCTTTTGCCGCTCTTGCACCACCGTCCCTATAAACGAATTTGGGGTTGCCATCTTTGAATCTGTAGTCCGGAATAAAAAAACTATTGCAAAACCGACACTTGATGATTTTAGCCAAAACCGAGGTATGCTTACTACTTTTATCTCTAGACGAACTTTCATCGGTTGTGACGTGGGTATTTGTTAATGACAAACGATGTTGTACCAACTCGAAAAGACTATCTTCTATAATTCGAGGATAAGTATTTTCGTATGAATTGCTTTCTATATACTTTGATTTAGTATGGTCTTTATAGTTAAAATACTCCGGATTCTTTCTCATATTATGAGAGATTTTAAGTCCCGTGTATGCGGTATCGCTGAGTATTTTTAGAATATTTCTTTTGCTGTGAAGATGTTCGTGATAACCTTCGGCTCTACATTTTAAGGCAATTGTTGAGGCAGAGGTTCGGGATAAATCGTTGTCAATGCCATAAGCATACCATATGAATATTTGGCGAATTAAAGCGGCCTCATCTTCATCTATTACGTATTTTTTCTTTTTTCCTAATCCTCCGTCACAAACCCGGATATAGCCGAATAACTTCTTGCCACCAATACTATATCCAAGTTTGCGGTACTGTTTTCTTGCTCTTATAAAACGTTCTTGTTTTTGCCGCATTTCACTTGCGGCAAGACTTGCATATAGGGAGAATATAATATCTTTACCTTCATCAATCTCACCAAACCGATTGAACAATTCAAAGTTAATATCTTTAATGATTAACTGAATTTTGTTGTTGCAAAGAAAATCCTCAATATGAAATAAAATCTCCTTAGACCTACTGAGCCTAGACATTTCAGTACATATAATTGTCTTGTATTGTGGATTTTTTGCTATGAAATCTGTCACGATATTCCATCCAGTCTTTTTATCCTCTTTCAAAAAGCCACTTTCAATACTATTGATAATTTTTGCTGTTTCGACATTGTATTCGAGAGTGGATGCGTAACTCTTCAAATCATCAATTTGTTGATTAGAAACTTCTGTCAAAACTTGTTCCGGTGTACTTACTCGTGAAATGAGAATTACATCTTTGCCAAAATCGTATAATTTTCCTGCCATATCTACGTTTTTTTTATTTTTATTTTGATGTTATTAGAAAAAAACGTTATTTTTGCTCCGAAAAAACGCACGCTAAACGTGCTTTTCTAATATTATCGCTGCAAAGATATGACATTATTTCCACATATCCAAATTTGGGGGTGGTTTTTTGAGTAAATTTTTATCATGGTGGGTCCTCCAGGTGCTGGAAAGTCAATGATGGCGAAGTGTCTTCCTTCAATTCTTCCTCCTCTTTCGCTCAGCGAGGCCCTCGAAACCACCAAGATTCATTCTGTGGCGGGTCTTCGTGCCGAGACGGGTCTGGTCACTCAGCGTCCTTTCCGCTCTCCACATCACACCATCTCGAGCGTTGCCCTCATTGGCGGAGGTACGAACCCGATGCCAGGTGAGGTCAGTCTTGCCCATAATGGGGTTCTTTATCTTGATGAGCTTCCTGAATTTTCGAAATCGGTACTCGAGGTGCTTCGCCAACCTCTCGAAGATCGTCAGATTACCATTGCCCGAGCCAAGAATACAGTGACCTATCCAGCTTCGCTTATGCTCGTTGCCAGCATGAACCCGTGTCCATGCGGCTACTATAATCATCCCACGCATCCTTGTATCTGCAGTGAGACACAGGTGCGAAAGTATTTGGGCCGCGTGTCAGGACCTCTTTTGGATCGAATCGACCTGCAGATCGAAATTTTGCCCCTGAGCTTTGAAGAAGTTAGCCGCACGGGTGTGGCCGAAAGCAGCGCCTCGATTCGCGAACGTGTCATCAAGGCGCGCCAGATCCAGGAGGAACGATTCCGCGAAGAACCAGGCGTCCACTGCAATGCTCAGATGACGCCGGCTTTGCTTCGCCAGTATTGTCAACTTGACGAAAAGGCACTCAACATGATTCAGCGCGCCATGACAAGGCTCGACCTGTCGGCTCGTGCCTATGACCGCATCCTAAAGGTTGCCCGAACTATTGCCGACTATGACGGCGAACCTAATATCACTTCCACCCATATCGCTGAGGCCATCAGTTACCGCAACCTTGACCGCAGTTCGTGGGGACAGGGGTAAATTTTTTCAATTAACAATTAATAATTAATAATTAACAATTTACAGTTGGGTCGCCATCATTCCCATCATTCCCATTACCCCCATTCATTCCCATTATACCCCATTATACCCATTCAATAATATGAGAAAAATACTTTTGTTACTAGTGTTTGCCTGCTGCATGACATTGGCGGGCATGGCACAGATGGATCCTTATCCAACCTATCCAAATCCCATTCTTTGGGCTGACGTTCCCGACCCCGATGTGATTCGTGTCGAAGATAATTTCTATATGGTCACCACCACGATGCACCAATTTCCGGGTGTGCCCATCATGCGGTCGAAGGACCTTGTGAATTGGGAGACCATTGGCTATGTAGTGGACCGATTGACCGATTCCCCGCGCTACGATTTGCAGGGCGGCACAGTATATGGACGTGGTCAGTGGGCGACTTCGCTCAAATATCACAACGGGAAGTTTTACGTTCTTTTTGCACCCAATGAGATGGGCGACATGGGTCGTTCCTACATCTATTCTGCCGTGGATCCGGCTGGACCATGGGAGCTTGTGTCACGATTGCCGCATTTCCACGACTGCTCGCTGCTTTTCGACGACGATGGTCGTGTCTATGTGGTTTATGGCACAGGAGAACTATGTGAATTGAAGCCCGATCTTTCGGGCGTCATCGAAGGGAGCCATAGGAAGATCTTTGAGCGTGAAGCTGATGAGAAAGGCCTGCTCGAAGGTTCGCGTCTGGTGAAGCATAACGGCAAGTATTACCTGCTTATGATTTCTCAGGTTTGGGCACCCGGACGCTATCGTCGCGAGGTGTGCTATCGTGCCGACGACATTCACGGACCTTACGAGAAAAATGTGATTCTGCAATCCGACCTCGGCGGATTCCCCTACGTCGGACAAGGCACCATTGTCGATTCGAAGGATGGTGACTGGTATGGTATTATCTTTCAGGATCATGGTGCCGTAGGACGCGTAATTACGCTGATGCCCTGTCGCTGGCTGGATGGTTGGCCCATGCTGGGCGACGAATATGGCAAGGTCCCCGAGCGTATGCGTCCCGTTGTCAAGGGGCAGCCTGTGACACCTTTGATGATAAGCGATGACTTCGAAAGTCCGACATTGGGTCTGCAGTGGCAGTGGAATCACAATCCGAATGACGCAGCTTGGTCACTCACCGAACGTCCGGGATACCTGCGTCTCAAGACGAGCCGAATGGTCGACAATCTGTATTTGGCACCCAATACGCTCTCACAGCGCATGATGGGTCCCGCTTGCACTGCTGAGATTGAACTGGATATGTCGCATCTCAAGGATGGCGACCGTGCAGGCTTCTGTGCTTTCAATGGACATAGCGGCGTTTTAACTGTCACGAAGCAAAAAAGGAAATACGTGCTCACTATGACCGAAGAGGTCATCAATATGGACGGACAGGAGAAGCAGGTGACCAACGTGGAGGTGACCGAACGAGAGCGGGTGGAGTTCAAGCAAGGCACTGTTTGGCTGCGCATCGATGGAGACTTCTCTTTGGGTCGCGACGTGGCAACCTTCTATTATAGCCTTGACGGACAGCAATGGAAGCGCATTGGCCCCGATTACCAGATGCGTTTCGACTATCAGCGTTTCTTCATGGGCACACGTTATGCCATCTTCTGTTATTCTACCCGTCGCAAGGGCGGTTATGTGGATGTCGGTGGTTTCATTGCTTCAACTTTGCCAACATCGAATAATGACCGCTGATAGACGGATTTTATACATTGATAATAACATCTTGAAATAATAACCTTATGGAAAACTTCAACGATATCATCAATAGTGAGCAACTTACGTTGGTCGATTTCTTTGCTACATGGTGCGGTCCTTGCAAGATGATGCATCCCGTGCTCGAACAACTCAAGGACGAAATGGGCGAGAGCATCCGCATTATCAAGATTGACGTGGACAAGAACACCAACCTCGCCATGAACTATCGCGTACAATCAGTCCCCACACTCATGCTCTTCCGAAAGGGAGAGATGCTGTGGAGACAGAGTGGTGCTTTGCGATTGAACGATCTAAAGGCTATTGTCAGCCAATATCAGTAAGCAAGGTTCGATTATCTTCATTTCTTAGCCTTGTCAATCCTCTTCGACATGCCGATGGCTCCCGTAGGACAGACAAGCCTGCAGAGATGACAACCTACGCAGCGGGTACCGACGATGTGAGGACGACGTGTCGCCGTGTCGAAGGTGATGGCCTGATGGCCACCATCCATGCAGGACGTGTAGCAGCGTCCGCAACCTATGCAACGTTCGGCGTCGATCTTTGGATAGACGATGGTGCTGCGATCGAGGTTGGAAGGTGTGACGAAGTTGGGGAGTTCTTCGCCAACCAGGTCAGACAAGTTCTTTACGCCACGTTTTAGCATATAGTTCTGCAGGCCAAGCACAAGGTCGTCGATGATGCGATAGCCATACTGCATAACCGCAGTGCAGACTTGCACGTTGCGACATCCCAGTTGGATGAATTCCAGCGCATCGCGCCACGTTTCGATGCCACCGATACCACTGAACTGAACATTCTTCATAATAGGATTCTTCGTCATCTCCAGGATGTGGCGAAGAGCGATGGGCTTGATGGCACGGCCCGAATAGCCCGAAACGGTCTTCTTCTGCGAGACGCTGGCGTGGTCGCTCATCGTAACGCTCTTAATGGTGTTGATGGCTGAGATGGCATCGGCTCCGGCAAAATAGCCGCCCATGGCAGGCTCGTTGATTTGGGTGATGTTGGGTGTCATCTTTGGGATGACAGGAATGGAGACATTACGCTTTACGTATGCCGTGTAGAAAGTGACGAGTTCGGAGTTTTGGCCGACGTCGGAGCCCATGCCGGCCAGTCGCATTTGGGGACAGGAGAAGTTAAGCTCCACAGCATCACATCCTGCGCGTTCCGCCATTTTGGCCAGCACAATCCACTGTCGCTCGGTCTGTCCCATGATGGAAGCGATGACGACCTTGGAGGGATAATCTTTCTTCAGCCGTTTCAAGATGTCGAAATCCATGCGTACCGGGTTCTCGCTCAGCTGTTCCATGTTGCGGAAACCGTAGAAGTCGCCATTGTCATCGGTGTGTATTGCATCGAAACGGGGCGACACTTCGTGGATGTCCTGCATGCAGATAGTCTTGTAGAAAACGCCGCCCCATCCTGCCTCGAAGGCACGTGCCACCATCTCGTAGTTGGTACAGATGGCTGACGAAGCGAGGAAGAATGGATTCTCACAAGGAATGCCGCAGAAGTCGATGCTGAGGTCGGGAAGCGCGTCGGTCGAAGAGACGGCTTGCTTGGAATCTTCTTGCGCCAAAGTCTCAACAGTACGCAGTAACTCACGGATTCGGATGGGCCTGTCATAGTGGATGCAGGCTTGTTCGGCTGCCTGAAGTTCCTCATCGGAACAATTGATTATCCACTGACGAGCAAGGGACAGGTTGTCGAAACGAATGGCGCGAATAGCGCGGGCGGGGTCACCATTGGGGCAGGCTTTGCTGCAAGGGGCATCGGCGCAAAGTAGGCAGCGCGATGCTTCTTCTTTGGGGTGGAGTTGTGAATTCATATTCGTCTATTTATTAAGAAAGTTGCGATTAGCTCGCTGGATGGCATCGACGAGGGCCGGGGAGACCCATTCCATATTATGGTCGCCGTCATCGACGTGCATTGCTACGGGGATACCCTTGGTGTGCATGGCGTGGACGAGGTCCATATTGGCATCGAGGGTAAAGTCATGGTCGCCAACAGCCACCTTCCAATCGACCTGTTTCCAGGCCTTGACTTCGTCTTCACTGCCTTGGCTGATTCGAAGGATGGGGTTGTTATCGTCAATTATTTGCTGACGCCATGCTGCCGAAGGGTCGAACTTGAGGAATTCGAGTGGTTGGGCGCGTTGGTAGCCACTGATGTCATAGACCATACAGAACTTCTCGGGATGGTGTACGCCATAGACCGTAGCAGCACCTCCGCCCATCGAGAAACCAGCGATGGCTCGTCCACCCTTATCGGTGCGTGCGCGGTAGTTTTGTTCGATGTAGGGGATCAGCTCCTCGAAGATATAGTCTTCGTATTTCCAATCGGGAGCACCGAGGGCTGCCGAATTGGGAGTGGGCGAATTGAAGTACATCATGTTCTGCTGGTTGCCTTCGGGACAAACGATGATCATGTCATCGATGGCTCCGCAACAGATGAGACTATCGGTCACTTGCGACAGATGGTTGGCATGCTCCCAATCGGTATGGCTGCCTCCACCGCCGTGCATCAGGTAGAGAACAGGGTATTGGCGCAAGGGTTCTTCGTCGTAACTGCCAGGCAAGTAGATGGCGTAGTCACGCTCAGTGATGCCGCTGAGCAAGTGGCATGGCATCTTCTTCATCTCAGTGCGACCTGGGCGTTGTGGGTTGGTGCCTTGTGCTGCGACCATCGAGGTCATCAGCATCATGCACATAACTGCAAGCAAGTGTTTCATAGTTGGTGGTTTTGTACGTTTTTAATTGATTAGATTATAGTAACTATAGTAATTATAGTGACTATAAAGCCTTTAGAGATTAATTATCCTCCTCTATCCTGGCTTTTACTTTCTTCCAGGCGTGGGAGTCGAAAAGGAAGCACTCCTTCATGGTGTCCATCATTGTGACGAATCGGCTGAAAGGAATAGTGAAACTCAGTTCATTTCGTCCTACAAACGGGCGCACCGAAGGGTCGAACAACCCGAGGAAACAGCGATGGCCATTGCGCGCATTCTCGACCACCGTCATCGACACCACCGTACTGCACCCCGATCCGAACAACGACACGACGGCATCGGACTCGTTATTGTCGAAGAATGCCCAGCCACAGAGTCCTGAAAGCATGTCGGGCGTGGCATAGAAGAGGATACCCTCAACGTTGTCGAAAGTTTCGGCTTTGTCAACCCGGATGAAGTTCAGATAGGTCTTCTCGGCACGTTGCATCTGCAAAGAGTCGATATAATCTTTCACCATTTCGGGTGTTTTCTTGTACTTTTCGGTCAGCGACACGAATTTGGGTACACGTTCGGGCATATCGGAGAAGCCTGTGTAGAGTTTGCCGCCTCCGCAACCGATGACCTCGGCGCTGAGGCTTACGGGTACACCATTGCGTGCCTCGTTGAGGCCTTTGAAGAAGCAGCCGCCAATCTTTGAAGTCTCGGCAATGGGTTGGTCGCTGTAGCCGAACAACAGAGGTAGAGGGGCCTTGGTACCAAAGGCCTCTTGGTAGTTACGGATAAAGTCTTGTACGTTTATCATGATGGTAGGAGGTATTTGCGCTGCAAATATAAAGATATTTTTTTGATTACAAAACAAAAGAGGCAGAAAAAGGATTTGAGGCTGAGGTAAACCATCAAAATGGTCCACTTTGTAGTGTGTGGAATGTAATTTGTAATAAAAAAGGTAAAAATTTGAGTATAATAGAAAATTTTCGGGTGAAAAAGTGTTTATATCAAATTATATTTGTATCTTTGCCACCTGAAAGACAACATAAACAATTACCTTATACACTTCTATTGTTATATGAAAAATGTACCTGTAATCAAAGTCGGAATCGTCGCTGTTAGTCGCGACTGTTTCCCCGAGTCATTGGCTGTTAACCGCCGTAAGGCCGTTATCGCTAAGTATGTAGAGAAGTTCGGCAACGCCGATATCTACGAGTGTCCTATCTGTATTGTAGAGAGTGAAATTCACGCTCAGCAGGCTCTTGAGGATGTGAAGAAGGCTGGATGCAACGCCCTTTGCGTATATCTTGGCAACTTCGGTCCCGAGATTTCTGAGACAATGATAGCCGATTGGTTCCAAGGCCCAACGATGTTCTGTGCTGCCGCTGAGGAGACTCAGGACGACCTGATTGATGGTCGTGGCGACGCTTATTGTGGTATGCTGAACGCCAGCCAGGCATTGGATATCCGCAAGACCCGTGCTTACATCCCCGAGGAGCCTGTGGGTGACGCTGCTCACTGCGCTGAACTGATTCATGAGTTCCTGCCTATCGCTCGCGCTATCGTGGGTCTGCAGAACCTGAAGATCATCAGCTTTGGTCCACGTCCAAATAACTTCCTTGCTTGCAACGCTCCTATCCGTGCTCTCTATGATCTCGACGTTGAGATCGAGGAGAACTCCGAGCTCGACCTGCTCGAGGCATTCCAGAAGCATGCTGGCGATCCTCGTATCGACGAGGTTGTGAAGGATATGGTTGCTGAGCTCGGCACTGGCAACAAGATTCCTCATGTGCTGCCTAAGCTTGCTCAGTACGAACTCACCCTGACCGATTGGATTGAGGCTCATAAGGGTTCGCGTCAGTTCGTTGCCATGGCCAACAAGTGCTGGCCTGCATTCCAGACCATGTTCGGCTTCGTTCCTTGCTACGTGAACAGCCGTCTGACATCGCGTGGCATCCCCGTAGCTTGCGAGGTTGACATCTACGGCGCTTTGTCGGAGTACATCGGAACCTGCATCACCCAGGATGCCGTTACCCTGCTCGACATCAACAACACTGTACCTAATGATATGTACGAGGAGAGCATCAAGGGCAAGAAGTTCCTCTGCGACACCTACACCGACAAGGAAATCTTCATGGGCTTCCACTGCGGCAACACTGCATCCAACAAGGTTTGCAACTGCCAGATGTGCTTCCAGCGCATTATGGCCCGCGCCCTGCCAGTAGAGGTTACCAACGGTACCTTGGAGGGGGACCTGAAGCCAGGTCTCGCTACCATTTACCGTCTGCAGTCTACTGCCGACACCCGTCTCCGTGCTTACGTTGCCCAGGGCGAGATTCTGCCAGTGGCTACCCGTTCGTTCGGTTCGATCGGTACCTTCGGCATCAAGAACATGAGCCGCTTCTATCGTCACGTCCTCATCGAGAAGCACTATCCACACCACTGCGCCGTTATGTTCGGCCATCAGGGCAAGTACTTCTGGGAGGTTCTCAAGTACATGGGCATCCCCGTTGACGAGATCGATTACAACTTCCCGAAGGGCAACTACTATCCCACCGAGAATCCTTTCTGCTAAGCGATACAAGATAACAATCGAAGGGCTGGCGCCAGAATGGGACGTCAGCCCTTCATTCACATATAATTTGACGTTGAACCAAACGAGAGAACAAGATGCGCAAATCGAAGATAGCATTGGCAGTGATCGCCTTGTTGGCAGCTGCTCAGACTGAGGCACAGCTCGTCCGTACAACTGTTGCCCAAGGAGAGATTGAGGGTGTAGTCGAGGATGGGATGGCACACTTTAAGGGCATCCCATTTGCAGAACCGCCTGTGGGAAATCTTCGCTGGAAAGCACCCGTACCTGCCAAGGCTTGGGAGGGAACGCTGAAGGCAGACCACTTCGCCGTGCAGGGCATTCAACGGGCACAAGCGATGCCCGGACAAGAGGCTCCCGCCATTAGCGAGGATTGTCTTTATTTGAACGTCTTGACTCCGGCAAAGCAGAAGGATGAGCAACTGCCCGTGCTGGTTTGGATCCATGGTGGTGGCTTTTCGACGGGAAATTCGTTTGGTAACGACGGCAGCAACTTTGCTAAGGCGGGTATCGTGTTTGTAAGCATCACTTATCGCTTGAACTGCATGGGCTTCCTTTCGCTGCCTGAACTGACGCAGGAAAGCATCAAGGAGACAGGCCATGCCACATCGGGTAACTACGGCCTCTTGGACCAGATCATGGCGCTGCAATGGGTACACGACAACATCGCTGCCTTTGGTGGCGACCCTGCCAAGGTGACCATCATGGGCGAGAGTGCGGGTGCTATCTCCGTGGGCATGCTTTGCCAGAGTCCATTGGCCAAGGGCCTCTTCCGTGGTGCTATCAGCGAGAGCGGTGGCAACATGGTTCCGATGGACAATGTACGCATCGATAACAATTCGGTACGCAATGTGAAGGGTTCCGAAGCATACGGCCTGGCCTACATCCAGCGCGTCACGGGCAAGAAGAACCCCAAGCTGAAGGACCTTCGTAAGTTACCGGCCGAGGTTTTCCTGAACGATTCGGCTGCATTCAGTGCAGGCGGAGCCCTATGGCCGTGCTACGACGACTATGTCCTCAGCACCGATGCCTATGTCCAGTACCAACAGGGTAACTTCAATGACGTGAACGTGCTGATGGGAACTAATTCAGACGAGGGATCGATGTTCTCGGGTTTCTTGGGAAGATTCACGACCGCTCAATATGAAGAGGAGATGCGCACATCGTTCGCTCCCGAGTGGCGCGATGAGTTTAAGCGGATGTATCCCGGCACGAACGAACAAGAGGCTTTCGATGCCCATTCCGACATCTTCCGCGAAGCTGCCTTTGCTTGGCCAACCTACGCTTGGGCCAACTTGCAGTCGCAGAAAGGTCAGGGGAAGGTCTATATGTACTTCTTCGACCAACTGAAGTTCAATCCTTTCCGTATGAATCAGCAGACCAAACGCAAGCAGATTTCAACACATGCATTCGAGTTGGCGTTTACCTTTGGTCCGCAGCGCGGAGGCGGTTGGGGTGGTCCGCAAAGTCCGTCGGATGCTGCCATGACAAAGATCATTCACCAGTATTGGGTGAACTTCATCAAGACGGGCGATCCGAATGGTGATCTTCTGCCCTACTGGCCTGCCTTTAGCCAGGGCACCGAGAGCACGATGTACTTCCGCGATGGCGCTTACGTCACCGAGTTGCCCAATATGCCACAGCTCGAATTGTGGACACGTTATTTCGACTGGAGGAGAGAGCATCTGACGGAGGTCAAATGACAAATTTCAATTAATAATTAACAATTAATAAATAATAATTGTTATATGCCCCCGATTCGTTTTGCCATCATCGACGACAATATCTTGACATGCTTGGGTCTTCAGCAGGTGCTGGGCAGGTTTTTGCCACCATTTGCTGAGGTTGTGGTCTGCGAATCGTTTGAGGTGCTCCAAAATCAGGAGAACCTGGACTTCCAGCACTTCTTCGTATCATCACGCATCTATTTCGAACATGTCCAGTTCTTCCGCAACAATCCCCACAAGAGCATAGTGCTGGTGGCTGGCGACATGAGCATCAATGGGGTATTCACTCTCAACGTATGCCAGAGTGAAGCCACACTGATACGCGATATGATGACGCTCCAGAGCAAGGGACATGGTATGCGCTATCTGATGGAGAAACAGTCGGGACAAGGAGGTCAGGTGCTTTCGGCTCGAGAAATCGAGGTGGCGGTATTGCTCAGCAAGGGTTATATCAACAAGGAGATAGCTGATCAACTTCAGATTAGTGTAACCACAGTCATCTCCCACCGCAAAAACATTATGGAGAAACTGGGCGCACGTTCCATCGCAGACATCATCATCTACTCGGTGGTAAATGGCTTTGTGAGTATCGAAGAATTGAAGCCCTCGATGGATTGAAACGCCTTATCCTCATTTTTGAGGATGCGGTTCCTCATAAATAAGGATTGCACGACTAGTAAAATAGCCGTATCTTTGCACCCGAAAAAGTATGAATGCAAAACAACAAATCTATGAAGCGAATTCTATCTCTTTTTGCAGGTGCAGTTTTGTGCGCCACAGCCATTGCACAGCATGGCCCAATGGCTTTTGTCGGTCCTTCCAGATTCGGTGTTGAATCTATGAATGCGTGGCAGGACAATGAGTCAGATGTAGTTTTTCTGCAGGTAAATGGAGCCACTGATGCCGACATCACCTTGCCGAAGATGGTCTATGCGGCGATGAATATGACCCTCCCATCGTTCACCATCCATGGAGCAACCTTCACCTATGACATGGAGACGAGAAGTGTTGTCTTCGATGAGCAGACCTATAGCGAGACCATCGTCGTGGATGATGTCGAGAAAGCCATCACAGGCTCCTCGCTGACGGCCACCTACAGTCATAGTGACAATACACTCAGCCTCACCACCCGTTTTTCGTATGGCAGCATGCCGATGGAGATAACCTACATCATCGAAAATGCAGTCTATGATTCATCCGTCACAGGCATCGAGGAAATGAACGCCCCACAGCAGCGTCAGCAGGTATTCGACTTGAATGGTCGCAGGGTCATAGCACCAGAGGCCGGACATTTCTATCTCATCAACGGCAAGAAAACCTATTTCAACAAGTAAATACTCGGTTATGGAATTAGCGGGAGAGCGATGATTTCGCCCTCCCGTTTTTCGTCATTTGGCAAAAATGCTCTCATTTACAGCATTTTTTTGCCGAAGATTTGGAGAGAGGCAAAATAATATATATCTTTGCAGCGTAGTTTTTTATTATAGAGTCTAAACGCATGAAAAGTGTTATTACCTTAGGCATCGCCATCGTGTTATTGGCGGCTTGTACGCCGAAAACGACAGTGCAGAACGATTTTGAAGGACGCTTCATCACGGTGAGCGGACACGACCTCGTGAAGCCCGATGGAGAGAAGTTCTTCATTCGAGGCATCAATTTGGGAAACTGGATCAACCCCGAAGGGTATATGTTCCGCTTTGGCGAAACATCGTCCTATCGTCTCATCAACCAGATGTTTTGCGAACTGACGGGTGAGGAGTTCACAGCCAACTTCTGGAATCAGTTCAAGGAGAACTACATCACCGAGGCAGATATTCATTATATTGCCCAGACAGGCATGAACACCCTGCGTATTCCGTTCCACTATAAACTCTTCACCGATGAGTATTATATGGGTAGGAACGACAGCACCGAGGGATTCCGCCTGATAGATAGAGTTGTGAACTGGTGTCGCAACGAGAACCTGCGTGTCATCCTCGATATGCACGATGCTCCGGGCGGCCAGACGGGTGATAACATCGACGACAGTTATGGCTATCCATGGCTCTTGGAAAGTGAGTGGCAGCAGCAGCGTTGTTGCAACATCTGGCAACGTATTGCCGCCCATTATGCCAACGACACCATCGTAATTGGTTATGACTTGCTGAATGAGCCTATTGCTCCCTATGAGGCAGAGAAACTCGATGAACTCAATGCTGCTCTCGAACCACTTTATATGCGCATCACCAAGGCTATCCGCAAAGTCGATCAGAACCACATCGTGATGCTGGGCGGTGCGCAATGGAACGGCAACTTCACGGTCTTCAAGGATTCGAAGTTCGACGACAAGATGATGTACACCTGCCATCGATATTGGTGCGATACCATAGCGCTGAACCTTGCCGACTTCGTGCATTTCCGCGACAGCGTGAACTTGCCGATGTATATGGGCGAGACGGGAGAGAATACCGACGAGTGGATTCATGGATTTACCAGGGTGATGGAGTCGCAGAACATTGGTTGGACCTATTGGCCCTACAAGAAGATGAACGCCACCAGTTGCATGAAGCAGATCAAGATGCCCGAGAACTGGGAACTCATCCGTGCATATGCCGCCGCTGATCGTGGTTCGTTCAAGAAGATACGCGACAACAAGGTAAGTCAGGACGTTGCCAAGGCTGCGATGAACGAATTGCTCGAAAATACCAAGTTCGAGAACTGCCAGACGAATGAAGGATATACAAGGGCTATGGGAATGAAACCATAAAGACCATTTGCTCAATAATCTTTGAAAAGAATTGATACACAAACACACATTATCATTGTTAATCATCGGGTGCCTGTCGTTGGGATTACAGGCACAGGAGGTCGTGTTCAGCGACGCTCAGCCATTCCACGACGAGGCTTTTGTTTTGTCTCTCGCTTCGTCGGAGCCTGGCTTTGACGTTTATTATACCTTGGACGGCACACGCCCCACGCGTGCCAATGCCGAACGTTATGTCGAGCCCATCACAATCGATACCACTACACCCGTCAGCGCAGTCTGTATCGATGCAAACGATTCGATAGGACCCATAGCTACGCGCACCTTCATCTTCCTTCACGATGTCTGTCGTCAGCCCGCCTCGCCCCAGGGTTATCCCAGTATTTGGAGCAAGAAGGATGCCAGAAGTTATTGGGCGGCCGACTATGCCATGGACACCACGATTACGCTGGGCGAGACTTATGGTCCGTTGATGGATCGTGCCATGCTCTCTATACCCACTGTCTGCCTGGTCACCAATATTGACTATCTGTTCTCGCAGTCCGAAGATCCCGAGACGGGAGGCATCTACGTCCATACGGGCAAGGATCTCTCGAAGCTGGGCGACGGCTGGGAACGTCCCGCTTCAATCGAGTATTATGACCCGAAGACCAACAAGGCATTTCAACGCAATTGCGGCTTGCTGCTTCATGGCGGCAACAGCCGTAATCCGCAGAATACCCCGAAGCATTCCTTCCGCGTGTCGTTCCGAAAGGAGTATGGAGCCGGTAAGTTGAAATTCGATCTCTTTGAGGAAGAGGATGCAGTGACACATTTCGATCATCTTATACTGCGTGCCGGCTACAACTACACCTGGCTGAAAAACGGCAGTGCGAGCATGTACCCTCAGAATATCATTCAGCGTACACAAGCGCAATATATCCTCGACTCATGGGCAAAAGAAACGCATCATGCTATGGGTAACTTGGTCACACATCGTCGATTTGCACACCTTTATATAAATGGATTGTATTGGGGCCTCTATGAACTTTGTGAAAAGATCAACGATAATTTTGCTAGCGACTATCTGGGTGGCATCGACGAGGATTATGATGTCGTTGATGTCAGCGACATGATTGATGGAAATCGTCAGGCCTACGAGGAGATGTACAAGATTGTGATGAAGGTGGGGTCGAAGGAGCAGGATAGTTATTATCAGGAGTTGACCGACAGGAGTCTGCTCGATCTCGCCAACTACTGCGATTATATGCTCGTCAATTGGTACATTGGCAACGATGATTGGGACCACAACAACTGGCGTTGCTTGCGCAGTCGTGTCGATCCCGGAACGGGTTTCCGCTACTTGGTCTGGGATGCAGAAACGGCGTTTAAGGATGTGGAATATAATAAGGTGACTGCCGTGAAGGGTGATCCGACGCAGATGATGAAGGTGCTGAAGAAGAATCCCGACTTCCGCCGTTTGATGCAGGAGCGTATCGAGATGCATCTGACTGACGATGGTATCCTGACGCCCGAACGAGCCGCAGCTCTATATGAGACTTTGGCCAACGAAATAGACCTTGCCATCATTGGCGAGAGCGCACGTTGGGGCGACTATCGCAAATCGACGGGCGAGACCAACGATACCTATACTCGCAACGATCATTGGTTGGTGCGCAAGCAGGAACTTCTCGACGATTATTTCCCTCGACGCACGGATATACTCTTGAGCCAACTCGAAGCCTATGGACTGTATGATCCGTCGGGCATCGTAGAATGTCGAGACGATAAGAAGGTTGGCGATGGAAGAGCATACAACCTGATGGGTATGCCCGTGGGCAATGGCTATCACGGTTTCGTCGTCAAGGATGGAAGGATCGTGCAGATGAGATGATTCGTCCCAATAAAAAACGTGTCGGAAATCTCTTTCGACTTCCGACACGGGGATGTGTAAAAATGTGTGTGTTAAGTATTATAGCTGCGCTATTATGCATTTGAGGTCGTAGCTGCGGAATAATGCCTCGTCATCTTTTGAGATGTTCGAGTCGGTGATGATGGTATCGACCATCGAGAGTTTGCCGAGGGTGGCAAACGAACTCTTGCCCACCTTTGTGCTGTCGGCGACAAGATAAACACGGTCACTGACGTCAATCATTGCTTTCTTGACCACCAGGTCGCTCATACTTGGATAGGTCAGACCATTAGCGACATTGATGCCTGCAGTGGCCAGAAAGACCTTGTCGGCATGAAGACCTTTGAAATATTCGGCTGCTTTGGGGCCGGTGAGAGAAAGGGTGGGAGACTTGAATTCCCCTCCCGTGACGTTCAGGTTGATACCTGGGTCCTTGCCCAATATCATGGCGATATTGATGGCATTGGTGATGACGGTGAGGTTGGAATATCCTGAGATGAGGCGAGCGATTTCGGTAGTCGTTGATCCGGAATCAAGGATGATGGTTTCGCCATCCTTGATGCGCTTCACTGCCTCGCGGGCAATAGCCATCTTGGCGGCGAGGTTGTCTTGGTTAAGCACCAGAAACTCCCCTACGTTTGCTCCAGCATTGTTCAGAATGGCCCCACCATGCACGCGTTGGCAGGATCCTTCTTCCTCCAACTTCTCGAGATCTTGTCGGATGGTGACCTCGGTGACGTTAAACAGTTTGCTCAGGTTGTTGACCTTGACATGCCCGTCTTCGCGAAGCATGGCGACAATCTTCTCCCTGCGTTGAGCGGCCAGTAGCATATAGATGAGGTTTTGTTTTAGCGGTGCAAATGTACTTCTTTTTTCTAATAAAAAAAAATTTTTCGGTGTTTTTTCTCTTTTTCAACCGAATTTTCTTCTTTTTGATGCAGTTTTTACCGAAAACGCTTGGAATTTTTGCGTCTTGCTTTTGTTTTCTTTCGCAATTTTTTGCATTCTTTAGTTGCTTTAAAACATTTATTTCGCGTCCAATATGTTAGAAAACGTTAATTATTGAAATATTATTTTCGTTTTCTTTCGTTTTTTGCTTTCGATTGACTATATTTGCAGCATGGAAACCGGCAGTTTATTCTTAATAATTAATAATGTATGGATAACCAAGCACTCAAACGAAAAGCTGAGCTCTTGAGAAAGAAGCTCATTACTCTCATCTATCAAGGTGGTACGGGGCATACGGGTGGAGATCTCTCCGTCCTGAATCTGCTCACCGTCCTTTATAACCACACACTGAATGTCAATCCCAGCGACCCGAAGATGCCCGATCGCGACCGTTTTGTTCTTAGTAAGGGGCATTGCGCCGAAGCCCTTTATACTGTACTTTGCGACAAGGGATTCATCGACCAAACAGAACTCGATGCCTATGGCACATGCGGCGCTCACCTCGGCGGTCATCCCGACAATAGCATCCCTGGAGTGGAAATCAACACGGGTGCCCTCGGTCATGGACTTGGCGTAGGTGTCGGCATGGCTTTGGGAGCAAAGATGGACCAGAAGAACTGGAAGACCTTCGTCGTGATGGGCGATGGCGAACAGGCCGAAGGCTCTATCTATGAGGCAGCGATGGCTGCCAACAAGTTTCATCTCGACAATCTGGTAGCCTTCATCGACCGCAATGGCTTGCAGATCTCCGGTTCGACCGAAAATGTGATGCCCCTCGAATCGATCTACGATCGTTGGACCGCTTTCGGATGGGACGTGAAGCAAATCAATGGTGACGACATCGACTCCATTGTGGCAGCTCTCGATGCCATCGATTGGAAGGGAGGCAAGCCTCACCTTTTCATCTCGAAGAGCACCAAGGGTCTGGGCGTAGGTTTCATGGAGAATGTGGCCAAGTGGCACCATGGTGTGCCCAATGCCGCACAATACGAAGAGGCTCTGCACGATATTGATATCCGCATTGCCAACTGTTAATTGTAAATTATTAATTGTTATTTGGAAATGAAAGAAATCAATAAGATACCATGCCGCAAGAGCATTACCAGCACCCTTGTTGAACTGGGTCAGAAAGATAAGGATATCGTAGTTGTCACTTCCGATGCCACGGGATCAGCCACGCTTGACGATTTTGCCAAGACTTTACCCCAGCAGTTTGTGGAGGTGGGTATCGCCGAGCAGAATTCGGTGGGCGTATCGGCAGGCCTCGCCTCTACGGGTAAGAAGGTGTTCGTCTTCGGTCCCGCCTGTTTCTATGTAGCCCGCAGCCTGGAACAGGTCAAGGTCGATATGGCTTATAGTCAGATGCCGGTAAAGATCATTGGCGTGAGCGGTGGTGTTGCCTATAGTCAGTTGGGCGCTACTCATCACAGCCTGCACGACATCGCCGTGTTGCGAACCTTCCCGGGCATCGAAATCTATCTGCCTTGCGATGCACGTCAGAGCCGCAAGCTGTGCCAGTTCCTCGTCAATCACAACAAACCCGCTTACGTGCGTGTTGGCCGCAATGCCGTGCCCGATGTCTATGATGACGACAATTTCGAATTCATTCCAGGCAAGGCCAATACCTTGCGCGAAGGCAACGACCTGACTCTGATCGGATGTGGCGAGACCGTGGCTCACTGTGTGGAGGCTGCCGACATGTTGGCCAAAGAGGGCATTCGTGCCCGTGTGCTCGACATGCACACGCTCAAGCCTTTCGACAAGGAGGCTGTCCTGAAGGCTGCTCGCGAGACAGGTGCTATCGTCACCGCCGAAGAGCACAGCGTTTTCGGAGGCCTTGGTGCTTCGGTAGCAGAAGTGACCGCACAGGAATGTCCTGTCAAGATGCGCATCCTTGGTGTTCCCGACGAGAACGTCATTCATGCCAAGCCCCTCGAGGTCTTCCACCACTATGGATTCGACTACGAAGGCATCTATAAGGCGGCGAAGGAGGTTCTGAAGGGTTAAGAAAGGTTCTGAAAGGTTCGAAAGGTTATGAAATATATCATTGCTATTGACCAAAGCACATCGGCTACCAAGGCGCTTCTCTTCGACGAGCAGTGCAAGTTGCTCGCGCGCTCCTCGGTGGCTCACCAGCAGTATTATCCGAAGGCCGGATGGGTGGAACATGATGCCGAAGAGATTTATGCCAACACCATCAAGGCCATCGGTCGGTTGCTCGAAGGCCGCGATCTCAATCCCGACAACTATACCCTCGCCATCACCAATCAGCGCGAGACCGTCGTAGCTTGGGACAAGCTGACAGGCAAGCCCGTCTATCACGCGCTGGTTTGGCAGGATACCCGTGGTGCCGAGCTGTGCCGCCAATGGCGCAAGCAGCCGGGCATGGAGCAATTGGTTGAACAACGTACGGGCTTGAAGGTTGATCCCAGTTTCTGTGCAAGCAAGATCTGCTGGCTTCTCGACAATGTTCCAGATGCTCGTGCCAAGGCTGAGGCCGGGGAACTTCTCTTCGGCACCATCGACTGCTGGCTCGTCTGGCGTCTGACCTCCGGCAGGACGTTTGCCACCGACTACACCAATGCCAGCCGCACCATGGTCTTCAACATCTATAAGCAGGCATGGGATGCCGACGTACTCAATGCCACTGGTATTCCTGTGGCAGCGTTGCCCGAACCACGTCCGTGCGATGCTCATTATGGCGAGACAACCGTCGAAGGCCTATTCAGTGCTTCCATCGAAATCGCTGGCGTATTGGGCGATTCGCATGGCGCACTGATTGGTCAGATGTGCTTCAGTGCGGGTACCGGCAAAGTAACCTATGGCACTGGCTCGTCGGTGATGCTCAATATTGGCGAAGAGCCTCACAAGGCTCCCGAAGGTCTCGTAACATCCATTGGTTTTTCGATTCTCGGCAAGACCTACTATGCCTACGAAGGCAATATCTACAGCACAGGTGCTACCCTGAAGTGGATGGCCGACCAGATGAAGCTCATCGGCAGCCCTGCCGAAACCGAAGCTATCGCTACCAGTGTCGAAAGTAATGGTGGTGTCTATCTCATTCCCGCATTTTCGGGCCTTGGGGCTCCATGGTGGCAGGATCAGGTGAAGGCTGCCATCGTCGGAATGACGTTCAATACCACTCGTGCGCACATTGTTCGTGCAGCAGTCGAGAGCATTGCTTATCAGGTGACCGATCTTGTGAAGGCTATGACCGCCACCACGGGCATCACTATCAGCGAACTTAGTGCCGATGGCGGTCCCACGGGCAACGGGTTCCTGATGCAGCTCCAGGCAGACCTGCTGGATGCAGACATCGTCTGCACCGATGTGGAGGACGCTTCGGCCTTGGGTGCTGTTGTTGTGAACGGTTTTGCACGCCAGGTATGGACTACTCCCGACGAGGTGAGCCGTCTGAAGAACATCATCAAGCGCATCACCCCCAACGCTACCGAAGCGACATCTAGCGATTATGCGGCTTGGCGCAAGGCGGTGGAGCATCTGATCAAATAACAATTAACAATGAATAATTAACAATTATATAATCCTTATAATATGAAAAACGGAAAAGTTTGTTTCGGCGTGATTATTGGCACACGCGCCTACTTCAACTCTGAACTCGCAAAAGACGTAAAGAAGCAGTTGCTCAAGACGCTCGACGAGAAAGGTTATGAATATGTCATCCTTCCCGAGGATGCTACCCCGACGGGTTCGAGCTCCATCGAGACACTCGAAGACGGCATCAAAAATGCTGAACTCTTCCGCGCACACCGCGACGAGATTGACGGCATCCTGGTGAGTCTTCCCAACTTCGGATATGAGATTGGTATCATCAATACCATCTTCCGTGCCGAACTGAACGTGCCCGTACTTGTGCAGGCTTGTGACGACGATAACGACAAGGTTGACCTCGACAGCCGTCGCGATGCATTCTGCGGCAAGATCTCGGTCTGCAACAACCTCTATCAGTATGGCATTCCCTTCTCGCTCACCAGCCTCCACACCTACAGCATCTATAGCGAGGAGTTCAAGAAGGACGTCGATAAGTTCGCTGGCATTTGCCGTGTCGTAGGAGGCCTGCGTCATTGCCGCATTGGCCAGATTGGCACACGCCCTCTCGGATTCAACACTTGCCGAGCTAGCGAAAAACTGTTGCAACGCAGCGGCATCACCGTCGTTCCTGCCGACCTTTCGGAGATACTGTTTGCAGCGCAGAAGATTACCGACGACGATCCCGCCTTGCTTGCCAAGCTGAAGGATATCCACGCCTATGCGAAGGTGCCTGCCGAATATCAGGAGAAGCTGCGCGTACAGGCTAAGTTCGGCGTTGCCGTCGAGGCTTGGGTTCGCGACAACAAGGTCGATGCCCTGGCACTTCAGTGCTGGGATTCGCTTGAACAGAACTACGGCTGTGCCCCGTGCATCACGATGGCCATGCTTGGCGATATGGGTATTCCTTGCGCCTGCGAAACCGACATCACGGGTGCTGTCTCGATGTTGGCTCTCCGTCTGGCTTCGGGCAATGCTCCTGCCTTGGCCGACTGGAACAACAACTTTGCCGACGACCGCAACAAGTGCGTATGCACTCACTGCGGCAACTTCCCGCGTTCATTCATCGGCAACAACGACCTCAAGCTCACCCCACTCGGCGTACTGGGACGCACACTCGGCAAGGTGCGCACCTTCGGCGCAGTGGATGCCAAGGTCAGCGAAGGTGAATTCACCTTCTTCCGTGTATCGACCGACGATGCTGCTGGCAAGATTCGCGCTTACGTAGGCGAAGGCAAGATCACCAACGATCCTTACGGAATGGATGGTTGCATCGCTGTTACCCAGGTTGATAACCTTCAGAAGCTGATGAAGCACATCTGTCGCAACGGCTTCGAGCATCATGTTGCCCTTGTGCGCAGCGATGTGGCCGACATCATTGCCGATGCCCTCGAGAACTATCTCGGATGGGATCTTTATGTGCATGAATAATTAGTTTTTTGCCATGCTCAGTCGTTCGATTTTTGCTTTTGTTCTCCTCGGAGGCATGGCCTTGTGTTTCACTTCGTGCAGTTCAAAGTACGAGGAGAAGCCGATGGGCCAGTATAATCTCGTGATTCAGAAGGGCGGTGCCACCCTCGGCTATTCGCCTCAGTCGGGTGTGCAGTTGCTCGAACAGGATGGATACAGGTTCAAGGACTTGAACCGTGACGGCAAACTCGACAAGTACGAGGACTGGCGTCTCACGCCCGAAGAGCGTGCCCAGGACTTGGCTGCCCAGTTGTCGGTCGAAGAGATTGCCGGCCTGATGCTCTATTCTGCCCATCAGTCCATTCCTGGTGTTTCGCGTTCGGGACACTTCATGGGCTCGACCTATAACGGCACAACCCTTGAGGAAAGTGGCTTGACGAGCGCCGACCTCACCGACCAGCAGAAGAAGTTCCTCGGCGAGGACAATCTTCGAGCCGTTTTGGTAACCACTGTCGAAAGTCCCGAGGTCGCTGCCAAGTGGAACAACAATGTGCAGGCCTACGTCGAAGGGCTGGGGCATGGCATCCCTGCCAACAATAGTTCCGACCCGCGTCACACCGTGTCGGCCGATGCTGAATACAACTATGGCGCTGGAGGCACTATCTCGTTATGGCCATCTTCGCTGGGCATTGCCGCCACCTTCGACCCTGCTGCGATGAAGCTGTTCGGTCAGATTGCTTCCCGCGAGTATCGTGCCTTGGGCATTGCCACTGCCCTCTCTCCACAGGTGGACATCGCTACCGATCCTCGCTGGAGCCGCTTCAGCGGTACTTTTGGCGACGATTCCAATCTTGCCACCGACATGGCTCGTGCCTATTGCGACGGATTCCAGACGTCGCCGGTCGACAAGTCGGTCGAAGGTGCCTGGGGTTATGAGTCGGTCAATGCGATGGTGAAGCATTGGTATGGCTATGGTGCACAGGAGGGCGGTCGTGACTCGCACTTCTGTTATGGCAAGTATGCCGTCTATCCAGGCAATAATCTTGAGGAACATCTGAAGCCTTTTACCGAAGGTTCGTTCAAGTTGGACGATGGCACGGGTATGGCTTCAGCCGTGATGCCTATCTACAGCATCCTCTGGAACCAGAGCCCGTTGGGTGAAAATGTGGGCGGCAGCTACAGCAAGTGGATGATTGCCGAGCAGCTTCGCGAGAAGTATCATTTCGATGGTGTGGCTTGCACCGACTGGAACATCATGTTCGACAACAACGCTGTCGAGAGTTTTGGTGGCATGTGCTGGGGCGTAGAGAATGTGCCCGTAGCCGAACGTCACTTCATGATTCTTGAGGCGGGTGTCGATCAGTTTGGCGGACAGAACGACAAGGGTCCTGTGCTCGAAGCCTATCAGATGTGGGTTGACAAGTATGGCAAGGAGAGCGCCGACCAGCGTTTCCAGAAGTCGGCTTATCGTCTTTTGCTCAACGTCTTTCGCGTAGGTCTGTTCGAGAATCCTTATCTTGATTCTGCTGAAACGACTGCCATTGTCGGTTGTCCCGAGTACATGGAGGCCGGTTATGACGTTCAGCAGAAGTCGGTGGTCATGCTTAAGAACCACAAGCAGACGCTTCCCGTGGCCGAGAAGAAGAACGTCTATGTCCCCAAGCGCCACTTTGTCCGTTCAATGGGCTTCTTCGGCCCGACGGGTGAGGACAAGTGGGACTATCCCATCAGCCTCGACCTTGTGAAGAAGTATTACAACGTGGTCGATGATCCGAAGGATGCCGACTTCGCCCTGGTGCTCATCAATGAGCCTTCGTCGGGTGGAGGTTACGATGTGGACGATCGCAACAAGGGCGGTAATGGTTATGTGCCCGTCAGCCTGCAGTACAATGACTATACTGCCACCTACGCCCGCAAGACCAGCATTGCTGGTGGCGACCCCAAGGAAAATTTCACCAACCGTTCTTATCGCGGCAAGACCGTCAAGACAGCAAACAAGGACGATATGAAACTCGTGCTCGACACCAGGAAACTGATGGGTAGCAAGCCTGTTGTGGTTGCCCTCAACACGGGTCGTCCTGTCGTGGTATCTGAGTTCGAGGGTGCGGCCGATGCGCTGTTGCTCACCTTCACGGTCGAGAATCAGGTGGTCCTCGACATCATCAGTGGCAAGGTGGAGCCTTCGGGCTTGCTCCCTATGGATATGCCTGTCAGCATGAAGGCTGTCGAAGAGCAGTACGAGGACGTGGCCCACGACTTCGAATGCTACAAGGATGCCGATGGCAATACCTATCGTTTTGCCTACGGTTTGAATTGGAGCGGCGTCATCAACGATGCCCGTGTGCAGAAATATGCTCATAAAGGGAAATGAAGGGATATTTAGTGATATTAAGGGATTTGAAGGGACATTGCCTATAGTTATCGAAATATAGTGCCCTATTAACTAATGTCCCTTAAAGTCCCTAAGTATCCCTTAAAATCCCTAAGTATCCCTAATTATAATCCATGCGCTCCTACGCCAAAATCCTCCTCCTTCTTCTCATCCCCATAGCCTTGGTCGTGGGGTATGCCTTGTCGTCGCTCGAGATTGGCTCGGGCGACGTCATGCTTGAAAAGGCGGACCTGTCGGGTGTAAGGCGGTTGTTCCCGATGTTTTTTGCCGAGTTGGACGAAACACTTCCTCCTTCATCGGCACCTATAGTGTCTATAGATACTATAGTTCCTATAGATATTATAGCTCCTATAGATACTATAGCTCCCACAGACACCACTACCCAGGACTCATTACTCACTCCCCCAAAAGAGGAGCCCATCAAGGAGATCAAGGTGCATAAGCCCGACTTCAACAAGTACCGTATCATGATCTTCGGCGACTCGATGCTCGAGTGGTTGGCCAAGCGCTTGTGTGACTATTCGCTTGAGAATGGCTACGACCTGTCGAGCATCATCTGGTACAGTTCTTCTACTAAGCTTTGGGCTACCACCGACACACTGCAATATTTTCTCGACCGCATCCAGCCCGACTACGTCATGCTTTGCCTGGGCGGCAACGAGTTGTTTGTTCGCGATTTGTCGAAGCGCGAGAAGTACATCGACGCCATCGTCAAGCGCATCGGCGACCGTCCTTTCCTCTGGATTGGTCCACCCAACTGGAAGAAGGACACGGGCATCAACGACCTTATTCGCCAGCGGGTAGGTGAGGGCCGCTTCTTCGACAGTCGAGACCTCGAACTCGATCGTGCCGAGGACAATATGCATCCTACGCGCAGTGCGGCAGCGCTGTGGATGGACACCATTGCCGTTTGGCTCAGTAGTTCCAAGGCAAGGCATCCGCTCAAGATGGATCGGCCCACCCAGTCGCGTCGCCGTGTCTATCACCAATATATGCTTCGTCCCCCACAATAGCCTATGTTGCTTTTCTCCGACATCACCTTTTGGATGGTCTTCATTTTCTTCCTGACCATCTATGCGTTCATCCGTCGTTACAGTCGGATGGGCATGGTGCTCTATGTCGCGGCGTTCAGCTTGTTGTTCTTCTATCTGGCCAACGGGTGGTTGATGGTGTTGCTACCTGCGGTGGCACTGGTGGCATGGTGGGCAGGCCGCATGTTGGCGACTATGCATCAGAAGAGAGGTGGCGCTGCGTCCCATTGTTGGAAAGACCGTCTAGTGCTCACATTGGCCATTGTTATCATCCTGCTTCCGCTTCTTTACTTCAAGTATTCTAATTTCTTCCTGTCGTCCATCAACGCTGTTTTCTCCAGCAACTTCGGTCTGCTCGATGTGGCGCTACCTGTCGGCATATCCTTTTTTACCTTTCAGGCCATCAGTTATGTGGTCGATGTCTATCGTGGCAGGTTCACGATGCAAGTCTCTCTGTTGGAGTTCCTCTTCTATCTCTCTTTTTTCCCCTTGCTTCTGGCAGGACCCATCACCCGAGCCCATGTCTTGTTGCCTCAGGTTCGCAAACCTGGTGCCATTTCCGAGCGGTGTCTCTATATGGGTCTGTGGCTTGTGATGATCGGTCTCGTCAAGAAGTGTGTGATTGCCGATTACATAGCCCAGTACAACGATTGGGTCTTCTCTAGCCCTGCCACCTATTCGGGCTTCGAGTGCGTGATGGGCATCCTCGGCTATACGGTGCAGATCTATTGCGACTTCTCGGGCTATAGCGACATAAGCATCGGCATTGCTGCGCTGATGGGTTTCCATTTGCTCGAAAACTTCTCGTTCCCCTACAGCGCTCCCTCTCCATCCGAGTTCTGGCATCGCTGGCACATCTCGCTCTCCACGTGGTTCCGCGACTATGTCTATATCCCGTTGGGGGGCAATCGTTGTTCGCGCGTACGTACCTATTTAAATAATATAATAACAATGCTTGTTGCCGGCCTTTGGCATGGGTCCACGTGGATGTTCGTGCTTTGGGGTGGCATCCATGGATTGGGACTCGTGGTGCATAAGGTATTTAAGCCATTGCTCAGTCGTGTGCCCGATAACCGTTGGACGAATGGTCTCGCCGTTGTCCTCACTTTCATCTTCGTGGCCATAGCTTGGGTCTTCTTCCGCAGCGAGAGCGTAGCATCGGCCTGTCAGTTGCTCTCACGTTCGGTCGTCGACTTCGACATCGCCTATCTCATCCCGTTTGTCAAGGCGCGCCCCTGGTGGTGCGTGCTCACCCTCGTCCCTCTTGCCGCGCAGGCCCTCGGCCGTCGTGGCTTCCAGAGGCTGCAGACCCGCTTCATTCTCTTGCCTTGGATCGTCAAGTTGCTCTTGTTTTTGCTCACCGTTCAGCTGATATTGCAGTTCCAGACCAGCAATGTCCAGCCTTTTATCTATTATCAGTTCTGATTTTTTACTATTCACGCTACGTTTTTCAACACGATTTCAAGCGTTATCGATTGCATTTTTGTCATACATATGTGCCAAACAAGTCTTTTGTTTGGCCTTTTTCGTGGGAAAATGCACTTTTTTTGAAAAAAGTCTGCAAATAATTTGGAGGCACACGAAAAATCCCCTATCTTTGCACCCGCTTAAACGATGAGACGGTAAGTCGAGCGGTTAAGCGACGATCTTTGAAAGAGTGAAATCTTGACAAAGCGTTACTGATAAGTCAGTAACCTGCAAGCA
>Ga0256407_10001492_pt1 | contig 49041 bp, 50 predicted proteins | sample RumenRJG_04DNA_FD_193489 | JGI IMG/M metagenome (GOLD analysis project Ga0256407, IMG submission 193489) | Bovine rumen microbial communities from Lethbridge, Alberta, Canada - RJG_04 | ecosystem: Host-associated > Mammals > Digestive system > Stomach > Rumen | place: Canada: Alberta...
ACTGCCTGCAAACAGGTGTATAACAAGACGGACAAACTGCCTTCGGTGTTCGACCTGAACAAACTGACCACCAGAATGAGGAACAACTCCTCCTTCATCGGCGGGGCGTATTCCACCACCCTCCTTTCCACGGCATCACAGGTCGTTCAGGCCTGCAAGAAAACTTTGGATACCCACAAGAGAGAAGGCGGGACGCTGACCTTTGAACCGTATATGTTCAGGATGCGCGGAGACCACTTTCCCAGATACCGCACCGGAGGGGGCTCCGGCTCGTTCACGTATCCCAGCACTCGCGACTTCGCCGTCGTCACGGAGAAGCGCAACGGGAAGAAGAGGCGCTTGCTGAAGCTGGGAAAGGTCCCGGGCTCATCAGGTGCTACAACCAGGAGACAAGGATCGACGGGAAGATCAAGACCTGTACGATCAAACAGAAGGACATGGGCAGCCATTACGAGTACTATGCCTGCATATCCTACGAGGAGACACCCAAGCCGTACAAGGATCCTCTCAAAGGTCCCGTAGGAGTGGACCTAGGTATCTCCAACATCGCCGCCCTTTCCGACGGTACCAGGTTCCCTAACGACCGCATCTTCGCCAGGATGTCGAAGAAGGTCGCCAAGATACAAAGGCAGATGAGCCGTGCCCTGTACGGCTCGGAACGTTACGATAAGTTACAAACTAAATTAAATCACACATACGGGAAGATAGAGAACCACAGGAAGAACAACATAGAGAACATCTCCGCTTATATCGTGAAGAACCACGATTTCATCGGGATGGAGAATCTGTCGGTCAAGGCCCTCCGCAATAAATCGGAGAACAGATTCATGACCAACGGATACAACGACGCATCACTGGGAGCACTCATCAGAAGGATAAAGGACAAGGCTTCGAGCGCCGGTCGCGAGATAATCCTTGTGCCTCCCAAGGATACGTCGCAGCTGTGCTCGAAATGCGGAAGCATGGTGAAGAAGGATCTCGGCGTGAGGGCACACGTATGTCCTCACTGCGGGTACACGGAGGACCGGGACGTGAATGCATCCCGCAACGTATTCCAACGTGCCCTCAGGCTGAAGATCCAAGGGATGGGCCGGCCATCCCTGTCCCGGTAAGGGACGGAATAGCCGGGCGCCCCGAGGTGCACCGGCACGGTAGTCCGACAGTCATCTCGTTGATAACAGTCGAACTCGGGCTTTTATAGGATTCACACCATATCCTGGAGTGATACCATGGCATACGACGAGGACACCGCAATCACACTTTGGCCCGAATACTTCGATTCCAAACGTACCCGCGCACAGGGCAGGAAGCTCCCCAAGGAGCTCTGCGTGGAGAGGCCCTCGCTCGATATGATCGCCAAAGGTGCGGTACTCCTCGATCTCGAATTCGAGATCTACGAGGACAAGAGCTACCCCGGCAACTGGGCCGCCAAGAACGGATGCGTCCGTGTCGAGAAAGGCAAGATGAAGAAGACCCAGATTCTCGCCGAGGTAGGCAAGATCCTGGTCCAGAATCAGGCCTGAAGTATGATTTCCAACCTTGATGCCAAGGTGATGGATGCCAATGCGGAGGCATTGGGCATCAGTGTCGAAGCCCTCATGGGCAATGCCGGTAAAGCCGTCGCCGATTATCTGATAGAGAACTACCATGGCAAGAGATTCGCCTTTGTCTGCGGCCACGGCAACAACGGAGGCGACGGATTCGCTGCAGCGGGACAGATGAAAGAGGAGAACGTACGCATATTCCTCATCGACCCCGTCGAAAAGATCAGGTCCCCTGTCGTAAAAGGATATCTAGATAAGAGCGGAATCAAGCCGGAACCGCTTCCCCACAGTTTTTCCGACGTGGATGTCCTGGTGGACTGCGGTCTCGGAACGGGACAAAACGGGGATCTCCGCGAGGCTTACGCTGATTTCGTATTCCAATCGGACGGATTCGACGGTGTCAAGATATCGGTAGATATGCCGACAGGATTCGGTTCCAATATCCGCTTCTGCCCTGACATAACGCTGACACTGCACGATGTGAAGCAATTCATGGAACGCAAGAACTGCGGAAACATCGTGGTACTCAACATAGGCATGCCCGAAGAGGCCTCGGATCAGACCGGCCCGGGAGACTTCCTCAGATATCCGATTCCCGAAAAGAACAGTCATAAGGGGCGCAACGGGGAGCTCCTCATCATCGGCGGAGGACCGTATTTCGGCGCTCCCGCCCTGGCAGCCATGGCCGCACTTCGTATCGGAACAGATCTGGTTACCGTGGCAGTACCCGAATCGGTGTATCACGAGGTCGCATGCACCAACCCCACCCTCATGGTCCATAAGGTCAGCGGAGACCATTTCAAGATGTCACATTTCGAGGAACTCTCCGATCTGGCGGTAAGATGCGGATGCGTCCTCATCGGACCTGGCATAGGCACCGATCCTGAGACCGTAGAATTCGTAAAGGCGTTCGCGAAAGAATGCAGCGTACCCATGGTAGTGGATGCTGACGGACTCAACGCACTCGGAAAGAAATACAAAGCGCCTCACCGTTATGTGATCCTCACCCCCCACCACAAGGAATACGAGCGCATCGGAGGTAAGGAGGACGATGTTTACATCCGTGCCAATGTCATCGGATGCACCATTCTGCTGAAGGGTCCGACCGACCTCATCAGCGACGGCAAACGTCTCATGTACAATAAAACCGGATGTGCCGCGATGACCGGTGCCGGAACAGGCGATGTGCTCGCAGGCATCACCGCCGGACTCCTGTCCAAGGGCATGGAACCCTATGATGCCGCATGCCTGGCGGCATACATCTCCGGCAAGGCGGGGGAGAAGGCTTTTGAAAAGAGGTCCTACGGCCTTATCGCCACCGATGTGGCAGATTGCATATCGGACGTGCTCCTCGAACATCTGAACGGCAGGAACTGAAGATGTCCATCCAGCCTGTCCCCGGGATTCCCGCACTCAAAGTGGATGAAACGCTCGTTATCGGCGACCTCCACATCGGTGTCGAGGCCCATCTGGGGAAGAAGGGCGTGCATCTCACCTCCCGTACCGACCGCATGATCGATTCCGTGCTGGAAGCCGCCGGGACGGATGTCGACCGCATCCTCATGATCGGCGATATCAAGGATTCCGTGCCCGGTTCCACCAAGCAGGAATACCGCGAGATCCCCATGTTCTGCGACAGACTGCTCTCCCATTTCTCCGAGGTGGGCATCGTCAGGGGCAATCACGACACTTCCATCGAGGAATTCGTCCCCGGAGCGGTGCGCATATACCCTGCTTCAGGCGCCCGCATAGGAAATGTGGGGTTCATCCACGGACACACCTGGCCTTCCGCCGAGGTGATGGCATGCAGGACCCTGGTCATGGGCCACGAGCATCCTACCGTGCTCTTCAAGGACGGAGTGGGGGCCCAGACCTCCGAACCGTGCTGGCTGAGGGGCAACTTCACCAGAGCCTCGGACGATAGATACGAGAAACTGCCGGAGAACTTCATCGTGGTTCCCGCTTTCAACAGACTGCTGGGAGGCTCACCGGTGAACGTTATCGGCAGCGCCCTGCTGGGTCCCATCCTCAACTCGGACCTTCCCGATCTGGAGAACGCCCACATTTATCTCCTGGACGGTCTCGACCTCGGCAGGAGGGGCGATCTCATGGTCAAGAGCAACCGCTACAAGAAATGGAACGATGACGAGAACTCGCCCCGTCACAGCGCGCTCTGATTTTTTTTTTAAAAAATATCGGCACTACTACCGCTGAGATATGCTGAAATATGAGGGGATGCAGACGAACTGCCTTCCCCTTAAGGGGTTTGAAGAGGGGCTTGCGCCCCTTTTGAAGGGTTTCAGTTCCTGGTGATGGTGTCGTAGACGGATCCGTCAGCGTTCCTGAGCTCGACAGTCAGAGGCATCTGGCCGGGCAGACTGTGGGTAGCGCAGGAGTTGCAGGGATCGTATGCCCTGAAGGCCATCTCGCACATGTTGAGGAGTCCGGGGGAGACCTCGAAGTTGTGAATGAGGGCCTTTGCGACCTTTGCGACGTCCATGCAGATGGGTCCGTTGTTGTTGGTGGTTCCGACAACAAGGTTGCATGCGGTGACGATTCCGTTCTCGTCGCAGGTGTAGTCGTGGGTAAGGGTTCCACGGGGTGCCTCGACGCATCCGACTCCGCGTCCTCCGGGGACGAGGTCGGTCTGCTTGATGTTGGCATCGGTGAGCTTGTCGGAGTTGGCATCCTCGCGGAGCTTCTCTGCTGCGTAGAGCAGCTCGATGAGCCTTGCCCAGTGGGTGGCGAGGGTGAACTGCACAGGCTTTCCGTCGGGGGACAGGGTGGACCTGAACTCCTGAAGTGCCTCGTTGGCGAGAGGAGTGGAGATCTCGTCGCAGACGTTGATCCTGGAAAGAGGGGTTGCACGGTACAGACCGCTCTCGGGTCCGTCGACAAGTCCCTTGTATCCGGGGTTCCTCAGGTAGGGGAACTTCTCGTAGGACCAGGGCTCGATTGCCTCTCCGATGTGGTCGAGGTAGTCGAAGGCGTCGTAGAGGTCGACCTCCTTTCCGTCCTGGTTCAGCACGCGGACCTTACCGTCGTGGAACTCGAGCTGTTTCTTTCCGTTCTTCTCGTTGACGAGTCCCATCATGTAGGTCTCGTGGTAGTAGAGATCCTTGTTGGTGATGATGTCAACGTACTCCTTGTTTGCAAGGACGACGTCGTGGAACACCTTGAGGGAGGTCTGTGCGAAGTCGACGAGTCCGTCAGCGTAGCTGCGGATCTCTGCTGCCTCTTCGTTGCTGATTGCCTTGGAAACTCCTCCGGGAACTCCCATGACGGGGTGGGTTGCCTTTCCACCGATGATCTCCTGGATCCTCTGTGCGTTGGCACGGGCTTTGAGGACTGCTCCTCCGAGCTCGAGTCCGACAGCGGCGACGACTCCGAGAACGTTCCTCTGGGCTGCAGGTGCTGCGGGTCCGCAGACGAAGTCTCCAGCTGCGAGGGCGTAGAAGTGTGCGATGTGGGAGTGCACGAAGTGTGCCTGGTAGAAGGTATCCCTGATGTGGAACGCTGCCTCGGTGGGCTTTGCGTTGTAACATCCGTCGATGGCCTTGGTGGATGCGAGGTGGTGTGCACCGGGGCAGACACCGCAAAGCCTTGCGGTAATCTGGTTGAGCTCGGTGACTCTCCTGCCGATGCAGAATCTCTCGAATCCCCTGACCTCGGGGACCTGCCAGTATGCGTTCTTTACGTCTCCCTTCTCGTCGAGGAAGATTTCGATCTTTCCGTGTCCCTCGAGACGGGTGATAGGGTCAACAGTCACGCGGTTGCCGGTGACTTTCTGTTTCTCGTCCCAAATAATTGGTCCTGCCATTTTTCTTCCTCCTTATGCCTTCTCTTCGACAACGGTCCTCTGGATGAGGGACTTTCCGACGGTGTATGCGTAGAAGTATCCCAGGGGATCCTTGATTGTCTTCATGATTTCGATGATCTGCTGTTCGTCGCAAGTGGGATCGTCGTCCAGTACGGGGAACAGGGATGCGATTGCGGTAAGTGCGGATGCACCGTGCTCCTGAACGAGCCTGGTGGGTCCGTAGCATCCACGGCAGGGCTGGCCGGCCTTGGTGCACTTTGCGTTGCATCCTCCGACGGTTGCGGGTCCGAGGCAAAGGATTCCCTGATCCATGAGGCACTTCTCGGGGTCGACGTTGACCTGGTAGGGCTCGTAGATCTTGGTGATCCTTGCGTACTCCTTCTTCCTGGGGCACTCGTCACAGAGACATTTCTCGGTGACTCCGATCTCGGCTCCCTTCGGGGGCAGGGCGACGCCGTTGTAGACGAAGTCGACAACTGCCTTCAGAAGGTGGGAGATGGACTCCTGCTGGGGAGGGCATCCGGGGATGTAGTAGTCCACATCGATGACCTGGTCGAGGGCCTTGACGGTGTCGTAGACAACGGGGAGGGTAAGGGTTCCCTCGGGCACCTGGATCTTGGTCTGGGGGACGACTGCCTTGTCGGCGTGGTAGTCCTTCTGGAAGTTGGCGGAGGTGGGGGTCTTGGTGTAGACGTAGTCGAGGATCTCGGAAGCTCCTCCGGGAACCAGGTTGGCCAGGGAGGGGGTTCCTCCGAACATGGCGCAGGTTCCGTAGGCGACGACGAGGACAGACTTCTTCCTGAGGAGTTTTGCCATGTGCTCGTTCTCGGAGTTCCTGATTGCACCGTTGATGAGGGAGACAGTGATTGCTCCATCGTCGAGTGCCTCGATGTCCTTCTCCTTTCCATCGACTGCGATAGGCCACATGACGATGTCTGCGAACTGTGCGATGGTCAGAACCCTCTCGTTGGTGTCGAGGATGGAGACATCGCATCCACCGCAGGCTGCGGTCCAGTAGATGGCGATCTTGATCTTACCGCCGGCGGGTGCAGGGGGGAGGAGCTCTCCCAGGTCTGCTGCGGGGTAGGGGTTGAAGCCGGTCTTGGAGGTGGGCTGTCCAGCGTTGGCAACTGCTGCCTTTGCAGGTGCAGGTGCTGCGGCTGCTGCCTTGGGGGCCTCCTCGGCTTTGGCGGGCTCTGCGGCCTTTGCCTTGTTCTTTTTCTTGAATCTGTCGAAGAATCCCATTTTCACTCCTCCTTGATTGCGACTGCGTTGGTGAGCATGTCCTTCTGCTTCTTGGACTTCACAGGGGTGGGTCCGAGAGCCTTGATGGTGTCGACGAATTCGACAACGGTCTTCTGGAATTTCTCTCCCTCGGAAGCGGAGACCCACTGAAGCAGGAGCCTCTTGGGGTCGAATCCGTACTGCTCGAGGACGAGCCTGATCAGTGCGATCCTCCTCCTGGCCCTGTAGTTACCGCCGATGTAGTGGCAGTCTGCAGGGTGGCATCCGAGAACCATCACGCCGTCTGCTCCTTTGGAAAGGGCCCTGAGGATGAACTCGGGGTCGATCCTTGCGGAGCACATGGTCCTGATGATACGGAAGTTGGGGGGCATCTGACGCCTTCCGACTCCTGCGTTGTCAGCACCGGCGTAGGAACACCAGTTGCAGCAGAAGGTCACGATGAGGGGTTCAAAGTTGTCTGCCATTTGTATCACTCCTTCTCCATTACGGGGTCAAGCAGAGCATCGATCTCTGCGATAATCTGTGCGTTCCTGAATCCGCGCTGCTCCATTGCTCCGGAGGGGCATGCTGCTACACAGCATCCGCATCCCTTGCAGAGACCTGCGTTGACGGAGGACACGGGGTTTCCGTCGGGGCCGATGACGATGGAGATAGCGTTGTACTCACAGCATCCGACACAGGTTCCGCAACCGTTACAGTTGTTGGGGTTGGAGACAGATGCGGTGATACCCTCGGACACGAGGTGGTCCTTGGTGATGATGGTGAGCATCCTGGAGGCTGCTCCGGATCCCTGGGCGATGCACTCGTCCATGAACTTGGGCCAGTGTGCGGCTCCTGCAACGAAGACTCCCTCGGTTGCGAAGTCGACGGGCCTGAGCTTCTGGTGGGCCTCGAAGTAGAATCCGTCCTTGGAGATGGGGACCTTGACCATAACGGCGAGCTTCTCCTTCTCCTCCCTCATGGGTGCGATACCGACTGCGAGAGCGAGGGTGTCGACGGGGATCTTGACCTTCTCTCCGAGAGTGGTGTCGTATGCCTCGACGAAGTTGCCGTCGTATGCGGGCAGATCGTTGTCGTTGCAGCGCCTGAGGAACCTGACTCCGAGAGAGGATGCCTCGTAGTACATGTCCTCACGGAATCCATAGGTCCTGATGTCCTTGTGGATGATGGTGACGTTGGCGGTGGGGTCCTTCTTCTTGATTGCAATCGCGTTGCGGATGGATGCAGCGCAGCAAACACGGGAACAGTAACCGACCTTCTCGTTCCTGGAACCGACGCACTGGATGAAGACGACGTTCTTGCCCTGGAACTTGCCAGCGTTAATCTCCTTCTCGAGCTCGACGTAGGTCTTGACCTTGGGGTCAGATCCGTAGTTGTACTCGACGGGTTTGTACTGGGCTGCTCCGACTGCGAACTCGACTGCACCGACGGGGGTCTCGGTTCCGTCCTCGAGGACGACGCGGAAGTTACCGACGTATCCGGGGATCTCCTTGACCTTTGCGTTGAGGTGGACGGTGATGTAGGGGCAGTTCTCGATCTTCTTGATGGTCTCAGCAAGGAACTCGGAGACGAGCTTTCCGTCCTCTGCGTGGGTGAAGTTGGTGGCGAATCCTCCGAGGTGGTCCTCGCGCTCGAAGATGTGAACAGGGATCTTCTGGGCGGCGATGTCCAGAGCGGTGGTCATACCGGTGATACCTCCACCGATGACGGCTGCGGCCTGGGTGACGGGGATCTCAGCTCCCTCGAGAGGCTCGAGGAGGCATGCCTTTGCGATGGCCATCCTGACGAGGTCCTTTGCCTTCTCGGTTGCTGCCTCGGGGCTGTGCATGTGGATCCAGGAGCACTGGTCACGGATGTTGGCCATGTTGTAGAGGTACATGTTGAGTCCACCGTTCCTGCATGCTTCCCTGAAGAGGGGCTCGTGGGTCCTGGGGGTGCAGGATGCGACGACGACCCTGTTGAGGTCGTAGTCGGTGATGAACTGGGAGATCTCGTTGAGGGTGTCCTGTGCGCACGCGTATTTGGTCTCTTTAGAGACAACGACGTGAGGCAGGGACTCTGCGTACTTGGCGACCTCGGGTACGTTCACGACGGAACCGATGTTGATACCGCAGTGGCAGACCCAAACACCGATCCTGGGCTCCTTTCCGGAGACGTCCTTCTCAGGGGGGTACACCTTGGGCTTGCAGGGCTCCCAGCTGGGGTCGTTGACGATGTTGGCACCGGCCTTGGCGGCTGCACCGGATGCCTCTGCGACGGAGGTAGGAATGTCCTTGGGTGCTGCGAATGCACCGGTGACGTAGATTCCGGGCCTGGTGGTCTCGAGGGGGTTGAAAACGGTGGTCTTGGCGAATCCGTACTGGTTGAGCTCGATTCCGAGAACCTTTGCGAACTCCTCTGCTCCCTCAGGGGCCTCAAGACCGATGGAGAGAACGACCATATCGAAGGTCTTGGAGACACCGTTGTTGTCCTTGTCGGTGTAGTTGACGATGACCTGTTTGGTAACGGGGTCTTCCTCGAGGTTGGAGACACGTGCACCGCGGTGCATGTGGATGCCGTACTCGGTCTCTCCGCGGATGATGTAAGCCTCGAACTCCTTTCCGTAGGACCTGATGTCCATGAAGAAGATGTCCTCGTCGACGTCTCCGTGCTCCTTGGTGATCATTGCCTGCTTGGTTGCGTACATACAGCAGACGGAGGAGCAGTACTGCCTCCATTTCTTCTTGTGGGACCTGGAACCGCAGCACTGAATCCATGCGACGGACTTGGGGCCCTTGGTTGCCTCGTTGTGCTTGTCGGGTACGCCCCACTTGTCCTTGACGATGGTGGAGGGTACGGGGATGTGTCCGTCGAAGGGTCCTGCTGCTCCCTCGAGCCTCTCGTACTCGATGGCAGTGACGACGTTGGCGATCCTTCCGTAGCCGTACTCGGTTGCGGCCTTTGCGTCCCAGACGCTGAATCCGCAGGCGGCGATGACGGATCCGACCTCGATGGTCTCGATCTTCTCCTTGTCATCGTAGTGGATGGCATTCTTTCCGCAGGTCTTTGCGCAGACACCGCACTTGCCATCGAGGATCATCTTACACTTGGTAGGGTCGATGAGTGCTTTCCTGGGGACTGCCTGAGCGTGGGGGATGTAGATTGCCCTCCTGGTGGTCAGTCCGTAGTTGAACTCATCGGGGATGCCCCTGGTGGGACATTTTGCGACACAGTCACCGCAAGCGGTACAGGACTCCTCGTCGACGTACCTGGCTTTCTTCTTCAGGGTGACGGTGAAGTTTCCGGCCTCTCCCTCGATCTTCTCGACCTCGGTGTAGGTCATGAGAGTGATGTTGGGGTGTCCAGCTGCATCGGCCATCTTAGGCGACAGGATACATGCGGAACAGTCGTTGGTCGGGAAGGTCTTGTCGAGCATACACATCGTTCCACCGATCGTGGGCAGCCTGTCCACGAGGTAGACATGGATGTTTCTGTCTGCAAGGTCCAGGGATGCCTGAATACCGGCAATTCCTCCGCCAATCACTAGTGCAGATTTGGTTGTCATTTTATGCCTCCGTTCCCAATTGTTGGTTGGAATGATTAATAAGAAGGCGGGCATTATTAAAACCCTTATCACAATATCTTTAAATACTATAAACAGGTTTAAAAGCACCTTTTCCTACGAGTCGAAATTCTTCTCGAACAATATTTAGGGTCGTCAAAATTTTTAATGGCCAGCATTCGAAAACCGATGCAGAAAACGGGTTTTTACAAAAGGTTAATTCAACCATTTTTTGAGTAGGAAAATTGACATACGAATTATCAAATTCGTATACGATTTAGGTTTTTCCTAAATTTTTCGGCGGGAGTCGAAACGATAATAAACTTTATAATCCATCAGCATCACGATATGAGTACCGCTCTTTTGCTGGCACTATTGATTTGGATGGTCGTTATTGCAACCATCGCGATCGAGCTCTACATCCACCGCTACAGGCTCTTCCTGCGCCCCTCATCAGGGAAAATCCAGCACTTTTTACACCCTCTCCCCTACCCGGAGGAGGGCGAGGACTCGGCATTTTGTAGCCTCTGCCACGGCAAGCTCGGGACCTCCGAAATAGCGGTCTGCGCCTGCGGAAGGAAGTTCCATCCCGACTGCATCAGGGAGTCGGAATGCCCCGGCTGCGGTAACGATCTGCGCCACATGTCGGTACGCAAACCCTCGGTGTTCATGTGCCCCCAATGCCTGGTCCCGGCCCCCGGCGGACTGTGCCCGGAATGCGGTGCCGCCTACCCTCACGGCGACGGGACCTTCCGGTGCGCTGAGTGCGGATCGAACGTCCTCCCGTCGGAACTTACCTGCCGCAGATGCGGATGCAGGTACGTGGCGAGGAGAACCAACGGTTATAAGCCCCGGTAACGTTGGAGGCTGCAAGATGACAGTCAAATCGAAGCGCGGAAGGAGGAGGTACCTGGTCTTCACGGTACCCGAATCCGCCTCCCGCGAGAGCATGATTCGTAGCATCCCCGGCGGCAAGAGGTTCAACGTCATCCAGTGCGCCGAGGGCATGGCCATCGTGCGCTGCGCCCCCGACGAGATCGAGGAGTGCACCGGGGCCGTGAAGGCTGCCGTGCCCTCCGCTGAACTGGTCACCGTTTCCGGCACCCTGAAGACCCTCAGGGACCGCTATCCCGTGCTTAAACGCAACGCCCCTCCTAAGCCCTCCCGCGCCCCGAAACCCAAGGCCTGAGGGTCCCTCCTTTTACGATAAAATAAATAGGGCTACGCAAGTTCTCCCCCCAAGAGGAATCTAAATGCAACCAGGACAAATGGCATATGATCGGGGAATCACCGTTTTCTCCCCCGACGGAAGGCTGTTTCAGGTGGAATACGCCCGCGAGGCCGTCAAGAAGGGAACGACGACCATCGGCATCAAGTTCAAGGACGGCGTAATTCTCATCGTCGATAAGAGGGTCTCCAGCAAACTCGTGGAGAAATCTATCGAAAAAATCTACGACATCGACGAGTACATCGGATGCGCCAGCTCCGGACTCGTGGCAGATGCCAGGATCCTCGTGGACGACGCCAGGAAAGAGGCTCAGATCCACAAGGTCAACTACGGCGAGAACATCGGCGTGGAAATGCTCACCAAGAAGGTCTGCGATTACGAGCAGAACTTCACCCAGTACGGCGGGGCCCGTCCCTTCGGAACCTCCCTGCTGGTAGCGGGAACCGACGACGTCGGAATCCACCTCTTCGAGACCGACCCCTCGGGCGCCCTCGTCGCCTACAAAGCGACCTGCATCGGCTCCGGCCGCCCCGTGGTCATGGACATCCTCGAGAAGGAGTACAAGGACGACATGACCTACGATGCCGCCCTCAAGCTCGGACTCAAGGCACTCTCCACCGCCATCGACGAGAAGCTCAAGGCGGACTCCATCGAGGTCGGAGTGGTCCGCACCGACGCGAAATTCAGAAGGCTCACAGAGGATGAGATGGCCAAGGCCCTCGCCAAGACCGCCGACAAGCCCAAGGCATCCTCCAAGAAGACCGAGAAGGCCTGAAGGCTGGTAGTTTGGTCGAGCTCGACGATGCGATAATCGCCAGATTGGAGAGCCACGGCGAGAGGTTCGAGATCCTTCTCGACCCCGTCGCCATGGACGAGATCAAGAAAGGTAAGGAGATCGATCTAAGCGAATATCTGGCAGTGGAGGATGTGTTCAAGGATGCCCACAAGGGCACCCGCCCCGAGAAGTCGAAGATCAACGAGGTCTTCGGTACCGAGGACATCATCGCCATCGCCAAGCACATCATCGAGAAGGGTGAGGTCCAGATGACCACCGAGCAGCGCAAGGAGCTGGTCGATGCGAAGAAGAAGCAGATCATCGCCTACATCGCTGCCAACGCCATCAACCCCCAGACCAAGCTGCCCCACCCCCCGCTCCGTATCGAGCTGGCCCTCGAGGAAGGCAAGTTCCACGCGGACATCTCCCGTCCCTTCGACAAACAGGTCGAGGACGCCATGAAGGTACTCCGCCCCCTGCTGCCCATCCGTTTCGAGAAGAGCCGCATCGCCATCAAACTTCACGGCGACGACTACGGAAGGTGCTACGACGACCTCATCAAGTACGGTATGGTCGAGAGGGAGGAGTGGGCCGCCGACGGTTCGTGGATCGGGCTCATGGAGGTCCCCGCGGGACTCCTGCCCGAACTCCAGGAGAAGCTCAGACAGAAGACCAAGGGGACCGCCTCGGTCAAGCTGCTGAGCGCATGATTACATTCAAGAGTGATAAAATGGAAAAAAGAAGCGCCAGAAGGACACGTGAGATCGTGATCCCCGGAGACGTGCTCGGCAACGCTGACGAGTACAAGGCCGGAGAGAACGCTTACGAGCTGGACGGCAAGATCCGCGCCAACGTTATAGGAACCAAGACCTATACCAACGACGCGGTAGGAGTTACCGTGATGGGCGGATTCTACATGCCCGTCACCGGCGATACAGTCATAGGAATAATCAACGACGTGGGTCCCTCCAACTGGATGCTGGACATCAACGCCCCCTACCCCGCGCCCCTGCATGTCAGCGAGGTGCCCTGGAAGGTGGAGTTCGGTGACACCTCCAGGTTCCTGACCGTGGGCGACGTCGTCCTGCTGAAGATCCTCATGGTCGACGAGAGCAAGAAGATTCAGGTCACCATGAAGGATTCCGGCCTCAGGAAGATCGAGGGCGGACAGCTGGTGGAGATCTCCTATTCCAAGATCTCCAGGGTCATCGGCAAGAGCGGATCCATGATCCAGATGCTGAAGAACATGACCGACTGCCGCATTTTCGTCGGCCAGAACGGAAGGATCTGGATCGACGGAGACGGAGAGAACGTGGATGTCGCCGCAGAGGCGATCAGAATTATCGAGAGAGAGTCCCGGTCCGCCAACCTCACGGACAGGGTCAGGGAGTTCATCGAGAAAAGACTCCCGCAGTCCGAAGAGGACGAAGAGGAGGATTCCGAATGAGCGGACATACAGACATGGTATTGGTAAACGAGGACGGCATCAGGATCGATGGCCGTAGGATTGACGAGAAAAGGCCCATCAAGATCGAGGCGGGCGTCCTGAAGAACGCGGACGGTTCCTGCTACCTCGAGATCGGCAAGAACAAGGTCCTGTGCGCCGTATACGGCCCCAGGGAGTGCAAACCCAGGCACCTGCAGGACCCCACCAAGGCCGTCGTCCAGGTCAAATACAACATGGAAGCCTACTCCGTCACCGACAGGAAGAGGCCCGGAACCGACAGGAGGTCCGTCGAGATCTCCAAGCTCATCGCCGAGGCCCTCGAGAATGTCGTCCAGACCGAGCTCTACCCCCGCGCATCCATCGATGTGTACATCGAGATCCTCCAGGCCAACGCCGGAACCAGGTGCGCCGGACTCACCGCCGCATCCGTGGCACTCGCCGACGCAGGAATCCCCATGAGGGACCTGGTGCCCGCCATCGCCTGCGGAAAGGCGGACGGCAACGTCCTCCTCGACCTCAACAAGGAAGAGGACAACTACGGACAGGCCGATGTGCCCCTCGCCATCGTCCCCTCCACCGACGAGATCGTCCTACTCCAGATGGATGGCAACATGACCAGGGCCGAACTCGACCACGGACTCGACATGGCCTTCGCGGCCGCCCACGAGGTCTACGAGATCCAGAGGGACGCGCTGAAGAGGCGCTACACCGAGATGTCCAAGAAGGAGGGTGATTCCGATGAGTAACTACGTAACTTCACAGATCAAGAGAGACCACCTCATGAACCTCCTCGCAGAGGGCAGGAGGGAGGACGGCAGGCAGCTCGACGAGGTCAGGAAGATCACCGTCGAGACCGGCGTCATCGAATCCGCCGAGGGTTCCGCCAAGGTCAGCCTCGGAAACACCACCGTCATGGCGGGAATCAAGATCATCCCCGGAGCACCCTACATGGACGCCCCCGGAGACGGAGTAATCACCACCGGTGCAGAACTCATCCCTCTGGCACACGCCAGCTTCGAGCCCGGACCTCCCAGCGAGGACGCCATCGAACTCGCACGTGTGGTCGACCGCGGTATCCGCGAGTCCGGAATGATCGATGTCAAGAAACTCTGCATCAAAGAGGGCGAGGAGATCTGGATGGTCTTCATCGACATCTACGCTCTCGACTACGACGGCAACCTCTTCGACGCATGCAACCTCGCTGCTGTATGCGCCCTCAGGTCCGCCAAGGTCCCGTGGAAGCAGTACGGAAAGGGCGAGGAGGACCTCCCCCTGCCCGTCACCTGTCTCCCCATCTCTGTAACGGAGTGCAAAATAGGTAATGATTTAATAGTAGACCCTAATTTCGACGAAGAAGCGATAGCTGCAGCCCGTCTGACGGTTACAACCGACGACGATGGCAACTTCAGGGCCATGCAGAAGGGCGGCAGGGGATCCATTACCCGCAGCGACCTGTCCCTGTGTCTTGACAGGGCCGTCGAAATCGGTAAACAGATCAGAAAAATCATTGGGTGATTAAAAATGTCAAAGAGAACTGAGAAAGCAGGAACAGCAGGCAGGTTCGGAGCAAGGTACGGAGTCGTTGTCCGCAACAGGGTCAAGGCAATCGAGGCCCACGAGAAGGCAAAGCACGAGTGCCCCAACTGCCACCACATGAACGTCAAGAGGGTCTCTGCCGGAATCTGGCAGTGCAGCCGCTGCGGCAACAAGTTCGCAGCCGGTGCATACAGCCCTAAGATCAAGAGGGCAGAGGACATGTCCACTGCCTCCGTTGAGCAGTAAGCTTACCGGTGATCCCGATGTCCGATTACAGATGCGCCAACTGCGGCGAGCCCATCAAGAACGAATACGGCGACAGGGCACACCAGTGCGACAAGTGCGGCTCCTGGATCTTCATCAAAGAAAGACCCAACGAGAAGAAGACACTCAAGTCGGACTGATATGCCTTCAGCCGTCCTCACCATCGCAGAGAGCGGTGCGGCCAATACGGTCTCCTCACTGAGCCCGGAGGCCCGCCGCGACCTCATGCGTACCCACGCGGAGATACGCATGGAGGGCGATGAAGCGGTCATGACCATCGAAGCGTCGGATACCTCAGCCATGAGGGCCGCGCTCAATTCTTTCCTGGAATGCGTCATGATCACCGAGGACATCGATAAGATTACGAAGGGAACACTATGAACGGAATGAGCCCCCAGCTTCAGAACCAGATTACCCAATACCAGCAGGTCCAGCAGCAGCTCCAGGCCACCGCCACCCAGAAGGTCCAGATGCAGTCCCAGCAGAAGGAGATGCAGAGGAGCCTGGAAGAGCTGAACAAGTCCACCGGCGATGTTTACAAGACCGCCGGAGCCCTTCTCATCAAGGTGGACGACAAGGAGGCCGTCAAGGCCGACCTCGAGGAGAGCCTCGAGACCCTGGAGATCAGGATCAAGAGCCTCGAGAGGCAGGAGCAGAGCCTCCGCGAGAGGTTCGAGGTCCTCCAGGACTCCATCAACAAGGCCATGGGCAACGCCCCCGCCCGCCCCGCCGACGACGAGGAGTGAACCCGCTTATCTTCACAGGGGCCTCCGGGCCCCTTACCTTTTCATAATATTCCTATAAGGGAGACTCCATTGCCCTCCCATGATCGATGCCCTGATACTGAACGACGTCCGCAAGAGCTACGGCGAACGCGAGGCCGTCAAAGGCATCTCCTTCTCCGTCAAGGAAGGGGAAATCTTCGGACTCATAGGGCCCAACGGAGCAGGCAAGACCACCACCCTTCGTATGATCTGCACCCTTCTCGAACCGACATCTGGCACTATCACGATCTGCGGCCACGACAACCGCTCCGAGGCCGCCGAGGTGAGGAAGATCCTCAGCTATCTCCCCGAGGATGCGGGGGCCTACAAGGACCTCACCGGCAGGGACTACCTGAAATTCATGGCAGGATTCTTCGCTTCCGGGGAGGAGTTCGAGAGAATGGTGGCCAAGGCCATCGAAATCAGCAATCTGGGCGACCGTATCGACTCCAAAATCAGCACTTACAGCAAGGGAATGTCCAGGAGGCTGCTCATCGCCAGGGCCATCATGTCCGAGCCCAGGCTGGCGGTAATGGACGAAATCACATCCGGACTCGATGTGATGAACGCATTCGAGATCCGCGAACTTGTCAGGGAACTCACCAACCACGGCGTTACTGTCCTTATTTCATCACATAACATGTACGAGGTCGAGAACCTCTGCGACCGTGTTGCTATGATCAATCACGGAGAGCTCATCCTCTGCGGGACTCCGAAGGAACTCAAGGAGCAGTTCGATGCGAACAACCTCGAAGAGGTCTTCATCAAGGCGGTGAGGAGATGAACCATCTCGCCAACATAACCAAGAAAGAACTGAAGGAACTTCTGACGCCTGGCACTATCGTCTCCATCATCATGGTGGTCATCCTCTTCTCCTGCCTCGGGACCATGATGAGCGGTCAGAGCGAAGATGTTGCGGCCCCCAAAGAGATAGGCATCGTCTACGGCGGAGAACTGGATACCGACCTCACTCAGTACACGCAGGGCAGCGATACTATTCACGTAACCCCCAGATGGCTCATTACCAACGCATACAGCTCGACCTACGGTGTCAAGGACCCTACGGCCATAGCGAACCATCTCCACTTCATGACTGCGGCGTATGGGCAGAATGAGGCCATACTCAATGAGATGAGATCTAACAACTACGAGTATGTCCTTTCCATCCCCACCGATCTGAAGGCGAATTTCGATGCCAGCAAGCAGACGATGATCTCCACCTACTTCATCTACAAACAGGGCGGACTGTTCAGCAGCGTCTCCAGCTCAACCGGCACACTCATGGTTGACAGCATGTCCACCCTGCTCACTTACGCGATCGAGGCCAGTTCCGATCCCGCCACTGCGGTATTCGCTACCAAACCGATCACATCAGACATCGATTCCTCCTACACGGAGGTAGCGGGCCAAGTCCGTCAGGGAGTAACTCCGTATCAGATTTACAGCTCCATGATGGGTCAGACCCTCATCGTCCCCATCATCGTCATGATTGTAATCATCATGGTCGGCAGCGTGGTCATCTCCTCCATGGGAAGCGAGAAGGAGAACAAGACCCTCGAGACCCTGCTCACCATGCCCATCCGCAGGACCACCATCGTTGGCGGAAAACTGCTGGCGGCAGCCATCATGGGACTCGTCTACGGAGTCTGTTACATGGGCGGAATGATGATGTATTCCAAAGGACTGACCAGCGGACTCACGGACAGTTCTGTGGATCTGGCACAGTACGGTCTCGTGATGGATACCTTCGACTGGATCATCCTCCTGGTGGTCCTCTTCCTCGCCATCTTCAGTGCATTGGGTATCTGCATGATTCTCGGTGCCTTTACCAAGAACTACAAGATGGCGCAGACCATGACCCTGCCCATCAGCGGACTGGCGATCATTCCCATGTTCGTCTTCATGTTCTCGAGCTGGGAGAGCCTCGGTACCGTGGGTCAGGCGTTGATGTTCCTGATACCATTCTCGCACCCAATGATGGCCATGGACAACCTGATATTCGGCGATATGAGCATCGTACTGTTCGGAATCGCCTATCTGGTGGTATTCGACATCATCATGATTCTTATCACGGTAAGGATATACAACTCAGACATACTGATCACCGGTCTCGGCCAGAACAAGACCGTGGTCAGGATTCAGAGGATATTCACCAAGAGGGGAGAGCATGAGGACGAATGAGATACTCGGCAGGCTCCGCGGGAGCAAGAAGATCATCCTGACACACGGCAACTCCGACATGGATGCCATCGGTTCGGCATACGCCCTCAAGAGCTGCTTCGAACCCGCGGATATCTGGGCACCGGCAGGTGTGGACCGTGTGGCCAGGATGGTGGCTGACAAACTGGAAATCCCTATCCTGGAGACCGCCGATCTCAATGATTACGACCTTGTCGTAGTGGTGGACACATCCTCTCCCGACCTCCTCCAGACCGAAGGGCTGACGGTACCTCCGAACAGTCTGATCATCGACCATCACGCACCCACTGGTAAGTGGGACGACATGGATTTCAACTGTGACGAATCCCGCACATCCTGCTGCGAGATCGTCTACGACCTCATCACCTCCGCAGGTATCGAGATAGACCGCAAGACCGGTCTGGCACTTCTCGGAGGGATGCTCACGGACAGCGGTCACTTCCAGTTCGCCGACAGCAGGATGCTGAGGACCTTCGCCGACATCCTTGACAAGTGCCAGATCCCCATGGACGAGGCTCTTCTCCTGGTACGCGCACCGGTCAGCATGTCCGAACGTACAGCTGCCATGAAGGCCATCGGCCGTTCCAAGTTCGAAAAGGTGGCTGACATGATCGTCGCCGTATCCTACGGAAGCAGCTTCGAGGCCGCATCCTGCAGGGCACTGATGGCCTCCGGAGCCGATGTGGTCTTCGTCGGATCACAGAGGGACGAGGAGTTCCGCGTAAGTGCCAGAGCAACCCAGGAGATGGTGAGGAGAGGTATCAAGCTCGACGCCATCATGGGCCAGCTCAGCAAGGAGACCACCACCGACGGCGGAGGCCACGGCGGAGCCGCAGGGATGACCGGGATCGGCGATGCAGAGGCCATGGTCCACATGTGCATGATGAAGACCATGGACGAGTTCCGCAACATCAAGAAAAGGATGGAAGCGGAAAGGGACTCGCCGGATTCCACCGGCGAGTGATAAACTTTTTTCCGTTTAACGGAGTTTTCCGAGACCCTTCAGGATCTCGACTACCTTGTCGTAGTTCTCGGGATGTGCCGTGAAGAACTCGTTGACAGGGGCCAGCACCTTGTTGATACCCTCGGCGACTCCGGATTTGAGATCGACGGGTCCGAGTGCTCCGGAGAAGTATGCCTCGGTGAGGGCCTCGTAGGAATCGTAGGATACGTTTCCGCCGTACTTCTCGGGACGCTCGATATCCATCCTTCCGAACCTGGGGAAAATGATGTACTTGGCGATCATCAGCATGGGGTTGGTGCTCTCGTTCTCCTTCTCGGGAGGGCAGTAGGCCTTCTTGATCTTCTGCCTGACTGAGTCGGGAGTATCATGGATGTTGATGCTGCTGGTGGGGTCGCTCTTTGACATCTTCATGTCGATCATGGCCGCGGACTGCTCGTCCATCGACTTGGCCTCCTCGCGGACGGTCTTGTCCTTGGCACCGTCGCCGTTCATCCTCGCTCCGCCCTTCAGTCCGGGGAGCAGGGGGGTGTGGATGGCGATGGGTTTCTTCCATCCGAACTTCTCGGCGACCTCGCGGGCCAGCATGTTGACCCTCCTCTGATCGATTCCGGCGTAAGCAACATCCACTCCAAGCTGGAACATGTCGACACACTGCATGAGAGGGTAGATGATCTTGGAGGAGTCGAGCTCTGCCTCGTCCTCCTTCCTTCCCATGATGGTCATGGTCCTCTTGATCCTGGACAGGGAGGTAATCTTACCTATCTTGATGATATTCTCCCAGTAGGAGAGGTCGTTGACGACGTCCTGCGCGTACCTGAACTCCACCTTATCCGCAGGTACACCCAAGGCGACGAAACAGTCCTCCATGTACCTGGCGACCGCACGGATGTTGTCGAGATTTCCTCCCACCTTATCGTTGATGGATGCGTGCCAGTCGGCCCAGAGGATGATTACCTTGAATCCTGCGTCGCAGAGGTCCTTGATCTTGGCAGTGACCAGCGCCCATCCCATGTGGACGATTCCGGATGGCTCGAAACCGATATAGGCCAGAGGCTGCTCCTTGGTCTCCAGGACGGTCCTGAGCTCTTCCTCGCTCACGACTTCCATCGTGTTCCTTTTGATAAGCGCAAGTCTCTCTTCCACAGTCATGTTGTTTGATGCCATCTTTATCGACAACCGTTGTGGTACGGATATGTTCATCACTTAAAAAAATAGGGGGAGAGCAGCCCTGGGAAGAGACGGATTCCTGTCGATAATAAAGTGGGTATATAAACCGCTTTAATATCGGTCCGAATAGTTAAATTCGGTTTAGTATAAACGAACATAATAAAAATTTTCGAATTAATTTTAGTATAATCTATTTGGTAAACTGGGTATATATACTGGTTTATTAAACAGCAAACTGGACGAGTCAGTATTCATCTTTTCCGTGACGGAAGAAGGGCGGCGGTATGTGGCCGACGGGGTCCTGGATATCCTCATGGGTCGCTGAGGGAGAAAACGCTTATCCCGACGATGCGATACCGTTCCCGATGTATGACGATCTGGTGGAAAGCCTGGAATCCTCGCCCGTGGTAATGAAGAACGGATACCCCTACTTCGTCCACCCGCTCACCGACGGCGTCCCCCATATGGATCCCAAGGTCCTGAAGGAAGTCCTGGCGTGGATGTACGATGTCTGCGACTTCGACTGCGATTACCTCGTTGCACCTGAGGCCATGGGCATACCGCTGGCAGTTCCCGTATCTCTTGAAAAGAACATCCCTTACACCGTCGTCAGGAAGAAGATCTACGGGCTCCCCGGAGAGGTGGTCTTCGACCAGAAGACTGGATACTCCGGGAACAGAATGAGCCTCAACGGCCTGAAGAAAGGGGACAGGGTCGTTATCATCGACGATGTCATCAGTACCGGGGGGACGCTGGTGGCATTGATCGAGGCCATAAGATCCACGGGAGCTGAAATCGTGGACATCCTCATTCCGGTCGAGAAGAACGACGGTAAGGAACTGGTACTCGAAAAGACCGGTCTCAGGGTCAAGACCCTGATGAAGGTCTCGGTGGTGGACGGTAAGGTCCAATGCAGAACCTGCTAACTGTAATGCCCTCTTCTTAAACCATCCGTAGCGTGGACGGGATGTGGGTCCCGACATCATCTTTTTGGTACTGTCCGCAGGCGTCATAGGCGCCGCCATCGGGACGTTCACAGGTTTGGTGCCGGGCATCCACGTCAACACGGCTGCCACCGTGCTCCTGGGGTCCTATCCCCTCATGGAAGGCATCGTATCCGGATTCTGCGACCCTTCCTTCACCCCCGTCCTGATATCCTGCTGCATCATGTCCGCGGCGACGGTCCATTCCTTCGTGGACTTCGTCCCGTCGGTGTTCATCGGTGCCCCCGATCCCGACGATTCGCTGACCGTCCTGCCCGGTCACAGACTGCTCTCCGAAGGCCGGGGGATGGCCGCAGTGAGGGCTGCCGCCATCGGCAGCGCGGTAGGCTCCGTATCCGCTCTGGCACTATCGGTCCCGCTGCAGTGGCTCATGCTCCGCGGAGGGTCGGAAATCATCGACTGCTTCACGTTGGGAGTGGTCACTGTAACCCTCCTCGTCATAATCCTCGTGTCGGAGGACAGGCTCGTCACGGCAGCCCTGCTGATCCTCACCGGGCTCATGGGCATGATCGTGAATTCCGGCATGATTCCCGTTTTCGGCATCATCGACCGGGGTACGCTCCTGTTCCCCCTGCTGACCGGACTCTTCGGACTCCCGCCCCTGCTGGACACCGCTTCGGGAGGGAGGATCCCCGCACAGCATGACGACGGGACCGATCCCGTGGGACCTGTCCCCGGGATCAGAGGGGTCGCCACGGGGATAATCGCAGGATGGTTCCCCGGGATCACCGCCACCGCCGGAGCGACATTGGCCTCCGCGGTGACCCGCGAGAACGATCCGGCCAGGTTCATATCGATGACCGCCAGCATCGGAACGGTCACATCGGTGTTCTCGGTGGTCACCCTCTCCGTTTCCGGCAGCGGAAGGTCGGGGCCGTGTATGGCGGTGAAACAGGTCATCGGGGACTCCCTGGGAGGGTTCTGCTCCGAGGCCTTCGTCCTGATTCTGATGAGCATGACCCTCGCCTCGCTGCTCGGTTATGCAGCCACCATCGGTGCGGGGAAGATGATGGTCCGCATCTCCGGCAGGATCTCCCCTGAGACCATGGGAAATGCGGTTCTGGCACTTATCGTGATTCTGGTGCTTCTGTTCACCGGGCCGTTCGGACTCGCGGTCCTGGTAATCTCGGCAGCGTTGGGCCGCATCCCTCCCGCCTTCGGAGTCAGCAGGGTGTGCCTGACGGGCTGCCTGATGGTGCCTGTCGTCCTGAACACAGTCCTGTGAAATTCTATATATGCTTACCATATGGAACGCTTATGAACGAGCTGCTCGACAGGAAACATACAGGTATGTTACTGGCAGTGGTCTTCTTCGCCACCTTCATGGACGGAGTGGACGGAAGCATAGTCAACGTCGCCCTTCCCGACATAGGCAGTTCGTTCGGTGTCGATACCGGTACCGTCTCATGGGTGTCCATCACATACATGATGATCCTGGCAGGTACCCTGGTGGCCTTCGCCAGGATCGCGGCCGACAAGGGCATAAGACTCATCATGGCCCTCGGACTGTTCATATTCACGGTCAGTTCCTTCCTCTGCGGCATATCGGTCTCTTTCCCCATGCTCATCGCGGCCAGGGCCGTTCAGGCGGTGGGAGCGGGCATGATGGCCGCTGCCGGCCCCATGTGCTGCGTGGTCCACCTCCCCCCGGAGAAACTGGCCTTCGGACTTTCCATCGTGACCATCGGAGCCTCGGTAGGATTCGCCATCGGCCCCGCGCTGGGCGGAGCCATCGTGAACTTCGCGGATTGGGAATGGATCTTCCTGATAAACATCCCGCTGGGAGCGATTGCCATCCCACTCATGCTCAAGGCCGTGCCCAAGAGCATCGAACCCTCCAGGAAATCCACTCTGGACCATACAGGGGCCATTCTCCTGCTGGTGGCCATCGTCCTCATCACGTTCTCGATCGAGACCCTCTCCCATTCGGATATGAGAAGGTACTCCGTGATCGCGGCGGCGGTGGGACTGTGCGTCCTCTTCGCATTCATATATGTGGAGAAACACCGCGAAAATCCCCTGCTGAAACTATCCATGTTCAGACGCTGGGACTTCTCGCTGATCTTCATAACCCTGATGGAGATCAACATGGTCTTCATGGGCATCCTCTATCTGGTCCCCTTCTACGCGGAGATCTGTCTGGGGATGTCCTCGCTCACCACCGGACTGTTCCTGCTCTCCTCACCGCTCCTCACCGCCATCCTCGGCATGCCCATAGCAAGGATGTCCGACGTAAGAGGGAGGAAGATATTCTGCGTCCTGTCGGGAGTATTCGCCATGATGGCCTTCGCCATATTCATGTTCGCGTCCGACAACATGCATTGGGTACTGTTCCTTGCCACCATGATCCTCATGGGTCTCTCGTGGGCATGTGTCGGAGGACCCATGGCCTCTCGTCTGGTGGAACATGCCGGTGACGAACCTGAGATGGCCTCTTCCCTGACCAACGAGGCATATTATGTCGGAGGCGCTATAGGTACCGCCCTGGCGGCACTTGCATTCACCATAGCATCCGGTACCGACGGAATCGACATCGACTCGGTGACCTCCGCCCAGTTCCTCAGCGGCATAACGGCCACCGCTGCGATACTGTTCATTATCTCCCTGACCATCGCGGTGCTGTCTTTCATCGTGAAAGATGAAAAGAGATTCTGAGCTCAGCGGAGCTTCGCATCGGCCCTGGCCATGAACTTGTCAGAATGGACGATAAAGCGCTCGTGGAATCCTGTACCTACATCGCCGAAGGCATCGGTGACCGATACTGCGAATCTGATGCGGGCCCTGTCCACTTCGGTTATGGTCACTCTGCAGAGGACCTCAGACCCTACCGGAGAAGCGGATACATGCCTGATGTCTACCAGGGTGCCCACGGTGGTGTCCCCCTCGGGAAGATAGGGTGCCACAGCGGCCGAGGCCGCCTCCTCCACCAGCAGGATCATTCTGGGTGTCGCGAGTACGGGAAGTGTGCCGCTCCCCCAGGAGAGCGCGGTATCCTTTTCTCCGACCGTAAGCTTCTTCTCGAAAACGAGTCCTGGGACTATCATGAATTCCCCATTCTGGAACCGATATTTGGATATTGGGGAACTCCTGCAGCATCCAATCCACGGAACCAATTTATTAGGGAATAAACATACCCTCCGCGGATGGGACCATGAGCTTGGAGAACGAATTATTCCACGAGCTGTTATTGAAGAGGGATGACCTCAGGAAAAAGAATGCGAACGCCAGCGGAAGGGAGCCGCCCATATGCAGCGACGCCGCCCTTCAGGAGATGGCACAGCGTGTACCGACCAAGCTTGAGGATTTCAAAGCCATCGAGGGAATCGGCGACCGTTTCGTGGAACAATACGGACCCGCTTTCCTGGCAATCACCAAGAAATATGCGGTTACTGCCGCCAAGGGTTCCGCCATCGACCGCCGTCTGGCCCAGACCCTGAGGGAACTGCAGAAGAAGCTCGTCAACATCAGCAAGGCCAACCGTCTGCTCTTCCAGCCCAGGACCAGCAAGAAATACTCCTTCGACCCCTGCGTCACCGGCAAGGGCACCGAGGCCCTGGGGCTCATATTCGGAAACAAGAGGGTCGTCAATCTGTGCGACTCCAAATCCAAAGAGGACGCCAAGGCATTCAAACGCGTCAACGAGATCATCAGGGAGGTCAGCCGCGACCAGAGGGAGAAGGGAGCCTTCGACCTCTATCTGGCATATCCCTTCGTAGAAGGACGCCTGGTCGGCGACGACGATTTCCCCATCCGTGCCCCGCTCGCCCTCTTCCCCGTGACCCTCGAGAAGGAAGGCACGGCCATCAAGCTCAGGATGGACGACTCCAGGGATGCGGTATTCAACAACACCCTCCTGCTCGCGGCCATGAAGATCGGGGGCAGGAACCGCCCCCTGCCCGACAATGTCATCGAGACCTACGACGAGAAGAACTTCATCAACGACCTCAAACAGTTCTACGAGAGCGAGGGAATGCATCTCGAATTCCCCTCCAAGAAATCCGTTACCGAATTCGTCGAGTACAAGGTAGCCGAGTTCCCCGACTATGCCCCCGGGGACCTGCATGTGGTCCACAACATCGTGGTCGGGAAATACCCCTCCTACTCCAGCTTCATCCAGAGGGACTTCGACACCCTCCTCTCCGGCAGGGAGATCAACAACAGCCTCGCCGACCTCATCAAGGACCTCAACAACGAGGATTTCTACTCCGACTACCCCATGCCCCTGTCCGACGAGGACATGAAGTCCCAGGGGGTCATGGCATCGGAGAAGGACCTCTACTACATCAACTCGCTCAACAGCGCCCAGGAGAACATCCTGACCGCCATCCAGAAGAAGGACGAGCTCGTCGTGCAGGGTCCTCCCGGAACCGGAAAATCACAGGTCATCACCGGGCTCATCTCCGCCGCGGTGGCCACCGGCAAGACCGTGCTGATGGTGTCCGAGAAGAAGACCGCCCTCGACGTCGTGTACTCGAGGATGGGACCCCTCTCCAAGTTCTGCATGCAGATCGACGACACCGCCGACAAGGAGAGCTTCTACAAGCAGCTGTCCACCATGCTCAGCATCCAGCCCGTGGCCCAGTCCGTCAGCGTGGATGCCATCTCCGCGGAGATCGACCGCGACATCGGCAAACTCACGCACATCGCGTCCGAGGTTTACGACGAGGGAGACTTCGGGATCCCCGCCTGCAGCCTCTACGCCATGGACCGGTGGCTCGACCTCAACGACAAGGTCCAGTACGAGGCCTACAAGCGCTACAAGGACGGGGTCGCTCCCGCCCTCACCCGCGCCGACTTCCCCACCGTCAAGGACCTGCACGTCAAATTCTCCAACCCCGTTCTGGTCAACAACATCCGCGACTACGAGAACGTCCTCGACAAATCCCCGTGGATGGCCTTCATGAAGGCCGACCTCAGCAGCTACGAGCTCAGCGAGATGAAGGCCGACCTCGAACGGCTGGACGCCGAGGTGAGGGACCTCAACAGCAAGGGATTCATCTCCAGGCTGTTCTCCAAGGGCAAGGTCACCCGCGACGCCACCGACCTCGCGAACAAGTACTTCACCAACTTCAGCAACAAGACCATAGAGGAAATCAAGAGCGACCCCGTGGCCCTCATCAACACCGTCGACGACTACGACGTCTTCTGCGCCAGGTCCACCGTCTACCGCGGACTCACCGACATGGAGAAGGACTACGGCAAGAGCCTCCTCGACCTCAGCAGGGATATGAGGAGCTCGGACGCCACCACCAACGACGAGATCTACCGGTTCATCCTCAACGACCATCTGCAGAGGTTCGACGCCTCCCACAAGGACATCCTCCAGGAGCTCCACGACTTCGACAGCATCATCGCCAACATCGACCGCAACATGACGCAGAAGCGCGCCTTGACCCGCAGGATGATGGAGAGCATCCTCAGCAACGACCTCAGGTACATCACCGAGTCCAAGAGGAAGGGCGATATAGCCAGGATCGTAGAGAACAAGAGGAAGTGGAGCCTCAACAAGTTCATCAACCGCTATGGGTTCGAACTCTTCAAGGGCATCCGCGTATGGCTGCTCACACCCGAGGTGGTGTCCGACATCATCCCCATGGAGATGGGTCTGTTCGACCTGCTGATCTTCGACGAGGCATCGCAGATGTACGTCGAGAAGGGCATCCCCTCCATCTACCGCGCCAAGAAGGTCGTCGTCGCCGGCGACCACAAGCAGCTCAGGCCCTCCAGCCTCGGTACCGGGAGGGTCACCTACGACGAGGACGAGGATGACGAGGACGAGATGGTCAACGGCGCCCTTGAGGAGGAGAGCCTCCTGGACCTGGCCCGCGCCAGGTACGACAGCATCCTGCTCAACTTCCATTACAGGTCCCGTTACGAGGAGCTCATCGCCTTCTCCAACTATGCGTTCTACGGCGGCAAGCTGTATGTGTCGCCCAACATCGTCCAACCCGAGAGGCCTCCCATCGAGGTCATAAAAGTGGACGGTACCTGGGTCGACAGGCACAACGAGGCCGAAGCCGACAAGGTCGTGGAGCTCCTCAGGGAATTCTTCCTGACCAGGCAGAACCGCGAGACCGTCGGTATCATCACCTTCAACGTGTCGCAGCGCGACCTAGTCTACGACAGGATTGAGGAGTACGCCGCCACCGACCCCGCATTCGCCACCGCAGTCTCGGAGGAGATGAAGCGTTTCGACAACGGCGAGGACGTTGGTCTCTTCGTGAAGAACATCGAGTCCGTGCAGGGTGACGAGAGGGATGTCATCATCTTCTCCATGGCCTACGCCAAGAACGAGGACGGCAAACTCATGCAGAGGTTCGGATGGCTCAACATGCGCGGAGGAGAGAACAGGCTCAACGTCGCCATCTCCCGTGCCAAGAAGAAGATCTTCATCGTCGATTCCATCGAACCCGAGGACCTCCAGGTCGACGGCCTCAAGAGCGACGGCCCCAGGATCCTCAAGAAGTACCTCCAGTACGCCAAGTCCGTCAGCGACGGAAACACCCATCTGGCACATTCCATCCTGCAGAGCTTCATCCCCTCCAGGGACGAGTATGCGGACGAGATCGGCAGCGAGACCCCTGTCATGAACAGGGTGTATACTGCCCTGGTCAGGAAGGGCTACACCGTCGAGAAGAACATCGGTATCGGCGGATACACCATCGACCTGGCGGTCAAGCAGGACAACAAATTCATCCTCGGAATCGAATGCGACAGCCACATCTATTCGCTCTCGAAGGACACCAGGGAGAGGGACTACCACCGCCAGAAGTACCTCGAATCGAGAGGCTGGCACATCCACAGGGTCTGGACCCCCGGCATGTACAAGAACCCCGAGGCCGAGATCGCCAAGATCGTCACAGCCATCGAGCACGCGCAGATGGCACCCTGATTCCCAACAGTTTTAATATGCACTCGGAAATATTTAGGCATGGCAAAACTCAAGCTCAAGATTGACGGAATGGCCTGCGAGATGTGCGTCGCGAAGGTAGAGGAGGCCCTGAAGGACAAGGGCGTCTCCGACCTCAGCGTCAAAATCGGCTCCGCCACCTGCACCTACGACGAGTCCTCGGTCACCGAGGCACAGCTCGTGGAGGCTGTGGTCGACGCCGGCTTCCCGGCCAAGGTCAAGAAGGGCCTGTTCTGATATGAGCGAACAGAAGGAGACGTTCCGCATCGGCGGCATGTCATGCGCCGCCTGCGCGGTGAAGATCGAGACGTTCACCAAGAGGCTCCCCGGTGTCACGGACAGCGTCGCCAACTTCGGCAACAACACCGCCACGGTGACCTACGATGACGGGAAGGTCTCCCGCGAGGATGTCGTCAGGGCGATCGTGAAAGCGGGTTACTCCGTCATAGAGGGGGATTCCGCCGAGGCCGACCGCAGGGAGGCCAGGGAGAGGAAGGTCAACCTCGCGATAGCGATGGTGTTCGCCATCCCTCTCACGGTTTACGCCATGGTGGGCATGCTCACAGACATAAACGTCCCCTTCGAGCACGACAACAACCACATCACCTTCGCCGCCATACAGATGGTGCTGTGCATCCCCGTCCTGTGGTCGGGGAGGAGGTTCTACATACGCGGCATCCCCGCACTCCTCCGCGGAAGCCCCAACATGGACACCCTCGTCGCATTGGGAACTGGCATCGGATTCACCTACAGCGTCTATCTCCTGGCCATGATGATCTCGGTCAACGAACCCGAAGCCAACATGGACTACATGATGTATCTGGCCTTCGATTCGGCGGCCATGATCATCGCCTTCGTCTCCATAGGGAAGTATCTGGAGGCCATGGGCAAGGTCAAGACCAACGACGCGGTAAGCGAACTGCTGAAGAAGGAGCCCCAGGAGGCCTCCGTCATCCGCGACGGGAAGGAGGTCAGGATTCCCGCGTCCGAGGTCGCGGTCGGGGACACCGTCCTCGTAAGGGCGGGGGAGAGCATCCCGGTGGACGGCACCGTCCTCGAAGGCGGTTCCGACGTGGACGAATCCATGCTCACCGGCGAGAGCGTCCCCGTGATGAAGAAGGCCGGGGACACCGTGTACACGGCCACCGTCAACGGTTCCGGCAGCCTCCGCATCAGGGCGGAGCAGACCGGCAGGGACACCCTGCTCCACCAGATCGTATCGATGATCGAGGGTGCGCAGGGCACCAAGGCCCCCATCGCCCGCATGGCGGACAAGGTGGCGGGGGTGTTCGTCCCCGCAGTCCTGCTCATAGCGGTCGCATGCTGCGCCGTATGGTTCCTGTCGGGCAGGAGCGCCTCGTTCTCCATCACCGTGATGATCTCCGTGCTCGTGATATCCTGTCCCTGCGCCCTCGGACTGGCGACCCCGTTGGCCATCATCGTGGGCACCGGCAATGCCGCGAGACAGGGCATCCTCTTCAAGAACGCGGCCACCATGGAGGCCGCAGGGAACATCGATCTGGTGGTCCTCGACAAGACCGGAACCATCACCGAGGGACATCCCGAAGTGACCGATATCCTCCCTCAAGGCATGGACGAAAACGAACTGCTGGCACTTGCGACTTCCGCAGAGTATGGCTCGCAGCACCCCATCGCCCGGGCCATCGTCAGGTGTGCGGAGGGAAGGGGCCTGGAGACCGCTGCCGCGACCGGATTCGACACGACGGTCGGGAAGGGTGTGACCTGTACGGTTGACGGGAAGAAGGTCGCCGTCGGCAACGCCGCGCTCATGGAGGAGGCCGGCACCGACATCTCCGCTGCCGCGGACATGTACCGTTCTCTGACGGCGGAGGCCAAGACCTGCATGTTCGTCTCCGTCGACGGGGCCGTGGCAGGAATCGTGGCGGTGGCGGATCCGATCAGACCCTCCTCCTCCGAAGCGGTCGCCCTCATCAAATCCAGGGGCGCCATGCCAGTCATGGTCACCGGCGATAACAGACAGACCGCTGAAGCAGTGGCAAAGGAGGTAGGCATCTCCGAGGTGAAATCCGAAGTGCTCCCCCAGGACAAGCTGGCCATCGTGAAGAAATACCAGATCATGCAGAAGACCGTGGCCATGGCGGGCGACGGAATCAACGACGCCCCCGCGCTCACTCAGGCCAACGTCGGCATGGCGGTGGGCTCCGGCGCCGACATCGCCATCGGTGCGGCGGACGTGGTCCTCATGAACAGCGATCCGAGGTCGGTGCCTGTCGCTATGGATATCGGCAGGAAGACGGTCACCAACATCCGTCAGAACCTGTTCCTTGCCTTCGTTTACAATGCGATATGCATACCCATCGCAGCAGGACTCCCGTACCTTCTGGGTATGGGGGAATTCAGCCACATGCCCATGCTGGCGGCCGCGGCCATGTCCTGCTCCTCGGTATCGGTTACCCTCAACGCCCTGAGGATGCGCGGATACAAACCAGCATTCGCGAATCAGTAAATGGGACGCAGAGATTTCACGCGGAGCGTTCCGTCGTTACGCTTCCATTCCTTCTCAGCCTCGGCGATCTCGAAACCATGGGAAAAACCGGGAATATACAGGGTCATCGACTCGTACTCCCCTCCCTCGCCCATGATGCTGATGCCGTACTTCGACCTGAGTGCCTTCAGGTCCTTCAGGGTGTCATGGTTGATTGGGCGCCCCAGCCATGATTCGTCGAATCCCTCGGCATAGCAACCCACGATCACGGCTCTGATGCCGGAATCGATGATCTGCTCCATGAGCATGTCCTGATCCTTCCTCCACATAGGGGATATGACCTTAAGACCCAGATCTCCGCAGACGAGGTTCATCCTATCCCACTGGTAATCGGACCATACGGCTCCGGTGACGACCCCGTCGATGTCCAATCCCTCGAGAGCCCTGCGGAGTCCCTCCATATCGCTGTCCTCCTCGCCGGTGCTGCTGCCGAGAATTACTTCCTTGCCCATGGCCTCCGCCAGAGTCGGGACGACATTAAGGTTGGGGGTGTGGAAGATCCATGACGCACGGTCCTGGGGGACGATGTTCACCAGATACGGCACCTCGTGGCCGCTCTGCTCCGCGACATACAGTGAAAACGACGAATCCTTGCCGCCGGAGTACAGTGAGGCCAAACGCATGTTACCTTATCTGGCGCTACATTAAAGTAAATTTTCGTTAATGGGGGTTTGGTGAGACTTGATGGCAGAGGTAGACCAGAACGAGATGAAGAGGATTGCAGCGGAGAAAGCGGTCGAGACTTTTGTGAAGGACGGCATGACCGTCGGACTCGGAACCGGCTCCACAGCATATTACGTCATCCTCAAGGTCGCCGAGCTCGTCAAGAAAGGTTACAAGCTGAAATGCGTCGCCACCTCGGTCGCCTCCGAGAATCTGGCACTAGAGAACGGCATCCCCATCGTAGACCTCAACGACGTCGACCACGTGGATGTCACCATCGACGGTGCGGACGAGGTCGATCCCAAGATGAATCTCATCAAGGGTCTCGGAGGAGCACTCCTCAGGGAAAAGATCGTGGCAGCCGCCTCGGTGGAGGAGATCATCGTCGTGGACGAGAGCAAGCTGGTCGAGAAGATCGGCACCAGGTGCTCCCTGCCCGTGGAGGTCCTCCCCTTCGGACATCTCAAGACCGCCTACGGACTGAAGAGACAGGGCTGCGAGCCCGTCCTGAGGATGAAAGGCAGCGAACCGTTCGTCACCGACGGAGGCAACCTGATCTACGACTGCCGCTTCGAAGGCGGAATCGATTACCTCTCGTTCAAGGAGTCCGCCCTGGACGCCATCCCCGGTGTCGTGGAATGCGGCCTCTTCATCAACATGGTGAGGGCCGTCGTCATCGCCCACAAGGACGGGTCCGTAGAGATTCGCGAGTGAAACCGCTGGACAGTACCGTCCAGATGCCTTTCTATCCATTTATTATAGGAATAAAGGTAGGCGAACTTTAAATAGAACCTGCGTATAAGCGCATTCTGCATTAGCGTTTCATTAGGTGATTACAATGAAAATGCCGAGAACTATCAAAACATACTGCCCCTTCTGTGCGGCACACACCAGCCACGCAGTCGAGAGGGTAAAGAAGAAGAAAGCAAGCGAGCTCAAATGGGGTCAGAGGAGATTCAGGGAAGTCACCTCCGGATACGGAGGTTTCCCCAGGCCTAAGCCCGAGGGACGTGAGAAGCCCACCAAGAGGGTCAACATCAGGTTCAGGTGCGAACAGTGCAAGAAGGCACACCTCACCACCTGCATCAGGGCCAAGAAATTCGAGCTCACGGAGTGATTCCAATGGTTAACAACTTTGTCAAAGTCAAATGCCCCGACTGCGGAAACGAGCAGATCGTCTTCAAGAGGGCAGCAACCAAAGTACTTTGCCATGTTTGCGGATCCGTCCTCGTTACTCCCAAGGGAGGAAACGGAGAGATCAGCGGCGAAGTGCTTGAGGTGGTTGGCTGATGTCCAGGGCCAGGGGCTTCCCCGAGAATGGAGAACTTGTCGTCTGCACCGTCACCTCGGTGAAGAACTTCGGTGCATTCGTCACTCTCGACGAGTACGACAACAAGGAAGGATTCATTCACGTCAGGGATGTTGCCACTGGCTGGGTTAAATACATCAGAGACTACATCAGAGAAGGACAGAAAATCGTCTGTAAGGTTCTCGGCGTCGACTCTCAGAAAGGTCACATCGACCTTTCTCTGAAGTCCGTCAACGATCACCAGAAAAGAGAGAGAATCCAGCAGTGGAAGAACGAGAACAAGGCCGAAAAGCTCCTTGAGATCGTCGCCCAGAGGCTTTCTACCAGCGTCGATGACGCCTACGACCTCTTCGGCAACACCCTGCTGGAGGACTACGGGACCCTCTACGATGCCTTCGAAAGCGTCGTAGCGGACCCCGAATCGTTCAAGGAAGACTACGAGGGCGACTGGATCGTCACCTTCATCGAAGTCGCCCAGGAGAACATAACCCTCCCTGCAGTGCAGATCGAGGGTACCCTCGAGATGACCTCCTCCGCCCCCAACGGCGTCGAGCTCATCAGGAAGGCACTCCTTGCCGGAATCGAGGCCGCCGACGGTGCAGATGCAAAGATCACCAGCGTCGGTTCCCCCAGATACAGGATCGTAGTCAACGCTGCGGAGTACAAGACCGCCGAGGATATCCTCAAAAGGGTGTCCGCCACCGCCATCAAGAGTCTCGAAGACGACGGCGGGGTCGCGGTCCTGAAGCGCGAGAGCAAGTGAGATGAACTCTCAGCTGCGCAAATGTCCCAGATGCGGACGTTACACACTTTTTGATACCTGCGCGCAGTGCTCCGAGAAAACCGTTTTGCCGATACCCCCGAGGTATTCCCCCGAGGATCCGTACGGCAAATACCGCCGTATCGCCATCAAACAGGAGTATGGAGAGAATGGAAAGTATCGTAAAGTATGATTACAAACCCGTTCTGAAGGACCCCATCCTCATCGAGGCCCTGCCCGGGATCGGCAACGTCGGAAAAGTGGCCGGAGACCATCTGGCACAGTTACTGAAAGCGGAGAGATTCGCTGTCATTTATTCCATGAACTTCCCCGCCCAGGTGATCCCCGGCGAGGACAATGTCGTTAAGATGGCATGCAACGAACTGTGGCATGCCAAGACCCCTTCCGGCCAGGATCTGGTTTTCCTGAAGGGAGATTATCAGGGTTCCACACCCGAAGGGCAGTTCATCCTGGCCCAGGACATGCTGGAGATCATGATGTCCTACGGGGTATCCCGCATCATCACTCTGGGCGGATTCGGCACCGGCCAGATTGTGAAGGAACGCCATGTGTACGGCGCGGTTTCCAGGATAGAACTCAAGGATGAACTCACGGACTGCGGAGTCACCTTCCTGCCCGGAGAACCCCGTGCAGGCATAGTCGGTGCCGCGGGACTGCTCATCGGACTCGGACAGATGAACGGCATCGACTCCTTCTGCCTCATGGGGGAGACGTCCGGATTCTTCATCGACCACGGAAGTGCGATTGAGATACTGAAGGTCCTGGGGAAGATGTTCGGTATCGAAGACCTCGACCTGAAGGACCTGGAAGCAGAGTCCCAGAAGCTTGCGGAACTTACCGACAAGGCGGCCGAGCAGATGGTCGAGAAGACCACCGATTTGGGCTATATCGGATGAGGAAAACCGCCTCGCCCATAGCTATTTATATCGTTGACCTATCCTCCAAATAATCCCCACTTAGCTCAGACTGGCTAGAGCGGCTGACTGTAGAGTGTTCTCGGAGAGATCCGATACAGCCGCTGAAATCAGCAGGTCCCCTGTTCAAATCAGGGAGTGGGGACTCCCCTTATCCAGCACTTGAAAAATTTGATGATCTTCAGGTCGCTGATCCCCGTCTTCGCGCGAAGATAAATTCCTCGAAATATCGTACGCCTGCGTGCGGTATCTGGTCCTTCGATTCGGCAGAACTGATGGCGGACCTCACCTCGGGGAAGAAGTCCCTCCTCGGTGCTGATCTCCAATCCGCATTCTTGGACTGGTTGGAATCCGAGGATTACAACGTTTTTCTGAACACGGAATCTGGGGAGAAGATCTATGCGTTATCCTGTAAACGCGGGAATGTCGTATATGCTACCAGGAAGACCATCAAGAAGAATGAGCTCCTGAAAGCTGCCGAGGGCCGTGCCTTCGATTGGCCTGTCCCCGGATTCCGTAACCGCAGGATGACTAGGCTGCTCTTCGTCACTCTGAGCTTCGACCATGAACAGTTCTCGATGGAGGAGGCATGGGCTGCACTCCGGGCGAAACCCATCGAAGGAAGGGATTGCAAGTACAATGTCATCAACTCTCTCGATGCCAATTTCAGGAAGATATTCGGTCCGCATGGGAAGCTCGTATGCAAGGAAGCACAGAAGAGTGGCTATCCTGCACCCCATATGATTCTTCTTCTCGATAATCCTGTGATGGTCGAACAGGTCTCCACGAGGGAGGGAATGTCGTGGAGGATCTGCAATCAGAGGATACTGAACCGCATCGGCAAAGGTCCGCTCATGAGGAAGCTCTCGTTCAAGGATCACAGGAAGGCCATCAGCATGAACCCGATATGGAAACATGGGTTCATCGATGTGAAGGGCATCGTCAAACTCGGATCCGAGGGCAGGAGGCGTAATGCTCTGACGTATCCGTTCAAGTATCTCACCAAATGCCTTATCGAGGACAATGACTCCAAGATCTCCGCTATCAAGACCATCAACGAGATATCCGACAAGGACCTGAGGACCACGCTTTTCACACATCTCGGTAACAAATGCTTCAGGACTAGGGATATCTCGTTCGGGAAGGGCTTCAAGGATCGTATCGGACTCCTGCCGGAAGAATCCGTTAGTGAGGGCAGTTGCTGGAAACACATGTCCCTGATCTGTGGGGAATTGAAGAGATACATCGACAGGATGACGGAGAAACAAAACATCAGATGGCTGCGGGATAGTCTTCTGAGAGGGGGCGTTCCTTGTGAGACATAAATCGATTCTCCTTTACCTCCTCCTGAGGATCCTTCGGGGAGTTTTCGGGTTCATCGATAAGCTGCTTACTCCGATATTCCGTATCGGATCTCGTATCATCGATAAGATAGAAAGCACCCTTCTGGCACATATCAAGAGAGGGATTTCATGCATATCAAGATAGGTCGAAAAATCAATTCGAGAGATCCAAGCAGATCATGAAAAGAAAAGACTTCTGAAATACCGCCCTCTACTCTACGAATATGGGCGCCATATGGAATTTGTCAATACTCTCCGCCGTCGTCAATTACAACACGAACGTATCAACAAGTGGGTACGTTCCGTTATGGAACGTCTGAAAACACTCCTGCATCGCCATTGATGCATCCCCCTTCTTCCGCCACCGCACAGGTGGCACCATTCCCTATGCCGCCGAAGGCGGAACAATCCGGCACCCCGGACCCGCCACGGGCTCTGCCCGGCGGGACGGGGGCCGGCTTCGCACGTCGCGTCAGCGACGGGCGGGGCCGAGCGTAGCGAGGCCCAGACTTGATTTAGATAACCTGAGTTAAAACCCTGTAAAAGATGATTTATACCTATATTTGTCTCCTTGGAACGTGACTACCTGCTTTGATGTATTCTATGAATGTGCCCAAGCAATCCATAATGGTGAATTAATTGAGAAGGATAGCGTCAAAGATAAGGAATTTCACTTTCAAAATTGGTTCCAGAAAAGGCTTGACGATTTAAAGTATAACTATGATCTGAATGGCCGCAATTCCTATCCGGACTTTAGATTAGTTTCCTCTCCTGAGGGCTATGAAATAAAGGGCTTGGCTTGGCCTGGAAGAGAAAAGGACTACGATGCAAATAGTCAAGTGCCTACTGGATTTCATAATGGTCGGGACATTTTCTATGTTTTTGGACGTTATCCAGCAGATTTAACCCCCTATGGAGGATCTGGCCACACAATAAAGTACCCAGTAATCGATTTGGTTATCTGTCACGGGGATTTTCTCAACGCAGATCATTCATACATTCATAAAAATAAGAGTGTCAAAGGATTTGGATCATATGGGGACATTATGATTCGTGATCGCAAGATGTACGTTGCACCAACTCCTTTTGCATTGACTGACGGTACAACAGGATTGTGCACCCTAATTGTCCCAGATACGTATGTTCCAGACAAAAGGTTCAAAGAAGTTGGAACCTTAATCAGAAAAGAAACACAGAGATATGTCCAAAGTTACTCTTTTAATTTGGAAACCAACGAGATTTCTACAGATTGGGCCATGAATAGTAACGTGAATAAAGAACATAAATTCAAAGCATATAGACTGAAAGATGCTTCTGATAAACAGGTTTCGATGAGCAATATCGATCTAACAAATGATTCACTTGATGAGGATTACGATGAGTGAACACACTTTCGTTTTTCCTTACTCGGATTTGAGTTTAATTGCAAAGAAAGAAAGTTGGCGTAAAGAAGTAAATAGGCCCCTGTATCACATACATAAATGGTGGGCAACCCGGCTAGGTTCGGTATTTAGGGCTATTGCGATAGAGTCTTTATCTAGCTCTGGCCTAAGAAACATAGAGGAATTTTACGCAAAATACTCGTTTTCAGATAAAGTGGTACTTGATCCATTCATGGGCAGCGGTACCACTTTAGGAGAAGCCGCTAAATTAGGTGCAAAATGTATTGGATCAGACATTAACCCTGTTAGTTACTATTTAGTTAATCAGGCGTTTAAACAGGTTAATCTAGATTTGACAAAAAAAGCATTCGATACAATAGAGAAAAACATTGCTGAGACAATAAAATCATATTATAGGACAAAAGATGAAACTGGAACAGAATATCCTGCTTTGTATTATCTTTGGGTTAAAGAAATACAAACGGATTTGGGTGAAAAAATACCTCTATTTTCCAATTATATTGTATCTAAAGATGCCTATCCTTCCAAAAAACCTACCGCATACGCGTACTGTCCAAACTGTGGTGCAATAATCAAGTGTAAATTTAATGATACTAGTATTGAGTGTCCAGAATGTAACCATAAGTATAATCCCCAGAAAGGAACTTGTAATACCAGTAGAGTTGTAGATTCTAAAGGAATATCCTATAAAATCAAAGATTTGGTTCAAAAATACGGTTTTACCGAACGTCTTTATTGTGTTGTTGGAGTAAAAGACGGCATTAAACAATACAAAAAACCTACGGACTTTGACTATAAATTGCTGGAAAAAGCAAAAGAAGATTATGAAAGGTTGAAAGATTCATTAATTCTCCCACATATGGAAATCAAATCAGGATACAACACAGATCAAGTGTTGGATTATGGATATCATTATTGGGCTGACTTTTTTAACACTCGTCAAAAACTATGTCTTGGACTCTTGCTGAATGAAATTCTAGCTATTGATGAATCGAATATCAGGGATCAATTGGTGTGTCTCTTTTCAGGAATGTTAGAGTACAACAACATGTTTTGTTCATATAAGGGCGAAGGAACTGGTGCAGTTAGGACAATTTTTTCAAATCATATACTAAAACCCGAAAAGAGATCTGTAGAGAATTCCATATGGGGTTATGAGCAAAGTAGTGGGTGTTTCTCAAGTTTATTCAATAGTCGCTTAATAAGAGCAAAAAAATACCTAGAAGAACCGTTTGAAATAATGCTTGATGGGTCCAAAAAGGTTTGTAGTAACCCAATTACGGTAAATATTTGTACAAACTGGAATCAGTTTTCTGAAGATAAGAATGGTATGCTCATATTAAACCAAAATAGTATGCAATTAGATATTCCTTCAGAGAGTGTAGATTACGTCATTACTGATCCACCATATTTTGATTTTATTAATTATAGTGAGTTGAGTGACTTCTTCTATTCCTGGTTATTTGAGATTTACAAAAAGGATGGACTTTTTGACAGAGAACTCTCAAGATCCGCGGGAGATGTTCAAAATTCTAATCCAGAACAATTTGCATTATCCCTCGGGGCGGTTTTTAAAGAGTGCTGTCGCGTACTAAAAGATGAGGGAGAGCTTACATTCACATTCCATCATTCGGATTATGAAGGATGGGCAGCGATACTGATGGCCATAATCAATAGCGGCATGAAGGTTGTTAGAACTATACCGGTATATGGTGAATTGAGTAGAACATCAATCAAATCTGGTACAGATGAACCAATCACTCTTGATGTGCTGATTACTTGTGTTAAAAAAACCAATACAAATCAGTATCAGCAACCTTCTGCTCTTGAATACTACACTACTTTCAAAAAACTAGGGTTTGAATTATCTAAAACTGACTTCTTCGTTATTTGCGCCTCTGAGTCATTATTGCTAAAGAACTCTTACGAAACTTTTGCAGAACTAATACACTATGTCCAAACTTACTGTACTTCACTGCATAATAAAGTAAATTCAAACTAAATATCAAGAATCCTTTACTTTTTACGTAACTCCGCTCTTGCTTTCTTCGCCTTCTCGTATTCGGCTCTTGCCCGGGCTTCCCTTTCTTCTTCCGATAGAGAGTCGTCTTCAGGACCCTCGACGTATTGGGTCCCTTCATATTCTATCAGACGTTCGGTGATCTCCTCGCCTTCGAAATCATGGCCGTTGTAAAGGACGGTCTCCTTCCTCAGGATGACCTGTCCACCCTCTACATACCATGAGACCTCGTCCTCGCCCTTGATGAGATCCAATAGCTCTGCAAGCTGCGAGGGGAGGGTTACCCTTCCGTAATCGTCGTATTTGACAGTCTTGCCAATCTTTGCCATAATATCCATAATTGACATTAATGCCAATTTATTTATAATATATTTGGCAATATTGCCAATAATGAAATCAATTGTCAATTATGCCAATAATTTGTCGGGGGGCAGGCACTGATGCCCTGCAAACCCTACTCCCCTACCCAGTGTGTGGACGATCACATCAGGATTACCTACAAGAAATCGAAGAGGGAGACCTACGAGAAGTACAGGGCTGTCCTGTACAACATCAACTCCATCCTCAGGGAGAACGGTTTGGAGATGAATCCCCGCCATATCACGGAGGACGACATCGGTTTCCTCCTCGAGTATTGGGAGGGCAAGGCCATCAGCACCCGCAACTGGTATCTCCACATCATGAACAGGTATCTCCAGTACTACAAGAACGACGTCATCGAGAAGATGGAGATCGAACTCGGATACGACAGACGTCCCCATGCGGACTGGCTCTCCGAGGAGGACTGTACCGCATTGATGGAATGCGAGAAGACCCCTCTCGAGGACCTTGTCATCCACCTTGAGCTCTGCATGGGCCTCCGTGTGTCCGAGGTCGTCAGGCTGCGTGTGAAGGACATCCACTTCGATGAGGACATCACAAGGGCTTACATCTCCGTTCGTGGCAAGGGCAGGGGAGAGGGCAAGTGGAGGAGCATCCCATTCCACCCGGAAAGCGAACGTATCTTCAAGAAATGGCTCGAGGTCCGTTCCGAGATGATACAACGCTGCAGGGATGCTGACCGTTCTTGGGTGGCTCCCGATAATCTCCTGATCTGGTGTCACTACGTGAACTGTCCTGTTGCCGGACCCTACACCGAGAGGGGTCACAGTCTCGACCGTGCAGTGATCCACAAGGTCCGCGAACGTCTCGGATTCCACTTCGGGAACCATACCCTCCGCAGGACATTCGGCCACAATCTCTACCATGCAGGTGTCCCCATCGAGACCATCTCGAAACTCTATGGTCACGAGGACATCGTCACGACCATGCACTACATCGGAGTCGATCTTGATGACATGAGCGGTGCCTTGCAGAACCTCTACAGGCATCAGATTTCGATGAGCCAGCAGTACAGGAAAAGGTGATTAATGTGGGGTCGCAGGCGATTAAATCAGGGAGTGGGGACCATTATTGTCCAGCATCTCCTTTACGGACCCGTTTAAAATTTTCCGCGAAAATTTGACGTGTACCACTTTGCGCGCTCGCGTCGAAAGGTTTTTCTGCCACGAAAATGAGTCCGATTACGGACCCCTTTTCGGACAGCATGTTCCCGAGACGAAAAGAAAGAGACCTCTCATCAATAAGCCGATGTCTAAACCGTCTTGAGAGGCTCTTTCTGTTTACAACGAGTCAGACCCCATTATCGTTGTACCATATTTCTCTCCGAAACACATATTATACGGTCTCAAAAAGCGTTATATCTTCCAAAAATCATCATATTTCGGACACACCTGCGTGGATTTGACTGACAGATATGTAACGCTGACGTTTCTTATATCACACTTAATCCCGATTGACAATCAGTAATCTGTCGACTTTACGAGAAGTTCAGAGAAGTTCACAGTAGTTCAAAGAAGTTCGACATATCATATGTTTACTTTCCAATATGATGACTGTTTTGCGCCCGTCCTCGACAGCAATCCGCGCTTTTTGAGTCTGACTGTTGCGTGTTTGACCTGCGATTCCCCTGCATGCAGTTTGTCTGCGATTTCGCGGATTTTGAGAGTCGGCTCGCTTTGTAGCAAACATAGAGATTCATGCTCCTCCGCAGACTTGCGGTCATAGAACGTCCTGTTGCAGTTCTCGCATTCGAATTTGGTGTACTCGCGCACCATGAAAATCAGAGCATGTCGGTGCAGATAAAGTATGTTAGATTTTGTGTTCCTCTCGCTCACACCAACATATAGCCAGGAACACAAAATCTAACAATGCTTTTCAATCCCCAAAACAAATCAAACCTATGCAAGGACCAGGTATGCAGGACGGAGACGAACAGCGCATGACCGCTAGTCTTCTGAAGTATCTTACAAAAAACAGGATGCATGACGAGTACTGTCTGAAGGACCCGGGCGACATCGAACTATTCGAAGAGATCGAACGCATCGTCAGGGAACTACCCTCCTCGGAGAAGAACCTTGACGTACGTACCTTATGGATCAGCATACCCCGCGGCCCCATCGAGGACTTCGGCGATTACGAGGACTACAAGGAAGATTACAACTACGAGGAATTCGTAAATCTTTGGAAGTACGAACATCCTGATGAAAAGGATTGGTATGTATTCCAGTATGAAAAAATACCCTGGGGCCCCAGATATGTCGCCTTGGGTAATTTGGGCTTGTTCTGCGAAGAAGAAGACAAATCGTTCAGGGATTATTCGAGGGGCCACACCGGTCTTCTGAAATGGCTGGTGGATATACTGAGAGAGACCGTGGATTCCGTGAAGGACGGCACATATCACGACTTGGTCGTCAGCCAACTGCCCATGGGTTACCGCAAGGGAGTGGTCAAAAGATCGGATATCTGGAAAAGCGGATATTGGTCCAGAGAGGACGATCTTGACGGCATCACCGACGAGGAGATTGAGAGATTCATCGAACTGGTGGACGGAGGGATTGAACAGGAACCTAAGGAAAAACTGGAATCTATGACCTTGAATGATTATCTGACACTGTGTTCGGTATGTTTCAGAATATTCGGGAGGGACATTGCGGATAAATCCCCCGCAGAACAGTTCAAAAGGTTCGCCGATGGACGTGACGAGGGCCTGCTGGAGCTAGATCCGGATGATCCGGATGCGTTCAGACTGTTCTGCAAGAGTTCCCACAGCGGCCATGTTTGGGAGATTTTTCCGGGCCATAGCTATTCCCGCATACACCTGTATCCCCACACTGACGAGAACGGATGGTATCTTTACCTGAACGGACCGTTCCATCGCAATCACTTTGTGCACATCGCCCTGGAATTGACCTCCATGGGAATCCCGATGAAGGTATACGAAGCGGGCAAGGTCGTAAACGCCCTGAATGGAGAGGATTACATCGGGATTATGCCGAGGGGGAGTTTTCCGCAGTATTGCAGCCATCTCTTCAGTGAACACGAAGTTATGGACTGCCTCTCGTTCAGGGAGGAGATGCTGGAGAAATTCGGAGATATGATCGAATGGTACGCGGTGAACACATTCTACCCTGTAATATCAGACTCTTCTAAAAAGGACTGAAATAACGCAAACGGAGGTGAATCGATGGATAGTGAACTTAAGAAATTATGTAAAATGGACAGTACCTCAGACATAATTGGTGATATGGAACAAATTATCAATCGTTCCCGTAACATAGCATATCTGTACGTAAACAGAGCCCTGGTTCTACGCAACTGGTTGATTGGAAGAAGAATTGATCAGGAGATTCTAAAGGATCAAAGTTTCGAAGATAATTATGGTAAGAAACTGATTGTGGACCTATCTAGAAAACTTACCTCCGAATACGGTAAGGGATTCAGCCCTAGCACCCTCTACAAGTATGTCAGATTCTACAAACTGTTTCCGAAGATATTGTCCACAGTGTGGACACAATCTTTTTCCTGCCTGTCATGGAGTCATTACCGCTTATTGATAGGAGTTGTAAATGATGACGCCAGAGTGTGGTATGAAAGGGAAGCTGCTGAGGAATCATGGGCCGTGAGAACTCTACAACGCAATATAGAGTCCCAGTACTACTTTAGAATGATAAAGACCCCTAATCCAGAAGTCGTAAAGGCGGAAATGAAAACCCTTACGGCAAACTACCAACGTGACAAGGCCTCATTCATAAAAGATCCGGTTGTAATCGAATTTCTTGGGCTCTCCCCCAATACAGAATTCACCGAAACAAAATTGGAATCCAGAATTATCAGTAACATACAAAAATTCATTCTTGAAATGGGCAAGGGATATGCATTCATGGCCCGTCAGCAAAGAATTCACACAGAGAATGATGACTATTTCATTGATTTGGTGTTCTACAATGTAATCCTAAAATGCTATGTCCTAGTGGATCTTAAAACAACAAAAGTGACTCATCAGGATGTTGGCCAAATGGATATGTACGTAAGGATGTACGATGAATTGAAACGTACCACAGGGGACAATCCTACTCTCAGTATCATCCTATGTAGTGAAACAAACGAGGATATTGCAAGGTACTCGGTGCTGCATGACAACGATCACCTTTTTGCTGCGAAATATAAGTTGTATTTACCGAACGAAAATGAACTTCGCAAAGAGATCGATCTCCAAAAACAGATACAGGAATCGAGGGAATCTGAAAGGGACTGGGATTGACCGCGGACTAAGCACCCACTAAGCACGCTCATGCCCAGTACGGGACTGCTTACCATCGGCACGTCTTTAAATATCTGATATCCGAATGGTTACATATCCTGATAAGACCCGTAAGTCGGCTGCCATGGGTGGCCATTAATACTTACGGGCAAGGGAGTATCTTCTCCTCAATCTGTTCCCTGAATCTCCCATCGCCGTGCTGGAGATCGGCATAAAACGAACCTGCAACGAAATCCGCTATCTGTACACATTTGTTCTGATGCGATGGGGCCTTCTCGCAGCGTTTGAGATTGGAACCGTGACGTTCCGATGTTTCCGTTGCCATGGAGCGCAGATCCACCAAACTTACGAAGGTGCTCCTGTCCACAAAGAGATTGACATCATGCGACCCGACCTGGCCGAATACCCTGACCAGAAGATCCGTGAGAACGATACGGTACAAGACGTTCCCACTGAATCAGGGATAATCGATTTTTTCCAAAGTTTTTTGAGTTATATCGACTATAATGATTAACAAAACAACAGGTGGCTGCAATCATCTGTGGTTGGAGAACATCCTCACAGGATCGTCGCCCAGGGACCTTATCTTCAGGATGATGGCTTCCAACGCCCCCTCGTGGCCAACGATGCCTCCACGTAGTCGGCGCCTTGGGAATACGGCGACACGGCGTATTCGACCTTCCTCTCCCATTTGAGCTTCGAATCCGGTTTATCCCCGTTCCAGCGGTCCGATTTACATTTGGGACAGATCTGCGGGATGCATCCCCTGCGGGGGATCCAGCGGTGACCGCATTTCCTGAATTCGACCGCATTCCTCAATAATCCCGTTACGATACACTGCTCCAAGGATAATTACGAATCCTGGGAGAATTCGCAGACTGATGCATCGATAAAGGATGATCTGAGTAAGAAACCATTCGAGATCCTGTATGTCCTCATACTAGGACTTGCTTTGACAGTTATAGGGTTGTTCTTCTTCATCCATCATAAGAAAGAATAACTACTTCGTTTCGTCGTAATCACGAAATATCGAATCGTTTCTATTCGTTAATCGATTCTAATCGATTCTAATCGATTATCTAATTACCCTCGTACTTGAGAGTCTTCCACATGGACCTGTAACGAATTGGATCGATTCCGTGCTCCGCTTGTATCTTTTACAGGTTCTGTGGTTTCACCAAACACCGTGATGACAACGCATGCGAGAACATACTTAGACACGGATAGGATTCGACATCCTCGGTACGTCATCAATTGCCGGAATTACCGAGGCGGAAGCCGAAGTGCAAATTGACAAATTGAGGGGGGATTCCACCCACTCAAAGTGTAAAGAACCTTTTTCAATAATTAATCCGCTTCCTAATCCATGAACAGCAAGGATGAGATCGTCAGGATATTCGACGGCGACAAAGGGGATTCGCACCCTCCCGCCATCTTCACCCAGACCGGTACGGTGGGCCAGATGGATGCATGCGGAGCTTATTGGCCCGATGCAAACTTCGATGCCGGCAAGATGGCCGAACTCGCCCTGCAGACCAACAGGATGTTCGGCTTCGCCACGGTCAGGGTACCGTTCTGCATCACCGTGGATGCGGACGCGTTCGGCTGCGGAATCTACCCCGGAAGCAAGGATGCCCAGCCCTCGGTAGAGACCTTCAGGTACTGTCCGGAGGGGGAGGTACTCGACGTCCCCGAGGACCTCCTCTCTCCCGAAGAATTCGTTACGAGCAAAAGACCCAGCATAGTGAAGGATGCTGCGGACATGCTCGCAAAAAATGAGGATCTCTTCCTGGTCGCGGCGGTCAACGGACCCATGGCCTGCGTCAACAACCTGCTCGGCATGGAGAACACCATGATGGCTCTGATGATGGAGCCCGAGAAGATGTACTCATGGCTGAAGGCGGTGACCCCGCATCTCACCGAATTCTCCCGCGTCCTGTCCGAGAGCGCGGACTGCATCATGATCATAGAGGAGGCCTCCTCGGAGTTCACTCCTCCGGAATACTTCGACGATGTGTTCGGGGCGTACACCCCGAAGGTCATCGAGGGCGCCCACAAGGGTGCATTCTGCACCACCCACACCTGCGGCGAGACACTGGACATCGCAGACAGGTTATGCTCTCTCGGACAGGACGGTGTCTCCCTCCAGACCGACAGCGACCCCGAGGCGTACATGCAGGCCATGGGCGAAACCATCAAACTGGGCGGTGTGGAACCTGTGGCGACCCTTCTCATGAAGGGCCCGAACGACGTGCTCGCAGAGGCAAGGCAGGGTGCGGAGAGAGGATTCGACATCATCACCCCCGAATGCGGTGTGCCTCCTCAGACTCCGAACGAGAACCTGATGGCACTGGCACATTACCGTGAACACTGAGTCGTGTAAACATGGGCGAGAACACGATCGTCACCGGCCGCTTCATACTGGCGGCGGCCTCATGCTTCTTCATGACGATCGTGTTCTTCGCCCACTTCAGCTCCATCCCGTCGTACTCGATAACCGTCCTCGGCACCGATGCCACTGTGGCCGGTTTCGTGGCAGGCATCTTCATCGTAGGGGATATCGCGGGCCGTCTCCTCCTGGGCGGGCACGTATGGAGATTCGGCCCTAACAGGCTCTGCTTCCTGTCCATGGCCGCAGGCACTGCGATTTCGATCCTTTACCTCCTTACCGAAAATGTTCCTGCACTCTGCATCATAGGATTGGTTCACGGATTCACGTACGGCGTAGCGGAACTCGCTGTATTCGCAAGGGTCACGGCCGACCTCTCTCCCTGCGTCCGTGGCAGAGGTCTCGGGTATTTCACCCTGAGCTACAGCCTCGCCAGTGCAGTGGGTCCGCTGCTCAGCATCCACCTGGTGAACGTCGGTCTCTTTCGCGAGATATTCCTGCTGGGGCTGGTTACTTCTGCCGCCTCCGCAGCGTGTGCGCTATTCCTCGGAAAGGATACGGAGAGAGGACAGATCCGTAAGACCCAGACAGCGGATTATCGGCCTATATTACGTAAGACTCTGCCCATATCGATGGTCCTGCTGATATTCCTGATATCCTACTCCGGGGTGCTCACATTCATCGCCCCCTACGGAATCGAACTGGGGATGGAAACGTACACAGCCGTCTTCTTCGTGGTGCTGTCGGTGGCCACCGTCGTCAGCAGATTGGGCATCATGGGGAAATACGATACTGTGGGTCCGGACCCCATACTGATCCCGCTGATTGTTATGTATATCCTCGGCATGCTGCTCCTGGGTGCGGCCCCCTTCGGAGAGGCCATCCTGATGTCCGCCTTCGTGATAGGTCTGGCACTGGCAGCCCTCGGTTCCGCCGGCAATGTCATGGCGGTGGAAGGACTGGACATAAGGGACCAGGGCATGGCGCTGGCCGTGGTGCAGGTCTTCATCGACCTGTCCTACATCGTCGGACCGGTAGCTTACGGATATGCGGTGTCATCGGTGGGATACTCCGATTGTTATACTGTCATGGCCGCGGTAGGTCTTGCGGCCCTTCTCGTATATCTCCTGACCTGCTCCCCATCCGTCCGCGGACGCATATCGGGCAAAAGATGAACGAACGTTAATTTCAATAGCGAGGAACGCCATCCGATTATGACGATGAAGCATCTGTTCAACATCAGCATATTCCATCTCCCCGACGAGCTGAAAGCTGCCAGGGAGTTCGTAAAGGACCCGGCCAACCGCACCGACGGTCTGGAGATCCTTACGGGCTACGATCCGATTCCGAAGCCCTTGGCAGAGTGCATGATCGGTGTCCATCTGCCCTACGCCACCGACTGGTACGGTCCGTTCACCGGGAAGAGACAGGTGCCCGAATCGAAACAGCAGGAATTCGCCAGATGGAACTCCTACGGGAAGGACCGGAAGGAGATCGTGGAAAACATCCGCATCATGATGAAATGCGCAGGAGACCTGAATCCCGCGTACGGGGTGTTCCATGCCGCCTCCGGCAACTACGATGAGATCACGGGTGTAGAATTCACCGATGATTCTGACTCCGTGGTGAGGGCGATGTGCGAGATGCTCAACGAGGCATGCTCCGTTTTCCCCGGAGGCAAGCCCCCTCTCAGACTGGTATTCGAGAACACCTGGTGTCCCGGACTCATGATGCAGGACAACAGGGGATTGGATATACTCGAGAACAAGCTCGAATTCGACAACTGGGGTATCTGCCTCGACACAGGGCATCTCCTGGTGTCCATGGGGAGCGTGCATTCCGAGGCCGAGGCGCTGGAAATGTTGAACGCATGCGTCGACAGGTATTCGTCCGATATGAAGGACAGGATCACCAACATGCACCTCCACGTGAACACCACCGCGGACTACATGCGTAGTTTCAGGAAGCCCGATACCACGGGTATGAGCGCGGAGGAGCGCATCCTCTTCGCCCACCACCACATCGGGACCATGGACGCGCATCAACCATTCACCGACCCGGGCGTGAAGGACCTGGTGGACAGACTCGCCCCCGATTACCTGATACACGAGATGGGTTCCATAACCTCCGAGGGACAGATGAGGCAGCACAGGATCCAAAGGAGCCTCTTCCCATGAAGGTCCCGGACCATATCGAGGTTCGCGGTGCGAGGATCCACAACCTCAAGGATATCGATGTCGACATACCTCTCAACAAGGTCGTGGGAATCGCCGGAGTATCCGGTTCGGGGAAATCCTCCCTCGCCCTCGGCACTCTCTATTCGGAAGGTTCCAGACGTTATCTGGAAGCCCTCTCCACCTACACCCGCAGACGCATGACCCAGGCATCGCGTTCCGAGGTTGACGACGTCCGCTATGTGCCCGCCGCTTTGGCGCTTCATCAGCGTCCCGGGGTGCCCGGGATCAGGAGTACGTTCGGTACCTCCACGGAGCTGCTCAACAGCATCAGGCTCATGTTCTCCAGGCTCGCCAACCACCGCTGCCCCAACGGCCACTACCTGGAACCGAGCATCAACTTCGCAGGCATGCTCGAGATTAGATGCCCCGTATGCGGTGCCGAGGTCTCGCCCCCTAGCGCAGAGG
>Ga0256407_10001493_pt1 | contig 49037 bp, 45 predicted proteins | sample RumenRJG_04DNA_FD_193489 | JGI IMG/M metagenome (GOLD analysis project Ga0256407, IMG submission 193489) | Bovine rumen microbial communities from Lethbridge, Alberta, Canada - RJG_04 | ecosystem: Host-associated > Mammals > Digestive system > Stomach > Rumen | place: Canada: Alberta...
ATCTCCGGTTATGTGCAACAAAAGTAGTTGGCCTTGACGAGGAAGAAGACGAAGAAGAGGAAACCCCAGTATTAACTGAGCCGGACAATATACCTGAAGGTTTTCTTCCTGGACCCGCGCTTGAGACGAGCAGAAAAAGTGACGGACAAAATGTTCTTCTCTATGGTGTGCCTGGTTCGGGCAAAAGTTGGACCATCGAACATGAATACTGTTCTGAAGAAAGTGAAGTTGCCAGACTGGTGTTCCATCCAGACTATACTAATGCCGATTTTATTGGCCAGATCCTTCCTGTTGTTGATGCAGAGAAGCAGGTCACTTATGAGTTTACTGCCGGTCCCTTCACAACAATTATTAAGGATGCATACTATCATCCCAGCAAAGAATATATTTTGATTATTGAAGAAATTAACCGTGGCAATGCTCCAGCGATCTTCGGGGAAGTATTTCAGCTTCTTGACCGGACTGTGGAGCCCAAGGTTATAGAAGGCGTATCTTACCCGAAGGGAACCAGTGAATATGGCGTCACACATAAATACATGGCTGAATACATCTACGGTGATGCAGCTCATAAGATTCGTATTCCGTCCAATCTTTCCATTATTGGGACGATGAATACATCCGATCAGAATGTTTTTACTCTCGACACCGCTTTCCAGCGCAGGTGGAGAATGCGCCTTATTGAAAACAGCTTCCATAATGTACGCAGATCACTCAGAGAAGCCAAAATTCTCGACACCGAAGTGACATGGAAAGATTTCTGTGAAAAAATCAATTCCATCATTATCGGTAACAAAGCAAAAATGGCATCTGCAGAAGATAAACGGCTGGGCGTTTATTTTGTTCACGAATCGGATATCACATTCGATACACGCGCCTTACCCAAGCCAGGCTTCCCAACCTTGACTGTTGAATATGATAAGCTGTTAAAGGATGAGTTGATTGGAGAATTGACTGACGAAGGTAGAGCTCGTCTTGTTGAAATCCGTGAAGCAGTGATGCACAACAGAATGTTCCCGGAAAAGGTTATCAAGTATCTCTGGGACGATGCATTTAAGTTTAATCCCGAAGCATTGTTCGATATGGATCTCGTAGAAAGTCTTGAACAAGTGATTAATGTATTTGTGTATTCGCGTGGTCGTGAGCGTTTCAAGATTTTCAAAGGTACCGTTCGCTCTCTCCTTTACCCTGATGCTCAGGCATAATCCGTGGCGACTGAAGGTGAGGTGAATAGCGCCTATGGATCTAGAGAAAAACATACGGGAGCGCTGTCACGTCAATACGAATGACGAAGGCGATAGTTTTGTTGGGGTTAAAGCTGACACGGACGATGCCATGATCTATTTCCCGATAGGCTATCAGTTGCCCCCTGACGACGATGATCTGCGTGCTGATATAAATAATCTCTTTTATGTCCTTGCTGCTTTCATGAAAGAGGACAAATTGATTGAAGAATCAAAGTTTGCAGCTCCGAGAACTGTTGACTTTCCTATGCATTCCTATCTAAAGATCATACGAGATTATCTAAGGACTGGACGATATTACGTTGAGACAGACCCTAAATACCGAACGGATACCAGGGGCAATGCATCCTGGGCACGAACTGTTCGTGAGCAACGACCATTAGTCCAAAAAAATGGATCACTTGTGTTCACAAACATGACCGTCCGTTCAGTAACGCCGAATGCAGATAAAAAAATCACACAGATCCATCGATATTGCGTATATGAAGCTTTCGACAAAATGGGTTGGCTATATGTGCCGTATATGCCGGAAAAACCAGGTCCGCATCCAGATCATAAGGAAGCTATATATATCCTTGAGAAGAAACTGGTTTCCACCCATAACGATGTTGAGCAAGAATTGTTTTCAGCAATGAAAGCCATGCTCACATATATGGATGAGAAAACGTCTGAAAAGCAATATTTCTTTGGAACGGACTTCTTTGAACGGGTATGGGAAAAAATGGTCGACAAAGCCTTCGGTATAGAAGATAAAGAACAGTATTTCCCGAAAACCAGATGGGTCCTGGATTATGGTCGGTTGAAAACAAAAACGCCACTTCAGCCAGATTCAATTATGATCTACAATGGAAAAGTATATGTGCTTGACTCAAAACTATATCGATATGGTTGCAGTGCAAATCCAGATCATCTGCCTAATGGCCCGGATATCAATAAACAAATAACCTATGGCGAATACATTGAACGAGCAAAGGGAATTCCGAGTGAACACCTGTATAATGCATTCATCATGCCCTTTAACAGTGCCCAGAATTTCTTTATGAAAGTTGATGAAAACGGCGAGCTTATTCCTGATATTTCTGATGTCATCGGAAATATTGGCGAGGCTTTGGGCGATTGGAAACCAAACCCGAAAAACTATGAACGTGTGCAAGGTATCGTTTTGGACACCAGATTCCTGATGTATAACTATGTTGGAATGCCGGATCAGCAAAAAAAGCAATTAGCAGACGCAATAGAAAAGGTCAATGTACGACCACTCATTCCTGCACCAACACGGCCCTGAAAGGGCCATTTTTATTTGCTCATTTCTCTGTTTCTGTAACGTTGTGCTGCTGCAGCATTCGCACATTGTGGGCAGCAGTACTTCTTGTTTCCCCGGGTTGCTTCTACCAAAAAATACTTATCACGTTTGCAATGCGGGTTTTCACATTCTTTATATATTTCCACTCCGGCTTTCATGTAGAAAATAGAAAAATAAAGAGCTTCCAGTAACGTATCCACCTGCCATGATGCAAATAGACTGCCTGGTTCATACTTTGGATGAATGCCAGCAATATTAAAGTTTATCTCTTCCGCGAGAACAATCCTCGCTACTTTGAGTAACGTTTTTTGAAACTCCCCGGTAATGGAGTTTTCGTCAAACCGCTTGAAAGGTGTTAGTTTGCGCAAATCCACTTCTTTGAAAATGGAGACCTCCGTTTGAAAGTGAAAGAAGAAATCGATTATTGAGCGGACACTATCGTTCTCTTCCTGACAACCAACATACATTGCAGTCAGGTTTTTGTACCAGCGTGAATTACTGCCAAGCAAGGTTGTGTCTGTACCGCTTTTTATGGCTTGATAGAAACTATATTCCAATACATACGAAGAGCGCATGGTATCTTGAACGGTTATTGTGCCTTTTACCACAGCTTCTGGCTCCTGACTGTAATCCGGGAAATGGTTATAACTCTCCAACAGTTCAGTAAAGCGGTGCCTACACGAATATAAACTGGTAGCATCTGGGCCAACACCAAGCGGCTGAGAAAACAGAAGAAAAGATGTGCATATCAGAATACTGCGATAATCTCTTTTCGCAATTGCGCTCATAAGCCTGATGGTTGCCTTAACTCGATTGACAATCCCGCAAAGATCATCTCCGCTTATAGCCGTATATTCATCTGAAGACACGGGAAAGAAGAAGCCATACGTTTCCAGAAAGTCTATGTGTCTCTGGACATCATTATCAGGAATTGAAAGTAGCTTTCCCAGAATATTTCCTTCTATCTTTTTTCCTGCAGCACCGCTAAGGAAAAGCCCCTCGCGGGGAGCATACGAGAAAAGAAGCGGACGATCAGGATCTGCCACGATTTTCACGGTTGTTTTGGGCGGCTCACTGGGATCGGGGTTATAAACATCTTTGACGCACTTTGCTGCATACCCGTTGTATGAAAACATATTTTGAAGCAATCCTTCACCCTTGTGGCCTTCCATGAGACTTTCCTCCATCTTAAGAATCCAGTGATTATGATAAAAACCATTATTCTAAACTCGAGATGATCTGATTTTCAGATCGATCCTGAACCATTATATCAAAAAATAATACGTTTTACAATATAAACCTATTACGCTATTCAAAAACAGAATGTGTTTTTGTAGCCAATAGGTTTATTTTTTGATTTGGCGTATATTTATCACAGTGCTTGTGGATACGCACCTTCCCGGCCGGATTAAAGGTGCGCGTACGGTTGAAGCAAGCGCGCAACAGGCCCTGTGTCGTACGCCACAAGGTCACCAAGAGACGGAGCAATCCGATGAGGTGACCATTATGGAACGCAGGCATTCGGGTTTTCTCCGTCTCGGACAACCGAGAGGAGAGAGCCCACATGGCAAAATCAGGTTTACGGTTTCAGGCAAAGAGCGACAGAGCGGATCCCAGTTACCCTTTCCCCAGCAGGTTCGGCGCGGATGGCGAAATCATCTATTCCGTACCAGCGGAAATCTCCTCAACCAGCGCATTCGCAACGTTCGGTATCAGCATGGCAGACTGCAGCACCCTGCCCTTTGGCGACAGGCAGAAGCTGGTCTACTACATTGAAACCACGGATCGGAAGTTTGCTTTTGATCAGAAGAAATGGCTGAACAACATGCACACGACCGAGCGCCGGTACAACTACCGGAATACTTCCTTCGAGAAAAAGTTCGAAACGGAAGAAGATGGCGTTGTCACCCACACAGACCACCCGCTTCTTGCAAAAGAGGAAGCAGGATATGAAGAAACTGAAGCGGATGATCTGCGGGACCGGATGATTGAGTACGTGCGGGAGAAGTTTCCAAAGAACGGCCTTTATGCAGAGGTACTGGCCCTGTACCTGAAAAACGGATACGGGACCCGGACAATCGGCGAGAAGCTCGGAATCAAAGAGCGCTCCGCCAGATTCTTCCTGGAGAGGGCCAAGGAGACAGCCGGGGAATACTACCGGCGGTATTGCCGGTAAAACGACAGCGGCACCAGAGCAAAATCTGGTGCCCATTTTTGTGTACGGCTGGCGTTGTGTACGGCTGTGTACGGCAACTGTGTACGGGGTACACAGAGGGGTACACAGCCGTTTTGAGCAGCTTCCCTGAAGGTCGCCGAATCGCTGAATCCTTTGATTTCAAAGGGCCGGACGCCTGTTACCCCGTACTCAGCGGTTTGTAATTCCTACCATGGTGGGAGAGCACATCGTTCACATCGATGGGGTCGTTGGTTCGAGTCCAACTGTCACCACCACTCGCAAGCCCTTGTAGATCAAGGGCTTGCTTCTTTTTTGCCCCCTCCGGGGTACACGTCCGAAGGGGTACACGCCGTAGATGTGGACAGCTTGTTCCACCAATAAAGCTACCCGGTCGGGTGGCTTCGTTGCCGGAATCGGGTTGGCTTTATTGCCCGGATTCGGGTTGGCTTAAATGCCGTCGTAGATGTGAACGGATTGTTGGTTTCCGGTCAGGTATAACCAGATAATTCGACAAAGCAGAAAAGAACCCTTCCGTTTTTTTTCTTTTCGGGAGGAAGGGATTTGATTGGGTACCATCGGTCTTCGGACCGGTTTTCGCATTTTTGGCCCAAATTTGCCTCATGCGCCGCCCGCAGAAGAAAACCGCCCGGGTTCCTCGACCGAGCGGCTTCTCGCAGCGACAGGGGCAATGTGGAGCGAAACAAAAGCAAACGTTCTTACTCTGCCTCAAAGGTGATGCTAACGCTTGCGCTCACGATCAGTTTCGCCGACTGGACAACCGTACCTGCATCCTCTTCCATCGCGGGTTCTTCCATTCCGGTAGTCCGAGAATATACATTTCCAATATTGTTCTGGTAACTGTACACGCCGCCCTCAGAGATGATTTCTATGCCAGTGATCTTCAATCCGGATGCTTCCGCAAGGATCTCTGCTTTCTTCTTTGCATCTGTTACAGCCTTCTTCATGGCTTCGGTCTTTGCTTCTTCCGTATCAGAAGCTGAGAACGATATGCCGTTCAGAGTGTTTGCACCCGCTGCAAAGCAGACATCAATCAGGGCACCAACGCTTTCCATATCTGTTACCTTGATAGCCAGCGTAGAGCTAGCATTATATGCGGCGAGCTGTTCCTGATCGTTGGAATAATCATAAAAAGGATAGATGTTGATGAAGTCGGTGTTGATATTTTCTTCCTTCACACCTTGTTCTATCAGGGCGGTCCGGATGGCTGCAATGGTTTCATTCACCTTTTGCTGAGCCTTTAGCACATCCTTATCCCGGGCATTCACACCCAGAGAGATAATGGCGGTATCTGCGCTGACACGGACTTCGCCCGTGCCGTTGACCGTGATTTTTGTTTCAGCCAGTGCCGCAACAGAAAACAGTACCATTACCAGGGCGACGAAAATAGCAATCAGTTTCTTCATTTTGGTTCATTCCTCCTGCATTATTATAAATTTTTACTGCCAAGGCACATAGTAGCGACGGATCAGTGCCAGTTCTCCGTGCTCATCAAAGATAACCATGACATTGCGGATATCAAATCCCGGATCATCCGTTTTGTCCATTATCGCCAGAAAATCGGCTTTGTTGTGGACTGTTGGGGTAAGCAGTGCTTCGCCGGTGGCGGGATCGATGTCATCCAGGAAAAGCAGATGTTCGGAAAACGGAACGGATACAACCGCAAACTCTGTCCAGGTATTGTCGTTATCATCCATGATCCAGTAGTTCATATCAACGGATTCAAAGAGATATACCTCATCCTGCTCTCCATCGTTCAAGACAAGGTATCCATCCTTTTCTGAAATGGTGCGGATAGTAACTTCATGACCCTGTGTATAGATACCGTCACCGACCTTCAAGCTCAGAATCTCATCCGGAATATATCTCTCTGGGACAAGAAGAGTTATGGTGCACGTGCTTTCATCACAAGCAGTAATCTTCGCGTTTACCGCAACAGAAATCAGCGCTTCCGGGTTGAACTCGGCTGCGATCGAGGTTACGATTTTGCGATCAGCAGAAGCGTCTGCATTCCATCCGGCGGGAACAGCCCCTTCTGCCATAGCCTCATGCTTTTCGACCAACGATGCGGTCAGGCTCCAGAATCCTTCCGCATTGCTAATCTCGTAATTCTCCATCCCATCGATACATAACCATTTTGCTTCAAAACGGACTCCGCCCCGTGTTCCGTCAGTCAGACAGAAAACAATCTGGGGGTACCAGTCCGTGATGGACTCGTTCACCTTTTCACCAACCTGGATTGCGTTGACTGCGTTCCACAACTGAGCAATCTCATCCGGATCATCCGTGGTGAATTCACTGGTGGAAAAGCCATAACCATCTGTGTAGTAGACTTTTCCAATGGTAATACCCTGATCCAGTTTTTTCTGTATTTCACCCAATTCTGTCATGGACTGTATCGTTGCCGGGGTCTCCTCTGCGAAAGCAACGGAAACCATCAGCAGAATCCCTATCAGCAGGCCGATTGCCTTTTTGAGCATCGTTGTCATCATCTCCTGTCAACTGTTTTTCCGGTCACAATATATGACGTCAGGAGTCTATGGATAGTTCCCCTAAAACATTAAATCTGGAGCAGATCACAACTTGCTCCAGAAGTGAAAAACCGTATTATTCCCAAATATCAACGCTGCCAGTCTCTTCGCCCTTGATCCACCAAAGCTTGTTCTGGTCGACCCGGACGAACACAGAATCAGCACCAGTGGGGATCTTTGCGGCGATCTCCTCGGCGGTGATGTTTCCATCCATGGGAGACTGAACAATCACTCACAGCTTCCTTTCCTTATAAAACACGCCAACCATCGCGCCAACACCATCGTCAGGTGTGGCAATCTGCTGCAGAATCCAGCCCTGGTCAGCCATTTCGTTGATCAACTTCTCCGCTTTCTCGATGTCCTTCTCCCGGGAAGCACTGAAGCCTTTGTTAAGGTAAACCAGCTTGTATTCACGCATAACCTGAACCTCCATCTATTTTTTCTACGTGTTATGCAAACCGCAGCTCATCCAGCGTATACCGGATCACTTCGTCAACGGAATCATCCTCATCCTGCTGGGTTATCTTCGAGAGCCAGGGATGGGATTCTTCCCACGATTCTTGTGTTTCTTTCGTTTCCTCATTCATGGAACGGCCACTCCTCTGAAAATCATCAGAACCGCAATAGATTGTAGCCGAGAACGGTGCGAAACACAATATCCGTTCTGGTTCTTTTTCTGAACAAAAAAAAGAACCCCACAGGGCTTGCGATAAGCTCTGTGGGGAATGCGATCAGGCGATCCGGATCACCTTGCCAAGGAACTGTTCTGCGGAAATCTTGAAATGAATTTTGATATCGTAGTTTTTGTTGACCTCAACCTGATCCACCAGTGCCGCGATGATCAGGTGCTTGGCCTCATAGGTTGCTTCGTCGTAGCGCTCGGCCCAGGTCAGCAGCTGATCAACCTGGGCTTCGGTAGCTTTCCGGTTCTTCTCCTCGGCTTCAAGTTTTGCTTTTGCTTCCTCAACTGCTGAGGAATCCTCGTCCAGCTTGGCCCGATGCTTCAGAAGCATGGAGTTGACTACACTCAGGTCAAGCTGGCTTTCTCCGGTAAGAGCCTTTACGGCTTCTGATTCCAAAGCGGAAACCTGCTTCTGCGTTTTTTCGAACTCGGTGACTGCCTGCCGGTAGGCCACCCGAAAAACCTCCGCGTTTCGGCTGCAGGCACGTTCGACCAGCTTCTCAGCCGGTACGGTTCCGAGGTTTTTGAAGAACTGTCGCACTTCGTTTTCCACGGCTTCATTCAGCGGGTCCATCTCATAACCGCTGGGGCCACCGCAGGTTTTCCGTGAGGACAATTTGCGGTAACACCGGTAAAGATCCCGGTCGTAAACCCGGAGAGTGCCGTCCGCAAGCTTCCGGCGGGTTGTGTTGTGGCTGTAACAAAGGCGGCTGCCACACTCGCCGCAGAACAGCAGTCCGGTTAATAGGCTCCGGCTGTCCGTCCGGACTGGCACGGTCGGCTGCTCCTCCGGCTTGCAGGCGCGGCCCTTTACAAGCTCCAGGCACCGGTCGAAGGTGGCGTCGTCAATGATCCGCAAGTTCTCCATCGGCTCGGAAAGTTCCTCACCGAAGTGGAGAATGCCTTTGTAGATCGGATTGGCAATCAGCGACCGAATGCTCGTTCCGCGCCAGAGTGTTGTCCCGCGTTTGGTTTTGATGCCCTTCTCGTTTAGGTAATTGGCGACCCGGTTGGTACCATAGCCTTCCTCACTGAGCAGCCGGAAAATCTCCCGTACCACCTTGGCTTCATCCTCGTCGATCACAAGGTCTCTGACCGGCTGGTTCTTTTTGTTGGTGCGGCCCAGGAACTCCAGCCGGTAACCGTAGGCTACTAAGCCGCCGCGCCACTGTCCGTCCATAACCATCTGCTCGTGCTTCGTCCGAACCCGGATTGCGGTCTTCTCGCTTTCGCCGGAAGCCTGCCAGAAGCGGATGTAGTTCAGGAGCTTGTCCACGTGGGTGTCGAAGCGCTGCTCACCTTCTTTGGTGCTCCAGACCTCGATACCCTGCTGCACGAACCACTGCACCACGAAAGGCGTCTCATCCTCTCGGCGGCCCAGACGGTCGAACATGAAAACGAGCAGCACATCGAACTGATGTTGTGCTGCTCGCTTCTTGATCTCCACGATGGCATCACGCTCATTCGTGCTGACCTTGTACCCGGACACTCCCTTCTCGGAAATTTCATCTATGATTTCCCAGTCAGGATGGGTGGCCGCGTACTCTCTGCAGGCCAGCTTTTGCATCGGGATGTCATCGTGATCAACCTGCCCGATGGTGGAAACGCGGTAAAGGCAAATCACTCTTTTCACTTGCTGTCACCTCACACATTTGTCAGAATTCGAAGTGCCTCGGCGACCGCCGCTTCATTCGGTACATCCGCGAAAACGGTAGTCACCCGGAAGCCTGGAACGCTTTGTCTGACAGGCTTTTCGGCGTGTTCTGTATTACCATGGGTCGGAGATGATTACAAGCTCTTTCTGCCGCTCTCTTCAATAATACTGCCGAGGCCATTGCCCCGGCAGTAATTGCTGATTGCGCTCTTCGTCAGGCCGAGTTCCCGGGCAATCGCGGTATACCCGCATCCGGATCTCCGGAGTGACGCGATTCTGATTTTCTGTTCATTTGTCATGGAAGGTGCCTCCTGTTTCCTGATTTACACCTTCCTATGCCTGGAAGTCGACCGTTTTTATAATGCTATCACAAGAAAAATCCCCCTACAGATAGCAGGGAGACAATAAGCCTATGATTTACGCTGGGTTCCGCACAGGAAGACAGACCGTTGCTCTTTGCATATTGAAGCATAATCCTGCCTGTCTGCCGATTGGAAGGATAATCGCATCAAGGGTATACCGGTACCCTTTCTTCCATCCGGCCCTTCTTATGAGCCGGACAAGATCCCGCTGCCTGCACCGGTTGAGCGGATCAATCCCAGTATCGCTGACCCGCAGACTGTCGGGACTCCGGTACTCCGTTCCGATCAGAAGAAGCGTCAGATCGTCCATGCTCATCAGCAGCTGAACATAGGTGGGATTGTCCAACGCCCGGATTGCCGCTCTGGAAATAATCATGCGGCTTTGCTTTCCAGTCTCAAAGGACAGGGTGATGTTACCCCTGAAGCAGTTCCTCAGCGCGGACTCCCAATCCAAATTGTTCTGAGTGATCTGCGGGATGAGGCTGCTTCCGTTCATACTGCTTCGCTCCTTTCCGCTTGTAGCTGTCGGACATGCAGGAATCCTCGAGGTCAAAGACCAGCGTCGGTTCATCGTTCACAAGGCGGACGGGTGCCAGATTCCCAAACACCGTGTACCTACGCCCTGGTTTCCATTCCATCAGGTTCCAAAGGCGATTTACAAATGGGCCGCCGGATATCGTGCCGTTTATGCTGTTATCGTCATGTGAACGAAGCTCTATGCAGTTCGGCACTTTTGTGTTTGAGCCCATCAGCATGAGCTGATGCCTTTTCGGATTGATCAAAACAAGGCCATACATGGGATTTTTCAAGGCGTTCAGTGCTGCTTCTGATACCTGAATCCTTCCTCCCTTCCGGTCTTCGAATGCGATCGCAATACGATCTCCCGTGTTGAAATACTGCCTTTTCACGATCTCCCAGAAGGGATCAGAACCAAAGTCGAGCCGTTCAATTTCACTGTTCATATGTTTTCAGTCCTTTCTTTATGCAACATCCGAGAAGCATTCCGGGTTTTCCTTGGGATTCACAATGAATTGGTACGTGTTATTGTTTTCCTTGCTGCAATGCAGGATTTTCAGCAGCGTGAATTGGTGCAGCGCTGCACACACATGTGCGGAGGAGTATTCGAGCGTTGCGATAACCATCTCAGAAGAGAAGAATTCATCCCCGAATGAGTGGTACAGCGTTGTTGCCATTTCTTTTTGAGAAGGAAGCAGCTCACCCGGGCCAGGCTTAACATCCGGAAGGATACGGTAGGTCTGGGCATTTTCTTTTTCGACAAGCCCCATCCGGGCTGCCAGGCTCATGTCGTAGCTCCATCTTTCCGGTTTGCCAAAGGTATCGTAGACGCTCCGTTTAACAACGCCGTCGGAGAGACACTTCGTGAGCACGGCCCCGATTCTGCGATCCTTTGGCGAACTGGTCGAATGCGCCAAGGACTGAATGGTAGAAATCAATTCGTGAGAATAAGTGACTTTTTTCGCTTCCTGCTTTCTTGCCTCTGAATCGTTATCAACAGCAAAGGAATACAGTCTGGCACCATTCTCAGCATCTGTTAATCGGAGAATGCCTCTTTCTTTGAAGATATAGCATACCTTGTGCGTCTGATCGCTTGTCAGACCTGCTTTATCCCGAAGCAGACTGCAGGGGAACATTTGCATTCCCTGGTCCCATAGTTCAAGCAAAGCAATGGCGACTCTTCCTTGCTGAGAATTAGGATTGCACATTTCTTCAAGCAGTTTTCTGAAGCATTGAGGATCTATCAACGGGATCTCAACCTTTGGCTTAGCAGCCGGTGTCCCTGCGAAAAAGCCATATATGGCATTCCTGTCTTCTTTTCCGATTGTCTCGATCACACCTTTTGTTCTAAGCGTTCCGATCATGTTACTTGCTGTCACTTCGGTCATCTGAAGGTCATTCATAATATCCCGTACTGTGAAGTTGACCTTTCCCTGATCGAGGTACCGCAAAAGCAAGTCCCGACATTCACGCTGACGAATACTGGTGCTGTTCAGAAGTGTGTCGATATTGTTCCGTATTATGATTTCATCTATCGTTGTTTGATCACCCCCTTCATTCTGCTTGGATTCCCCCGGGACATCAGGTTCAAATGGCGGCTCCTCATATATAGTGTCGTCTGCCTGTTTCGTCTGCGGTGGAGGAGCAAGGGGCTGCTGCGCCATTTCCCGTTCCGCGATTTGCTCTTCTTCGGTCCACTGTGAAAGCCGTAGGTGCCGCTCTGATACTGCCCGATCCAACAGCGCCATGTAGTATTCCAGGAAGTATGTCAGATCCGCGCCGTTTTCTGGCAGCAGAATATTGGCGATGGAATTGAAATACGCAAAGCTGGATCGGGCGATCAGGTTGGACAGGCTGACTTCTGAAAAGAAAACGTATCCTGCGCGGAAAAGGATCACCTGTGAAAGCAGCCGAGCGAGGCGCTCATTCCCTTCAGCAAAGGGCCGTGTTACCAATACCCAGGCCTGTGCAAGGCCGGATTTGATCAGCGGATGAATACCCGGATCGTGCAGCAGCATGCATATTTCCTGTACCCGATCCGGCAGGGCAAGCGCTGTCGGAAGCTCGTACGGGAGCCCAACCATTGAAGGAATCTCCAGATAATCAGTCAGCCTGTATTCTTGCCCGCCGCCATCAATGTTTTCCGTCAGAATGTATGCCAGTGTCTTGATATACTCCTCATCTACCGGCCTGAAAAGGTTGGCTCCGGCAAAACTCAGCGCATTCCGGTTGTTCAGTATCATCTGCTCCTCAGGTTCCTGTGGCTCCCGGTCTCCCTGCAGGAAGGCCATAGCATCCTGCATGGTGATCTGCGAACCTTCCACATAGCTGGTGAAGAAGCTCTCCTCCAGTGAAGAAGCGGAAGGCGTGTCCCTATAAGGATCAAATTCGGTTTCACTGGCCATCATCTCATCAACGATCCGTTCACTGGCCGCGATCATCTTGTTTGTGACAACATACCAGTATGGTATTCCCCTGGGATTATGAAGCTGCAGGCTGATGCTTCTGGCCCGCCTACGGTTCTGTACATCCTGCCAGAATTCATCGGGCTGTACTCCCAGGGGAATCCGGCTGATCATTTCTCTTTTCGGAATATAATGGTCTTCCAGATGCTTGAATAATCGTTCCCGATTCATCCGTATCCTCCTCTCGTCTTAGCTGGGAATGACTGTCGGCGAAGCACTCATCAGGTCAAAACGGATCGCCTGATGCATCGGGAGATATTCACCGTTGCATATGCGGGGCTCGTCATTGACCCATCCGGTGATGCGCCGGATTTTTTTCAGCAGGGATCTCCCGCCAATTTCAAACTGCATAACATGTTCTTCTGGGACAACGACCGCCTGAAGGTCGTCTATGGTGCATGCCCGCAAGAGCAGAGAGCCGATTTCTTCATTTATCAGAATCTGTACCTGCCGGGGATGGCCTAATACATCCAGAACTCCTTGGTTCAGCAGGATGGTGTCCTCCTGCAGGTTCAGTGTAAGAAGGAGAGAATTCATCGCTTTCGCCTCCATTATTCAATTTGCGCAGTAATCAAAGGTGCATTTTCTTCTTCAGTGATCACTTCAGTGGAGATATATCCTTGTGTAAGATCTACCTGCGTGGACGCGGTGTGTTCTCTGACTTCCATACCAAAGGAATCGCGCCATTCGACAGGGAGAATCGGTCTGGGCCTGCGGAGCTTTCCTGTTTCCGGGTCACGGCTCTGCGGCAGGAAACATTCTTTGGAGTTCAGGTCAAACAGGTACAGTTGTTCTCCGTCATGATCAATCCGCATTCCCTGCAGCCGATAACGGTACAGATCATCCCAGCCCATCATTTCCCGTAGCTTCTCGATGAAGATGGTACAGGTGATCTGACGGCTTCTCCGCTTATCTTCACGGACAATACACCATCTCACAGCATCCCGGGCACCTTCGTCACAGGGACGGATCAGGAGGCGCTGCTCTTCCGGATTGATCAAGAACTGCACATATGTGGCATTTTCCAGTTTGCTGATGCAGGAATTGTTGAACGTGATGCTGTTGCCTTTGATCGTCATGGCAGGATCAAAGTTGTGTGAAATGAACTCCCTGCGGACAACCTGATATCCGTCGAAAGTGAACTTTGCCTGCTCTGCCAGACGCTTTGCTTCCATCTGTTCTTCCCGGGTAAGCCGTGGCTGAGTAGGGCTTACCGGAGGCGGTTGTTGTGCCGGGTACGGGCGCTGATAACCCCCGACTTTCCCTGATACTGCCCCTTGACTGTTAGGGCCGAAGTAGTTGTTGCCGGGCCGATAGCCAGGCTGGTTCCACTGCTGATCCATTATTTGATTCCTCCTTTTTCAGCGCATTGGACCACTGATGCGCGTTTTACCGTTTCAATTCCGCAGCCTGCCGCTGCTGTTGCTTTTTCTCCTCGGCGGGCCAGATCTTCTCTACCAGGAGCCTGTCCAAATCGGAGCAGATATTTTCCGCGATGTCCACAAGGTTCTCATCCGCGAGAGGGCTGGCCATCAGGCGATCGTAAGCAGCCCGCATGATCTTCTCTGTGAAAGCCCCATATACCATCCGGCTGGATTCCTCATGCAGCAGGCACTCACAGCGATAAATGAATCCGAGCCAATAGGCATAGGATAGATCAGCAATATTCCGATTCTGTTCAGCAGGAAGCTCTGCCAATGCCTGGGGCAGTTTCAGCTTTTCTGCCCGGTATGCTTCTGTGATCAGTAGGCTTTTGTTATCACCTTCCTGGGCTCGTGAAATGATATCGTCGATCCAGTACAGTGATTCCACTATCAGTTCAGGGCTTTTCAGCAAAACCGGGATCTGCAGAAAGTTGGACAGATTCTCATTCTCCATAACTGCTGAACTGGAGAAGCTGGCATCGAACACACCGGCCATCTGACTGGTCATGAACAACGGTGCGAATTCTTGCATGGAGAACCCCATGGACGCTGCTTCCATGAACAGCTCTCCTTGTTTCGCACAGCAGGCAAGATCCTTGGTGGTGAAATGTCTTGTTTCCCGGGTCACTTCTGAGTTTCTCGGTGCAGCGCGGGAAAGACGCATCAGTCGTTTCACATTGGCGGAGAGCGGTCTCGTCTTCGCCGGATTCTTTGATATGTACATCTTCACACCTCCTGAAAAAAAACAGTGTCCGATGACCACAGAGATCATCGGCTGCTATCAGATACTACTTTTGCTTTCAGTACGGAGCTGTCTTTCTTGATTGGGATCTTTGGCGGATCGTTCAGGATCTGATCAAAGAGATCGTCTACAGTGGCACTTTCCACCTTATGCGTTATGTCCAGTGGCCGGGCCGGGATCATCATGTCCCAGGTATCTCCCTGTGAAAAGCCTCGGACATTGGATTCGTGTTCAAAGGCCGGAATGCCGAATATCTTCTTGTTCATCTCCACCGCCTTCTGGAACTTTTCTTCCATGTCTTTGATTTCCTGTGGTTCCTCATCATCCTCCGGCGGGTAGAAATAGCTTTTTCCGCTATTATCTATTTCCATCTCCACCTGTTTCCGGGCAATAATCACTTCCTCTGATTTGTTAATGGCGCGGCCCACATAGTTATCCAGGTCAAAGAACAAAACCACTTCTTCGTTCGGCCCTTCCAATGGCTGACACGGGATACGGTAAGAGTAATCTTCCTCCCAGCCCATAGTTGCAAACAGCACCTTGCTCAGTGAACTGGCACCCCGACTGTTTGAATCCCATGGGATCGCGTTCGGATTATCAACCTTGCATGGACGCACGACCAGCATCCTCTCTACTGGATTAAACAGCAGTTCAGCATAATTGGTCAGCATCTTACATACACAGGATTTATTGAACGTAATGGATGACGTGGTGATTCGGACAACCGGTTCATAGATTTTTGAAAACATATCCCCGCTGACAACCTGAAAGGTTTTCACGATTTCTTCCTTTTCACCGTCTTTTTCTGCCTCCCGCTTTTTTCCTTCCAATTCGTTTTTCATCTCCTGTTCTGCAGCAGTCAGGTCACGGGCAATCTGTGCAATTCCGTGATCATCCATGAGGCCGCCTATCCGATGACCGCTTTCCGGCAGAAACTCACGCTCCAGGTCTGCTTCCAGTTCTCCGTCCGCTAAGCCCATGGCGATCTGGCTGACACGGTAATAGTCCTCCGCGTCAAACCCTGCCCAGGAACGATTCATGGAAATGAACCCTGTCAGGGAACCAGTATCAATCAGCCGCATAGGCAGGTAAGTCCCTTCATGCCCATACCGGCGGCTATTCAGGATGCGCTGCGCTGCGTTCCATATCGTGCGGCTGACAATTGCGTCATGATGGTTCGCCTGGTAGTACTTGTTCTTCTGCCCGGTGTTCTTTCGAGCCTTATGATCCTTGAATGACTTGGTGTAGGTCTTCCGGGCAAGAACATCACCGCAGTGTTTTTCATTCCGCAAAATGGAAATAACGGTTCTGTCTATCCAGTGCGTATTGAATGACCCGTCCTTCTTCCGTCCGCCGGTAGGAATAGCCAGATCGGTAAGCATCCCGGCGATCTCTTCCGGTGTCATCCCGGAGAGCAATGCAGAATACATCCATCTGACTACGTTCGCTTCAGATTCATTGATTTGCAGGATTTTCTTGTGCCCGCCGTAACCATCCGGCACCTCCACCTTGTCAAAGCCGAAAAGCCGGGGTGTCAGAAATCGTCCTCTGCTGAAACGCCATTCGAGGGAAAGCAGCATTGCCTCGCTCTTCATATGGCTTTCTTCTTCCGCAACCATTGCCAGCACAAACAGGATGATTCCGCTGGTCTGTGACATTGTGTCCAGATTCTCCTGTTCGAAGAATACACGAACAGGCGGATCGTGGTTTTGCAGCGCTTCCACCCATTTGATACAGTCCAGTAAGTTTCGGGCAAAGCGGGAGACTGCTTTGGTGATGATCATATCGATCTTTCCATCCATGCAGTCTTTCATCAGCTTCTGGAAGCCTTGCCGGTGATCCGTATTCGTTCCGGAGAAACCGTCATCCACGTATGTACCGACATACGTCCAGTTAGGCGTGCTTTTGATCTTCTCTTTGTACACCTTGATCTGCATGGCAATGGAAAGAGCCTGGTCCAGATCGTCCGTTGACACCCGGCAGTAAGCTGCAACCCGTAGGGGCTTACTTTCGTCTGCCTCAGGGGTAGAAGCTGTAGCCGCGATCTTATGGATATTCACTCCATTGCTGCCTTCAATCTGCTTGAAGAGAGCACGTTTTTCCCGCTGGCGTTCCGTTTCAAAGCTGGAACCGATCGGCTTGCTTTGTTTAGCTGCCCGCGCCTCAGCCGCCTTTTGCACATCGTTCATGTGCCGTACCTCCTTTCTGCCTTCCCAAACATGTACGTCTCTGTAAAAGTGAGAGAAGGCTTTACTATGAAGCCATAGTTTTCATGGCTTCGCAACGACACCTATGAGGTAATCGGAAAATAAAGTTTTTTGTACATAAAAAACTGCCGATACAGCATTGCTGCATCAGCAGGAAATGAACTTTTATTTGTTTTGTTTCTTTGGCACGGCTACATCCACACCGTCTTCAAAGACCAGTTCAAAGGGGTCAAGCTCCAGCGCAGCACAAATTCGAAGTCCCAGCTTCATATTTGCATGTGATATGAGCTGCTGCCCGTATTCAAAGCGCTGGTACTGACGAACTTCCAACCCAACTTCGGTAGCCAGGGCCTGTTGGGATATATCCAGTTCTTTCCTTCGATCCCTGAGTATTTTTGCTTCCCGGTTCATGCACACCCCTCCTGACGCTTTTTTGTTTGTCGGATGTTACCTCTGGTGGAAGGTAAATGCAAGTCAGGAATCCCTTGATTTTATTCGGGTTCAGAGTGATAGATGTTGTCTGACCGAAAGGAGGGCAGCCTATGGCTATGAAGGAATTATCTCAGTACCCACCAGACAAATGGATACGCGCTATGAATCGGAAATACCCAAATATATGGACTGATCTGCGAAAGGTCTATGAGGATCCAGGCAAAATGATCCGTCCAAATTCCGGCGGTATCGAGTTACTGCAGAGCGTACCTGACTGGTGCATCATGCCTACATTCTTCCCGTTTCTTGTTATGACGGACAAGTATGGGGAGCTTTTTTATATGACGCACATGGATGAGCTAATGACCCTGGGCAGCACTTATATCTGGCGTTGCAGCAAAGGAGTATATCGTTTTGCACCGGAGATTTACCAGGCGCTTATCAGCCAGCCGCTTACAGGTGACCTGCCAATGGAGTGTCTGCATCACCTGCCGGAATGGGCAGTATACATTGAAACACCTGGTCTCAGTTACGAGCGGCACCCGATGGAAGGTTTCATCGCGCACTTGGACTACAACCTGTTCAGCAGAAGCACGGATTTACAGTTTGCCATGTTCCTGGAGGGACGTGAAGAGCCAAGAATGGTCGCGCTTCCCTTTGGTGAAGGTTCTCTTCTCGATGCAATGGAGAGAGTGGATCGGCTGGACAATATGTTCACAAATGATGTCCACCGAATTCGGTACGTGGGCAGCCGGGATGAATATAAAGCGACGTTCACATCCATGCTGCAGCTACTGTTTTACTTATGTAGCGATGAACCTGACCTGCCGGAGATCGAACACCCGGTGAAAAGAAAAACGCTCTCCGGACGCATCAGAGCACCCGAAGAGCCAAGGGTATGGGATGTCGGAGTCCGAATCTCCAATGTAATCCGAAGATACCGTGATGGTAATGTATCATACTGCTATGAAAAAAGTACAGAGCCCGGTTCTCATGCCAGCCCGCGTCCGCATGTTCGTTCAGCGCATTGGCATACCTTCTGGACGGGGCCACGACAGGCGAAGTTCCCGGAACGGAAGCCGATCGTGAAATGGATACCGCCGATCCCGATCGGCATGGACTGGAAACGGGAACTCCCGACAACCATCCGAACGATAGCGGAGTAAAGGGAGTCTTCAATCCGGTTTCATTTTTTCATAGTTGGTTTCCAGAATCCTGATGATTCTTCTGAGAAAATCCACATCATAATGACTCCAACCATTATTCCAATGTGTAAAGTATCTCCACATTGAAAACAGGTAATTACCGACGATTTGCTGTGGAGCGTGCTCCAGAACGTACAGAATGTTCCGTTTCCCCTCACGGGTCCATGAACTAAGATCCTTCTTTAGCTTGACCTGCTTTGCATATTCCCTGAATCCGTGAGACTTGGATTATGAAAAATGCTTGAAATACGCATAGAATCGAATGTTTCAGGCATTTTTACAGGCATTTTTTCTGCACCCATTTGGTGCAAATTCATAAGCCGAGATTTTCGCTTAAAACGCCGTGTTTATCGGGCATTCAGTGGTCTTTTACAATTTGTATTTCACGGATTCAGGTATACCAGAAAAGGTTGCTTTTTCATAGCTTTTCTTTCACCTTTTGGGTGAATTTCTGTTTTTTATTTTCCGGCTTTCAACGCCCTATTTTACGCGCTTTTCAACTTCTTCACTTTTCCACTTTCACGGATTCAGGTTTGACACATTCATTCCGGTTATCCGGAAAGCCAGACCAAACGAGAGATGATTTCCGGAAGAATTGCTTTCTAAGAACGAATTCAGTTTTTTAGAAATAATCGCTCAGATATAAAAAACGCAAAGGCGTATTGACTGAAGCAAGGTCAATGCGCCTTTGTTGCGTTTTCAGAATGCATATTTCGATGCTTTCATGCGCAGGCTTGAATTTGCGTCCGATCTCGGTCAACGCATATTCTACCCTGAGCTACGCCTCCGGTTATTTTTTTCGTAAGAAACCCCTCATACTGACTTTTCTGATAGCGGATTATCTTAGTTTTTTTGTTTGTTATGAGTCTTCTTTCAGATTCTTCAAGTCCTTCACACTGTCTCCTACCCACAGCTTTACGGGAATACAAACCGTTTGTGCGTCTGTTTCGCCGTTGATCATTTCAAGGAGCAGATGAATTGCCGTTTTTGCCCGAAGAGCATTGTCCTGCGCGACGGTTGTCAGCTTGGGCAGAGCATTCCGCGCTTCCCGACTGCCGTCAAAGCCGATGACGGAAAGTTCGTCGGGAATATCCACGCCGTTTTTCTGCAAAAAACGCATCAGTTCCAGCGCGTAATAATCCGATACGGCGAAGACGGCGGTGTAGTTTTTGATTGCCGCCAGCCGTTCCTGATAGAATAACTCCCTTTCGGCTGCCTGCATCGGAATTTTCATGAAGCCGGCTTTGACTTCCAGCCCCTCACACAAGCCCTGATAGCGCAGATAGTCCATACATATTTCGTTGTCGGCGACGCAAAGCACACGGCGGTGTCCCATTTCTTTCAGATATTGCCCCGCCTGTCTGCCGCCGTCGAAATCGTCAATCGTGAGGTTGCCGAAGCGGTTCTGCTCATCAAGGAATCCGTCGTAAATCACGAACGGAACGCGGATTCTGTCGCGCAGATCCTGATATTCGTCCTCGCAGAAGCCGATGACTACCACGCCGTCAAGATTCCACATGGAGGCAAAGGCGACGATCTCGGTGATTTTCTTTGCCTTTTTGAGCATCATAAAATAGCCGTTTGCCTCGGTTTCGTCCGACAGGTAATTGATAGCCGCCGAGATGAACGAATCCTCAAAAACGTGTCCTTCGTACTTGGGGTGATCGTTGACCACTACGCCGATAATACGCGAATTGTTGCGGGCGAGCAGGGTGGCAGCCATATCGGGAATATAGCCGCGTTCTTCCAGTTTCTGCTCTACCGCCTTGACGGTTCTGTCGGAGATCTTCTGCGTTTTGCCGTGGAGCACATTGGACACGGTCGCCGTGCTTAATCCCAATTCCTCGGCGATATCTTTGATTCTCACCTTGTTTTCAGACCACATGCCATTGCCTCCTGTCCTTTCACAGCTTCTTCATCCAGTTTTTTCTGACAAAGACGATCCACGTCAGCAGCAGCCGCACACATTCTTCCATAGATAAGATAAAATACACCAGCGGTATAGATAATTTCCAGACATACGCACCCAGCAGCGCCAGCGGCACGCCGAATCCCCATGTGCCGAGCAGTTCAATGATCATCATGGTGCGCGTCTGTCCTCCGCTTCGGACAATGCCGCCGCCGAGAATCATATTCAGCACCTTGACCGGAAGCACGACAACGAACGCGATGAGAATCTGACGCGCGGTGGACTTGACATATTCCTCTACGTTGTAAAAGTCAGTGTAAACGCCCATGGCAAGCACCGTCAGGGCGGCAATGACAAACGAGCCGATCAGTCCGTAAAGCAGCAGCCTTCTGGATTTCTGATAGGCGGAATGCTTTTCGCCCTTTCCCAGTTCTTTTCCTATCAGAATACCCGCCGCCTGCGCTATACCGCTCAATGCGCCGACAGTCAAGCCCTGCACCGGATACGTCAGCGTCATGGCGGCGCATTCCGGCGTTCCGATGTGACCGTACACCGAAGCGTAGACGTTTTCGCTCAGGCTCCACATAAATTCAATGACCAGCACGGGAAAGAGTATGGCAAGATAACTGCCGCGGGTCATTTTGGTTAGTCTTGGCATGAACCTGAAAGATATGCTCCTCTTTCTGTCAATCACTTTCATGGCGGCAACCATCAGCAGCGCGTTGAAACCCTGAGAGATGACGGTTGCCGTCGCCGCGCCGTTTGCGCCCATGGCAGGGAAACCGAGCTTTCCGAAGATCAGCAGATAATTCAGCACTGTGTTGAGCAGACTGGATATTATGCTGCACACCAGTGGAAGAGAGGCTTTTTCCATGCAGCGCATTCTGACAGAAGTCATCATACTCACCGCGTAAGGCAAAAATCCGAAGGCGATGATTCTCAGATATTTTGCGGCAACGGCAACGGTATTTCCGTCCGCCGAGTAAAGACCCATTAATCTGACGGGAAACGCAAGACACACAGCCATAAACACAACGCCTATTCCTATTGACAGCAGCGTATGCAGCGAAAATCCCCGGTCGGCTTCGTCATTATCATTGGCTCCGAGATACTGCGAAAGGATGATGCCCGCGACGCTCACCACCGCCCCGATGACAACGCTGTATAAGGTGCTGAGCTTACCGGCAATCCCCACTGCCGCCACGCTGACGCTCCCCAGCGACCCGACCATTATCTGATCGACAATGGAAAATGATGATTGCAGCATACACTGCAAGGCAACGGGCAGCGCGATTTTGAATACCTGCTGAATAAATGAATCCCTGCGCATAAAAAATCTCCTCGATGTTTTTTCATGTTCTTTCAAGAAGTTTATAATGGATGGAGTGCCTTTGCGCAAGAGGTTAATCGCGTAACCTATCACAAAACAAGCTGCATGATTCTATGGTATTTGCCAATGTATTACCTGAATCCGTGAGACTTGGATTATGAAAAATGCTTGAAATACGCATAGAATCGAATGTTTCAGGCATTTTTACAGGCATTTTTTCTGCACCCATTTGGTGCAAATTCATAAGCCGAGATTTTCGCTTAAAACGCCGTGTTTATCGGGCATTCAGTGGTCTTTTACAATTTGTATTTCACGGATTCAGGTATTCCTCAAAGCTATTACAAGCATCCATCTCAAAACCCAGTCCCCACATTTTCTCCGGGAAATCGTTCCAGAAATCAAGGGCATCTGTAATCATGTATAGATGAAACATTCCGGGCGTGTAAGTCAGTTTGCCTTTATCTTTCACACCGTTCCCCTCCTTCTGAAAGCAGTATACCCGTCATCATATAATAATTGGTCGCTTCATGCGCGACAAGTAAAAAAGATGGAGCAGAAAACTGAATCCTGCTCCATATATCAAAGCCTGTTCCCGTTTCTGTTATTACGGGTGCTGGTTACTTTTTTCTTTCGTAGGTCACTACCAGGCCATGGCTCATAGCAATGTTGGGTGAAACTGCGACGACGCGCCAGCCATCAGCAGCCATACGGTTCATTTCAGCTTCAGCCTGACGAACCGCATAAACTTCAACCCTATACTCAAACACAGATTATCCCTCCTGGTTCTTCCTGCTCTGTTGCATCCGGATCACATTAAAAAGGTTTCCAACTACAACGAACAGCAATCCTATGATAAGCACGGAGCTTCCTGCACCGGAATCAAAAATCGATACCAGAATAAAAGCAAGGCCAATGATTCCCAATACCAGGGCAGTGATAGTCATCCATGTGTTGTATAGCTTCTTATCCATTGTAGTTCTCTCCTTCATACTCTTCTGTACGATTCTGATTCGCACGGCTGGCAAAGAGCCCAATCAGCGCACCGAGCAGAAGGCCTCTGCCCAGTCCGCCATGGCGATGATGATGGCAATGGCAGCGATGGCCACCAAAGATCATGTTCCCCAGGGTCAGGATACCAAGCAGACGCAGCATTGTGATGTTCCTCCATTTCGGTCGTTTTGTTTGTACCGGCCATTCGGTACGGTTATAGGATAAAGCAGTGCATATCAGAAAAACAGGATCAGAAGTGAAAGATACAACACTATATTTCTCCCCAAAATGAAAAAAGCGGCCCCATGGATTCAACTCCACAAGGCCTGACGGTTAGTCGACCGCAGTATCCTTAACCTTTTACACTCCCGGCGGTCAATCCCTGTACGAAGAACTTTTGGCACAGGATAAAGATCAGTACAACAGGAATCAATGTCAGAACCGACATAGCAAATACATATCCCCATTGTGTAAACTGATGTTGACCAAAGAAACCCGCAATCGCAATAGGAAGTGTTCTCTTACTTGTATCATTGATAACTGTGTTGGCCCACGGATATTCTTCCCATGCGGTCAAAAAGTTAAAAATGCTGACAGAGGCAATAGCCGGAGAAGCAAGCGGAAGGGCAATTCTGGTATAGACTGTCCATACACTTGCCCCGTCAATCCAGGATGCCTCCATGATCTCGCCGGGAATATTCTCCATAAAGCCCTTGATCATGAAGGTGGAGAACGGAATTACCCATGCCACATAAAACGGAATTAATCCCCACAACTGATTTACAAGATTCAATTTTGTCGCCAGTTCAAACTGAGGAACGATCATTGTTGTACCGGGTATGATCATGGTCAGAATGATGAAACCGAATATAAGTTTGTTTACTTTCAGTTTGAATTTTCCAAGGACAAACGCCATCGCGGAAGAGACTGCTGCTGCCAGAGTGATTGTAGAAAGTGAAACAAAAGCTGAGTTCAGAAAGTTCACATAGAATTTGCTTTGGTTGAGAATATAACCATAGTTCTCCAGCGTCAGAGCTTCCCACTTGGGGAAGAAGCGAGGAGGATATTCATAAAGCGCACCATTGGGACGCAGTGATGTCGAAATCATATAGATCATCGGCAAAGTGAAGATTACGGTACCCAGTGCAAGAAGGAAATACCGTAGGATCATGCCTCGGATTTTCGCTCCATTCAGGCTTTTCACGACGGCACCTCCTTAATTATCACGGTTCCGCATCATACGGAACTGCACGATCGCCAACAGGCCAAGGCTAAATGCCATCACAAAACTCAGAGCCGCTGCGTATCCGAACTTGCCGGTGCTAAATGCTTTATAGTACATCCAGGTTAAAAGAGTATCGGTTTGATGTGCCGGTTTCCCTCCAGTAATCATTTTGATTGAAGTAAAGACGTTAAATCCACCGATTGTCAGTTCGATCAATGCAAACAAGATTGTTCCTTTTATACCAGGCAGTGTGACGTGAACAAATTTGCCCCATGCCCCGCATCCATCAATCTCAGATGCTTCATAAAGATCCTGCGGCACTTGCTGCAGAGCAGCCAGGAAAATGACCATATTCCAGCCGATTCCTTTCCAAATGCCCAGAATCATAGCCACACTGATCCCGCCCCAGCGAGTATCAAGCCAACGTATGTTTGATGAGGTTATTCCGACAACCTTCCACAGGAAATAGTTCAGGAGTCCTTCCGTGTTGAAAATATAGCGGAATACCAATGAAGCGATTACCCATGATGTAACAACCGGAAGATAGTTGATCACTCTGAATGTTACGCTGAATCGTTTGATCCCGTTCAGCAGAATCGCGGTAAACAGACCGATTGCCATCTGCCCTGGAACAGTGATGAGTGTATAAACGATACTGTTTACAAACACCGTCCAGAAAGTCTGGTCCTGAAATACTTCTTTATAGTTTTCGATCCCGTTGAAAGGCTGTGTAAGCATTGAGGAGAAGCTCATATCACACAGGCTCATCCAGAACAGGCGGATTATTGGGTATACCGTGAAGGCAGCAAACAGCAAAAGGCCTGGCAAAAGCAAGGCGATCAGCTGAGTTCGATTCAAACGGGATTTTGTGATCATGTACTCATCTCCGGAAAGTGTGGCGGAGCAGACAGCCTGCCCCGCCACAGGGTCAATGGTTATTTCAGGAGTTCATCCCACTTAGCAGCCAGCTCATCCATGGCTTCCTGAGCAGTCTTTTCACCTGTCACGACAGCGGTCATAGCAACCGTCAGATCGTTGTCCATCTCACTCCAGGCAGCGACTGTAGGACGGGCTTTTGCGGTCTGGATCGCCTCAATGAAAGGAGCATAATCCGCAGCTTTCACAGTTTCACTTTCCAGAGCAGCCTTATTTACGGGAATCTGTCCGCACTTGGCCATCTCTGTCTCAGCGAATTCGCTGGTCATGAACTGCATGAACTTCCAGGCAGCTTCCTTATTCGCGGAATTGAACATAGCGATGTCTTCGCCGCCCAGTACGGAAATGCTTCCACCTTCACCAGCAGGAATCGGCGCAGTGCCATAGGCAACATCCGGGTATGCACCGGCCAGTTCAGCAGACTTCCAGGGGCCTTCAAGCATCATGGCATAGCGGCCAGTACCAAAACCATCCGTCATGGGGATATCACCAGAATTGAACCCGGTGATGCCACCTTCTTTTACCAGTTCAGCAAAGGTTTCAACAGCTTTAACAGTAGCGGGTCCATTGATGTAGCCGGTTGCTACAGTCTGATCTTCGTTCGTCAGGCTTCCACCAAAGCTCCAGATGAAGGGGCAGATATTCCAGCCAGCCAGAGCAGGCTCGTTCCAGCCCCAGACCTGCTGACCATTGGCGTTTTCGCCAGACAGCTTCTTCACAGCTTCAACCCACTCATCCATGGTAGTGGGAACCTGCACGCCGGCTTCCTCCAGCATGGTTTTGTTGTAGAATACGATCTTGCTGTTCGTATTCAGAGCCAGAGCATAGTTATGGCCACCAATCACGCTGGTGGACATAGCGCTGTCAAGCAGTTTGCCGCTTACCTCGGCGAAGTCGGGCATTTCTTCATCAAGGGCTACCAGGATGCCCATCTTCTGGAATTCGGGCAGCCAGGCAATGTCACAACGGGCTACGTCGGGCAGTGCGTTGCTCTTTGCGCTGACCAGCACCTTGTCATGCAGTTCAGCCCATTCATGAGAGACAGCGTTCACTTTGATTCCGGGATTTTCAGCTTCAAAAGCAGGAATCAGGACATTCATCAGGGTTTCGTTTTCAGCAGATTGAGCGCTGTAATGATGCCAGAAATTGATCGTAACAGTTTCGCCCTCAGCGAAGGCAGAACCAACGGTCAGGATCATCAGACATGCCAACAGTGCAGCCAGCAATTTGGTACGGGTACGCATGGGATCTTCCTCCTTAAGATTTCGTTATGATCTTAACGGAATGCGGCTGAACGTCGACTGATTCCTCCGCTTCCGTGAAGTCCAGATGATGGGAAATTTCGCCCGAGTTAAATACAGCAATCACATAATCAGAGCCCAACGAACGCTTAAAAGCGAACAGATGCGCCTGATCATCCGCAATCAGCGGTTCATATGATCCTTTTCGGATAGACTCATGTTCTTTTCGAACCTGCACCAGTTCCTTTTCCCAGGTAAGCAGGTTTTGATCCGGGTGTTCCCAGATCATTCCTCCCCGGCAACCGGGATCATTTTCGCCGGTCATACCGAGTTCATCGCCATAATAGATTGCAGGCGAACCAAGGAAGAGCATCTGAAATGCCATCGCCTGTTTCAGTCTCCATTCTTCATTTCCGCATTCTGTCAAGAAACGCGCTGTGTCATGACTGCCAAGGCAGTTATACATAGCCATATTCATCTGATCCGGATAACGCATCAGCATGTTCATCAGACGATTGCTAAAAATACTTTCAGTAATCGAGCCATGTGCAAAATAGTCAATCATCGCATCCCTGAACAAATAGTTCATGGCACAATCGAATCCATCCGGCCCAAGCATGTTTGATGCGTCTCCCCATGTTTCACACAGGAGAACTGCATCCGGATATTTCTTCTTGACTTCTTCCCGCCACCAGGTGACAGCATGACGATCCAGTTCATCCGCAACATCAAAGCGCCATCCGTCAATATGGGCATGATCCAGCCAGTACAGAAGGACATCCCGTACATATTTTCTGACATCCGAATTAGCACCGTTCAGCCTCGGCATATATGGATAATCGCCCACACATTCATAGCATTCCGGTGTGTTTTCAATCGGGAAGCGTTTGGGATAGAACCACTCCCTGTATTGACTGTCTTCGCCATTTCGAACCAGATCTTCAAAGGGTGCAAAATGAATACCAACGTGATTGAAAACGCCATCAAGAATGATCTTGATTCCGTTCCGATGAGCTATATCAACCAGAGAAATCAGATCTTGTTCTGTTCCAAACAACGGATCAATCTGGAAGTAATCCGTGGTGGCATATTTGTGATTAAAATCCGCAAGGAATATAGGATTCAGGTAAATGCATTCAACGCCCAAATCCCTCAGGTATGAAATCTTGTCACAAATTCCCGGCAGTGTTCCTCCCATGTAGTTATCACGAGTCGGAACAGAATCCCAGTCTGCCAGGTCTTTCCTTATCTCAGTTCCCCTTGCAAAACGCTCCGGGAAAATCTGATAATAGATGCATCCCTTTGCCCAATCCGGAACAGAGATAATGTCAGTATCATTGATCTGAAGAATTTCATAGCTTCCTTCCAGGGTGAAAACATCCTGAATGCCCAGTGAGTTCAGCCACCATGTCTTTCCATCTGTGTCGTTCAGTTTAAAGGCATATTTGATATAATGTGCCTCTTCAGAAAAGTCTGCACACGACGTCCACTGGGTTGTGTTTTGATCTTCATACCGGATTACCATTGGAATCGCATGACGGTTCTCCGGCTCTGTTCTCTTCCACCAAATGAGTTCCGCTGCTGAAAGATCACGATATGCAGCATCGAGCCGGAACAGTGCCTTATCCCGTGCAAGCGGTTGCACAAACGGGTAAAAAGAAAGGTGCCGTATGGCAGATGTTTTCATCTTATTTCGCCAGCCTTTCTGATGATTCTCTGACAATCAAATTCGTGGAAAGCATAATTTGCTGATTCCCACACCGTTTATCAATTCTACGGAACAGTAATTGTGCCGTCTGATCTCCTAGCATACCGGTATCAATATCAACAATCGTGAGAGGCGGATCAGTATACTCTGCAAGAGGATAATTATCAAAAGCAACGATTCCCATTTCAGATGGAATCTGAATCTTAAGTTTTCTACAAGCCTTTAGCAGACCAAAGGCGGCCATATTATCATTGCAGACAAATGCATCCGGACGATCTTTCTTTTCCAGAATCTCCAGCACTGCAGAATAGGCGTTTTCAGTTGTTCCATCTGTAGGAATAACAAGTTCCCCACCGGTAATTGCTTTCTTGTAGCCGCGAACCCGGCGAATGGTAAAACCGCGTTTCTGATTTCCACCAAGGTAAGCAATATGCTGATAACCCTGTTCTTGAAGATGATGAACCGCCAGATCTGATCCCTGCTCATTATTATTATCGACCCAGCAGGTTACGCCGCGCAGAGTATCAGGTGTTCCTAGAACGACATAGGGGAAATCACCGATTGTCTCCATCAGGGAAGGATTGACTGTTGTTGGGGGAAGAATCAGCCCGTCAACTTTCCGTTCCTTCATCAGGTTCTCAATGGTCCGTCCTTTGCTTTGTGCACCATTTGCGATAATAACCTGATATCCTTTTTCCTGAGCCACCTGCTCAATCGCAAAAAGGCTTCGGCTGAAGAAGAAGTTGCTGAAAGCTTCTGCATCACGTGCGTCAACAACAACCCCAATAGCACCACACAACCCGCTGGCAAGGCTTCTAGCCAGTGAGTTCGGATGAAAATCGAGTTCTTTCATAGCCGCATGAACCCGATCTTTTGTTTCCTGAGTAATAGAGGCTTTTCCATTTATAACACGGGACACGGTAGATGAATTGACACCAGCGAGCTTCGCCACATCACTGATTGTGACTGCCATCTTCATCCACCTCCCTCGCGAAATCATGCAACCGCTTGCACAGCAAATTATATGTCATACATAATTCGTTGTCAATAGTGAAAAATAAAAAAAACGGCCCTGCAGATTGTTCTGCAAGGCCAGGCAGTCATCCGACCGCACCGTCATATGCTTCCAGCATAGCCACCCGCTTCTCCAACCGGGTGACCCGTTCCTCTAGGGTCAGATCTTCATCCGGTTCCTGGTCGTCCTCGGCTATCAGGAACTTCGTCATCATGTAGCCGGTTCTGGAACCGAACTTTACTTTTGTCCAGGAGCCACAGGTGCCGAGAACCTCTACCCGGGCACCAAGCGGGACACGTTCCACCAGAGCAGCCGTGCTCCTTGCCTTAGAGCGCATGTTCACTGTGGAACCGCTGTCGGCAATCACAGTGGCGAATTCAGCCATAGGTTCTTCATCTCCTTCAGTCGGTTCAGCAGGAGTTGGCGGCAGACTGTCTGTCTTCGCCACATCCTTCAGCCAGCCCCAATAAGCCCATTTTCCGAGTTTTTCATCAGTCGTGACGCAGCCTGCCGCAGAGGAAGCATTCTTCAGGGTTCCCGGCAGCGCGGCAGAGATTGTTGTCTGCAGGGCAGTTACCATGGAAGCCACATCCATAGTGAAGTCATAGCCTGCCATGCCTTCACCGATACCGGCGGCAACGTACTCACCGGTCGGTTCCATACGTTTGGACGGGCTTTCTATGATGAAAGCGCTGTTAATCGCTTCTTCCAGATTCTCCGCTACGGTTTCAGCCGTGGTATCCCATCCGGCTTCGGTCATGCCTTCCGCGATGCCTGCGGTCACGTTACCGCCAACACCAACAGCATCCAGTTCCTGAACAAAAGCCAGAATATTCTGCAGATTATCCATATCCTCCTGACTGACTGCTTCACCATTCTGAATTGCTTTCACAATTTCTGCCACATAAGTGGAGAGCGAAGCTATACTTTCAGGATCAAATCCACGCTGTATATAGTTGTCCAGTATTTCCATTCGACCGCTTTCGCCGCCGTAAATAAAGGAATACCACGCTTGAGCATCCTCTTTTGCTGTTCTAATCTGAGCACGAGCCTGGGAAATATAATCCATAAGTGTTTTGGGCTGAACAATTAGTTTCCCAAAGCTGGTCAATCCCAATTGATCCACTTCCGAGACCTGCTCCCGCATCTCGGCGATTGCCTCAGGAGCACCGGTCACTTCAGCTGTGATCAGGACATGCATTGTGCCGTCCTTATCCAGAACAGCGACGTCCTCCGGTTTCAGCATGTCTTCCGTGACAGCGGACACCGGGATCTCCTGTCCGTCCTTCCAGAATTTCACCCCAGGGTCATGCAGAGCGCCGGTCGGATCTTCGTAGGCTTCCGACAGGCGGACAATGCCTTCGACCTCAACCTTGTTGTTCTTCAGCCACTGCCGGTATGCCAGCATATCATAGCCAGTCAGGCCGACCTGCATATTCAAGGTCGGTTTTTTCACACCGTTGGCTTCCTTGTACTCCGTGATGTAGGCGACAAATTCCTTCATCAGCTCAGATTTATCACAGCCGGTTGCCTCGGAGAACTTCGTAACGATGCCCTCCACCTGAGCGGAATTCAGCGAGGAAAGATCCACGTTTTCCGCTTCGGCGTATTTAACGATCAGCCCGACGATATCCGAGGGCTTCAGGGCCGCAGTGGATGCGCCGCCTGTGATCTCCTCATACGCCATGACTGTCGCAGTGACGGAGTCAGGTGTCAGGCCAGTCGTGTCGACCTCGTTCTCCTCCAGGTATTTGAAAACATAAGCTGTGATCTCACTGGGCTTCAGTTGGGAAACATCTGTGCCGGAAGCCAGTTCCTTATAGGCGCTGACAATAGGCATCAGCGATCTTCCACATGATATGGGAACAGATCTCCTGAACATCTGTCAGTTTGGCTTGTTCAGTGTGCTGGGTGGAAATCAGGAATGTGTCAATCCGATTCTTCCGATAATCAAATGTACACTGGCTCTTGGCATCCGGAAGCAGCTGGGGGTAATTACCCTGCTGCAGATACTGGATTCATAATCACATTATCTTCTGTGCGACGACGCTGGACTGCTCTCATAAGTTCAGAAATGTATGGAACTCCAGCCGTCTTGTTGCTGAGATCAGCGACGAGCTCTGCCGTGAACATCATCTTTCAGTTGTAAAGAATCCACAGGATAAAACTGTTTCGTATGAGAAATGGGAGGGCGATCAATCCAAATTGACGAGCCGGGATTCTCTGCGAATTACGATTGACACGGCGTTGCGGATGCAGCCAGATGGATTTGACGCGCTCATGCAGCTGATGGAAGAAGCGGGATGTTGGATCAAGCGAGGTGCTCATGTGAGCATTAAGCCGCCCGGCGGCGAGCGGTATATTCGTCTGGATAGCCTCGGCGCGGAATACTCTGAAGCAGTTTTGAGAAAAACGCTCGACGGTCAACATGTGCACATTCCGAAAATCCCCAGGAGTGAGTACACCTACAGTCAGGTCAAACGGCTGATCGATATTGAAGCAAAGCTCCGGGATGGAAGGAAGGGTCGAGGCTACGTTGTGTGGGCTGAGCGCAACAATATTGATGCGAAAGCCCAGTCGATCATTTACCTGAAGGAGCATAACATCGGATCTATCGAAGAGCTTGAGAACCAGATTAGTGCACTACGGGCTGAGCGAAATGAGCTGAATGCCGCAATCAGGCAGAAGCAAAATCGCATGAAAGAGATCAACCAGCTTCGTCAAGCGATCCGGGATTACCGGCGGACGAAGGACGTTTATGCGCAGTATAAGGCTTCAGGCTGGCAGCCAAAGTTCTACAATGAGCACCGGGCTGAGATCGAAGATCACAAGAAAGCGCAGGCCGTCTATTCCTCTGTTGAAGGAAAGATGCCTACGCTGAAGGAGTTGTCTGCTGAATATGAAGCACTGAAAGCGGAGAAAGAAGTAGACGCTGCCTCACTCGAAGAACTGAAGCCGAAGCTCACGACCTTGAATCACATCAAGTATAATTTCGATATTCTGGAACGTGACTACCTGCCAGAAGAGAAAGATCTCCGACGGGAAGAGAACCCCGAACGATAACACAGCCCCTGTGTCAGACGCTGTTCGCAGCAGCATAACTGGCACAGGGGCTTTTCTTTTTTTGAATTTCAGGCGCAGCCAGAAGGTCGAATGACGCAGGAATACGACACAACCACAGAGCGCAAGCTCTGGTTTTCAGGGGCTTGGGGGCGGAGCCTACCAACAAGCTTTTTGCAATTCGGCCCGGATTGCATTGCTTGCTACTATTATCCCGAATTCGGGATAATAGTGGCAAGCAATGCATACCTGTATGATTTGGCACTTGGCGAGCAGTGTCCGGATGGATGGTTCACAACTTAGCAAGCAGTGTTCCGATCCGGACCTGCGCGCTTTTCTGCACAAGCTCGTTGGGAACACATCCCAAGCCCAGAGATCGCACTTTGTGCGAGCTGCGCGTTTTTTGCAAAACGCTGAAGTATCGTTCTTTTTAAAATACGAAATAAACGATGTAATCAAAACCACAATCACAGAATGCTGTGTTTATTTTATCTCTTCTTTTTTCGGAACATATTCATAACGCACATAACAAACCTGGTTTTTTTCTCCTGCCGTAGTCTCCATAAACGTAAAAACCCGGTTTCTTAATTCTGCCTGCGCAACTCGCGGCGCCAGAGAAGGATCTGGGAACATGGCCTCAGAGAAACTTACTGTCATTCCAGGCCGTTTAAAAAAACGAAACAGTCCCTTGCGTTTCCGATAAGTAGTTACCATCGCTATGGCGGGAACATTTTCTGAAACAGGGTATCGAAAAGCCGTATCGGGGAATGGACGAATTCCTGTATAAAACGGCCAGATATGTGCCTCAGGATATACAGCGATACATGCACACTGGCTGCATCGGACTGAAATTGCATTCAATAAACCACGCAGAGCGGGCAGATATGTAGGAATCGGCAGAGCGCCAAGCATCATAACCAGATGTTTTATTCCTGGAATGGATACAACATCTGGGCCGGCGATAATATAGCTTCTCTTCGGGAAGCCCGCCAAAGGAGGGATAAAAGCGTCCAGGATCTGCGTATGGTTTCCATAAAGAAAGAATCCCTTCCCGTGCAGCTTCCGCAATGCGCTCCGGTTTTCAAATTTCAGTCCCAGATAGAGTTTGGCCACCAGCCAAACGATGGGAAGGGCAATTATGTAATAAACAAGAAAAGATGCCACACGCCAGAGCAAAGAAGTCCGAATATAACAAAACTCTTTGCCTACATGGCAGGTCTTGATGTTCGTACCCGCAAAGTCATCGTTAAGCGGATCAGAGTAGGTATAAACCCGTTTAGCTTTCATGCCTGGCCTCCGACGCATCCAGAATCATTTTCTCCATTTGGTTCATACAGCTTGTGAAATCAAACTGTGAGGCATATCCCAGATAGTTCTGTGAACAAATGAGCTTTTCTGCCGGGTGTTCCAGCCACCAATCCATTCTTTCTGCAAGATCCTGGGGATCATTGTAACGGAAAAGATTTCGGTCAGACAGGGCAAAATACCGCGTTGCACTGCGTGGGGAATCAGCGATCAGGGGAACCTTGCCGCAGGCGATGGCCTCCAGACAGGCGATGGCTTCGATCTCAATCTCCGCAGGATGTACGTAGAGGTCTGTGTAGTTGATTACTTTGACAAGTTCCTCCCGGCTAAAAAACCTCATGATCGGGGCGTGAATGCCTCGGCGCTTTGCCTGCCGCACCAGGCTTTGTTTGAGAGGCCCGTCGCCTGCAAAAATCAGTTGTATCTCGTCCCTGTAACGGGATCTGGCGACAGCGTCGATCAGCACCTTGTGGCTTTTCTCCGGACTGTATCGTCCGGTAAACAACACGACAAACAGGTCCTTCAGCTCTTTCGGCTTCTCTGCCGGTTTCGGCTGAAAAATCCGATTCACACCGTTGGAGATGATCCGATGCGGCGTGGGGCCAACGATTGCTTCAAAGGTATCGCAGATAAACTGGCTCGGATAATGGACGCAATCGCAATACTGATAGAGATTCCGATAGAATACGTGATAGACGATCCGATTGGCAGGGAAAAAGTCCTTCATAAATATATGGCCGGTAAAGTTCTCCGCCTGGACATGAAAGCCTGCCGTAAGCGGGATTCCCATTTCATGAGCAAGCCTGGCCGCTGCGGAGCCGAGCGCAAAGGGCATCATGACATGGACACGGTCCACACCATTGAGTGCCGCTTTCAGGATATCCCCATCCGGATTCGCAAGCGCGACGCCGTTTTTTTCCACATACCCGTTCAAGGGTCCAAGATTCAGCTTGGGAACAACATAGTAATCCTTCTGTCCTGCTCTCTCCGGGTCCGAACATACGACACGCACATCGTACCCCTTTTCCCGCAGGGAGCGGATTAAATTCATAGCAGCTATGGTCGTACCGTTATTCTCTTTCCCAAGCACGTCACAAATTACGGCTATCGTCATATTCAAACACTCATTTTCTGCTTTTTCCCTTACCGGGGCCATTTCCAGATCTCCTCCTTCAATGGCCTCAGCACTCCCTAAGGGTGTTGCCAAAAGACAGCCATCGTTCGTCCCTCTGCAATCTATAAAAGTACAGGATTTAAAATGGTACCAGGAGGCACGCCAGCCGTGGACAGCAATAAGGATACCGTTAGTTACGCCCATAAGATATCAGCCTATGATCCAAAATGATATAATCAAAGATGGCAATCTGTCTAAAAATAAACAGATTGCCGTTGATTCATTCGGTTTGGCTCTATGCCACTGGAGAGATTTGTCTTGCAATATCAAACCTTCTGAAGTGTGCACCCAATCTCAAAGGCATTTTTACCTTCGACAGTCCCAGTCATCGCTGATTTATCATTGTTCCTGGTTAGAGTCAGCGTGACGGTCTGTCCTTCCAGGATTTCGGTGTTATAATTCAGAATCATAGATGAGATCATTTCGTTTCGTAGAATATCCGAACCAAGAGCATTGCAAAACCAGTCTGCATATCGAGCGTTATTCACATGTCCTGTCATATCCAGATCGGTATACTGTACCATGCGGTTGATTACAGTGCTTTCGCCATCGCAATCCGGGATATGCGCAGGGAATGGCATAGGTGCATCCAGATCAGAATTGTCCGGCATGAGGGAGACCACATAGGTTGGATCTGCCGTCTGACGAGTCTGAAGATTAATCAACATCCAAAGCGTACTGGCCATGCCAATTGTTTCATTTGCTTCGTTCCGGATGATAAAATAACGGGGAAAGAACCGATGCCGAACTGCTTTGTGAAAAGTTGTGACAGTCACAGTCTCCTCAAAGCTCGGGAGTTGTTCCATCCTGATTTCATTACGAACAATGACCCAAGCCAGACCTCTTTTTGCCAGTTCAGTTCTTCCGCATCCCAATGCGCTGCAATGATCTCCTGCGGCTTCCTGCATAGTCTCAAGGATACTGCTAAATCTCCAGAGTCCATTTACGTCACAATCTTTTGTTCTTAACTGCAGTGTCCTGGTGTATTGTTTCATCATCTTATATTTTTTCTCCCTCCGGGTTCGATTAGAGTATTTCCCAGTTTGGAATTTAGGCCTTCTTCACACGGCGTCAGTTCTCCACTGAAATAATAACAGCGTACATCATAAAATGATATAAACAAAGACGGCAATCTGTCTAAAGGAGGCAGCTGACTGTCCACTCATTGGGTTGTGTTTCTGAGTATTCTACAGAGCAGTCGGCCTGACTTTATTTTGGATTGCTTCCATCTTATGATCTAGCACTTCACATATTTCTGCGCAGTTCCGCAGGTCATCTGCGATTTCAGGAGAGATATGAACATCCTTTTTGTATCTGATTTTATGTTCAAGACTGGCCCAGCAATCCATGGAAATGGTGCGGAACTGTACTTCTACCTTCATCATTCTTTTTTTGTCATGAAGAAAGATCGGAATTTGAACAATCAGGTGCAGACTTCGATAACCATTTTCTTTTGGATTTGCAATATAATCTTTTCTTTTGACAAGAACGATATCATCCTGCTTTAGCAGTACATCAGCCAGCATATAGATGTCAGATACGTAGGAACAGATGACCAGAACACCAGCAACATCATTAATGTTGTTTTCGATGCTCTCTACGGTAAGGGGTAATTGTTTTTCGATCATCTTGTTGAGAAGGCTTTCTGGAGACTTCAGACGCGTTTTGATGGATTCAATGGGGTTGCGATCATATTGAAGCGAAAGCTCCTCATTGAGTATGAAAATGGAGTTTTGCCAGACAATTACGGCATGCAAAGGAGCAAATACACATGAAAGCTAAAGGATGCATGAAACGCTTATGGATTCTGAGCACAGCAGTCATTCTGCTGATCTCGTCGGTCTGCTTCGGAACGATGGCGGAAGATCTTGCAATACCACTGATTCCGGTGACTGAAAGCAGCCACAGGGAGGGAGTCAGATCAGATGGATTGATTCCCTGGGGAAATGGATTTATCAGTTTTGATATAATCCTTTCCTCTAATGCTCAGGGCTATCCAGATGGCGTGACTGCCTCCATCTCCTATTATGCTAAAAACGGAAGAACCTCAGAGGAAGTTCTGGGATGGGATTTGGTGTTGAATGATGATGATAATGCTCCTGTTCATTGCGACCTCTGGTATGTTTTTCCTGACGGTCAGCAGGCGAATTATACCAACAGTGTGCCTGTAGTTTTTGCCGAGAGCATACACACATGCAGAATTGTTCCGTTGCTGGCTGATGATTTGTCGTCGGATCAATATCCTGCAGTAATCGGCAGCATAGCAGGGGTTCGTCAGACAAGCGACAGTACGACAATCCTGAATTCAGGCTATGTCAGCCGCGGCTCAACACGTGTCAGCTTTCAGTACCCGGCTGCCTGCGAGATCGTGGACGAGGGCAGCATCGGCACCTTGGTGTACTTAAGCGAAAGCGATTATATATCTCTGATGATTCCAAAAGGGAAGATGTCCGGCACAGCAGCAGTTCATGACTATATCGGAGACTTCGGTGAGATCACCGAGTTATCAGAAACCATGAATGTCTTCGCTGTCCACGGGGACGAGAACCACCGGATGCCATATCTGGATGTGGTGGAGATCGGTGTCAATCTTCCTGACGGCACCGGCCTCATTGTCTGTGCCTATTGCCCTTACGGTCACACTGAGGTGTATGATCTGCTGATTACGGTTCTGAGCAGCATCACGAACACGACAGTGCTGGAAAACTGGCTGAACAATGTTTGGATTCCCATTGTGACGAATTAGTCTTATGACTGATCGATCCTACGAAATTGACTTTTGCTTACTAAGCGGTAGATCAATCAGACCGAGCATATGATTACGGATGCCGGAAAGTGGCTTGAAATAAGCACTTCCCAGCATCTTTCTTCTTTAATGACTGGCTGGGTTTCTGCGCCATCTAACGATTCTGCTAACAACTGCCGCTGTTATTGGCAGCAAGCCATTTTTCTGCCTGCCACATTTAAGGCGGGCGATGACCAATCTCTATCCAAAGTGGCAGTAATGACGGGAAAAGGCTCTACACAACGACTCTGTGCATCTTCAAGGTATGAAGGATGTACAGAATCCGGATCTCTAATTGTTAGATTGCAAACGCCACAGCGCGTAGACAAAGAAATGATCTGCAACTATTCGCGGAAAACTCAGCTAACAAAAGTGGCAGGCTCAAATCTTTCTGCTGGTTCTGCGATGCCTTTCACTTTATGGAGGGACAAAACACAGATCTGGATTACGGAAAACTCCTTAGAAAATATGCAATGAATATTCATTCATGACTGGACAGCAATTTGCCGCATTACGGGGATAAATAATGATGATTTCGTCACGTCCAGCTAACGATTTGGCGGTAGATGTGAAAGTCGAACACGCCGCCTTTGTTAGCTGTGCTAACACCCAGCTAACAGCACTGGGGGAAAACGGGGGTATTTTGAAGGAAAATGCGAACAGTGAAAAACGTTAGAAACCCAGTAATGGCAAGGCTTAAAGGCGCTTCAGGGAACAGCAAAGGCGAACGCTTTTTCGATCTCCTAAGCGGCAGGCCGTGGGTTCGAATCCCGCCGGGTGTGCAGAAAATCCACCAGGTACCAATTGATCTGGTGGATTTCTTTTTTTCTTCTGCTGCTCATCTAATCGTTTTACGGGCGATTAGATAAAATCTAATTTTTTATGCGTTTTTCTAATCGCTCGGAAAGGCCAAAATCTAATTCTATCTAATTTTGGCGGGGAACGCTGTGTTTCTTGGTGTTCTGCGACGCCAATAAAAGCGAGTCACCGGTGCCCACCATTGAAAAAGAAAGCACAAAATGATAATATTTCCCGTGCCATAAGAAGGGAGATGATATTCATGGCCAAGTTTATCCCCAAGGGGAAACTGAGCAAGAAAGCTCAGAAGGAACTCAATCGTCAGCATCGTGTCACTTGGGATTTCAGCCCGGTCACGAAGACGGTTGACAGCAGGAAGATTTATTCCCGCAAAAGAAAAGCTCAGAACCGAGATGATTACGGTCTGAGCTGTTTTTTTGCTTAATCAGATGATTTTACCAGATATCAACGCTACCTGTTTCATCGTCCTTAACCCACCAGAGCTTGTTCTGGTCGACCCGGACGAACACGGTATCAGCGCCTGCAGGGATCTTTTCGGCGATCTCAGCTGCAGTGATATTCCCACCATAGCAATGGCTTATCCCCATCATTTAATGCAATCCGATTCCGCGCGCGGCAGTTGTTCTGCCGGAATATACTCCCATCCGGCACCCTGCAGCGTATGAATGATCATATCCTCTACATTCTGTTCATTAAACGTTCCCGGCTGTATATATGCCCGGCTGGTTTTCCTGTTATTGTTCTGATCATTCTCCGCATGAATAAAGAAATCCTTCCCGGATCCCGGGAAGGATCAGCCGGCCGGATACGGCTCAGCCTTTGACCGCGCCGGCAGCCACACCCTTGATGATGTGCTTCTGGCAGGTCAGGTAGAAAATCACGATCGGCAGCAGGCTCAGGATAATCAGCGCCATCGTGGCGCCCAGGTCCACCTTGCCGTAGCTTCCCTGCAGATACTGGATATGGATCGGAATCGTCTTGTATTTCGTCACATCCAGCACCAGGTACGGCAGCAGGTAGTCATTCCAGACCCACATGATTTCCAGTACGCCCACAGAGATCAGGGTCGGCTTCATCATCGGCAGCACCACGCTGAAGAATGTCCGCAGCGGGCCGCAGCCGTCGATGGCCGCCGCCTCCTCAATATCGATCGGAATGGATTTCACGAAGCCCACGAACATGAATACCGCCAGGCCCGCGCCGAAGCCGAGATATACCACGGGTATCGTCCACGGTGTGTCCAGGTGCAGGTCCCGGGCCGTATTGGCCAGGGTGAACATCACCATCTGGAACGGCACCACCATGGAAAACACGCACAGGTAGTAAACCACCTTGGAGAACGTATCGCTCACCCGGGAGATGTACCAGGCCGCCATGGAGGTGCACAGGAGGATCAGGAAGGTGGACGCCAGCGTGATAAACACGCTGTATGCCGCGGAAAGGTAGAACGGGTAATTGCCGAAGGTCATGCCGTTGATATAGTTGTCAAATCCCACAAAGGTTTCGGCATTGGGCAGCACGAACAGCTGGGTGTTCACGGCGCCGTTCGTTTTCAGGGAGTTGTACAGTACGATGACAATCGGCATCATCCACAGCACGCTGATGACCGCGAAGAACACCGTCAGCGCTTTTTTGCCGGGGGTGTTCCGCTCATCGATGATGCGTTTTTTCATCGGGATTTCCATTACTGCTGCACCTCCTTGCTGCGGGTCAGCCGGAGCTGGACCAGGGCAATGGTGGTGACCAGGATAAAGAACAGCACGGCTTTTGCCTGGGCAACACCCCGCTGGTTGGCCGTCGTGAAGTTGTTGGCGATATTCAGCGCCAGCATCTCCGTCATTCCGACGCCCCGGCGCACCGGCGCGCCGTTGGTCAGCACCAGGTTCTGGTCATACAGCTTGAACCCGTTGGTCAGGCTCAGGAAGGTGCAGATCGTGATGGACGGCATCACATTGGGCAGGATAATATGCCACAGGGTCTTCCATCCGCTGGCGCCGTCAATCTTCGCCGCTTCCAGCATATCCTCCGGCACCGCCTGCAATCCGGCGATATAGATAATCATCATATAGCCGATCTGCTGCCAGCACATGACCACGATCAGGCCCCAGAAGCCATAATTCACCTGGATGGACATACTGACGGGCAGCACGGAATTGATCAGGGTTTTCCAGATATAGCCCAACACGATGCCGCCGATCAGGTTCGGAACGAAGAACACGCCCCGGAACAGGTTGCTGCCCCGGATACTCTTGGTCAGGGCAAACGCCACGGCAAAGGCCAGCACGTTGATCAGGACCAAGGATGTGACCGCCACCATAGCAGTGAAGCCGAAAGCGTGCCTGAAGCCGTCATCCTGAAAAGCCTTCACATAGTTGCCAAAACCCACCCAGCTCGTGTTGCTGATGGTCGAAAACTTATTGAAAGACAGGTAAATACCCTGGATAAACGGCCAGAGAAAGCCGATACAGAAACACAGGAAAGTCGGCAGCAGGAAGATGGCGAACTGTCGCTGGATCGGGCGGCGGATCAGGGGTGAAGTAACCGCTCCGGCAGCTTTTCTGCCTTTTTTCTTCACAGTGAATCACTCCTCTTCAGTACTGAAACGGGGAGCGGGTACAGTCCCGCTCCCCATGGGTGATCAGGCAGATCAGTGCGTAGCTTCGTAGCACTTGGCCCAGCCGTCAACAAATGCATATTCCACTTCGCCCCAGTCGGCGGTTCCGGCGGAGTACTGCTCCAGGGCGGAGACGATACCGGCGCGCCAGTTGTCCACATCGGGCGTGAAGTTGAATGCCCAGGTCACAACATACTTGCCGGCGGCAAGGTACTCGTTCGCAACCTTGAAGAATACATTTTCGGGCTCCTTGGCGCTCTTGAAGGGGATGGGTCCGAACTGCTCGGCCATCATCTTGGTGCCTTCTTCGCTGGTCACAACCCACTTGAGGAAGTCCAGGGTAGCCTTCTGGTCAGCTTCGGAAGCCTTGGCATTCACGGCCCAGCAGTTTTCGGTGCCGGCGCACAGGGCGGCATTCTCTTCGCCTTCCACACCGCAGTAGATGGGCAGCATGGTCAGTTCTTCCGCCTTCATGCCCTTTTCGGTCAGCGTGGCGAATTCCCAGGTGCCGTTCTGGAAGAACACAGCCTGGCCGTTGATGAATTCGTCTTCAGCGGCGCCGCCGGTGTAGCCGGACAGCTTGGCCGGATCCGCGGCGGAATCGGTGATGTACAGATCCCAGATGTTCTTGTAGGCATTCAGGTAGGTGCCCTTCACGGTGGCGGGCTGTTCGGTGATGCCGTCATCGCGGAATTCATAGAACAGGGGCATATTGGTCAGATGGCCGGAGAAACGCCAGGAGGAGGAACCGTCCAGGCCAGCGGAGGTGAAGGCGTCAAAGCCCAGTTCCGCGGCGCGGGCATGGATATCATCGGCAACAGCCTTCAGGCTGGCGAAATCCTTGATTTCATCCAGGGAGTGGCCGGCTTTCTGCAGCAGCGCGACGTTGGTGATGATGCCGTAGGCTTCATAGCAGTAGCCGACAGCAACGGTGTCGCCGTTCGCGTTCTTCAGGTTGAAGTCCGCGGTGGTCATTTCGTTCATCAGGTCGGTGCCGTCCAGCTTCAGCGCATAATCCGCCCAGGTAGCCACGCCTTCGGCGTTGCCGATCTGGAACAGGGTGGGAGCGGCATCTTTCTTTTCCATTTCAGCGGTCAGGGTGTCGCTGTAGGTGCCGGAAGCGGCGGTCAGCACTTTCACTTCCACGCCGGTCTGCTCGGTATAGAGCTTGGCCAGGTCCTGCCAGGCCTGATCGGCTTCGGGCTTGAAGTTCAGGTAGTAAACCTTGCCGGTTTCATCGGCAGAGGCCAGGGACACCATGCCAAGCAGCATGGCCAGGGTCAGCAGTACCGCTAACAGTTTCTTCATATTGGGATACTCCTTTCATTGATACGGTATCCGTTTCGCAAAACGCAAGCAATTTCGGTATTGGAAACGTTACCGATGATTTTTTGTAAGCCTATTATATCCGGATTGAAAACGTTGTCAATAGTATTCCTGATTGTATACAAATAATATTTTTTTACCTCAGCACCACGCTGGTCTGGGATCCGATGGTCAGGATCCCATCCTCAAAGGAGGCGTCCTTTTTGCCGATGACCGGGCTGATAAATCGGCTGTTTGACACGTTCGGCAGTCTGAAAGCGATTCTGGAAGCTCGTCCGGAGCAGCTCCTGAGCGTAGATGGGATGACCATGTCCCGTGCAAGCATGATTTCACTTGTCGTGCCGCTGACGCGGGTCTGGCACCGCTGCTTGATGGCAGAGCCAGATCGGATTGGCAATAGTCGTGAAGCAGAGGCCTACTGCCTAAGCTTATTGGCTGGTGAACGCCTTGAAAACTTCTATGTAATCGCCCTTAACGCCAAATGCCATGTGCTTGGAAAACGTCGGATCAGCATGGGATCACTTTCGGAATGTTCTGCATACCCGAGACTGGTAATTGAGACTGCGCTGAATTACAATGCCCATAGTGTGCTTTTATGCCACTCACACCCGGGGCTTACTTGTGCACCGTCACCGGAAGACATCAGCAGCACTCTTCAGCTCCAGCGACTGTTGAATGGGGTTGGAATCTTACTTCTAGATCATCTGATTATTGCTGGTGATCGAAGTTATTCGATGGTAACCCATGGTGATATCGATTACCGGATAAAAAGATATATGAATGTGAAGAGCGTCAGCGACATCAATGTGATCGAGGTGTTCGACGAAGTGATGAGCCTGGCTGCCAAAAACCACGTTTCTATGCCTGGCAGGTTCACCATGCTCGCCCGCTCCCTCACCACCCTGGAAGGCGTCATCGAGCAGCTTTGCCCTGACCTGAACATATTCGATATGCTTTATGATAAGCTGAAGGAGCGTGCGCGGCAGAATATGAACATTCCGCGTGAGCTTTTTGAGAAAGGGCAGGAACTGGTCAAGGCGGGTAAAAAGGCAGCAAGAATCCCCCTCCTCGCTTCTGAAGTTCTGGAGGGTATGGTGAAGGGAAAGACGAAGGTGCGCTTCGAGTTGTCCGGCTATGAGGAACCCCTAAACCGGATCTTCCACTTCCTGCGGTACACCGTGCTGACAATGGTGGCTTTGGTGCTGTTCATCGGTTCCTGCATCCTCTGCACCACCGATTTCAAGCCGATTCTACCCAACGGAGTGCCCTTACTGGCTGTAACCGGGATCGTCTTTTCCATCGCGCTGGCGATATTTTCGATTAAAAAGCTGAAATAGCTAACATTTGACGTAGCACGATGGCAATCCAAAGTCGCCACCCAACAACCCTAACTTTGATACAAAGTTGGGGTTGTTTCTTTTTGCCCGGAAAGCCTTACAAACAAAGGCTTCTGAGATTCTTCCCGTAGGGTTATGGTATCAGATTTCTGGTTTTTCAACCTCATTTTTGCCTTTTCGCCGGTCGATAACCCTACGGGAACCCCTGTCCCCGTAGGGTTATCGGTGCTCCCGTAGGGTTATCGGAGGCTTCCGTAGGGCTATCCCCTGCTTCCGTAGGGTTATCGGGTGTCCCCGTAGGGTTATCGGGGCCTTCCGTATCGAAACGACCCCACGGTCTATCCAAATCAGAGCCGGCTGTATTTCCATATTGAGGATGGCTTCGAAGCTCAACAGCAAAGGGACGCAGGCCGGGGGCTGATATTCGGCGGCAGAGGTCAGCGGGCGCTGCCCACCTGCCAGATGTCGCGGTCGTAGTCGGCGATGGTGCGGTCGGAGGAGAAATAGCCTGCCATGGCGATGTTCACGAGGGCCTTCCTCGCCCAGGCGGCTTCATCCCCGAGGTCGGCGAGCATCCGCGCCTTGGTGGCGCAGTAGTCCGCGAAGTCCGGGAAGGTCATGAACCAGTCCTTATTCTGTAGCTCCGCGTGCAGGCGCTCCAGCCGGGCGGCGTCGCCCATGGTGCGCATCTCATCGCAGACGAGGAAGTCAAGCGCCGCCTTGAGGCGCGGATCGGCCTCGAGGTACGCGGCGGGATCGTAGTCGCCCCGGGCGTAGCTGTTGATGACCGCCTCGGAGGACAGGCCGAAGGTATAGATGTTCTCCGGGCCGACCAGCTCGGCGATTTCCACGTTCGCGCCGTCCAGGGTGCCCAGGGTCACCGCGCCGTTCAGCATGAACTTCATGTTGCCCGTGCCGCTGGCTTCCTTGGACGCCAGGGAGATCTGCTCCGAGATGTCGCAGGCGGGGATCAGCTTCTCCGCGGCGGACACGTTGTAGTTCTCCACCATGGCGATGCGCAGATGCCGCCGGGCCGCCGGGTCTGCGTCGATCACATCGGACAGGCACAGTATGGCGTGGATGATGTCCTTGGCGATGGTATAAGCCGGGGCTGCCTTCGCGCCGAAGATCACCGTCACCGGGCTCTCAGGGAGGATGCCCGCGCGGATGTCCAGCAGCGTGCGCACGCACCACAGCAGGTTCAGCTGCTGGCGCTTGTACTCGTGGAGGCGCTTCGACTGCACATCGAACACGCTGTCCGGGTCGATGACGGTACCCTGGTGCCCCCGCAGCCAATCGGCGAAGCGCCGCTTGTTGGCCCGCTTGATCTCGGCGAGGGAGGTGAGCAGCGCCGCATCGTCGATGTGCGCGAGCAGCTTCTCCAGCTCAGCGCTGTCCCTGCGCCAGCCCGCGCCGATGGCGTCGTCGATCCGGGCCGCCAGGGCGGGATTGCAGCTCATCAGCCAGCGGCGGAAGGTGATGCCGTTGGTCTTGTTGTTGAACTTCTCCGGATAGATGGCGTAGAAGGGCGCGAGCTCCGAGTTCTTCAGGATCTCCGTGTGCAGCTTCGCCACGCCATTGACGGAGTGGGTGAAGTGGATGTCCAGGTTCGCCATGCGAACGTTCCCCTGTTCGTCGATGATCTGCACGAAGGGATCGTCGTACTTGGCGCGCACCCGGGCGTCCAGCCGGTCGATGACGGGCATCAGCTGGGGCGCGACCTTCTCCAGATATGCCCGCGGCCACTTCTCCAGCGCCTCGGCCAGGATGGTGTGGTTGGTGTAGGCGCACACGCTTCTCACGATGGATACAGCCTCGTCTTCACCGATGCCCCGTTCCTGGAGCAGACGGATCAGCTCCGGGATGACTAGCGTGGGGTGGGTGTCGTTGATCTGGATGGCGACGTAGTCGGCGAGGTCGTGCAGGTCGCTGCCCCGCGCGACGCACTCATCCAGGATCAGGCGCGCGGCGTTGGCCACCATGAAGTACTCCTGGTACACGCGCAGCAGGCGCCCCTGCTCGGTGCTGTCGTCGGGGTACAGGAACAGGGTGAGGCCGCGGGCGACATCCCTTGCGTCGAAGCCGATGCCGGACTTGATCAGCCGCTCGTCCGCGGTGTCCACGTCGAAGAGGCGCAGCCTGCCGCACTTGCCTTGGTAGCCGGTGACGTCGATCTCGTACAGGGTGGAGCGGGCGGTGAAATCGCCGAAGGGGATGTCATAGTGAACGTCTGTGCGGCGCATCCAGCTCTCCTGGCCCCATTTGAGCCAATGGTCCGGGGCCTCGGTCTGCTGGCGGTCCACAAAGCTCTGGCGGAACAGCCCACAGTGGTAGGCGAGCCCCAGGCCGTCCGCGGGCAGGCCCAGCGTGGCGAGGCTGTCCAGGAAGCAGGCCGCCAGCCGCCCCAGGCCGCCGTTGCCCAGGGAGGGCTCCAGCTCGAACTCCTCCAGTTCGGACAAGGCGATGCCCTCCGCCGCCAGTTCATCCCGGACCTCCCCGTACAAGCCCAGGTTGATCAGGTTGTTGCTCAGCAGCTTGCCGATCAGGAACTCGGCGGAGATGTAGTAGACCTTCTTCCTACCCTCGTTGTATCCCCGCGCCTTCGCGGCGTCGGCGACATACCGCAGCAGGGCGTTGAACAGCTCGAGCCTGGTGCAGTCCGTGAACTTCCTGTTTTCTGTGTAATCTCTCAGCTTCATGGTCGTGCCCTCCATGGTCTTGTTTCGATGACTCTGGCATTATAATCTGTTTTTTGAAAAAATGCTTGTAGCTTACGCTCGCAAAGTTGTATAATTCTATCATCATCAGCCACGTGGGGAGGGATGGACGTGGAGCTGGAGGAATACACGCAGTACCAGGAGACCAAGCTGCACGAAAAGCCGGGTTTTGCCTACGAGACCTACCTGTGCACGATCCCGCTGGACTTCGACCGTGTGAACCTGCACTGGCACGACCAGATGGAAGTGATCTACATCAAGAAGGGCCGGGGCACGGTGTCGGTGAATCTGGAGAGCTACGCGGTGGAGGCGGGCTGCATCGTGCCGGTGCTGCCGGGGGAGCTGCACGCCATCGACGGCGCCCCCGACGGGCCCATGGAGTATGAGAACATCATCTTCTCCCTGTCCATACTGGACAGCACCGAGACGGACGACTGGTGCCGCCACCACGTGATCCAGGCCCTCAGGCAGGGCACGCTGCTGTTCGACCGGCCCATCCGCCCGGGCACCGCCTTCCACGACGCGGCCGCCGCGGCCCTCGATGCCGCCGACCGGGCCTGCGAGGCGCGGCCGCAGGGCTTCGCGCTGGTGGTGAAGAGCCAGCTCTTCATGTTCCTGCACGCACTGTACTGCAACCGGCACACCGGCCCCGTGCGGCCGTTGGTGGAGGAGGCCGAATGGCTCAAGGGCGTGATCGCTTATGTGAAGGCCCACTATGCCGAACGCATCACGGTGGCGGACGCGGCGGCGGTGTCGGGCTACAGCCCCAGCCACTTCATGCGCATCTTCCGCCAGGAGGCGGGTCAGACCTTCGTGGACTTCCTCACCGACTACCGGCTCTCGGCGGCGGTGTATTATTTGAAGGAGACCCGGGACGAGATCGGCGTGGTGGCGGAGAATTGCGGCTTTGCCAACCTGTCCTATTTCATACGCCGCTTCAATCGGAAGTACGGCGCGTCCCCCGGACGATACCGCAAGCTGAGTCGGCTGGGGGAGAATGAAGCCATCGCGGCGGGGGAGGAATGAAAATGGCGGAACTGAAGCTGCCCTTCATCGGGCATGGCGGCGACTACAATCCGGATCAGTGGCGGGACCGGCCGGACATTCTGGCGGAGGACATCCGGCTGATGAAGCTGGCCAGGTGCAATCTGATGAGCGTGGGCATATTTGCCTGGGCCACGCTGGAGCACTTCCAACGCACACGCGGTGTTCTGCGTCTAATGGCTGCGGTCATGGTGAAGGGAAAGACGAAGGTGCGCTTCGAGCTATCCGACTATGAGGAACCCCTAAACCGGATGCCACAGCAAGGTGCCGCAGAACAATCTTCTGGTGCAAACCAACTTTGACGCCTTCTCAGAACTGGTGCAGGCATCTAACCTTCCGTTTTTCAATTCGGATCAGTTTATTTCCCGAGGGTATGAAGCTCCGGGAAGAAAGTCGCTCCCTATCCGTGATCCGGAAGCCCACACTACATACTGGCTGGCTTGCCTGGCGTCCGAACAGAAGCAGTATCGGCCCGTCCTTAACGCGGTGCGCGGAAACCTTTTGAGAAGCAAATAAACAGGCAGCCCTCATCCCGGTTAATACAGCCGAGTTGAGGGCCTTTGTTTAGTTATCCTTGATGAGCATGCCGCTCGTACGTACCGCAGGCAGGGCCATGTGCCTTTGTTGTTTTACAGCTTGCCTCCGAATACGGGGAAGAAGCTGTGGTCGCCGTAGTCCTTGATTTTTCTTCACTATCAGCAGGGCCATCCTTATCGTGTCATAGGTGAAGCGTGTTCTCGATGCATAGAAAACATCCGGATTCCAATTCGCCGTGCAATGGTTATGATGAACAGCAATCCAAGAAATAGAATGATTCTCACGAATGGCATTACTGCTTATGAAGCCAGCGGAGATAAGACAATTTATTTGGAAGATTTGAATCTCCCAATGAGAATATATAATCCCCTGAGAGTTGCCGGGTACAAGACCGCTGCTCAGATTAATGCAGTCAGGAATCGAGATGGCCTACGCAGATTATCTCGAATGGGCGAAAAAAGCATCGATGATATCGTGCTGGCTTTGAAAAAGTGTGGATTCGAAGCACAGCATCTGGAATGCAAGTAAGCAACCTGTTATGTCGAACGAGGGCAACCCGTTATGTCCACGCAAGCAAGCTGTTATGTCTACGGGAGGCAAGCTGTTATGTCCAACCGGATGTGAACGGGTTAGCAGACAACCGAGTATGTCATACCGTTTTCGTACCTTTTCAACGAAAAAGTGCGTACCCTCTGAAAGCCGCCAGCCTTTAGAAATCAAAGGGTCTGGCGGCTTTCAAAACGGTTTGATGTTCCAACCACATCCTGAGAGCACATCGTTCACATCGATGGGGTCGTTGGTTCGAGTCCAACTGTCACCACCACGAATCCGGTAGGCGTTCAAGTTCAACGCTTACCGGATTTTTTTGCGTACCCCTCAAGGGTACGCACTTTTCGAAGTCAGGAGTACGCACTTTTTTGTCAGAGGGGTACGCAAAAAGGGTACGCAGTTCACCTGAAAACTGCGTACCCTTGGAAGCATTTCGTTCACATCCATCGTGATGCTTT
>Ga0256407_10001494_pt1 | contig 48975 bp, 50 predicted proteins | sample RumenRJG_04DNA_FD_193489 | JGI IMG/M metagenome (GOLD analysis project Ga0256407, IMG submission 193489) | Bovine rumen microbial communities from Lethbridge, Alberta, Canada - RJG_04 | ecosystem: Host-associated > Mammals > Digestive system > Stomach > Rumen | place: Canada: Alberta...
TCTATTTCCGCTTCGCTGATATATCCTGACCGCAAGTTACACTCCCTCAGTCAGCATAGCTGACAGCTCCCTCAAAGAGGGAGCCATATTAATAATTTGTTTACTCATTCAAAAAACCTGCCCGAAGCATATGCAAAGCTTGACAATACTGTAACAAGACGGCTGGAACTTCCAAATAAAAGAACCAGATACCATAACCCATACATAACCGCAAAAGACCTGATATCCGACAGTGAACAGATCAAAAGTAAATAAGACACAGTTAAAAGGAGCTGCAAATATACAATGCAGCTCCTGTTTTATGTTCACGATATATATACGGATATTATGAACGGACGATATTACGCCAGTCAAGATCTCCTCTTTCAAGACCATGAATAAGTACTTCACCTGTAGCAATATTGGTAGCAACAGGTATATTATGCATATCGCAAAGTCTGAGAAGGTTCATATCGTTAGGCTCATGCGGTTTAGGATCAAGAGGATCTCTGAGGAAGATAAGCATATCTATTTCGTTAAAGGCAATACGTGCAGCGATCTGCTGATCACCGCCCTGTGAACCGCCGAGGAATTTCTGTATCTCCAACCCCGTAGCTTCTGCAACCATTTTTCCTGTTGTTCCCGTTGCACAAAGCGTATGTCTGCTCAATATGCCGCAGTATGCTATACAAAACTGTACCATGAGTTCCTTCTTTGCATCATGAGCTATCAATGCAATATTCATATCTGTTACCCCCAATATAGTATTATAAGCCGATCACTACTGACCGATAAGAAGTGACACATATATCCCGTCAAGCCTTGATGCTATCCTGTCAAGAGCGAATGCCGCAGGTATCCTGCCTTCTATCGGCAGTCCCTTTTGTGATGAGTTAGCAGCGATCATATCTTCGGGTACGATACCCAGAAGTCTTGCACCTGCTTCATCTATCACCGCATCAAGATCTTCATATGCGTCCATTTTCCTGAACTTGCGTTCATTGAATTTGTTTATTATAAGACTTATATCCTTTATGTCATAATTCTGCAGCTGTCTTCTTACCTTATCACAGCCTCTTACAGACAAAGGCTCGGGATTTGTTACAAGTACTGCACGGTCAGCAGGTGCAGCAGACGCTTCAAAGCCTGCACCGATACCGGCAGGACAATCTATCAGTATATGGTCATAGTGTCCTTTCAGGACTTCAACAAGCTGCTTCATGACAGAAGGACTAATCTCGTCACGAATATTCTGCGGAGCAGGAAGTATGTACAATTCGGGGACTGTCTTGCAAGGGTATATAGCCCTTGCAGGCGAGCAGTTACCGCTTATTATATCCGCAATATCGAATACAAGCTCACCGCTTACACCAAGCATAAGGTCAATACCTCTCATACCTGCATCACAGTCGATAACAAGCACACGGTCGCCTCTCCTTACAAGAGCCGCACCAAGTCCTGCCGTCACCGTAGATTTTCCTGTTCCACCCTTTCCGGATGTTATAACTGTCACTTTACCCATTTTCAAAATACCTCTCTATTAACCTTATCACACATTTTCAATAAAGTCAAGGGCTATTACAGATTTTTTTCATACAAAATAACGGAATTATAAAACTCACTTTTTATTCTCATACGAAATAAAAACTATAAATTAAAATACGCATCCAATATCTTTTTAGCCGCATTTATAGCAACAAAGCTTTTTGCGCCATGCTCTATCATCACGCTTACAGCTATCTGCGGATCTTCATAAGGCGCATAACAGATGAAATTCGCATGATCGGAGCCGCTGTTTTCGGCTGTTCCTGTTTTGCCTGCAACACTTATCCCATAATCATAAAGCGGATAATAAGACTGTGCCGCATGAAGCATGGCTTTCTGAACATATTCGATATTTGCCTTGCTTATATCCATGTCGTCAAGCTGTTCAGGCTCGCTTTTATATATAATCTCATCGCCCGAATATGAAACTATCCTGTCAACAATATGCGCTCTGAGTCTTTTTCCGCCGCCGGCTATTGTCGCAGCATATACTGCAAGCTGCATAGGCGTGAACTGATTATCCGATTGTCCTATCGCAGCCGGTGAAGAATAGCTCTCGTACCATTCCGAACCCATTAGCTTACTGTATTCAGGGCTGGCAAGCGTTCCGCTGCTTTCGGGAAGCTCTATGCCTGTCTTTACTCCAAGACCTGCCCGCTTGGCATACTTATTTATATTCTCAATACCTAAAAGTCTGCCTGTTTCTGCAAAAAATACGTTGCACGAATTGACAAGTGCATTATCCGTATCCTGTTCGCCGTGTTCTCCCATGCACCACAGCGAAAGTCCCTGCTTTGTATATACACCCTCACAGTTTATTTTTGTCCTTGAAGTTATTCTTCCCTCCTGCAATGCTGCAGCCGCAACAAGCGGCTTATACGTTGAACCCGGTGTCAACGCACCCATTAACGCTCTGTCAAACAGCGGCATATCATCACGTTCCGCAAGCTCTGTATAATCGTCATAGTAAGATGAAATATCATAATACGGATAGTTTGCTGCACACAGCACAGAAAAATCCTTTACATTCAGGACTACTGCCGCCGCCCCCTTACAGTCGGCACCCATATTTTCATCACCGACGCTTTCAGCATAGTCGTTGGCTTCCTTTACAGCGTCCTTCAATGCTTCCTGTGCCGTTTTTTGCAGACGTTTATCTATGGTAAGATATACCGAATTTCCCGGAACAGTGTTCTCCGTCTTAGTCAGTACAGCATTTCCGTCATCACCCTTTTCATATGTGCGGCTGCCCGAAACACCTCTCAGTTCTGATTCAAAAGCCGCTTCTATACCGCTTTTGCCAAGCCTGTCATTATAAGAATAGCCCTTTTCGCTCAGCTCGTCATATTCCTCCTGCGATATCATACCTGTTATGCCAACAATATGTGGTGCAGTCGTACCGTCAGGATATTTCCTTACCGCAGAAGATACAACTTCTGATCCGCTGATACCCTCGATTCTTTCGGCTATGGCTGTCATTTTATACCCGTTGATACCTTCCGCAAAAACATAAGGCTTTGTATTGCTGAAGCCTTCGTTTTCCATGCCGTACCTTACACTTACAATATCCCTTTTACGCTTTTCATCATATTCTTTGCAGTCGTATATCTCCGCAAGCTTTTCTATACAAATATCCGCTGTAGGATCTGTAAATTCATCAAGTCCGTATCTCTTTTTTATTTTCCTTGCTTCATCTATCCTTTTAATGTCGAAAACAAGTCTGCCGCTTTTATCAGAAATTATGGGCAGCTCATCATTAAAGCCGATATTATATTTTTCAGTTATATCGACAAGTCCGGAGATAGTTTCATTCAGCCTGTCATCACTGATATAAAGCCTGTTCATAATTATATTGTACCTTGTAAGATTTACGGCAAGACCTTTTCCGTTTACATCAAATATTTCTCCCCTTACGGCATCGGTGCGTATAACATACTCATATGATGATGCGGCTATACCATTATAATAAGCCGACTGCATTATCTGCCATTGCACAAGCCTTGCGATAAACACCCCCGACACCATTACAACAGCCGATACCAGAACTATATATCTTGCCGAAAAACCTCTAATCATCAACACTCACCCTGTTATTAATTTGGAATGTGGAAAGTGGAAAGTGGAATTAAGCAAACGGATAATACCGTAAAAGACGGGTACAAACGCAAATGTGTACACTATTCTTGAAACATAGTGCTTTAAAAAGAACTGCCATGCACAGTCATAACCTTTCGCAAGATAATACAGCATGAACTGCATAGTTATAACTGCCGATACCGCAAAAAATGATACACACAAAACAGTGATGATATTCGTCTGTATATACTCATATGTCAAAACGCTTATTATATAGCATATAACAACAAGACACACGGTATAAAAACCGACTGTTCCGCTGCAGGAACAGTCGGTGAGATATCCGCATATCACAGCAAATATCATTGACGTTATATCATCTTCAAACACGGCTATACAAACAGCCGCAGAAACAAGCAGTACCGCCCTTCCTCCGCATATCTCAGGCATAAGACAAGGCACTGACTGTATTATGAATGCAAGTATTACTATAATGATATATAATGTATATTTCAGAAAACGCATCTGTCTGCTCCTTACATCTTTCCTCTGAAATCCGTAACTATCGCCACATACCTGACTGTCTTAATATCTGCAAAAGGTTCTATTACTGCCGAGGGCATACCAGTAAAGCTGTCGGACAAAAGTTTTTTTACTCTGCCTATCCTTATGTTTTTCGGGAAAATTCCTCCGTAACCTGCCGTTACGACTATATCATCAACAGCCGGCTTATTTTCAGCCGGTATATTAACAAGCATTGTATATCCTTCATCAGAAACTGCCGCACTTCCCGATATTATACCGATACTTCCCGTTCTTTTGACCTCTGCACCCGCACTTATATCCGGTGAAAGTATTGTTGTGACCTTGCAGGAATAGGGTGCAACTTCACATACCTGTCCTACAAGTCCGTCCTCGGTTATAACGGCGGAGTTTATACTAATACCATCAGCACTTCCCTTGTCGGCTGTGAAGCCGCTGAAATTTTCATTCGGATCTCTGCATATAACTGCCGCCGTGACAAGTGAAAGTGTTGTGTCTGCCTTTTTTATACCGAAAAATCCGTTAAGCTCCTCATTCTGCCTTTTGATGTCGTAGTAGTCAACAAGCATGTCATTCAGTCTGTTGTTTTCCTCTTTAAGACGGCTCACTTCTTCAATAAGTTTGTCAGTGTCTTTTTCTTCGGTAAGATCATAAGCACCTTGAAATACAAATCTTTGTACAGGGGTAAGAATAAAGCTTGTCAGAAAATTGTTTATGCCGCTGTTGAATGTAGATATCATGGCTATCAGCAGAAAGAACGACACGATAGTAAGCATAATTTTGTATCTTCTGAAAGGAGCTTTTCTTTTCACGTTCTCCTCCTCCGAAGTATTATTCACTATTCATTATTCACTATTCATTTTTTCTCGTTCTGTTTTTCTTTTCAAGCCGTTTTCCCGTACCGTCAGCCACACATTCAAGCGGACGTTTCGCAACATGTACCGGCATACCCGTTTCTTTGGAAATAAGCATATCAAGTCCCCTGAGCAATGCGCCTCCGCCAGTGAGCATTATTCCGTTGTCGATTATATCAGCGGAAAGCTCCGGCGGCGCTTGTTCAAGCGTGGTTTTTACTGCTTCTATCATAACGGAAAGCGGTGATGAAAGTGCTTCTCTCACCTCTTCCGAAGATATAACGGCTTCCCCCGGCATACCGTCAACAAAATTTCTTCCCTTTATCTGTATACTGCCCTCTCCCTCATAGGAATATGCAGAACCTATTTTTATCTTTATTTCCTCGGCTGTTCTCTGCCCTATCAACAGACCGTATTTCTTTTTTACATACTGTGCTATGGCTTCATCAAGCTTATCTCCGGCAACCCTTACGGATGTTGAATTGACTATACCGCCCAGTGCTATAACTGCCGCCTCGGAAGTACCGCCGCCGATATCGAACACCATATTTCCTGACGGTTCATCAACAGGCAATCCTGCACCGATAGCCGCCGCCATAGGTTCTTCGATAAGCTCAGTCTGTCTTGCGCCGGCATGACGTACAACATCCTCTACGGCACGTCTTTCAACATCCGTACAGCCTGACGGTATACAAACAACAACTTTCGGCTTGCCGAATACAGATGATTTTATCACACGGCGTATAAATCTCCCCAGCATTTCGGCTGTTATATCAAAATCAGCTATAACGCCGTCTTTAAGCGGTCTTACCGCTTCGATAGAACATGGAGTGCGTCCTATCATGCGTTTTGCTTCCGTACCTACTGCAATAACATTGTCATTAACCAGATCAACAGCAACAACTGAGGGTTCTCTCATTACTATTCCCTTATTTTTCATATATACAAGTGTGTTTGCCGTTCCGAGATCAATACCGATATCCTTTGAAAACATCATTCTATCCCCCTGAGAAAAATTACGGGATAATTATAACCTTTTATAAAGGAAATATCGGTCGGAAAATGTTGCCGTTATCGTTAAGCTTAACTTTTATTAATAAGCCTCCATCATTGAGGGAGGTGGCTGAATTGCCGGAGGAAGTTCTCCACGCACTGGCTCAATAAAGCGTACTTTCAGTTGAAAAATTCTACAAACAACCTGTCATCCTGAGCGTAAGCGAAGGATCTTTAAAGATTCCTCACTGCGTTCGGAATGACAAAATAAGTGTGTTTATTGTTCTTTTTCCGCTTCGCTGTTACTATCCTGACCGCAAGTTATAACTCCCTCAGTCAGCATAGCTGACAGCTCCCTCACAGAGGGAGCCTTTTCAGCCCTTTCCCGTAGAACCAAAACCGCCCTCACCTCTTACTGTATCGCTGAGTTCTTCGGTTTCGATAAAATCTGCACATGCTACGGGCATTATTACCATCTGTGCAACACGCTCATTCGGCTGTATAGTATAAGGCTCGCTTGATACGTTACAAAGTCCGACACATATCTCGCCCCTGTAATCGCTGTCAACAACGCCCACGCTGTTTGAAAGGGTTATGCCGTGCTTTACACCAAGTCCACTCCTTGCAAACAGGAATGCCGCAAGATCATTGCTTTCAAGTTCTATTGCTATACCTGTAGGTATCTTGACAAGTTCCCCCGGTGATATCGTTACAGGCTCATTTATGCAAGCGTAAAGGTCTGCTCCTGCAGAACCCTCCGTTGCACGTTTCGGCAGTACTGCACTATCGTTCAATCTTTTTACTTTTACCTGAGTTTTCATATTTATCTCCTCTTTCGTTTTTCAACATTTTCAACTGTTTTCAACACATAATATCCAACATTGCCAACTATTCAACACCACGATAGTATAAACCTCGTGTAAATGCGGTATTTCCGCTTTTTTCACTGTTGAAAACTTTTAAATTTTCCCCAATTTCAACCGAGTTTTCAACACTGAACCTTAAAACTTCAAAATCTATTCCCACAAGTTCACGCTTTCTGTCGGACATTTTAAGCGGTACTGAATTGAGTATTTCCGTACAAGCGCCGTATCTGTGCATGGGAAATTCCATTCCCTTTCTGTCACGAAGCACCATTTCACCGCTCTTTGAATTGTCGGCAGGACAGTTTCTTGTGAGCATCAGCGGCAGTCTGCCGCCTGTTATTATTCCTATGGGTATTCTTCCGCCTATCATGGCTATCTGTTCAAGCTTTAACTCAAACGAAAGCTCTATATCAAGAAGTCCGTTCTTTTCCGCCCATTCGACAGATTTTGTATTCGTGATATTAAGCCCGAATCCGCCGTGTATATCCATGTCAAGCTCCTTTGCAAGCTCGACAGCACCAAGATTTGACGCAAGCACTTCATTTATACCGAGTGAACGGATATGCACGAGCCTTTCATATATTTTCCGCTCAATGCCGAACATTCCTCTCGGTATCTCAACCGCAACAGCAAAACCCCCGTCAAGAAGTGAATTATACTCGCTGTCTTTAAGGTCTATAGGTACATATATAAGCTCGCTGTCAAGAAATTCATCAGGTACATACGAACCTGTGAACCTTGCACGGAAATATTTAGGCACTGTCTTTTTGCGTGTCGATGTTTCGGGATAGGTTATGCTGTCAAAGACAACAGCATCCCTTTGTGTACGCATCTGCATAAGCTTGTCAAGCGCATCACGCCTCATGGAATTAAGCGCAAGCGCAGGCATTGACATATCATTGTCGATATCGGCTTTAAAGCTGTTAAGACAGAACGGTGTGCCGCCTGTTTTCTGAATATAGCTCCTGCATTTTTCTTCATTAAGAGCCACTTTCAATGCCTTTTCGGGTACTGCTCCGCTCACCGTCACGCTTCTGTTTTCATTGTCGGAAACAGTAAGCACGGCAGGTTTGCCGCTGTGTATTCCAAGAACCGCATCTATCGGTATGCTCTGCCTTTCATCCTTATACATAGAATGTATCGAGGAATAAATTTTATTTGTCGCAGACGTTACATCATCCTTTGAACGTATGCCGAACATATCAATACCACGTTTACCCGTAAAATATCCGTCAGTAAAGCCCGAACGTGAAAATACAGCTCCTAACTTTTCCGAAAGATCTGGATCAACTCTGCCTGTATCAAGGCTTTGTCTGCATGCCGCAACAGATACGGCTGTATATTCGGGACGCTTCATTCTTCCCTCTATCTTCGCCGATGTTATGCCCATATCCTGTAATTCACGCAGATGTGATATTACCGAGCAGTCTTTAAGACTTAGATCATGCCCTGTACCTCCGTTAACTGAAAACGGCAGTCTGCAAGGCTGGGCACATGCGCCCCTGTTACCGCTCCTTGAACCAAGCATTGCACTGAAATAGCATTGTCCCGAAACACTCATGCACAATGCACCGTGTACGAATACTTCAAGCTCTATGGGACTGTTCTTTGCTATTTCATATATCTCGTCACGGCTAAGCTCTCTCGAAAGCACAACTCTTTTGAATCCCATTTTGCTTAAAAGCTCAACACCCTTAGGAGTATGTACAGACATCTGTGTTGACGCATGTATTCTCATATCGGGCGCAGCCTCTCTCACAAGGGAAACAAGTCCGACATCCTGCATTATAAGCGCATCAACAGGTATGCTGCATGCATATTCTATTATCTCCATAGCTCTTTTAAGTTCATTGTCGAACATCAGGATATTACATGCAAGATAAACCTTTACTCCCCTTGCATGACAGTATTCAACCGCCTGTCTTAACTGTTCCCTGTCAAAATTCTGTGCAGACGCTCTTGCACTCAGGCTCCACGCACCAAGATAAATTGCATCCGCTCCACACCTTACAGCAGGCAGTACAGATTCAGGACCGCCCGCAGGTGCAAGTATTTCCATTTTGTTCATTTACTCACCCTCTTTTTTTATCAGTACCTTGTTAACTCAAAATATTCAAATACGGAATAATTCCACTTTCCACTTTCCAAATTCCACATTTACAGAAAAGTATCAGGTCTTATTATTATATTACATTTCACTCTTTTTTTAAAGCATTAATAACACATATTCTCTGCAATATGCAGTTTCATTGCCAAATTAACCAATTATCCGCCATCATTTTCCACCATATATGATAAAATTATCGAAAATATTCTAAATTGTAGTTGAAAAATAACAGCAAATGATTTATAATAGATTTTGAATTGTTTATAAATTCACTTCCGCAATTAAAAGAGAGGGGTATGTTTATGTCAAAATCAAAGCTGACACCAAGCGAGGCAAGAGAGCTTATAATAGCAAAGCTTTCACACAATTTCGGTGTCACACCTGCCGATGCTACAGATGAACATTATTATAAAGCTGTAGCACTGGTAATAAGAGATATTATGCGCTTGCAGCATAAGAAATTCGTTTCCTCAACCATAAAGGGACAGTCAAAGACTGTTTACTATCTCTGCATGGAGTTCCTCATGGGACGTTCACTCAAGAACAACCTTTACAACCTCGGTCTTGAGGAAACAATGACTCAGGCTCTCCAGAGTCTTGATATCAAAATAGATAATATCTATGAGTGCGAGCCTGATGCAGGTCTCGGAAACGGCGGTCTCGGCAGACTTGCGGCCTGCTTCCTTGACGGTCTTGCAACTCAGAACTATTCCGCTATGGGTTATTCACTCAGATATGAATACGGTATTTTCAGACAGAAGTTAGTTGACGGCTGGCAGACAGAACTTCCCGATTTCTGGCTTCCCGGCGGTTCGGTATGGCTCCAGCCGCATCCCGAAAAATCCATACCGATATACTTTGACGGTCATATCAAAGAGTCATGGGACGGCGAGCATCATTCAATAGAGCTTGAAAATCCCACAAAGGTAATAGCTACTCCGTATGATATGCTCGTTCCCGGTGACGGCGGCGAGGGCGTAAGCAGACTTCGTCTCTGGGCTGCTACATCAGATAACTTCGATATGAAGCTTTTCAATGCCGGTGACTATGTTCGTGCTATGGAACAGAAGGCTATGGCAGAAAGCATAACAAGAGTACTTTATCCTGAGGACAACCACTCCGAAGGAAAGAGTCTCAGACTCAGCCAGCAGTACTTCCTTGTTTCCGCAACAATACAGGATATTATCCAGCGTCACCTCAGAACTTACAATACTCTTGACAATCTTCCTGATGTTGTAGCTATCCACCTCAACGATACACATCCCGTACTTGCAATTCCCGAGCTTATGAGAATAATGCTTGACGAATGCGGTTATGACTGGGATCAGTCATGGGATATCGTTACAAGAACTATCGCTTATACAAACCATACAGTAATGAGCGAGGCTCTCGAATGCTGGCAGGTTGACCTGTTCAGAAGAAGACTTCCCCGTATCTATCAGATAGTTGAGGAGATAAACAGACGTTTCTGCGAAAAGATGGCACAGGCAGGCATTGACGGTGCAAAGATCGGCAGAATGGCTGTTGTCAACGACGGTATCGTAAAAATGGCAAACCTTGCAGTTATTGCAAGCCATTCGGTAAACGGTGTTTCAAAGCTTCACAGTGAAATACTCAAGGATTCCGTATTCCACGATTTCTATACAATAATACCTGAAAAGTTCAAGAACGTTACAAACGGTATCGCTCACAGACGCTGGCTCAACCAGTCAAACCCCGGTCTTGCAAATCTCATAACCGAGCTTATAGGCGACGAGTTCATAAAGGATGCCAATGCGCTTGAAGGTCTTATGGCTTACAAGAATGATACAGCCGTACTTGAAAAGCTTGCCGAGATCAAAAAGGAAAACAAAAGACGTATGGCTAAATACATCAAGGCTAACAACGGTATAATCGTTGATACAGATTCTATCTTTGATGTACAGGTAAAGCGTCTGCACGAGTACAAGCGTCAGCTTCTCAACGCTCTCCATATATACAGCACTTATCAGTGGCTCAGGGATAATCCGAATGCAGAGTATCAGCCGAAAACTTACATTTTCGGTGCAAAGGCTGCTCCCGGCTACGGCTTTGCAAAGAAGATAATACAGTTCATCGTTGCTCTTGCAAACAAGATAAACAACGATCCCCGTGTAAACAAGCGTCTTAAAGTCGTATATCTTGAGGACTACCGTGTATCAGTTGCCGAAAAGCTCATACCTTCTGCCGAGATAAGCGAACAGATCTCTCTTGCAGGAACAGAGGCTTCCGGTACAAGCAACATGAAGTTTATGATAAACGGTGCAATAACACTCGGTACTCTTGACGGTGCAAACGTTGAGATACATGAAGCTGTAGGCGATGACAATGCTCTCATATTCGGTATGACAACACCTGAGGTAATCCAGCTTGGCAAACAGGGTTATAATCCGTCTGTTCCCTATAACAACAACCATATAATCAAGACTGCTGTTGACGGCATATGCTCAGAGTTCGGCTATGACTTCAATGATATCTACGTTTCACTCTCAACATCAGATCCTTACATGGTTCTTGCTGACTTTGCAGACTATTCAACAATACAGCAGAAGGCTTCACGTCTTTATCTTGATACACTCAACTGGAACAGAATGTCACTTGTCAACATTGCTAAAGCAGGCCGCTTTGCTGCTGACCGTTCTATCCGTGACTACGAGGAAACCATCTGGGGCGGAAAACCCGTTATAATTTAATAATATTGCTCAGATATATAAAAGCTCACGCTGCAAAAACAGCGTGAGTCTTTTTTTGCACACAAACAGGAACAGGCACGGTACCTTTATGGTACCGTGCCTGCTGTTTTGTTCAGAGAACTGAAATTACTTTACTGTAACTGTAAAGCACTTTACTTTTGTTGTAGGAGTCATATCCTGAGCGATTACTCTTACGAAATATCTGCCTGCACTCTTGGGAGTGAAGTATGCAGATGTTGCTGTTGTGTAATCCTTGATAGTTGTGTAAGAAGATGCACCCTCGGATTTATACTCGTACTTATACATAGCCATATCGTTAGCGTCTGTTGATGCACCCTTTATGGTTATCTTTGTACCTGCTGAAACAGATGTTGCGCTGATTGTTGAAGTGTTCTTGAATGATGAGCTGCTGCTGTTTACTGCAACTGTGTAGTACTGTGCAGAGATCTTGTCATTGCCGTCCTTAACCTTGATGCTTACATCGTAAGTACCAACGGATTTAAGTGTTACAGATACAGATGTGTTTGTTGAGTAGCTCTGAACTGATGTCCAGCTTGTGGAATCCGTCTTCTTGTACCATACTGCATACTTCTTTGTGCCTGTACCGCCTGTTGATGAGCAGTTTACTGTGAAGGACTTGCCTTTAAGTATAGCATTTGTTGAAAGAGTTGAAGTATTTACAAGAGCTGCCGAGCTTACTGTAACTGTAAATGCCTTCTTAACGATCGTGCCTGCGCCGTCCTTTACCTTTACGCTTACATCATACTTGCCTGTATGTTTGGGAGTAAAGGATACAGATGACTTCTCGCTGTATGTCTTGTAATCCTGAGCCTGTGTCCAGTCGGAAACTGTAGATCTCTTGTACCATACAGCATATTTCTTTGTACCTGTGCCGCCTGTTGAAGCGAAAGATACCTTTACGGACTTGCCGAATGTTATTTTAGTTGCAGAAATAGTTGAAGTGTTCTTAAGAGCTGCATTTACTGTAAGTGTAAGTGCCTTCTTAACGATTGTGCCTTCGCCGTCTTTTACCTTTACGCTTACATCATACTTGCCTGTGTGTTTAGGAGTAAATGTAACATAAGAGTTGCTCTTATAATCCTGTGCCTGTGTCCAGCTTGATGCTGAAGCCTGCTTGTACCATACTGCATACTTCTTTGTACCTGTGCCGCCTGTTGAGGAGAATGTTACCTTTGCAGCACTGCCGAGTGTAACAGAAGTTGCAGAAAGTTTTGAAGTATTTGTAAGAGGTGCTTTTACTGTGACCTTGAGGTCCTTTGACTTGATAGTGCCGTCGCCGTTCTTAGCCTTTACACGGATAGTATATACTTCTGCGTATTTAGGTGTGATAGTAACGGTCTTTGTTGTGCTGTAGTTCTGAGCTGTTGTCCAGCTTGAAGCAGAAGCCTTCTTGTAATATACAGCATATTTTACTGTACCTGAACCGCCTGTTGAAGCACATGTTACCTTAACGCTGCTGCCCTTGTTTATTGATGTTGCAGAAACCTTTGAGGTATTTGTGAAAGTACTTGAAACTGATACAGAGTAATCAACACTGTCTATAGTTCCTTTTGAATCCTTAGCCTTTATGCGGATAGTATATACTTCTGCATACTTAGGTGTTACTGTAGCAGTAGTTGATGTGCTGTAATCCTTAGCTGTTGTCCAGCTTGAAGCAGAAGCCTTCTTGTAATATACAGCATACTGTACTGTACCCGAACCGCCTGTTGATGAACATGTTACCTTAACGCTGCTGCCGAGTGCGATAGACTTGGTAGAAACTGTTGAAGTATTTGAAAGCGGATCGGGACTTGTTGACTTATAGGTATAAGTTACTGTTGTAGTTGATGAGCCGAATGTACCTGTTGCATTTGCAGGAGTAGATGTAAGCTCATAGTTTGCAAATGTCTTTGCCTCTGTTTTGTATGTCTCGCCTGACATACCGGAAAGTGTTGCAGTTCCGAGAGTTGTGCCGTCAGTTGTAACATACATTACTTTTACCTTTGAAACTGTCTGAGCCTTGCCGTTCTTCATCCATACTTCGCCGGAAAGCTCATAACCGGGCTGTTCCTGACCGGGTTCCTGAGGACCATTAGCACCTGCTGTAAAGAGTACCTTTGCACTCTCCTGATCCGGAACTTCGCATACGAACCAGCCGTCACTTTCAGCTGTCATCTGCTTGCCGGGCCATTTGCCGAGAAGCTGTGTAGCTGTTGCGCCGTCACCGAGATAAGCATACATATATACACTTGCCCAGCCGTTTGCATTGTAGTAATGAACCTTAAGACCTGTCGGCTCAACATAGTTATACTTGAATGTAACTGTATTTGTGCCTGACTTAACTGTGCCTGAGTTGCTGTCCGATTTTGTAAGGTCTACTTCGTAGTCCTTTACATCCTTCGGTGATACGTTGTATGTAGAACCGATCTTAGCAGTTGTTGTGTCTGAATCAGCGATCTCAGAACCGCTTGCAGCGTCAACATACTTAACTGTTACATATGCATAGCTTGAAGTATCGAATGTATAATAGAATGTTACGCTTGCTTCTGTTTCGCTGAATTTACCTGTCTTGCTGCCCTCTGTCTTTGCAACTGTGAAGCCTTCCATCGAAAGAGGTGATGCTGTATAGCTGTCACCGATAAGACCTGAGAGAGTTTCTGTCTTTATTGTTGCGCCTGTGTCCTTATTGATATGAGTTACAACAACTCTGCCCTTCTTGCCTGAAGGCTCCTGACAAAGTATAGTACCGTTAGCGCCTGAGTTGAATGTTACCTTGCCGCCTGATACCTTGCATGTTTTACCGTCATAGAAGTTTGTGATCTCGCTGCCCTCGCCGAATACGCCGCTTACATCTATAGTGATGTCAGTGTTCGGAGAAGCGAACAATGTTACAACAACCTTATCGTCTATATCGCCCTTCTGATATGTTCTTGCGAATGTAAGACCTGTTGAAGCGCTGTAAGAAGATATAGTTGTATTTGCGCCTGCACCTACTGCGAGGTGGTTGTTACGGAACTGACCGACCTTCTGCCAGTGAGAAAGTACTGACTTATCCATGCTGTCCCAGTTCATGAAAATTCTTGTCTGGTGACCTGCACCGAGATCCTTCATAGCCTTGGGATTATTTTCATAAGGTCTGCCTGATTCATCACCGTAGTAGATCTGTACGCCGCCGGGACACATAAGCAGGAAAGAACCTGCAAAAATTCTGTCGCCGTTGATAAGTGTAGTATCGTGAGATGCAAGATATGTAAGTGCATTAAGTTCGGGATCTGTATTGATCTGACCTGCATATCTGTTGTATATTTCATCTACTGCGCCTGCGGAAGGAATAGCTGATGAACCTGCTGCAGGTGCAAACTCAAAGTTGATCATTGAATCGAATGCGCCTGATGTGAAGTACTGGCTCTTGCCGACTTTATGACCGAAATGCTCACCTGTCATCCAGAATTTATCTGTCCAGTTAGCGCCCGGTGCATTCGGATTGTTCTTTCTCCACTGTTCAAGAGCTGCAACGCACTTATCTTTAAGAAGTTTCCATGCAGATATCTCAACGTGCTTTGCTGTATCGCAGCGGAAGCCGTCAACGCCGAATTCGCTTACCCACTCAGCGAGCCATGTTGAAATATAACCTGAAACTGTGTCCTTTTTACCATCTTTATTATATTTAGCCTGTTTTGCAGAAAGTGTGCCTTCCTTGCCCCACTTTGTAACAAGTACCTGAGGAAGTTCTGTAGTAGCTGTGTCGCCTGTCTTGAAGTCAGGAAGACCTGCAAGAGAACCTTCTACTTCGCCCTGTCCCTGAGTATAACCGGGGAGACCGCAGCGGATCCAGTTCGGGCCCCACCACTTTGCCCATACAGAAGCGTCTGAATCGTAATTTACAAAGCCGTGATAAGTTTCATTGTTTATATTCTGATGTGAATAGTAGTAATCATCCCAACCGCTCTTGAGTTCGCCGAAACCATACTCAGACATATCCTGAAGGGTGTTATAACCTGAGTGGTTCATAACGATATCCATTACGATACGTATGCCGTGTTCATGGGCAGTATCTACCATTGTCTTGAATTCTTCTTTTGTACCGAAGTTCTTGTCAGACTCTGTGTAGTCAAGAACATAGTAACCATGATATGAATAGTGTGCGAAGCTGTCGCCGTCGCCTGCAACGCAGTAACCGTGAATCTGCTCGTAAGGAGCTGAAATCCAGATAGCGTTTACACCGAGGTCATTGAAATAGCCTTCATTAAGCTTCTTTGTAACACCTGCAAAGTCGCCGCCCTGGAATGCGCCGATGGTTTCATAGCTTACGTTCTGACCGTTTTTCTGACCTCTGCCGTAGCTGTGGTCATTAGAGGGATCACCGTTGCAGAAACGGTCTGTCAAAAGGAAGTAAACCGTTGCATTATCCCATGAAAAAACCGGTGCGTCACTTGAAGTAGTTGCTGCTTCTGCCGTAATATTGGCATCAGTCACAGCCGTACCGATTGCTGTACTCATAACTGCTGTTCCCGATAAAAGACAAGCAGCAGAAAGTACTGAACTCAGAAGCTTTTTGAAAAAGCTTTTACTTTTACTTGACATTTTGTTCCTTCTTTCTGTAATAAAATGTGAGACGGAATATCTCCGGACTCATAATGTCTTTTGTAAGAAAATGGACGTTTCGCATACATTTCTTACACTATGGCGAACAAAAATTCCCTGATTATCGACCTCCGTTTCTGCTGCAAGGATCTGAAATCTGTGATTAAAGCACAGTTCTTTAATTTAATATTACAACAAAGTTAACAGTTTGTAAATTATTTAAATGAAATTACTTTCTCACATCAGACTTTTTTGTATAGTCTGATAAAATCACGTACATCAATTAGTGCAATATTACTATGATATAAAAACAAGTTCAATGTATTTGTCAAAAACTAACATAGTGATAATACTATAAAAAACAGGTGCAGCACTCATTATGAGCGGCTGCACCTGTGATTTTTATTTAGCAGCCGCAGAACTACCGGTTAAGCATTTACTGTAAGTTTAATGTCCTTTGATACTACCTTACCCGTTACTGTATCCTTTACCTTTGTCCTTATAGTATAGCCTGATGCATACTTAGGAGTTACCTTTACAGATGCTGTGCTGCTGAAAGAGCTTGCAGTTGACCATGAGCTTGAACTGTCTTTTTTGTAATAAACTGCATACTGATATGAACCCGAACCGGCTTCAGCCTTGCAGTTTACGGTGACAGCTGCACCCTTTTTGATACTTGTTGCTGAAATTGTGGAAATATTCTTTATTGCCGGCTTGACAGTTACTTTAAGATCTTTGTTTACGACCTTTCCTACCGAATCCTTTACCTTTACTCTTATTGTATATGTACCGGAATGAGCAGGTTTTACGGTAACGGTTGTACCGGTTTCGTAATCTCTTGCCTTTGTCCACTTTGACGCTGTTGAAAGCTTGTAATAGACTGCATACTGATATCCGCCCGAACCTGCTATTGCTGTACATGTTACCTTTACAGTCTGACCGAGAACGATAGTTGCGGGTGTCAGGGACGACGTATTTTTGAGTGCAGGCTTTACGGTTACTTTAAGGTCCTTATTTACTACCTTCTGATTTGAATCCTTTACCTTTACTCTTATATCATACTCGCCCGAATGAGCAGGCTTTAATGTAATGCTTGAACCTGTTGCATAATCTCTTGCCTTTGTCCATTTCTTTACAGTAGAGAGCTTATAATATACAGCATACTGATATCCGCCGGAACCGCCGCTTGCATTGCATGTAACCTTTACGGTATTGCCGAGATAGATAGTTGTCGGAGTTACAGAAGCACTGTTCACAAGCTTTGGTTTAACAGTTATATTTACATCCTTCTTGACAACAACATTACCATTGTCCTTGACATTCATTCTGATATTATATGTACCCGAATGAGCAGGTTTTATGCTGACCTTGCTTGTTGTGCCGTAGGACTGTGCAGTTGTCCATTTTGATGCTGTTGAAAGCTTGTAGTAGAATGCATACTGATAAGGTGCTGTACCGCCGCTTGCAAGTCCCTGTACAGTAACCGACTGACCGAGAGTTATGTTATTGGTGGAAACTGTGGATTTGTTTTCAAGAGTAGAACCTGTAGCATTAAGTGTTGCATCAGCCTGTCCTACATAATCTGATGCAGTCTTGCACTTTATGCGTATTTTATGCGCTCCGACAGTATCGGGCTTGTATGTCACACTTGTTGAAGAGGAATAGTCCTTTATAGTCGTCCATGATGACGAATTAGGCTTCTGAACGTAATATGCAAACTGATAAGGTGATGCACCGCCCGAATAAACAGGTGTTACAGTTATGCTGTTACCTGCTGTTATAGAAGTTGAGCTTAATTTAACCTTGAGCGAAAGCGGCTCACTTATTGTAAGAACGGCCGATCTGAATGCCGAACTGCCCTTTGCATCAACGACTGTAGCACGGAAAGCGAATTTTCCTGCTGTTGTAGGAGAATAATTACATGTCGGGGATGAACTGTTTGAAACAATAGTTGTCCAGTTTGAAGTACCGTATGGAGTGCATGAAAAAGTATATTTATACGGTGTTGTTCCGCCTGTTGCATGTGCGGTTATCGCTGTGGACTGACCGATAGAGAAATTAGTAAGCGTTGCTGTCAGACTGACTTCAAGTGCCGCTGTACCTGCACCGTTTACTATATTGAAGCTCATTTCTTTTTTCTGACCTACATAAGATCCGATACCTGTTATTGTCACTGCAGCTGTTCCGACATTTACGTTATTTGAATATGTAAGATTATAGTCAGTACCCTTTACAAGCCGCTGACCGCTGCCGTCTGTTATTGTAACATCAGGGGTTATTGCCTTACCTGTATATGCCTGATCGGGTATAGCTGCAAAGCTGCATGCCGAGAACTGTTTTGCAATACCCTCCAGCTGAAAAGAAACGCCTATGCTTGCCGCATCTTTCAAATACATGGAAACTGTACAGACTCCCGGACCTATCGCATTAATTCTGCCATCAGAATACGAGAACGCACCCTTGTTTGACAGTGAAACGTTCACGTTTTTCGTACCGATAACTGCCGAATATGAAGGATATCCTGTATTTGTAGCATAAAATCTTGCGATTACACTTGAACCTACGCTTATAGGAGTGGGAGTATTAGTCGGATAAAATGAATATACATTATTGTTAAGAAGAGAGGTTTTTATTTTGATATCCTGATCGATAGTTATATTGCTCTGTGTAAGAACGCTGCTTGCAACTGTTGTAGGTGTTTTATTTGAGGCAAGTATGCACGCAAATTTCTTGTTTCCTTTTCCGGTAATAACACCTATGCCTACAGATTTAAAGCCACTATCAAGAAGAATACCGTTTGATTCACTTTTAGACTTGGCATCCGTAAGGAAGTTCTTTACATTAACTATATCATAACCAATTATCTGACCTGCATCTGTAGCATTCGTTACATAGCTGAGACCATCCTTACCATTAGGGCATGTTTTTGAAGCATATACAGAGATTTCTGCTGCTCTCAGCATAGCAGATTCAAGACTGTCCTTATCGAACACCCATTCCGACTTACCCTTTTCACGTCTGTACTGATTACAAAGGTCAAGCAGTTCCTGTGCAGACTTATAACTTCTTGTTACGTCCAGCACCGTAATTTCCGTTATGATATCCGCCGCAGAAGCAACTGTACCTCCGATTGCCGACATTCCGACAAGCAGTGCCAATGTCAGAATTATACCAATAATTTTTTCAAAGCTTCGTTTTCTCATAATTGAAGCACCCCTTTCCATTTCTGTTATATTTATTATATCATACTTTATACGTTTTTTCAATAAACTGCACACAAAATCATCATGCCTGCGTAAATAATTATGCATAACGCACTGAAAATTTAAGAATTTTTGCGTAATTTTCCGGACATTATTCTTATCAAAAAAAAACAGTGCGGCATACCGAAGTATGCCGCACCAAAAATTTCAGGGGTTATTTAATGGGGATTATTTAACTTCAACTGCTACATAAGCTGTTGCTGTCTTTGAGGAATCATCCTTAGCAGTAACTCTTATGCTGTAGTTACCCTTTGAAGGAAGCTTTATTGAAGCCTTAGCAGTTGTGCTGTAAGACTTAGCTGTTGTCCAGCTTGAAGAACCTATCTTCATGTAGCTGAACTGATACTGTACTGTACCTGTTGCATAAGAAGGTGTAGCTGTTACTGTAACGCTGTTGCCGAGTGTTACGGAAGATGAGCTTGCCTTAAGTGTTACATTGAGTACCTTGTTTACTGTAACAGTAAATGCCTTCTTAACTATAGTACCTGCGCCGTCCTTTACCTTTACGCTTACATCATACTTGCCTGTATGTTTCGGAGTGAAAGTTACGGAAGTATTTGTCTTGTAAGCCTGTGCCTGTGTCCATTCGGAAGCAGATGCCTGCTTGTACCATACTGCGTATGTCTTTGTACCTGTACCGCCTGTTGAAGCACATGTAACTGTAACGGACTTGCCTATGTTGATGCTTGTTGCAGAGATAGTGGAAGTATTGGCAAGAGCGCCGGATTTAACAGTAACGGTGAATGCCTTCTTAACGATTGTGCCTGCGCCGTCCTTTACCTTTACGCTTACATCATACTTGCCTGTGCTCTTGGGAGTAAAGGATACAGATGATTTCTCACTGTATGTCTTGTAGTCCTGAGCCTGTGTCCAGCTTGAAGCTGTAGTTTTCTTGTACCATACTGCATACTTCTTTGTACCTGTGCCGCCTGTTGAAGCGAATGATACCTTAACGGACTTGCCCTGTGTTATTGAAGTAGCAGAAATAGTAGATGTATTCTTAAGAGCAGCTGTTACTGTGAGAGTAAGAGCCTTCTTAACGATTGTGCCTGAACCGTCCTTTACCTTTACGCTTACATCATATTTGCCTGTGTGTTTGGGAGTAAATGTAACGTATGTATTGGACTTGTAATCCTGAGCCTGTGTCCAGCTTGATGCTGAAGACTGCTTGTACCATACAGCGTACTTCTTGGTACCTGTACCGCCTGTTGAGGAGAATGTTACCTTTGCTGCGTTACCGAGTGTAACAGAAGATGCAGAAAGCTTTGAAGTATTTGCAAGCTTTGCATTTACTGTAAGAGTAAGTGCTTTCTTAACGATCTTGCCTGAGCCGTCCTTTACCTTTACGCTTACATCATACTTGCCTGTGTGTTTGGGAGTAAATGTAACGTAAGAGTTGCTCTTGTAATCCTGAGCCTGTGTCCAGCTTGAAGCTGATGACTGCTTGTACCATACTGCATACTTCTTTGTACCTGTGCCGCCTGTTGAGGAGAATGTTACCTTTGCAGCGCTGCCGAGTACAACTGTAGATGCTGAAAGCTTAGAAGTATTTGTAAGAGCTGCACTTACTGTAAGTGTAAGTGCCTTCTTGACGATTGTGCCTGCGCCGTCCTTTACCTTTACGCTTACATCATACTTACCTGCGTGTTTGGGAGTAAATGTAACATATGTATTGGACTTGTAATCCTGTGCCTGTGTCCATGTTGAAGAAGAAGCCTGCTTGTACCATACTGCATACTTCTTTGTACCTGTGCCGCCTGTTGAGGAGAATGTTACCTTTGCAGCACTGCCGAGTGCAACTGTAGATGCTGAAAGCTTAGAAGTATTTGTAAGGCCTGATATTACTGTAACCTTAAGATCCTTTGACTTGACAGTACCGTTGCCATCCTTAACCTTTACACGGATAGTATATACTTCTGCGTACTTAGGTGTGATTGTAACGGTTGTTGTTGAGCTGTAGCTCTGAGCTGTTGTCCAGTCAGAAGCAGAAGCCTTCTTGTAATATACAGCATACTTCTTTGAACCTGTGCCGCCTGTTGACGAACATGTTACCTTAACGCTGCTGCCCTTGTTTATTGATGTTGCGGAAACCTTTGAGGTATTTGCGAGCGTATCGGGCTCGGGCTCCGGATCGGGATTTGTGCCTTCAGCTGTAAATGTCTTTGTAGCTGTAGCTGTTTTACCTGTGCTGTCCTTGATAACGCACTTGAGGTCATGCTTTGCAGCTGTTCTTGAAGCCCATGTGTATGTTGCTGTTGAGCTTGCTGCCTTTACTACCTTACCGTCAATAGAGAATTCATAGGTGTAAGGAGCTGTACCGCCCATACCCTCTGCCTTTATTGTAAGGGATGTAGTTGTTGACTGAGGAGCAGATCTGTCTGTACCGAAGTTAACCTGAAGAGGTGTTGTCGGATCAGGATCCGGATCAGGATCTGGATCGGGAGTAGGAGTAGAACCTGCGCCTATTCTTGCAAAACCGACTGTAATGTTATCCTTGTCGCTCTTCTCAAAGCTGTTTTCGGGAAGTGATGCTGCGCCGTCATCGAGGTCTGCATTATCGTTCATTGTAAGGTCATAAGGCAGACAATCAAGTCCTGAAAGACCGCCTGTTGCAACTACCATAACGCCAACGCCTGATGAAGCGACATCGTTTGATGTGATACCGAGTTCTGAAAGCGGAATAGACATCTCATAGTGAAAGTCCATTGTAGCACTTGCGTGACCTTTTGTATTGAAGTCTACCCACTTGCCGCTGTCATTGCACATATCGCCGACTTTACGGGGATTAACCGGACTTGTGTCACCATATGCACCATCAAGACCGTAAACTTCCTTGCTGAGAATGCCAAGTCCGTATTTGAATACTGTACCTGTTGCCTGAACTGTTGCTGTTGCTTTAGGGCCATACATTTCAACAGCATTAAGACCTGAGCTGTCTCCGCCGTAAATATAAGGACCGTTTGCACCGTTTGTTGAAACTGTTATAAATCTGTTAACGCCCTCGGGATTGCTGAAGTCAACCTGCAGACCCCAGAGGTTTTCGCCTGCTGCTGTCTGGCCCTTGTTTCCGATCTTATCGGACTTGCCTGTGCTGACTGCAATAAGGAAAGGAACATTCTGTGTCTGATAGAGGATACCCTGTGTAAGCGGATAGTTGTCTATGGGAGCAACTATATCCTGTACGTTGGTCATTTCCCACATCAGATAGATATTGTTGTCATCATAAGCACCGTAGAGAGCATACATATCGAACGGAAGCTCGAACATTGAGCAGGGACGATATACACGGGGATCGTCATTTGCTGTACCCTGTGCGATTATCATTGAGCTGTCCCAATCTGAGATCTCACCGTCAACAGTGATAGTCTTCTTGGCACCCTTGCCCTTGCCGTTTGTTGAATAGTACTTGCTGAGAGAAGCTGAAGTTGAAGTTGTCTTTACAACATACTTCTTATTATAGGTAAATGTTTCTGTTGCTGTTGTACCGTCAGTGCCCTTTGCTGTAGCCTTGACTGTAACAGTTGTATTGCCTATCTTGCCTTCACCTACATCAAATTTTACGGATGTGCCTGTGAAAGTCTTTACAACACCGTCATCTATGCAGTATGTACCGCCTGATGCATTCTTGAGTGTAAGTGTAAGGCTCATTGTGTCGTCAGTAAATTCTGCACCGGAAGCCTTGCTGGGTGTGATAGTAGGCTTGTCCGGCTCAGGATCCGGAGGAATGGGAGTCGGAAGATCTACCCACTTGTTAGGCATTGTAAAGAGCTTTGAAGAACCGCCGATAGAAAGTCCGGGCTGCTTGTCGGCAGGATATCTGTTTGCAGGAGTATCCGTACCGTCGCTGAATATTGCCTTACCATCTTCAAAGCCTGTAACATCAAGCGTGTAATAGTCGCCGTTCTTGGTCATCTTTGTGCCCGGCCATTTTGACATACTTGTTGCTGATGTGCCTTCGCCTTTATAAACATAAGCATATACATTGCTCCAGTTGCCGACGGAGTTATCAACATTTACCGTTACTGCTGCGCTCGGATCCTTCTTTGTATAAGTACCCTTTGCTGTAACAGTGCCGTTTTTGCCTGTAGCCGAAAGATTAACTGTTATTGTTGAACCTGCTGATGCAGATTTACCGATAGTGATAGTCTTGCCGTTTGTGAAGCTGCCCGAATCACCCTCGGAAGTTGTGTATGTTGCATTTGTAACATCACTGCAGTTGAGAGTAACAGTCATTGAATCTGTGAAAGAGCCGCTTGCAGGAGAAAGTGAAACGCTGCCGTCCGGATCGGGAGGAACTATACCGCCGTTATAGAAAACTGCGATACCCTTGTCACCGATAGTACCTGTCATGTTGCCGCCGGATACTGTCCATGTGCCGCCGCCGACCTTATCTGTGTATGTACCGTCGGGAACGAGGCCGCCGCCGTTAGGAACAGTTACCTGCTTGCTGCCGCCGCCTGCATTAACTACTACTGCACCGCCGCCGCGGCATACTACGAAGCAGTTTTCAGCTGTGGCAAGGTATTCCTTTGTGCCGACCATGGCATTATGGAACTTGTTTACCTCTGCGACCTGCTTTTCTGTGTAGTGGGTAGAACCCTTTGCACCGTAGTTTATGCTGGTCTTTTCTTTTTCAAAAGGTCTTGAAAGATAGAGCGCCTGAGAACTTGCTCTTGCAGCAACTACTGCATAAGCTCTGTCCATTATGTCTTCACTAAGGTACTTTGTCCAGCCGCCCTCTTTCGGAGGAGGATCATTTGAGTACGTATCATGGCTTTCTGCCCAATATACAAGACGGTTCGAAGCAACGCCCTTGCTTGCCCAAAGACCTGTGCTGTCTGTTGTTTTTCCGTCTCTTATTGAGCCTGTGACATCACCGCTGTAGTTAGCGTCTGTAACACCTATATAGCTGCCGTACTCCTTAATGAGATTTCCGTTATAATCACTCCTGGTATCGCCGCCGGCAGGACCGTCAAGTATCTCACCATAGTTGTACATACCAAGAGCCGCTACATTCTTCCAGAAAGAGCAGCCCTCACTGGGAAGACCTATATGCTTTGCAGCGTCCCAACGGATACCGTCAACACCTGCCTCCTTCATGGAGTTTATCATACCGAAGATAACGCCCTGAAGAGTTTCGTTCTCGGAAGCAAGGTCGGGCATACCTATGTTCTTGTAGATTATTTCATTACGGTCGTTCCAGTTTGAAGCAGCACCCTGATTATGGAAGAAATCATCCCTGTTAAGATTACTGTCAATAGTATCAGCTCTTCTGCCGTCGTTCCAGCCTGCAAGGTGGTTGGCAACAACGTCAACTATTACCTTTATGCCGTACTTATCAGCCTCGGCACAAAGATCCTTAAGATCCTGATAAGAACCAAGCTCATTGCCTACGCTGAAATTTGTAGGCTGATAGAGCCAGAACCATGTACCTGTGTTGTTGTGTCCCTGAAGCGGTGAAGTCTGAACGCTCGTAAAACCTGCTTCAGCGATACCGGGAAGTGCTTCCTTGATGTCGCTCAGTTTCCAGTCGAAGCAGTGGAGTATATTACCGTCTTCGATCTTAGATGCGAGTCCGTAGCTTGCTGCGGATACCGGCATATCTACTGATGTACTGAGTGCCGAACCCAGTCCTGTGAAAGTAGTTGCCAGAAGTGCAGCCGAAAGAATTATGCTGGAAATTTTGCTGCCAATTTTAAAACGGCTTTTTTTCTGTGTTGCACTGTCCACTAAAAATCACTCTCCTTAATTAAAATTTATTGTCCTTAGTTCCCCAAAGCCGATGACATATCCCTTCTACAATGTGACAAGCAAAACCGCAAGCTGCCGCATTGTATATATCATCGACATTTGTCATACTAATTTTAACATCAAATGCGGCATTTTGTAAAGAGAGCCACATTCACAAATCACAAAAAATTTTAAAAGTGCCGTTATTTTTAGTCGATTTTTGAAAGCATAATTATTCAATATGACAATATACAGCAATTTAGTATAGATATTTTGACTATCAAATTTTAATATTTTAGTCAGATTACACATTTACAGTATCGTTGCATTAGCATTATTCACAATTATTTTTTTCGGCATTTTATACAATTAACAATTTGTTCACACACTATTAATTGTTTATTTATTTTGTGAATATAAATCTACATTTATGCAAAAAGCACATCGATCATAAAGACCGATGTGCTTTTTATATGCAAATTATTTATAAAGCTATCAGATAAGCTCGATAACTGCCATTTCAGCAGCATCTCCACGACGGGGGCCAAGCTTTGTTATTCTTGTATAGCCGCCGTTCTTATCAACGTACTTGGGAGCGATCTCCTTAAAGAGTTTCTTAACAACATCCTCTTTAGTGATGAACGCCATAGCCATACGCTTGTTATGAAGATTTTCTACCTTAGCGATAGTGATAAACTTTTCTGTCATTGCACTGACTTCCTTAGCTCTTGTAACGGTGGTTTCGATCTTTCCGTTTTCGAGAAGGAAAGTAACCATTGCTCTGAGCATAGCAGTTCTATGAGCAGTGTCTCTGCCGAGTTTTCTTGTTCCTGGCATAGATATTCACTCCTTTACCTTATGGTTGATATGGGATCATGAATCCTCATCTGTTTGAAGTTGGAAACCGAGGGAGTTGAGCTTCTCAACGACCTCTTCAAGTGACTTGCGTCCGAGGTTGCGGACCTTCATCATATCGTCCTCTGACTTATTGATAAGATCCTCAACTGTATTTATACCCGCACGTTTCAGGCAGTTGAATGAACGTACCGAGAGATCAAGCTCTTCGATCGTCATTTCAAGTACCTTTTCCTTACCCTGATCGTTCTTTTCGATCATAACCTCTGTGTTGGTGCCCTTGTCAGAAAGGTTAACAAAGAGGTTAAGATGCTCGGTAAGGACTTTTGCTGCAAGAGAAACAGCCTCCTGTGCATTGATAACGCCGTTTGTCCATACGTCAAGAGTAAGCTTGTCGTAGTCGGTTATCTGTCCTACACGGGTATTTTCAACCGTATAGTTTACTTTAAGTACGGGTGTATATATTGAATCTATCGGAAGAACACCGATAATGCTTGAATTTTCGGCTATCTCAGCCTTATTTCTTTCTGCAGAGACATATCCTCTTCCCTTGTTAAGAGTTATCTCCATATAGAGCTTAGCACCTTCGCCAAGTGTGGCAATGTGCATCTCCGGATTAAGTATTTCTACCTCAGAATCGGTCTTTATCGACTCTGCCGTTACGATACATGGACCTTCGGCATTTATCTCAACTACTTTCGGGCCGTTGGTGTGGAGCTTTGCGACAAGATGCTTGATATTAAGAACTATCGCAGTAACATCCTCTTTAACGCCGTCTATTGTTGAGAACTCATGCAGAACACCATCGATCTTGATAGATGTTACGGCAACACCCTCAAGTGATGAAAGAAGGACTCTTCTCAGGCTGTTGCCCAGAGTATTGCCGAAGCCTCTTTCAAGCGGTTCTACAACAAATCTGCCAAATCTGCCATCTTCAGATAATTCAGTAGTTTCTATTCTTGGCTTTTGAATCTCAATCATCAGCTAACCTCCTTAACATTAAGGCGACGAAAGCCGCCATGATGTGTATAACCTGCAAAAAACAGATCTTATTACTTGGAGTACAACTCAACGATAAGATGAGGTGCAACCTCATAATCAACATCTTCGATCGAAGGCATACGAGCTACCTTTGCGCTAAGCTGCTCCTTATCCATTTCGAGCCAGAGCGGAACTATTCTGCCGTTTGTCTTTTCAAGGAGAGTCTTGAACTTAGTGCTGCTCTTGCTCTTATCTCTGAGAGCTACAACATCGCCTGTCTTAACTCTGTAAGAAGGGATGTCTACCTTTTTACCGTTAACGGTAAAGTGACCATGAGTAACGAGCTGTCTTGCTTCTCTTCTTGTAAGAGCAAGGCCCATTCTGAAAGCTATATTGTCAAGTCTTGACTCAAGGACAGTGATAAGGTTGTTACCTGCCTGACCTTCCATCTTTGAAGCAAGCTCAAAATAATGATGGAAAGGCTTTTCAAGAACACCGTAGATGAACTTGAGCTTCTGCTTTTCTTTAAGCTGAATGCCGTACTCGGAAACCTTTCTTCTGGCATTAGCATTGGGATTTCTGTTTGACTTCTTAAAAACGCCTACAACGCCCGGCTCGATACCGAGGTATCTGCATCTTTTAAGGATAGGATCTCTATTTACTGCCATTTAAACTGCACCCCCATATAATTTATACACGTCTTCTTTTTGGAGGACGGCAACCGTTGTGCGGAATCGGTGTAACGTCTTTGATCATGCTGACCTCAAGACCTGCCGACTGAAGCGCACGGATAGCTGCCTCTCTGCCTGCACCGGGTCCTTTTACATAGACCTCAACGCTCTTCATGCCATGCTCCATAGCAGCCTTAGCAGCTGTTTCTGCAGCTGACTGTGCAGCAAAAGGAGTTGACTTTCTTGAGCCTCTGAAGCCGAGTTCACCGGCACTTGCCCAGGAAACAGCGTTGCCCTGTACGTCTGAGATAGTAACGATAGTATTGTTGAAGGTTGACTGAATATGAGCTGCACCCTTTTCAATATTCTTACGTTCACGTCTTCTGCGTACAGTTGTTTTCTTAGCACTCTTCTGAACTGCCATATTAATTTCCTCCCCTGATTACTTCTTCTTATTAGCCATAGTCTTTCTGGGGCCTTTTCTTGTACGAGCGTTAGTCTTTGAACGCTGACCTCTTACAGGAAGACCCTTACGGTGACGAACGCCTCTGTAGCATCCGATTTCGATAAGTCTCTTTATATCGAATGCAATGTCACGTCTGAGGTCACCCTCAACACGGCAGTTATGATCAATATATTCTCTGAGCTTAGCGATATCGTCCTCTGTAAGATCTCTTACACGAGTATCGGGATCAACGCCTGTAGCTGCGAGTATATCGTTTGAAGTCTTGCGGCCGATACCATATATATATGTCAAGCCGATCTCAACTCTTTTATCTCTGGGTAAATCCACACCTGAAATACGTGCCATACTTTAGCACCTCCGTTATTGATATTGCGTCTTAGCCCTGACGCTGTTTGTGCTTCGGGTTTTCACATATAACCATGATCTTACCCTTACGCTTGATAACCTTACACTTTTCGCAAATTTTCTTTACTGAAGGTCTGACTTTCATAGTGTTATCATTCCTTTCGTATAATAACCATATCGGTCAAATTACTTACTGCGCCATGTTATACGACCTTTTGTAAGGTCATACGGCGACATTTCGACTGTTACCTTGTCACCGGGGAGTATGCGAATGAAGTTCATTCTGAGCTTACCCGAAATATGTGCAAGGATAACATGTCCGTTCTGAAGCTCCACCTTGAACTGTGCATTCGGGAGAGCCTCTTTAACTACGCCTTCTACCTCAATTACATCCTGCTTTGACAAATTACAAAACCTCCTTAGGAGACGTTACCTTACTGTTGAATTCAGCAAGGCTGCTGCGAATCACGCTTATATCGGCATTATCCGTATCGAGTACCGTTTTAGTCGGTGCAAGATGGATAAGATTTTTCTTTTTGGGATTGTCGAGGGAACGTCCCTTTGCATCCGAAAGATAAGCAAAGCCGTTTTCAATGCGGACAGCAACGAAAAACTTTCCTTTATCATGTCCTGCTTTTGACCTGACGATCATACCTTTTACGAACTGCATATCACACCTCATTCATTCCGGTCTTGTGAGTATCACCGGACCGTTTGATGTAACAGCGATCGTATGCTCGAAATGAGCAGAAAGCTTACCGTCAGCAGTCACCGTTGTCCAGTCATCATCAAGCACACGCACCTTGTGTGTACCCATGTTGACCATAGGCTCAATGGCGATGACCATACCGGGCAGCAGACGAACACCACGACCCGGTGTGCCGTAATTGGGTACGCTTGGATCTTCATGCAGCTTCGCACCTACTCCGTGGCCGACGAAATCTCTTACCACCGAGTAACTGCGTGCCTCGACATACTTCTGAACCGCATGACCTATATCACCGATCCTGTTTCCTGCCAAAGCATTTTTAATACCCTCGAAAAGTGATTCTTTAGTTGCATCAAGAAGTTCCTGAGCCTCCCTGCTTATCCTGCCGCACGGAAAAGTCCATGCATTGTCGCCGTGATAGCCGTTCAGCTTTGCACCTACATCTATGCTGACGATATCTCCTTCTTTGAGTATCTGCTTTGCGCTGGGTATGCCGTGGATGACTACATTATTTACCGAGATACATGCACTTGCAGGAAATCCGCAATAACCGAGAAAGGAAGGGGTTGCCCCCTCTTTCCCGATGTAGCTGCGAATAATAGTGTCAAGTTCAAGAGTGGAAACTCCCGGCTCAACAGCCTTACCTGCCAACTGCAAAGCTCTCTGAGAAATTCTGCCCGCTTCACGCATAAGAGCTATTTCACGGGCGGTTTTCAGGATCACCATACATTATGCCTCAATTGCCTTGAGGATAAGAGCTGTTGTATCTTCGATAGTATCCTGTCCCTCAACTATTGAAAGCTTGCCCTGCTTCTCATAGTAATCCTTGAGAGGTTCTGTTTCCTTGTGGTAAACATCAAGGCGGGCTTTAACTGTATCGGGATGGTCATCCTTACGCTGAACAAGGGCGCCTGCGCATTTATCGCATACACCGTCTACCGCAGGTTTTTTGTGTTCCATGTGGTAGCTGGCTCCGCACTTTTCGCAGACACGGCGTCCGGACATTCTCTTTACGATAGCCTCGTCCTTGACTTCGATATCAATTACCTTGTCAATTACGATGCCCATGCTGTCCAGAGCCTCGGCCTGAGGAATGGTTCTCGGGAAGCCGTCAAGGATGAAGCCGTTTTTGCAGTCATCCTTAGCAAGTCTTTCCTTGATGATGCCGATAACGACCTCATCGGGAACGAGCTGACCTGCCTCCATGAAGGATTTAGCTTTAAGTCCCATCTCTGTACCGGTTTTCAGCGCCTCACGAATAATATTTCCGGTTGAGATAGTAGGTATCTGCAAACGGTCACAGATAACCTCTGCCTGAGTGCCTTTGCCGGCACCGGGAGCGCCAAGTAAAATGATGTTCATAGTAATGCCCCTTTCACAGAAAATGAAATTTATTAATCCAGGAATCCCTTATAATGACGCATCATCATCTGAGATTCTATCTGCTTCATTGTTTCAAGCGCAACACCTACGAGGATGATGACGGAAGTACCGCCGAGCATAAGGCCCCTCATATTTGTCAGGTTTGAATATATCAGCGGCACTATTGCGATGAACGCAAGGAAAAGAGCGCCGATGAGTGTTATCTTTGAAAGTATCTTTGCTATGAAATCTGCTGTAGGCTTACCGGGACGGATACCTCTTATTGTACCGTTATTCTGACGGAGGTTATTTGCCATTTCTATCGGGTTGTACTGGATAGTAACATAGAAATAAGCAAAGCCTATGATGAATACGAAGTACAGAGCGGTATATATCCAGCCGCCCATATCGAAAGCGTTGAAGAAAGCTCTCCAGAAATCAGACTTGACATTCTGAATACCGCCCATGAACAGAACTATTGTTGATGGGATAGAGAGTATCGAGCTTGCGAAGATGATCGGCATAACGCCCGAAAGACCGACCTTAATGGGAAGATATGTGCTCTGACCGCCATACATTTTCCTGCCGACAACACGCTTAGCGTACTGTACAGGGATACGGCGTTCTGCATCGTTCATGAATACTATTACCCAGATGATTACAAGGAAGAGTATTACGAAAACGATCGGGAAGATGATCTTGCTTGTATCGCCTGCAAGACCTGCCTGGAAAGTTTCCCAGAGAGTACCCATAGTAACAGGTATTCTTGCGATAATACCAACGAAGAGGAGAATGGATATACCGTTTCCTACGCCGTTCTGGTTTATCTGCTCACCAAGCCACATCATAAGAGCGGTACCTGCTGTAAACGCAAAAACGATTACAAGAGCGGTGAATACACCCTCGAAGTTCCAGCCCTTATATGCCACTATGTTCGATCTCATAAGCCAGATATAGTATGCTGTACCCTGAATGATACCGAGGAGCACAGTAACATATCTTGTAATGGTCGCTATCTTCTTTCTACCCTCAGTGCCTTCCTTTGTAAGCCTTTCAAGAGGCGGTATAGCAACGGAAAGCAGCTGCATGATAATTGAAGAGTTGATGTACGGGGTAACAGACATTGCAAACAGTGTTGCGTTTGAGAACGCACCGCCGGAGAACAAGTCAAAATATGCGAGCATATTCTGACCGTCCTTTATGCTGGCTGTCAATGCCTTGAGTGCTTCTACGTCAAGGAACGGAACCGGAATTACCGAACCTATTCTGAAAATAAATACTATAAATATTGTAAAGAGCATCTTCTTGCGAAGATCAGGGATTTTCCAGGCATTAGCGATGGTTTTGAACAAATCAAATCACCTCAGCCTTTCCTCCTGCAGCTTCTATCTTCTGCTTTGCCGACTCTGAGTAAGCAGCAACCTTTACGTTGAGCTTCTTTGTAAGAGTTCCGTTGCCGAGGATCTTTATACCGTCATAAGCCTCGCCTACGATACCCTTTTCGATGATAGCTGCTGTTGTTACCTCAGCGCCGTCCTCGAATGCTTCAAGAGCAGAAACGTTGATAGCCACGATCTTTTTAGCAAAAATATTGTTAAAGCCTCTCTTCGGGATACGTCTCTGAAGCGGCATCTGACCGCCTTCAAAGCCGGGACGAATGCTTCCGCCCGAACGAGCCTTCTGACCTTTGTGACCTTTGCCTGCGGTTTTACCCCAGCCTGAGCCATGACCTCTGCCGATTCTTTTGGAGCCCTTCTTAGAACCCTCAGCAGGTGAAAGTTCGTGCAAATTCATGCTTGCGCACCTCCTCTAACTTATGCTTCAGTTACCTCAACAAGGTGTCTGATTGTCTCGATCTTACCCTTTGTCTGAATATTGTCAGGCTGAACTGTTGTTTTGCCGGGCTTAGTCAGACCAAGTGAATAGGCGGTAGCGATCTGGTTTTTCGGTCTTCCAATTAAGCTCTTTTTAAGAGTAATTTTAAACTGTGCCATACTTGCTTCCTCCCAATCACAGAATTTCCTTAGCAGTCTTGCCGCGGATAGCTGCGACCTCATCTGCTGTTCTGAGGCTCTCAAGACCTGCGAGTGTTGCTCTTACAACGTTGCAGGGGTTGTTAGAACGGAGAGCCTTTGTTCTGATATCCTTGATACCTACAGCCTCTATTACGGCACGGACGGGACCGCCGGCGATAACACCGGTACCGGGAGCAGCAGGTTTCATAAGAACCTTACCTGCGCCGAACTCACCCATTACCTCATGAGGAATTGTAGTACCCTTAAGAGAGATCTTCTTAAGGTTCTTCTTAGCGTCTTCGATGCCCTTGCGGATAGCGTCCGGAACTTCGCCTGCTTTGCCAATACCAAAGCCTACTGTTCCCTGACCGTCACCTACAACAACGAGTGCTGCGAACTTAAAAATACGACCGCCCTTTACTGTTTTGGATACACGGTTGATAGCTACAACGTGCTCCTTCAAATCTAAAGTTGATCCGTCAATTATAGCCAAAGTTACTCCTCCTTACTTAGAACTTGAGACCGCCCTCACGAGCGCCTTCGGCCAGCTCCTTGACACGGCCGTGGAATATATAACCGCCTCTGTCAAAAACGACTTCGGTGATGCCCTTATCGGCAGCTTTCTTAGCGATGAGCTGACCTACCTTGCGGGCAGCGTCCTTGTTTCCGCCATAAACATCGATCTCTTTATCAAGCGATGAAGCTGATGCAAGAGTAACACCCTTAACATCATCAATAAGCTGAGCATAGATGTTGTTGGTGGAGCGGAATACGTTAAGACGCGGGCACTCGGCAGTTCCGCTTATCTTGCTGCGAACTCTCTTGTGGCGTTTGATTCTTGCCTTGTTTGTATCAGGCTTTTTAACCATTCTTTCTCACTCCTTAATTACTTCTTACCCTTGCCGGCTTTACCTTCCTTGCGGCGGATAACCTCGTCAACGTACTTGATACCCTTGCCCTTATACGGCTCAGGAGGACGTTTTTCTCTTACCTCGGCAGCAAACTGACCAACCTTTTGCTTGTCAATGCCTTTGATAATGATCTTGTTAGGTGTGGGAGCCTCGATTGTGATATCATCTGTATCATTGAATATAACCTGGTGTGAGAAACCGAGGTTCATAACGAGCTCCTTGCCCTTCTTCTGTACACGGTAGCCTACGCCGTTTACTTCAAGCTCTTTAGCAAAGCCATTGGTAACGCCTTCTACCATGTTGTGTATGTTTGAACGTGTGAGACCGTGAAGTGAACGGTTCTCTTTGGTATCATCGGGACGAGTAACGATTATCTCTGTTCCCTCTACCTTAACAGTCATGTTCTTGTGGAAGGGCTTTGTAAGCTCGCCCTTAGGACCTTTGACTGTGATAACGCCTTCGCCGACTTTAACGTCAACGCCTGCGGGAATATTTACGGGTTTTCTTCCAATTCGTGACATATCCGTGCCCCCTTACCAAATGTATGCAAGAACTTCGCCGCCTACATTTTCTTTGCGTGCCTGACGGTCAGTCATAACACCCTTTGAAGTAGAAATGATAGCGACACCAAGTCCCTTCATTACCTTCGGCATGTTCTCAACGTCGCTGTAGATACGGAGACCGGGCTTTGAAACTCTTTTAAGACCTGTGATAACAGGTGTTTTGCCCTCGCCGTATTTAAGAGCGATCTTGATGATACCCTGCTTGTTGTCATCAACAACTGTAAAGCTCTTGATGTAGCCCTCGTCAAGAAGGATCTGAACGATAGCCTTCTTGATGTTGGAAGCAGGAACTTCTACTGTATCGTGTTTTGCAGTATTTGCGTTACGGATTCTCGTAAGCAGATCTGCAATAGCATCTGTAATTTGCATGATCGGTTTACCTCCTTTAGTAATTGCCTTACCAGCTGGCTTTCTTTACACCCGGAATTTCGCCTTTGTAAGCAAGCTCTCTGAAGCAGATACGGCAAACACCATATTTACGGAGATAAGCGTGCGGCCTGCCACAGATCTTACATCTGTTATAAGCTCTTGTTGAGAACTTAGGCTCTCTCTGCTGTTTGATTTTCATAGATGTCTTGGCCACAATTATCCCTCCTTATTTAGAAAACGGAGCGCCCATGAGAACGAGCAGCTCTCTTGCTTCTTCATCGGTCTTTGCTGTTGTTACAAAGCAAATATCCATACCACGAACCTTGTCGATCTTATCAAAATCGATCTCAGGGAATATGAGCTGTTCTTTCAGGCCCATGTTGTAGTTGCCTCTGCCGTCGAATGAATTCGGGTTGATACCTCTGAAGTCACGGACTCTGGGGAGTGCAACATTGAAGAGTCTGTCGATGAACTCATACATCTTTTCGCCTCTGAGTGTAACCTTAACACCGTTAGGCATACCCTCTCTGAGCTTAAAGTTAGCAACCGACTTCTTTGCACGGCATATTACGGGCTTCTGACCTGTAATTGCTGCAAGGTCGCCGCTTATAGCGTCAATAGCCTTTGAATTTTCCTTAGCTTCGCCGGCACCAACGTTGATGACGATTTTCTCAAGCTTCGGGATCTGCATTACGCTCTTGTATGAAAACTTCTTCATAAGAGCAGGAGCAGCTTCCTTGACATAGAGATCTTTAAGTCTTGCCATTGATGTTTACCTCCTTAAAGTGCCTCGCCGCATTTTTTACAAATGCGCTCTTTGGTGCCGTCCTCAAGAAGCTTGTGAGCAACTCTTGTAGGCTTGTTGCAGTGCGGGCATACAACCTGCACCTTGCAAGCATACATAGCGCCTTCTGCTTCTACAATGCCGCCCTGATCGCCCATCTTGCGGGGCTTTACATGCTTGGAAACAAGGTTTACCTTCTCGATAATTACCTTGCCCTCTTTGGGGCTTACTGCAAGGACTTTTCCTGTCTTACCCTTTTCGGTGCCGCTAAGAACAACAACCTTATCGCCTGTTTTGATATGAAGTTTATTACTCATAGTTCTGCACCTCCATTAAAGAACTTCCGGAGCAAGGCTGAGGATCTTCATGTAATCCTTATCACGAAGCTCTCTTGCTACAGGTCCGAATATACGGGTTCCTCTCGGGTTCTTGTCATCTCTTATGATAACGGCTGCATTCTCATCGAATCTGATGTAAGTGCCGTCCTCACGGCGAACGCCTCTTGCCGAGCGTACGATAACTGCCTTAACTACGTCGCCTTTTTTAACAACGCCGCCGGGTGCTGCTTTTTTAACGGAAGCTACCACAACGTCGCCTATATTTGCGTACCTCCTGCCGGTTCCTCCGAGAACACGGATGCACATAAGCTCCTTTGCTCCGGTATTGTCGGCAACTTTGAGGTAGGTCTGCTGCTGTATCACAGTGCGTTCCTCCTTTGTATACGAAATGCTGTATTATTTAGCCTTCTCTATGATCTCTACAAGACGCCATCTCTTATCTTTTGAGAGGGGGCGTGTTTCCATGATACGTACTCTGTCGCCTACGTTGCACTCGTTGTTCTCGTCATGCACCTTGAGTCTTATTGTACGCTTGATGATCTTATTGTAAAGCGGGTGCTTTACACTGTTTTCAATAGCAACAACAACTGTTTTGTCCATCTTGTTGCTTACTACCTTGCCGACATCTGTCTTTCTAAGATTTCTTTCACTCACAGTGTATTTCCTCCTTCCCCTCACGCTTCAGCCTGTTCTGAAAGCTCATTCTGACGGATAACTGTCTGTACTCTTGCAATGTCTTTCTTTACTGCTGATATACGCATCGGGTTGTCGAGCTGATTGATCGCAAGCTGAAAGCGAAGGTTGAAAAGTTCCTCTTTGAGACTCTGAAGCTTTGTTTCAAGCTCAGCTGATGTCATTTCTCTGAGTTCTGAAGTCTTCATTATGCGTCAGCCTCCGTTTCTTCCTTAGTCACAAACTTTGTCTTGATAGGCAGCTTATTAGCAGCAAGGCGAAGAGCCTCTCTTGCAGTTGCCTCAGGAACGCCTGCAAGCTCGAACATTACCTTGCCGGGCTTTACTACTGCTACCCAGAATTCAGGTGAACCTTTACCGGAACCCATGCGGACTTCGGCAGGCTTCTTAGTTACGGGCTTATCGGGGAATATCTTGATCCATACCTTACCGAATCTTTTGCAGTAACGTGTCATAGCGATACGGGCTGCTTCGATCTGGTTAGCTGTTATCCATGCAGGCTCAAGAGCCTGAATGCCATACTCACCGTATGTTACCTTGTTACCACGGAGAGCCTTACCTGTCATACGACCTCTGTGCACTCTGCGGTACTTTACTCTTTTAGGCATTAACATTATTTGCTGCCTCCTTCCTTGCGAGGCTTGCGGTTATCATGGAGAACTTCACCCTTATACAGCCATACCTTGATACCGATGATGCCGTATGTGGTTGCAGCCTCTGCGAAACCGTAATCTATATCTGCTCTCAATGTCTGAAGCGGTATTGTACCCTCGTGGTACTGTTCAGATCTTGCGATTTCTGCACCGCCGAGACGGCCTGAGCACATGATCTTTATACCTCTTGCATTGAATCTCATTGCACGTCCGATAGACTGCTTCATAGCTCTTCTGAAGGAGATTCTCTTTTCGAGCTGAGCTGCAACGTTTTCAGCGATGAGCTGAGCATCCATATCAGGATTCTTTACCTCAACGATGTTGATTGCAACAGGCTTGCCGAGCATCTTCTCGCACTGGAGACGAAGCTTTTCTATCTCTGCGCCGCCCTTACCGATTACCATACCGGGCTTAGCGCAATGAATGTGGATTCTTACTCTTGAAGCGTCACGCTCGATCTCGATCTTCGGAACGCCTGCGGAGTAAAGCTGTTTTTTAAGAGTCTTACGGAGGTTGTAGTCCTCAACGAGAGTATCGCCGAAGTCTTTATCGCTTACAAACCAACGTGAGTCCCAATTTTTAATAACGCCGACACGAAGACCGTGCGGATTTACTTTCTGGCCCATTTAGTTTACCTCCTCACCGATTATTCCTTCTCTTTAAGCACAAGAGTAACGTGTGATGTTTTCTTATCAATTCTGTATGCACGGCCCTTTGCTCTCGGACGAATTCTCTTGAGGATAGGACCCTGACCAACGTAGCATTCTGCAACGTAAAGTCTGTTTACATCCATGTTGTGATTGTTCTCTGCATTTGCCATTGCTGATTTGAGAAGCTTTTCCAAGTCTTCACAAGCAGCCTTCGGGGTGTGCTTGAGAACTGCCATTGCGTATTCGCACGGCTTATTGCGGATAAGGTCAAGAACGATCTTTACCTTACGCGGTGAAATACGGGCGTATTTAAGCTCTGCCCTTGCTTCCATGTTCATACACTCCTTTCAGGCTTACTTTGATGTTTTTGAACCGGCATGGCCCTTGAAGGTTCTGGTGGGAGCGAACTCACCGAGCTTATGGCCTACCATATCTTCTGTTACATATACCGGAACGTGCTTGCGGCCGTCATGTACCGCAAATGTATGACCTACGAAATCCGGGAAAATTGTTGAGGATCTGCTCCAGGTCTTGAGTATCCTCTTTTCGCCGGCTTCATTCATTTCCTGAACCCTTTTAAGCAGCACAGGCTGCACATAAGGACCCTTTTTAATGCTTCTGCTCATAATACAAAGCTCCTTTCTGCGTGCCTATATTATTTACCGTTTCTGCGTCTTACTATAAGCTTGTCAGAACGTGTGTTCTTTCTTGTCTTATAGCCGAGTGCAGGCTTGCCCCAAGGTGTTACAGGTCCGGGACGGCCAACGGGGGATTTACCCTCACCACCGCCGTGGGGGTGGTCATTCGGGTTCATGACAGAACCTCTTACAGTCGGTCTCCAGCCCATGTTGCGTTTACGTCCTGCTTTACCGATCTTAACGTTCTCGTGGTCGATATTGCCTACCTGACCGATTGTTGCCATACAGCTTTCGGGAACGTTTCTGAGTTCGCCTGAGGGAAGTCTGAGAAGTGCGAGGCCGTTTTCCTTAGCCATGAGCTGAGCCATGTTGCCTGCGCTTCTTGCGAGCTGTGCGCCCTTACCGGGATAAAGCTCTACATTGTGTACGAATGTACCAACGGGGATGTTAACGAGCGGAAGTGCGTTGCCGGGCTTGATATCTGCTGAAGGGCCGGAAACTACCTTATCGCCTACTTTAAGTCCTACAGGAGCGATGATGTAGCTCTTAACGCCGTCTGTATATTCGATAAGTGCTATATGAGCCGAACGGTTCGGATCGTATTCAAGAGATACTACAGTAGCCTCTACGTCGAACTTACGGCGTTTGAAATCAATGATTCTGTACTTGTTACGGTTACCGCCGCCTCTGTGACGGACTGTTATTCTACCGTAGCTGTTACGGCCTGACTTTTTGTTGAGCGGAGCTAAAAGGCTCTTTTCGGGATCAACCTTTGACAGTGCCGAATAATCTGTTACCGACATGTTTCTTCTTGCAGGTGATGTCGGCTTATAATTCTTTATTGCCATTTAAAATTCACTCTCCTCATGATGGCTTTGCGGAGGACGGCATATCCTCCATTCATTCTGCCTGTTAATGCAGGCTCATATCTGCCTCGGCAGATATTACATCATGCCTTCAAAGAACTCAATTGTCTTGCTTTTCTCTGTAAGTGTAACGTAAGCCTTTTTCCATGAGGGTGTATAGCCCTGATATCTGCCCTGACGGCGCATACGGCCTCTTACGCTTACTGTGTTGACCTTGGCTACGTTTACGCCGAAGATCTCTTCAACAGCCTTTGCTATCTGGATCTTTGTAGCTTTCTTGTCAACCTTGAAGGTATATTTCTTTTCTGTTGCAACGCCTGCCATGCTCTTTTCTGTGATGATAGGCTTTATGATGATGTCACGAGCTGTCATGCGTATACCTCCTCGATCTTGCTTACTGCATCCTTAACGATAACAAGCTTGTCAGCGTTGACGATGTCATAAACATTGAGTGTATTTACCTGAGCTGTTTTAACTCCGGGGATATTTCTTGCAGATGCTATTACCTTTGCATCGACCTCAGGAAGAACTATAAGAGCCTTCTTTTCTGCGCCGATAGCATCGAGCATTGCTGCTATTTTCTTTGTCTTGTACTCATCAAGAGCGAGAGTATCAAGAACTACCAACTGACTGTCTGCAAGCTTGCTTGAAAAAGCAGATTTCATTGCAAGACGTCTTACCTTCTTGTTAACGGTAAATCTGTAGCATCTTGGCTTGGGAGCAAAAACAACGCCGCCGTGTGTCCACTGGGGAGCACGTGTTGAGCCCTGTCTTGCATGACCTGTGCCCTTCTGCATCCAAGGCTTTCTTCCGCCGCCTCTTACTTCTGCACGGGTAAGAGCTGACTGTGTGCCCTGACGGTTGTTTGCAAGATAGTTAACTACCATCTGATGCATAGCAGCAACGTTAGGCTCGATAGCGAATATTGCATCGCTGAGCTCGACACTGCCGACCTTGTTACCGTTCATATCGAGTACATCTATATTAGCCATTGAAATTCCTCCTTCCCTTATGCCTTAACACTGTCACGGATCACTACGATACCGCCGTTAGGGCCGGGGATCGCACCCTTGATAGCGATGAGATTGTTCTCTGCATCGATCTTTACTACTGTAAGGTTCTGTACAGTGACCTTTTCTGCTCCGAGATGACCTGCCATTTTCTTGCCCTTCCAAACTCTTGAAGGAGTTGAGCAGGCACCCATTGAGCCGCCGTGTCTTGCAACAGGACCTGAACCGTGAGTTTCTTTAAGACGCTGGAAGTTCCAACGCTTGATAACGCCGGCATATCCTTTACCTTTGCTGTTGCCTGTTACGTCGATCTTGTCGCCTTCAGCAAAAGCATCAGCTTTGATGATGTCGCCGACTTTGTAAGAATCGAGATTTTCAACTCTGAATTCACGAAGTGTGCTCTTGGGAGCAACGTCAGCCTTTTTGAAGTGGCCGAAGAGGGGCTTGCTGATGTTAACAGGATCGTTCTTGAACTTGTCACTGCGAACTCTCTTGCCCTTGCCCGAGCCGTTCTGTACTTTCAGCTTGATGTCGCCGAAACCGAGCTGTATAGCTTCGTAACCGTCATTTTCTACTGTCTTGATCTGAGATACCACGCATGGACCTGCTTCAACGACAGTAACGGGAAGAACGTTTCCCTTTGCATCGAAGATCTGAGTCATACCGATCTTTTTACCGATGATCGCTTTCTGCATTTTTATTTCCTCCTTGATAGGTTATTGGTCGGCTTTCACCGACATGACCCCTGCTGCTGTCCGTTGAATCAGAGCTTAATCTCTATTTCAACACCTGCAGGGAGTTCGAGTCCTGTAAGAGCTTCAACAGTTTTGTTTGAAGGTCTGAGGATATCGATAAGTCTTTTGTGAGTTCTTGTTTCGAACTGCTCACGGCTGTCCTTATACTTATGAACAGCACGAAGGATAGTAACGACCTGCTTTTCAGTCGGGAGCGGTACGGGACCTGATACCCTTGCGCCTGTACGCTTAGCCGTTGCAACGATCTTTTCAGCCGACTGATCCACCAGCTGATGATCATAACCCTTTATTCTTATCCTTATTTTTTCCTTGACTGCCACGTTAATCGCCTCCTTATCGTAGTTGGCGGGCGTTCCTCAAATTCCTTACACCCTTCCGGGTGTTTCGTGCAACTCTATTTAAAAACCGGAAGGACATACGTCGATCCGGGTCAAGGTCAATGAGAAAAGTCGGAGTGCATAGAAGTCCATAGCTTGTCAGGCAACTCTCAAAGACAAGCAGACTTGAATCAAACTCCATATATTCTTTCGCCCGGTTTAAAATCGGACATACTCCACGGAAAAACCGGCATCTTTCAGCCGCAACCTCCCGCTTCTTCGCATATCTGTCGCAGTCACGCTCATATATAATAGCATACACTTCGGCATTTTTCAAGCGTTTTGCAAAATTTTCTTTGGTAATTTTAGTAGAATTTTCATCGGATTTTTTGTACACTATGCCACCAATTTTCAACACAACATACATACAAAACCCATTAAATTCATAAGAAAAATCAATGTTTATTCGTCATCATTTACAAAGAAAAGTTAAGTTGCCGGACTTGCCTTCCGGTACGATCCGACAACTGATATTGTAATATATTCCGGATTATAAGTCAAGAATATTGATATTCCGACGTTGAAATAACGATTGACAAAATTCAAAAGACAGGGTATAATAAAAACAGCAAGGAGATCAGCCGATTGCTGCAGTCCCCTAATCAATGATTACAGAAGTAACCGCAGTTTTGAAAGAGCAGCGGTTACTTCTTTTTTATATCGTGGTAAACCTTAAATCAAGCTTCATTTTCTATCTCATCATAGGCTTTCTTTAATGCGAATATCTTTTTAGCGGCTCTGTCGAACTGGTCAGGCGTAAGCGACTGTGCACCGTCTGAAAGCGCATGTTTCGGATCGTTATGTACCTCTATCATAAGACCGTCAGCACCTGCCGCAACAGCCGCTAAAGACATCTGCTCAACAAGCCATGCCTTTCCTGTTGCGTGGCTGGGATCAACTATGACCGGAAGATGCGAAAGCTTCTTGATTATCGGCACAGCGGAAAGATCAAGTGTATTTCTTGTAGCGGTTTCATATGTGCGTATGCCTCTTTCGCAGAGTATTACCTGTTCGTTGCCGCCTGCCATGATGTATTCGGCACTCATTATCCATTCCTCGATAGTGCTTGCAAGTCCCCTTTTCAGAAGTATCGGCTTGTTTATCTTTCCAAGCTCTTTGAGAAGCTCAAAGTTCTGCATATTTCTTGCACCGACCTGTATTATATCAACGCTCTCGAACATGTCAATATGTGACGTTCTCATAATCTCCGTAACTATCGGAAGTCCTGTTGCTTTTCTTGCACCTTTGAGAAGATCAAGACCTTCGGCTTTAAGTCCCTGAAATGAATACGGCGAAGTTCTGGGCTTGAATGCGCCTCCTCTGAGGAATGTTGCACCCGCAGCCTTTACTCTTTCTGCAACATAGTTTATTTGCTCCTCCGTTTCAACTGAGCACGGACCTGCCATTATACACAAACTGCCGTCACCGATTTTCTGTCCTGTGGGAAGTTCTATAACTGTATTGTCGGGATGGAATTTTCTGTTGGCTTTTTTGTACGGCTCCTGTACTCTCTTTATGCTCTCAACGACTTCCTGAGCGTTTATCCAGTCCTCGTCTATCTGTATGGTATCCCCGATAAGTCCGAGTACAGTTGACTCCACACCTACCCATGTGTTTACTGTAACATTGTACTTTTCCTCAAGTGCTGCCTTGAAAAGTGTGACCTGTTCTTTGATTGCGCCGTGTTTGATGATGATTATCATTTTTGTTTCCTCCGTTTCATTTTTTGCACGAAAAAAGGGAGACTCCCTGCGGAATCTCCCCGAATAATTCATGCCGTTTTTTATAGTACCGTTATACGCCTATAAGCCCGGAATGTCGTTCAGATAAGGAAGATACGCAGGACGAATGATTTCTCCATGCAAAGAAAAAGCATGAAAATGAATAGAAGTATTCAAAAAATCGTGCGCCCAGTGTCTTCATAACGACAGACCTTTCTTAAAATTAAGTACGCTACTATGATAAAGCTTTAAAGACAATTTGTCAATACGTTTTTTACTGTAAATATTCCCCGATAAAATCATTTTGTATATAAAAATATCACAGCTCGGACATTATCTCCATACAAACCTGCATCGGTGAGTTTGACGCATCAACGCTTATATCAGCCGCCTCCCTGTAAAGCGGCAGACGCTTGTTATAAAGCTCTCTTATGACTTCCGACTTGTCGGGACGTGCAAGCAGCGGTCTTGTGGTGTCATATTTCAGCCTTTCCTCTACGGCTTCAACAGGCAGGTCAAGAAGTACTATACTTCCGCTTTTTCTCAGGGTATCTACATTTTCCCTGAATGTCAGTGTACCGCCGCCTGTTGCTATAACAAGACCTTTTTTACCGGCAAGTTCCTTTGCCGCTTCACGCTCAAGCATACGGAAATGCTCCTCACCGCTCTGTGCAAATATTTCCGAAACAGACTTGCCTTCCTTTTTTTCTATATATGAATCCATATCAACGAAAGCCATACCCATTTTACGTGCAAGCAGACTTCCTATAGTACTTTTGCCGCAGCCCATAAAGCCGCAAAGAACGATACTCTTTCTTCCCATCCAAAAACACCTCTTAAAGCTTTCTATTTATTATATGCAGACTGTCAGAATAATTTCTTCAATTCTGCGGCGCTGTCCTCAACAAGCTGCGATATATCGTCATTTGAATACACAGTACCGTCCCATATCTCATGTGCGGCGACAGCCTGCCATACGAGCATGGACATTCCTCCGAGTGCCTTTGAACCGTTCGCAGCCGCCTTTTTTATAAATACCGTTTCAAGCGGATTGTATATCGCATCAAAGACACTACTGCTCCTTGATATAACCTTGTCCGTAACCGGTACACTGTTTACATTGGGATACATTCCGACAGGTGTGGCATTTATAAGCAGGTCGGGCATAATGCCGCTGCCGTCAAGCTCAGTTATGGTACAGGTCTGTATCTTTGTACCTTCAACTTTACCGCATACTTCTTCCGCAAGCCTGCCGGCTGCATCGGTATTCCTTGCCGCCAGCGTTATATTACAGCCTGCGAGTGCAGCTTCATATACAAATGTCCTTGCAACGCCTCCGCTGCCAAGTATAACCACATTACCGCTGAATGATATCCCCTCATGTTCAAGAGCTTTAAGAAAGCCGACAGGATCTGTTGTAAACCCCTCCCTGACAGTTCCGTTTTTTACGGTGTTGACCGAGCCGTACATTTCGGCTTTTTCATCAAGTCTGTCAAGATACGGTATAATCGCCTGCTTATTCGGAATAGTAATATTATATCCGCAAAGCTCATTGAGCATATTGATCTTAACAGGCAGTTCATCGGGTGCAACGTCTATTATACGGTAATCACCGCTTTCCCCTGCAAGTTCAAATAATCTTTTGTGTATAAACGGTGACATAGTATGTCCGATAGGATGTCCTATCACTGCAAAAATTCTTTCCGACATTGTTAATGACCTCCAAATTTTTAAAAAAATCCGACAAAAAACAGTCATATGTAAAAAAAATATTAATTCTTAGAGAAAAATGCAAATTTCGTATTGACAAAGAGGCAAATAACTAATAAGATTTGATTATGGAAATTTGCATATCGGCTGACGGAATTTCTATTTTCCCATATTGTAGCACAAACCATCTGCTTTGTCTACAAGTTCAGCTGTCCGCATTTTTTACAGACATAAATTTTTTTAGGAGGAATCATCAATGGTACTCGAAAAAGTAAAGGCTATTCTTAGCGAACAGTTTGATGTTGAGGAGGATAAGATCAATCCCGAAACATCTATCATCAACGACCTCGGCGCTGACTCTCTTGACGTTGTAGACCTTCTTATGTCTATCGAAGATGAGTTTGAAGTTGAAGTTCCCGACGATGAGATCGAGAACATCAAGACAGTTGACGATCTCGTTAAGTACATCGAAAACCATCAGTGATGAAAAATGCGGCTGCTTTAATTGCAGCCGCTATTTTTTGGCAAGAACGCAGAATGACCGCACAACTGAACGTGCGGTCATTTATTTTTCAGCCTTAATTTATCATGCCCCGAAAAAGCTCTCCGCTTCGCTTACAGGCACTTTCTGAGTAAAGCATTCGCCTATTTTTTTCAGGAAAACAAAGTTTATACTCTTTCCCGTACTTTTCTTATCTCCCCTTGTCGCTGCTATTATTTCTGAAAGAGGACGTTCCGAACCTGTCGGCAGTCCGTATTTTCCGAGAAGTGCTTCAAGCCGCTGACTTGTGCCCTGTTCTGTAATACCCTTGCTTTCGGTAAGTCTTGTAAGTATTATAGAACCTGCCGCAACAGCCTCTCCGTGAGTAAGCTCGGTATAACCTCCGAGCTTTTCAAGCGCATGACCGAAAGTATGTCCGAAATTGAGTATAGCCCTTTCTCCCGTGTCACGTTCATCATTCTGTACGACATCACGCTTTATTGATATACATTCAAAAATGATATCGTCAATGATATCACCGGCATTTTCTTTTTCAAGTCTTTCAAAGAGTGCGCTGCTGCGTATGCAGCCGTATTTCACGACCTCGCCAAGTCCGTCACGGAAAAACTTGTCGGGAAGTGTTTTGAGCGTTTCGGGATCTATCAGTACAAGGCTCGGCTGCCAGAATGCGCCTACAAGATTTTTTCCTGTAGGAAGGTCAACACCCGTCTTTCCTCCGACAGATGAATCCACCTGTGAAAGAAGACTTGTAGGTATCTGTATAAAGTCTATTCCCCTGAGATAGCTTGCAGCCGCAAAACCCGCCATATCTCCCGTTACTCCGCCGCCGAGTGCGACAATTATATCCGTTCTTGTTATGTTGTTCTCAAAGCAGTGTGTATATATCCTCTCGATAGTTGAAAGCCGCTTTGAAGCCTCGCCTGCCTCAAAAACGAATACCGACACTTCAAAGCCGTTTTTTTCAAGGGATTCCTTTACAGTCTGTGCATACAGCGGTGCGACATTGGTATCACTTACTATAACGGCTCTTATAGCCTTTGTAAGCGGTCTTATGTATTCTCCCGCACTGCCGAGTATATCATGCTCTATAATTATATCATAACTTCTGCCTGTTCCAACATGTACTTTTCTCATTCACCAAGTTCCTCCTTTATAAGCTTTGCCCTGTGAAGAATTTTTGTAAGCTCTCTCCGGTCACCGTCTTCTATGCCGTTCCTGATAAGCATAAGATTGCTTATCAGCGTATCTATCTCAGTTATGAGCGGCTTTTTGTTCTCGATAAAAAGTTCTGACCAAAGGTCTGCATTTATATTCGCAACCCTTGAAACATCCCTGTAGCTGCCTGCCGAAAAGCCGTTATGATAGGGGCAGTTCGGGCTGAAAACATAAGCACACGCAAGCACATGAGGAAGCTGTGAAGTAAAAGCTATCATTCTGTCATGTTCTTCGGGCGTTGTATAGACTACACGTCCGAAGCCTATCTTCGTGCAAAGAGAAACTATTCTCTCAACGGCAGCATCAGACGCATTTCCCTTTACAATTATAGCGCTTGCATTTCTGAAAAGGTCGGCATCGGAAACATCAAAGCCGTTTTTCTCTTTTCCAGCCATAGGATGAAAGCCGACAAAGGTAAACCCGAAATCTGCCGAAAGCTGCTCCATCTGCGGACATATCTCCGATTTTATACCCGATGTATCCACAACGACACAATCCTTGTTTATATACATACCGTTTTTACGCACAAACTCAACAGCCGCTTCGGGATAAAGTCCAAGTATAAGTATATCCGCCTTTCCAAGCACCTCCTGATCGCCCTTAGCATCAACAGCACCGCATTCCAAAGCTTTTTCCAGCGGTTCATGGCTTCTGTTCATACCGTAAACATAGTTATCCGTATATTTTTTGATTGCCTTAGCGAGCGAGCCGCCTATTATACCAAGTCCTGCAACAACAATATTCATAATAATTACCTCGTAATTTTCAGTGTATTAGTGTATATTGAATTATACCATTAATTTTCCGATAAATCAATTATTTTTGCCTGATACAAAAAATAATGCACAGCCGGATATACCAACCATGCATTATGAATTATGCATTATGAATTATGAATTAATACTGTTTTCCCCAGTAGACCATGTGCTTTGCAGGCTTGCCGCAGCATACGCATACATCAGCGATATGATCCTCAACAAAAGGTATGCAGCGTGATTTAACACCGCCTGTTTCATCCTTGAGCTGATCCTCACACGCACTGTCACCGCACCACATAGCTTTTATAAAGCCGGGTTTGTTTGCGGCTGTATCAAGGAATTCCTCATGTGTACGGACTTCAAATGTCTTTTCTTTAAGGTTCTGAAGTGCTGCCTGATACATGCCCTCATGTACATCACTGAGTGCCTGTTCAACGGCTGTTTCAAGCTCGTCAAGCTTAACTATTCTCTTTTCACGGCTGTGACGGAGAACAAGTACGCACTGACCGTTTTCGATATCCTTAGGACCTATCTCTATTCTTACAGGTACGCCGAGCATCTCATACTGGCTGAACTTCCAGCCGGGCGCTTTATCGCTGTCATCAAGCTTTACACGCAGATCTTTATCAAGCAGACGGTTTTTAAGCTCGTTTGCCTTTTCAAGAACGCCTTCCTTTTTCTGAGCTATCGGGATAACAGCAACCTGTATAGGTGCGATTTTAGGCGGCAGTACAAGACCGTCATCATCGCCGTGTACCATGATTATAGCACCTATCATTCTTGTTGACGTACCCCATGAAGTCTGATGCGGATACTGGAGTGTATTGTCACGTCCGGTAAAGGTTATGTTGAATGCCTTTGTAAATCCGTCACCGAAATAATGTGATGTACCGCCCTGAAGTGCAACACCGTTATGCATCATAGGCTCTATTGTATATGTTTCAACCGCACCGGCAAAACGTTCCTTTTCTGTTTTCTGACCTGCAACAACAGGTATAGCGAGAGTGTCTTTATAGAAATCTATATATACCTGAAGCATTCTCTGAGTTTCCTCACGGGCTTCCTGCTCTGTTTCGTGGAGAGTATGTCCCTCCTGCCAGAGAAATTCCGAAGTTCTCAGAAAAGGACGGGTAGTCTTTTCCCAGCGTACAACGGAGCACCACTGATTGTAAAGCTTAGGCAGATCACGGTATGAGTTTACGACCTTTGCGAAATGCTCACAAAAAAGTGTTTCGGAAGTCGGTCTTACACAAAGACGCTCATTGAGCTTTTCACTTCCGCCTACAGTTACCCATGCACATTCGGGAGCAAAACCCTCGACATGATCTTTTTCCTTTTGCAGAAGACTTTCGGGTATGAACATAGGCATATAGACATTTTCATGTCCTGTCTTTTTGAAGCGGCTGTCCATATCCTTCTGCATATTTTCCCATATAGCATAACCATACGGACGTATTACCATACAGCCCTTAACGCCTGAATAATCTGCAAGTTCTGCTTTTTTTACGATATCGGTATACCATTTTGCAAAATCAACATCTCTTGATGTTATGGCTTCTACCATTTTTTTCTGCTGTGCCATTTTTATCTCCCTTTCTGAGTTTAGCATAAAACACTGATAAATATTATATTATTTAACAGAAGATTTTTCAATAGGGAAGTGCAAAAAAGTTAAAGACAAAAAGCCGGGTTTTTGACAGTTAAAAACAGAAAAAATCTCTGGAAGGCGCATAGCGCCTAAATTTTTTTGTCAAATCTAAATATTTTACTTGCGGTATGTGGCGGGATGTGGTATAATATAAAAGGGT